>Ga0102952_1000808_pt1 | contig 10981 bp, 10 predicted proteins | sample SalPon2A_C_D1_MG_FD_78506 | JGI IMG/M metagenome (GOLD analysis project Ga0102952, IMG submission 78506) | Soil microbial communities from South San Francisco under conditions of wetland restoration - Salt Pond MetaG R2A_C_D1_MG | ecosystem: Environmental > Terrestrial > Soil > Wetlands | place... | reverse complement strand
GGCCGCCGGGATGGAGTAGCCGCCGCCAGCCCTCCGGAGCGCGGCCCGGCGTCCGGGTTGACACTCCGGTCGGGGCAGTGCGAGCCTCCGGCCCTCATGGCCGACTTCCACCAGACCGGGGTGATCACCACCCTGCATCGCCTCGGGAACCAGCCGATCGAGCTGCTCGAGAAGCAGATCCTCGCCCACGCCGAGGCGCGCCCCGTCGCCCTCGTGCTGCCGTGCCTCTACCAGGAGCTCGAGGGGCCCGCGCTCGGCGGGATCCTCGAGGTGCTGTCGGAGGTCCACTACCTCAAGCAGGTCGTCGTCAGCGTCTCCGGAACGGAGTCGCTCGCCGACTTCGAGCACTTCCGTGCCGCCTTCGACGAGGTGCGCACCCTCGACGACCGGCCCGCGACCTTCGTCTGGAACGGGAGCCGCCGCGTGCAGCGCATCTACGAGCGCCTGCGCAAGGAGGGGCTCGACGCCGGCGAGGACGGCAAGGGGCGCGGCACCTGGCTCGCCTATGGCTACGTGCTCGCGTCCGACGAGGCCCGCGTGCTGGCCGTCCACGACTGCGACATCCGCGACTACGACCGCGAGCTGCTGGCGCGGCTGTGCTTCCCCACGGTGAACCCGAACCTGAACTACGAGTTCGCCAAGGGCTACTACGGGCGGGTGAGCGACCGCCTCCACGGGCGCGTGACCCGGCTGTTCATGACGCCCCTGCTGCGCGCCATGAAGTCGGTCCTGGGCGAGATCCCGCTGCTCGCCTACCTCGACTCGTTCCGCTACCCGCTGGCCGGCGAGTGCTCCATGACCACGGACCTGGCGCGCATCAACCGCATCCCGTCGGACTGGGGTCTCGAGGTGGGCATGCTCGCCGAGGTCTACCGCAACTGCTCGCTGAAGCGGATCTGTCAGGTCGAGGTGGTGGAGAACTACGATCACAAGCACCAGGAGCTGTCGGAGAACGACTCCACCCAGGGCCTCCACCGGATGGTCACCGACATCGCCAGCTCGCTGATCCGCAACCTGGCGAGCTACGGCGTTCAGTTCGACGCCGGCTTCCTGAACACGCTGATCTCGGCCTACGTGCGGACGGCGCAGGACGCGGTCGCTCGCTACAGTGACGACGCCGCGCTCAACGGTCTCGTCTTCGATCGGCACGAGGAGGAAGTGGCGGTCGAAACCTTCTCCCGGGCCCTGCGTGCGGCGGGACTCTCGTTCGTGCGCGACCCGATGGGTGCCCCCCTCATCCCCAACTGGAATCGCGTGACCTCGGCGCTTCCGGATCTCCTGTCGGAGCTTCAGGAGGCGGTCGAGGACGACCTTCGGGAAGGGGCCTGAGTTGCAGTCGGAAGTCGAGCAGACGAGGCCGACCCCGGTGCGGATCGGCCCGATCCCGCTGGGCGGGGACGCACCGCTCGTATTGATCTCCGGGCTGAACGTGCTCGAGAGCGAGGACGCCGCGCTCGCCACGGCCCAGGCAGTGTGCGAGATCGCTGCGCGCCACGGCTTCCCGGTCGTGTTCAAGGCCTCCTTCGACAAGGCGAACCGCTCGAGCCACGAGAGCTACCGGGGCCCGGGCCTCGACGAGGGCCTCGCGATCCTCGAGCGCGTGAAGCGCGAGACCGGGCTGCCGCTGCTGACCGACGTCCACGAGCCGCACCAGGCGAAGGCCGTGGCCGGGTGGCCGACTGCCTGCAGATCCCGGCCTTCCTGTGCCGGCAGACCGACCTGATCGCCGCCTGCGCCAAGACCGAGCGGCCGCTGAACGTGAAGAAGGGGCAGTTCATGGCGCCCCACGACGCGCGGCTCCCGGTGCGCAAGGCGCGCGAGTTCGGCGCGCGGGGCGTGTTCCTCACCGAGCGCGGCGCGAGCTTCGGCTACAACAACCAGGTCGTGGACATGCGCGCCCTGGCGATCATGCGGGCCTTCGCGCCGGTCTGCTTCGACGCCACGCACTCGGCCCAGCGCCCGGTGGCCGCCGGCGACCACTCGGGGGGCGATCGAGAGATGGTGGCGCCGCTCGCCCGCGCCGCCGTGGCCTTCGGCGTGGACGCCTTGTTCGTGGAGGTCCATCCGTCGCCCGACGAGGCGCCCTGCGACGGCCCCGTGCAGATCTCGGTGGAGGCCCTCGACCGCCTGCTCGGCGAGGTCCGCGCCATCGCCGCCACGCGGGCCCCCTCCGACCCGATCTGATGGCGGCCGCGCCCGTCGCCGGGACGGGCGGGGCCGGGACCGGAGATCCGCCCGGCGCGTCGAGCGCCTGGGCGCGCGCGCTCGCGCGCCCCGTGGCCGCCCCCCTGGCCCTGGCGGCCGTGGCGATCGCGGTGCGGGCGTTCACCTGGTCGCGCAGCGAAGCGATCATGAACGACGGGCCGGCCTTCCTGCGCATCGCGTGGAACCTCGGCAACGGCCGCTGGAGCGAGGCGCTCGCGCATCCCTATCACCCGCTCTATCCGCTGCTGATCGCCGCCGTCCAGCCGCTGTTCGGCGCGAGTCGGGCCTGGGAGGTCGGCAGCTGGGAGACGGCCGGCGTCGCCGTGTCGATCGCGTCGGGCGGCGTGGCCGTGTGGTTCCTCTACGACTTCCTGCGGCGCAGCTTCGGGGGCTGGGTTCCCGCCGTCGGGGCGCTGCTGCTCGCGGTGCACCCCTACGCGGTCCCCTACTCGTCGGACGTCCAGAGCGAGGGCGTCTACCTCGCGCTCTTCCTCGGCGCCGTCGGTCGGGCCTGGCGCGCCCTCGAGGCGCCGAGCTTCGGGCGGGCGGCGGCGGCGGGCCTGCTCTCGGGCCTCGCGTACCTGACGCGGCCCGAGGGGCTCGGCGTCGCGGTCGCCGCGGTGGCCTTGATGGCGCTGCTCACGCTCCGGGGCCTGCGCGCGCCGCGGGCCTTCGGCGGGTTCGCCGCGGGCGTGGCGCTCGGCGCGTCCCTCGTCGTCCTCCCCTACGTCGTCGCCCTCGACCGCAGCGCGGGCGAGCTGCGGCTCACGCGCAAGAAGTCGCTGGTCACGATCGCGACCCTCGACGAGCGCTCCCTCGAGCGCAGCGAGCGCCTGTACGGGCTCGGCCCCGAGCCCGGCGCGCCCGAGTCGCCATGGCACAAGTGGGGCCGCCGCGTCGGCCACGGCACGAGCGAGGTGCTCGGCGCCGCGCGCCACGCCTTCCGCCCCGATCACTGGGTGCTGGCGGGCCTGGGCGCGTGGGCCGTGGGCGGGTCGCCGGGCCTGCGCGCGGCCTTCCTGGCCACGATCGTCGGGCTCTACGGCGCCGTGCTCTTCGGGCTCCAGCTGACGGCCGGCTACGTGAGCATGCGCCACGCGCTCCCGCCCCTCGTGCCGCTGCTCGGCTACGTGGCCCTGGGCGTGCCGGTCCTGGGGCGCGGGCTGCTGGCGCTGCCGCGTCTCGCCCTGCGCCGCGGGCCGTTGGCGCTGCCGCGTCTCGCCCTGCGCCGCGGGCCGCCTACGCCAGGCGTGGCCCTGGCCACGGGCCTCGCGGTGGTGATGGTGGCCTCCACCGTGATGGCCACGCGCCCCCAGCGCCCGGAGCGGGCGGCGGCGCGGGCGGCGAGCGAGTGGCTGGGCGCCCAGGGCCTGGCCGAGGAGGTCGCGGCCACGAAGCAGCGCGACGCCTACTACGCCCTGGCCCACTACGCGCGCCTGCCGCGGAGCGCGGCCGACGGCGGCGGCGCGGACTGGGTCGAGTCCCTGCGCCAGCGCGGCGTTCGCTACATCATCCTCGACGAAGCCGCGGCCAGGGAGTATCCCGGTCTGGGAGACGAGGGGCGGGTGGCCCGCGACGCGCGCCTGCGCGTGCTCCACCGGGTCGAGGCCGGCGACCGCTGGGCGGTGGTGCTCGAGGTCACCGAGGCGCCGGCGCCGACGGAGTAGCATCGGGGTCGTCGCAGCGTCCGCACTTCGAGGGGGCCAGCAGCTTGCTCTACCGCTACGGCGAGATCATGCGCTCGGGCCTGCTGCTGGCCGATCTGCTGCTCGTGGCGGCCACCTGGATCGCCGCCTACCACGTCCGCTTCTACGCGCCGGGCGTGCTGCCCGATCCCCTGGGCCGCGAGGTGCCGGACTTCCGTCAGTACGCCCTCGCCCTGGTCGTGATCCTGCCGCTGTGGTTCTGGCTGTTCCGGGCGCGCGGGCTCTACGCGGCGCAGCGCATGCACTCGCTCGCCGACGAGGCCGCGAGCGTGCTCGTCGCCACCGGCCTGGGCCTCATGGGCCTTCTGGCCATCGGCTTCTTCGTGCGCAGCTACTCCTACTCGCGCCTCGTCACGGTGCTGTTCGCGGTCTTCTCGCCGGCGGCGGTCATCGGCTTCCGCGCGGGCGCGCGCCTGGGGCTGCGCCAGCTCCGCCGTCGCGGGTACAACCTGCGCTTCGGGGTCGTGGTGGGCGCGGGCGAGCTGGCCGAGGAGGTGATCGACCGCATCCAGGCCCGCCCGGAGGCCGGGCTCGCGCTCGTGGGCGTGGTCTCCGACGACGGCGCCCGCCGCTCGGTGCGGGGCGTGCCGGTCGTCTGCCCGCTGGGCGAGCTCCAGAGCTTCCTCACGGCCGAGCGCGACGCGGGCCGCCGCGTGGACCAGGTGGTGATCGCCCTGTCGCGCGACGAGAGCCACCAGCTCGAGAAGGTGCTCGCGGCCCTCGACGACGAGATCGCGAGCGTCCAGCTCGTGCCCGACCTGCGCCACGTCCTGACCCTGCGCAGCCGCGTCGAAGACCTCGAGGGCCTGCCGGTGATCGGCCTGCGCGAGAGCCCGCTGGTCGGGATGGCCGCCCTGCGCAAGCGCGCGTTCGACCTCGCGGTGGCGAGCGTCGGCCTGCTGCTGGCCTCGCCCCTGCTGCTCGCCATCGCCGTGGCCACGCGTCTGAGCTCGCGCGGCCCGATCCTCTACGGGCAGGACCGCATGGGCCTCGACGGTCGCGTCTTCCGCATGCTGAAGTTCCGCACCATGCGCAGCGACGCCGAGGCCGACAGCGGCCCCGTGTGGACCCGGCAGGACGACCCGCGCCGCACCCGCCTGGGCGCTTTCCTGCGCCGCACGAGCCTCGACGAGCTTCCGCAGCTGTGGAACGTGGTGCGCGGCGAGATGAGCATCGTCGGCCCGCGCCCCGAGCGGCCGGTCTTCATCGACCAGTTCCGCCACGAGGTGCCGGGCTACATGCTGCGCCACAAGGTGAAGGCGGGGATGACCGGCTGGGCCCAGGTCCACGGCTGGCGCGGCAACACCTCGCTCCACGAGCGCATCGAGCACGACATCCACTACATCCAGAACTGGTCGCTCGGGCTCGACGTGAAGATCGTCTTCCTCACGGCGCTGCACGTGCTGTTCGGGCGGAACGCCTACTGATGCCGGCGGCGGACGCGCCGCCGATCAGCGTCGTCGTCCCGACCTTCGACCGTGCGGCCTTCGTGGTGCGGGCCGTGCGCTCGGCCCTGGCCCAGACCCTGGCGCCCGCCGAGGTCGTGGTGGTGGACGACGCCTCGGGCGACGACACGGCCGCGGCCCTGGCGGCGCTCGGCGACCCGCGCGTGCGGCTCGTTCGGCACCCCGAGCGGCGCGGCGGGGCCGCGGCGCGCAACACCGGGATCGACGCCGCGCGCGGCGCGTGGCTGGCGCTGCTCGACTCCGACGACACCTGGCGGCCGGGCAAGCTCGAGGCCCAGGCGCGCGCGGTGCGGGCGGCGGGGCTCGGTCCCGACGACGCGTGGCTGTGCTTCACGCAGACCCTCGCCCGGGGCCGCGCCGTCCCGCGCCGGGCGCCGCGGCCGGGCGAGGCGCCCGGCGACTACTGGCTCCTGGACGACAACCTCGTCCAGACCAGCACGCTCGTGCTGCCGACCCGCGTGGCCCGGCAGCTCCGCTTCGACGCCGCGCTGCCGCGCCACCAGGACCTCGACTTCTTCTTCCGCGCCATGGCCGCCGGGCTCGCGCCGGTGTTCGTGCCCGAGGCCCTGGCGCGCTGGCACGACGACGCGCCGGGGCGGATCCGGCTCCAGGCCGATCAGCGCTTCTCGACCCGCTGGGTGCTCGCGCTCGGCGACGCGGTCTCGCCGCGGGCGCGGGCGGCCTTCCGGGTGAAGCGGCTGCTGCCGCGGGCGATCCTCGAGGGCGACTGGCGCGGCGCGGCCGCGCACTGGGCGAGCGCGCGGGGCGCGGCCCCGCTGCGCCAGCGGCTCGCCTGGCTGGGCGTCGCGGCGCGCGGCCTCGCGACGGCTCTCGCGGGCCACGCGCGCCGCCGCGCCTCGCGCCGACCCTAGCCCCCGCCTCAGCGGAAGGCGGCGGGCATCCGCTCGGGGATGCGGCGCGCATCCGCTCGGGGATGCGGCGGATGCACGCCTCGCACCTCGCGTGGTCGGGGAGCCGGCCGCTGCCGAGGAGCGCCGTCGGGTCGGGCCGGCCGTGCGGCCCGCCGGGTGCGGGCCCGGCCCAGGAGCCTCAGGGGAGGCACCCCACCTCGTCGGCGATCTCGCGGGGGATCTCGCGCAACAGGTCCTCGAGGTAGCGGCGGTCGTCGGCCGAGAAGGCGCCCTGCCAGTCGCCCACCGCGCCGCGCCGGGCGAAGCGGAAGTCGGGGTCCAGGTGCCGACGCGTGCGCGTGTCGAGCCCGCGCCGCTCCTCCATGGCGCGGATGCGGTCGAAGCTCGACCGCTCGACGGCCGCGTCGAGGACGTCCGGCGGCGGCACGGGCGCGCCGACGGCCTCGAGCAGGGCGCGCAACGCCCCCGTCCCGTCGGTGTGGAGGGCCTCGTAGGCGACGCGATGGGTCGCGACGGGCCACCAGCTCTCGAGGTGGCGGCGCCAGGCGGGCAGCCCCACCTCCTCGTCGCGGATGAACCGGGAGAGGTCTCCCACGAAGCGCCGTCGCCCCTGCGCCGCGCTCCGGTAGGCGTGGTAGGAGACCATGACGTCGCCGGGGTGGCGCAGGATCAGGCAGCTCGCGTTGCGCCCGAAGCGGCGCGGCTCGAAGGGGCGATGGGTCTTCACGAAGCGCGGCAGGCTCTTCGACTCGAAGGTCGGATACCAGTGCAGGTCGTACTCCGCTCGCAGCGGGCCGTTCAGCACCTCGTAGTCCACCTCGACGCCGCCGAGCTCCTCGAGGCTCACGAGATTGGCGAGCAGGAAGCGCAGCCAGGTGGAGCCCGACTTCGGAAACGAAGCCAGGAGCACGTCGCTCGACCGAAGGCCGAAGCGCGGGTGCAGGGTGCGCAGCGCGCGCGCGCTCGCCCGGGCGGCCCGGTGCTTGAAGTCGCCCCCGCGTCGGGGATCCCCGCCGATCACGAAGCCCGCTCGCCCATGCCGGACGGATACCAGCTGGCGATGGCGATGGCTAGCGAGTCGAGGGGCGCGCGGCGGGGCGCGCCGCGAGCTCGCGATACCACGCGAGGTAGGCGTCCACCTGGCGCTCGAGGCCGTGTCGCGCGCGCGCGTCGCGGACGGCGTTGTCGGCGAGGCGGGCGCGCGTCTCGGGGTGGCGGGCGAGCGCCTCGATGGCACGGGCCATGGCTTCCGCGTCGCCCGGCGGCACGAGCACGCCGGTCGCCCGATCGGGGCCGGCCCCGCCGGCGAGGCCCGGCAGCGCCAGCGCCGCGATCTGCTCGGGGATTCCGCCGACGGCGGTGGCCACCACGGGCGTGCCGCAGGCCAACGCCTCGAGCACCACGTTCGGGTAGGTCTCGGCCTCGGGCCGGGCCGCGTGGAGCGCGAGGTGCGCCCGCTGCAGCTCACGCGCGACCTCGGGCGGGGACGCGTCGGGCAGCGCGCGGACGACCGCCCGCCCGACCCGCTCGTCGGGGTCGGTGGCGTCGCCCACGGCGATCAGGTGGACGGGGCGGGCGAGCCGCTCGCTCGCGCGGGCGACGGCGTCGCGCACGGTGGGCCAGTCCTTCCAGGAGCGCGGGCTGCGGAAGCGGTTGGCGACGAAGGCGAGCACCAGGGGGTCTTCGTCGTCGAGGCCGGCCTCCCGGGGCGCCGGCGGGTGCTCCGCCGGGGCGAAGATCGTCAGGTCCACGCCGTTGGGGATCACGCGGGCCTCGGCCACGGCCGGGGCCAGCATCGAGCGCTCCACCTGGTCGAGCAGCCAGCGCGACGGGGTCGCCACGTGCAGGCGGCACTGGCGGTAGATCGCCTGCTTGCGCTCCCAGTTCTCGGCGGTTGCGTCGACCCGGATCGGCGGGAAGGTGTCGAGGTGGGGGCAGGCGCCGCAGCCCGTCTCCCAGCGCGGGCAGCCGAGCGTGTAGGCGCAGTGGCCGGTCCGCATCCAGGAGTCGTGCAGGGTCACGAGCGTCGGCGCGCACGCCGAGAGCGCCGGCAGCGCGCGCAGGTCGAAGTAGCCCCCGTGGAGGTTGTGGAGGTGCAGCACGTCGGGCGGCGCTGCGGCCGGGTCGAGCAGCGTCCACGTGGCCGGGTGCTCGAAGTCCTCGTGGCCGCGCCACGCCTCGAGCCAGGCCCGAGGCGTGGCCATCCGGCGCGCGAGGCGGACCGCGCGGGGCGTGGCGCGCGCGGCCGGAAGGGCGCGGGTCGCGAGCGCCGCGACCCCGTTCCAGCCGCGTGACCACGGGCCGCCGCCGCGCGGCGCGAGCCAGCGGACGCCCGCGTCCGCCCCGGCCCCGCGCCGGAACCCCACCGCCAGCTCCGAGCGATGGCCGCGGCGGCGCAGCGTTTCGAAGAGATTCCACGCCACGCGCTCGGCCCCGCCGCCGAGGTCGGCGGTGCTGACCTGCAGGATCGAGAGCGGGGCTTCGCCGCGCGAGGCTCGTTCGGTGTGGGTCACCGTGCGAGTTTCGTGGACGTCGCCGATCAACGGAAGGCCCGTCAGTCCGCGTAGCCGAGCTCGGCCGCGAGGTCCCGGGTGGTCTCGCGCAGCCGATCGGCCACCGCCTCGGGCAGGTGCTCGCGCCAGTTTCCGGGCTGGCCCGCGCGCAGGTGCGAGCGCGCGTCGGCCTCGCCGGGCGCCCGTCGCGTCAGGCGGCGGAAGGCGTAGGCGTCCACGAGGGCGCGCAGCGCGTCGTCGGGGATCGGCACGTCGAGGTGGTCGTAGACGGCGCGGAACGCCGAGAACGCCTCGGGCCCGACGAGGTCCTCGTAGCGCACCACCAGGGCCGACGCGTCGTCGGGGGCGGCGCGCGCCCAGGAGCGCAGCGCCTCGAAGGCGCCGAAGGCCTCGAGGTGGTCGACCGCGAAGCGCAGGCCGCCCTCGACGTCGAGCGCCTCGAGCCGCGCGCGCAGGCGGGGCAGGTCGCCCAGCGGGACGTGGGAGTAGCGCGTCGAGTAGTACCAGGAGACCAGCACGTCGCGCGGGTCGCGCTGGACGAAGAAGGCGCGTCGCGAGCCCGTGTGGGGCAGCGTCCGGTAGCCCTCGTGATCGACGTAGAGCGGGCCGAGGATGCGGCCCGCGGGCAGCGCCCGGTCGAAGCGCCGCTCGCGCAGCCCGCGCGGATCGAAGCCCCCGGGCAAGCGCGTCTGGTACTGGAAACGCCGCAGGCCGCAGTAGCGGTAGGTGACGAGGTCGTCGAGCAGCGCCGCGATCCACTGGCTCCCGGTCTTGTGCACGCAGCAGTGGAGCAGGTTCTCGTGGGGCGATCGGTGCTCCACCCGCGCGGCCCAGGTGCGCGCCGTCTTGAACCCGTCGCGGCCCGCCTTCAGGGCGCGCACGGCGAGGTCGGGCAGCCGGTCGCGGAGCGCCCCGTGGCGCTGGCGCAGGGCGGCCCACTGGCGGTCCCAGTCGTGGAGGGCCGGCGCCACGGGCCGCGGCTACCGGCGCAGCCGCGACACGCGCGCGTCGAGAGCCGGGAAGCTCCACAGGAAGCGCTTCGCCAGCGCCCGGATCAGCGTCAGCGGCCCGCGCCACAGCAGCAGCCCGACGCGCGCCAGGGTCGAGCCCGCGTGGAGCATCTCGGCCGTGGTCCCCTCGATCTCCTGCGGGAGCGCGCGGCGCGGGTCGCTGGAGAGACCGCCGAGCTCGTAGGCGACGAACACCTCGGGCACCCAGATCACCGGCACGCGGTCGATCACGCGCAGCAGCCACTCGTAGTCCATGCGGATCCGGAAGCTCTCGTCGTAGCGGCCGTAGACGTCGAAGAGCGCGCGCGGAATCAGCGTCGCCTGGTGGGCGAGGTGGGCGCGCGCACGCGCCGACCGGCGCGTGCCGGGCGCCCGGCGCGGCAGCACGCCCTTGGGCCCGCAGTCGACCTGGCCGGTGACGAGCCCGGGCCCGCGCGCCGGCGCGTGGGCGGCGAGCCGCGCCAGGGCATCGGGCCCCACCAGCACGTCGCCCGCGTTGAGGAACAGCAGCCAGCGCCCGCGCGCCAGCTCGATGCCGCGGTTGAAGGCGTGGCTGATGCCGCGGTCGGGCTTCGACAGGAAGGTGTCCACCCGCGGGTGCTTGGCGACCTGCTCGGTGTCGTCGCGCGAGCCGCCGTCCACCACCACGTACTCGAGGTCCACGCCCCGCTGCTCCGCCACCGAGGCGATCGTGCGACGCAGGCCCTGGGCGGCCTCGTAGGTCACCGTGAGGACGGTGACCAGCGGCGTGGGCGGCGGCCCGGACGGATCGTTCGGCGCGTGGATCAACGGCCCTCCGATGCGGCCCTCAGTGTGATGGATCTGTCGACGCGCGGACAGGGGCGCCGGGCCCGGCGGCGTCGCGCCAGATCTCGCCGGCGAGCCACGCGAACTGCACCAGGGCGAGCGCCATGTGGAAGCCGAGGCCGCGCGCGGTGGTGACGTAGACGACGGCGAGCGAGGCGAAGGCGATGGCAAAGAGCGCCGCGCGCCGCTCGGCGAGGTAGACGAACCCGGGCAGCATCCAGAGGAAGTAGTGGGTCCAGACGATCGGAGACGCGGCGAGCATCGGCGCCACCGCCAGACCCAGGACCCCGAGGAACAGGCGCGGCGTCTTCGGGCGCGCGCGCACGCGGGCGAGGACGGCGACGAACGTGCCGCAGAGGGCCGCCATCACGGCGGCGTAGGCCGCCCAGATCCACGGCATGG
>Ga0102952_1000807_pt1 | contig 10985 bp, 10 predicted proteins | sample SalPon2A_C_D1_MG_FD_78506 | JGI IMG/M metagenome (GOLD analysis project Ga0102952, IMG submission 78506) | Soil microbial communities from South San Francisco under conditions of wetland restoration - Salt Pond MetaG R2A_C_D1_MG | ecosystem: Environmental > Terrestrial > Soil > Wetlands | place... | reverse complement strand
TGCCCCTGGTCTTCGTCTCGCTGGTCTGCGGAACGGCCGCGCTCGAGGACGTCACCAAGCTCGGGCGCATCGGCGGCAAGACCGTGGGGCTCTACCTCGTGACGACGGCCACCGCGATCACGCTGGCGCTCGTCGCGGCGGCGGTGGTCCGGCCGGGCGCCGGGTTCGAGCTCCAGACCGATGCCGTCTTCGAGGTGACCGAGCCCCCATCGCTCACTGAGACTCTGATCAACCTGTTCCCGACCAATCCCGTCCAGGCCATGGCCGACGGGAACATGCTGCAGATCATCGTCTTCGCCGGGCTCTTCGGCGTCGCGTTGACGCTGGCCGGCGAGCCCGGCCAGCGGCTGCTACGCGCCTTCGACGACCTCAACGCCGTGGTGATGAAGCTGGTGATGCTGCTGATGGAGATCGCGCCGTACGGCGTCTTCTGCCTGATTGCGTCGGTCTTCGCGCAGCAGGGGTTCGACGCGATCGGTCCGCTCGTCGCCTATTTCTTCGTGGTGCTCGGCGTGTTGCTGCTGCACGCCCTGGGAACCTATTCGCTGCTGCTGCGAACGCTCAGCGGCCTCAGCCCGATCCTCTTCCTGCGGAACATTCGCGCTCCGATCACGCTCGCCTTCAGCACGGCGAGCAGCAATGCCACGCTCCCCGTCACGCTCGAAACCGCGGAGCACCGCCTCGGTGTGGACAACTCGATCGCGTCGTTCACGATTCCCCTCGGTGCGACGATCAACATGGACGGCACGGCGATCATGCAGGGTGTCGCCACGGCCTTCATCGCGCAGGCCTACGGCATCGATCTCGGGATCACGGGCTATCTCACCGTGGTGGTGACTGCGACGCTCGCCTCCATCGGGACCGCCGGCGTCCCGGGCGTCGGGCTCATCATGCTCGCGATGGTGTTGCGGCAGGTGAATCTGCCCGTCGAGGGGATCGGTCTCATCATCGGCGTCGACCGCCTGCTCGACATGGCGCGCACGGCGGTCAACATCACCGGAGACGCGGCGGTCACCTGCATCGTGGCCCGAAGCGAAGGGAAGCTCGACGCGGAAGTCTTCCATGCCGAAACCGTCTCGTCCTGAGCCCGATTCGATCGCCGGCGTCTGGCGCATCGTCTTCCATCCGCGGGTGATGCGCCGGGCGCTCGGCTTTGCCGTCGTCGTCGGAAGCGTGCTCATCGCCATCAATCACGGCGACGCGATCGCGGCGGGCTCTGTTACGCCGACCCAGGTCTGGAAGATGGGGCTGACCGTCGTCGTGCCCTACGTGGTGTCGACGTGGTCGAGCGTCCTGGCGCTGCGCGGCGCGGACGGAGGAACGTCGGCGCCTCAGTGAAGGCGGCGCGAGGGAGGGGCGTCCGAACGGTCGTCGTCTTCGGTGTCGGGCGACACGTCGACGATCGGGTGCGGATCGGGGCCCGCGCGGTAGACGTCGGTGACCACGTGGATGCGTTGCTCTTGCACCGCGCGCTCGAATCGGCGCGTGAGCTGCCGCTTCACGGCATCGCGAACCGCGGGAATCAGGCATCCGAAGCCGACGACATCGGTGAGGACGCCTGGCGTGATCAGCAGCGCGCCGGCGATCAGGATGATGACGCCGTCGACGAGAGCACCGGTGGGCAGCTCGCCTGCCGCGAGCTGCTCCTGGATCGTGCGTACGGTGCGAACGCCCTGCCGATTCGCCAACGTCGCGCCGATCGCGCCCGTCGCGACGATGATCCCGAGTGTCGGTAGGGTGCCGATGCGTCCACCGATCTCGATGAGGAGCGCGAGCTCGACGGCAGGGACGACGATGAACAGGATCAGCAGGTTGGCCATGCTCCGATCATGGCATACTTTTCGGCGCGGAGGCGTCGATGAGCCTGCAGCGTCGGATCCGATCGCCCCGCACCGACCTCCTGCGGCGTCCGGCGCGTGTGGCGGCCGGCGTCTTCGTCGCCACCGCGCTGGGTCTTTCCGCAGCGGCGAAGGACGATGTGTCGTCGGTGGATCCGGTTCCCCAGAATCTGATTCTGATCTCGATCGACACCCTGCGGGCGGATCGCCTCGGCGCCTACGGGTATGCGCGCGCGACGAGCCCGTCGTTGGACGCGTTGGCGAAACGCGGCGCCCGGGTCGAAACGGTGATTGCGGAGTCGAGCTGGACCCTTCCGTCGCATGCGACGATGCTCTCGGGTTTGCCGCCCGCGGTGCACGGCGCCACGCAGCCCGACTCGAAGCTGTCCGACGACGTTCCGCTGCTGGCCGAGATGCTGGTGGCGCACGGATTTCGCACCTTCGCCTGGACCGGTGGCGTCTTCGTCGGGAGACGACACGGGCTCGCGCGCGGGTTCGAGAGCTGGGACGAGCGCGGGCTCGCGTTCGCACCGGCGCTTGCGCGCGCGCTCCGGCGCATTGGGGAGCTCGACGCCAGCGAGAGGTTCTTCGTCTTTCTGCATACCTACGACGTTCACTGCCCGTACGATCCACCGGACTCCTACGCCGCGCGGTTCCAACGGCAGCCCGCGGAGGATTTCATCGAGACCGAGGGGCGCTGCGGCAATCCGCACTACAACGCCATGGAGGTGTCGCCGGGGCAGGCGGCGTATCTCTCCGATCGCTACGACGCGGGCATCCGTTTCGCCGACGACCTGCTGGGCGAGTTCCTCGCGCTGCTCGATCGGTCGGGCGCCGGCGCTCGGACGCTCGTCGCGGTGGTTTCGGATCACGGCGACGAATTCCTCGAGCACGGTCGCACCGGGCACCGCGGCTCCCTCTACATTCAATCGCTGCGCGTTCCGTGGATCATGGCGGGGCCGGGGATCGCGCCGCAGGTGGTGCATCAGCCCGCCGGCCTGGTGGACGTGGTGCCGACTCTGCTCGATCTGTTGGGCGTCCCGGTCCCAGCGGAGCAGCGGGGTCGTTCACTCGTCCCCGTCATGCGGGGTGCGGTCGCCGCGGATCCCGCGCGCGTGCTCTTCAGCGAAACCGAGTGGGGAAAGCGGCTCCACGGGGCCGTTGCGGGGTCGCACCATCTGATCGTCGACCGGGACGATGACCGGCAGCTCGTCTTCGATTGGCGCGCGGATCCGGCCGAGGCGTCGCCGCTGCCGGCGGGCGCTTATGGCTGGATGACGAAGCTTCAGCGCGTCACGCTCGCCTGGTTCGAGAGCCGGCGCACCGGCTCCGCGGCGCGTTCCGCGCAGTCGATTCCGACCCTGTCGCCGGCGGAGCGCGCGAAGCTCGAGGCGCTCGGTTACGTCGAGCCCTGATCGACGGGAGAAGGTCCGCCCGCGTCGCCTACACGTGACCTCGCCTGCGGGCGGGTGCAGCGGTCGGCCCGGTGGGGCACGCAAATGGAACGTGTTCTACTCTTGGGCCGTGGAAGAGCGCGCGCGACGGATCGTCGAATCGGCGGTGGAACTGGCGGAGAGGGGTGGCTTCGAAGCGGTGCGGCTGCGCGACGTGGCCTCCCACGCGGGCGTCGCGCTCGGCACGCTGTACCGGCGGTTTCACAGCAAGGAAGACCTGTTGATCGCCGCGCTGGAGCAGGCCATCGGCGATCAGCGCGAGCGGCTCATCCAGCGCCCGGTCCGCGGAGACACCCGGCGCGATCGGGTCAGCCATTTCTTCCAGGGAACGACCCGCGCGCTCTGTCGACGCCCGAACCTCGCGCGGGCGATGATCCGGGCGGTCGCCACGGGCGACCCGGAGCTGACCCAGAAGATGGCGGCCTTCCACGCCCAGGTGGGCGAGCTCGTGACGATGGCGTTGCGCGGCGCGGCCGCACCCGGCGAAGGCGGCCCGGTGAGCGAGGAGGAGCGCGCCGTCTCGCACACGTTGCAGATGGTGTGGTTCGCCGCACTCGTCGGCTGGACCGGTGGCGTCACGAGCCAGGCCGGGATCGTCGAACAGACCCGCGTCGCCGTCGAGCTGATGCTCGACGACTAGGCCAACGCGTCGCCGATGCGTTCGAGGGCCACCGCCGCCGAGCCCAGCGTGAGCTCGCTCTGCTTCGCCCAGAGGTAGTGGCGAAAGAGCGGATACTCGACGTCGAGGCCGATTCCACCGTGGAGGTGCTGCGCCGCGTAGCCGGCCCGCTGGCCGGCCTCGGAGGCCCAGTACTTCGCGACGGCGATGGCGTCGTCGGCGGCTGCGCCGGCTTCGAGCGCCCACACCGCCTGCCACGCGGTCAGGCGCATGGCTTCGATGTCGATGTAGGCGTCCGCGGCCCGGGTGTGGACCGCCTGGAACGATCCGATCGGTCGATCGAACTGCTGGCGCGAGGCGGTGTACTCGGCGGTGATCTCGAGCGCCCGCTCCGAAACCCCGAGCTGGAGCATGCACAGCGCCGCCGTCGCGTGGCGCACGGCGTCCGCGGCGACGGCACCGGCCGCCTCGCCGGTCCCGATCCGCTCGGCTTCGGTGACCTGCGCGCCGTCGAGACGGACGCGCGCGTGGGGCAGGCGATCCGTCGTCTTCTGCGCTGCGAGCGAAACGCCAGGGGCCTCGGGGTCGACCAGGAACACGCCGGTCTCCGAATCCGTCAGCGCTGCGGGGATCAGGATGCGGTCGCACAGGGGCGCGAAGGGAACGCACTCCTTGGTGCCGTCGAGGACGAACCCGCTCCCGTCGGCGCGCGCGGTCGTCGACGGATGATGCAAAGCGTCGTTGCCGGACTCGACGAGGCCGGCACTCAGAAGGGTCTCGCCGCGAACGACGCCGGGCAGGTACGCCCGCTTCTGCGCGTCCGTTCCGAACCGTGCGATGGGCAATGCACCGAGGACCAGACACGGCCAGGCGGGAACCGGGGCCACGGCCCGCCCCACCTCCTGCAACAGCAGGCACAGCGTCAGAAAGCCGAGGTCGCCACCGCCGACGTCTTCGGGAAGGCCCAGACCGAGCAGGTCCGCCTGGGCGAGCTCCCGCCACAGCGCGCGATCCATGCCCGTCTCGCTCGACTCGATCTGCTTCAACCGTTCCGGCGTCGCCAGGTCGGTGAGGATCTTGCGGGCGAGATCGCGCACCTCCTGCTGTTCATCGGTGAGTGAGAAATCCAATCGGGACTCCGTTAAAGCGGGCGCGCGCCCGCCACCGGTCAACGTTTGTAGTGGGGCATGCCCAGGCCGGCCATGGCGATGATGTCGCGCTGCACCTCGTTGGTCCCCCCGCCGAAGGTGAGGATCAGGCAGTTGCGGTAGGACATCTCGACCCGTCCCTGCAGGATGGCGCCCGGCGAGCCGCGCTCGAGGGTGCCGAGGGTTCCGAAGATTTCCATCAGGGCACGGTAGGCCTCGACGTAGAACTCGCTGCCGAAGACCTTGACCGCGGAAGCGTCCGCCATCTGGAGTTGCGAATGTTGCAGGCTCCAGGCGACCTTCCAGTTCATCAAGCGCAAGACCTCGAGCTTCGCGTGGATGCGTGCGAGGTTCGCGCGGACGAAGGGACGATCGATGACGCGTCGTCCGTCGGACAGCCGCGTGTGCTTCGCCCAGTCGCAGGCCTCGTCCGCCAGGCGCGCCATCGGCCCGACGTTCATCAGCGATACCCGCTCGTGGTTGAGCTGTCCGGTGATCAGTCCCCAGCCGTTGTTCTCCCCCCCGACGAGGTTCTGCGTCGGCACGCGCACGTCTTCGTAGTAGGTGGCGTTCGTTCGGATGCCCCCCATGGTCATGATGGGTGTGATCTTGAAGCCCGGAAGGTGCGTCGGGACCATGAAGATCGAGATCCCCGCATGCTTGCGCGCGTTCGGGTCGGTGCGGGCGGCGAGCCAGATGTAGTCAGCGTAGGTCGCGAGGCTGGTCCACATCTTCGTCCCGTTGATGACCCACTCGTCGCCATCGCGGACCGCCCGGGTCTTGAGGGATGCGAGATCGGTGCCGGCCTCCGCCTCCGAGTAGCCGATGGAGATGTTGAGCTCGCCGCGCAGGATCCGCGGCAGGAACTCGCGCCGCTGCTCCTCGGTGCCGTGTTGCATGAGGGTGGGACCGACCGTGTTGATCGTCAGGAAGGGCAGTGGGAATCCCGTTCGCTGGACTTCATCGGAGAAGATGAACTGCTCGATCGGCCCGCGGCCCTGGCCGCCGTACTCCACCGGCCAACCGATTCCCAACAGGCCGTCCTCGCCGAGCTGCCGCAGGATGTGCTGGTAGGTCGGGCCGCCGGAATCTCCGATTCGGATCTCGTCGAGAACCTCGGGCGTGATGAGCTTCTCGAAGTGCGCGCGAAGCTCGTCGCGGAAGGCGCGTTGTTCGGGGGAGAAGTCGATGTGCAAGGCGGTCCCCGGGATCGAGCGGCAGGTCGTGAAATCGGCGAACGCGCGCCGGAATCGACGCGAACGCCACAGTATGTGGCCACGGCGCGCCTCTGTCCAGCGAGCTCTCAGGGAGGGCGGGGAGGCCCCGCGCTTGCTAGCGTGATGCTTGGAATTCGTCCGTTCCCGTGCGGTCCGAGGTCGGTCCGAAGTCGGCACGGGCGATTCCGGCTGGCCCGCCGAAAACACGATGGAGTGAGAAAAGTCCGATGAAAGTCGTGGTCGATTACGAATTGTGCGAAGCCAATGCGGTCTGCGTCGGCTGCGCCCCCGAGGTCTTCCGCGTCGAAGACGACGACACGTTGACGATACTCATCGAGAATCCACCCGAGAATCTTCGGAGTAAGGTCGAGGAAGCGGTGCGGCTCTGTCCGCGTCAGGCGATCTCGCTCGAAGAGTCCTGATCCGGCCCGGTCGACTCCGACCCGGAACTCCCCATGGATCTGCGCGACTCCCCTGAAGAAGCGGCGTTTCGCGCCGAGGTCCGGGCGTTCCTGGAAGCGAACGCGCCGCGCGATCTGCCCGACTACTACGACGATCAGGTCGATCACGCGGCGTTTCTCGCCCGCTCGCGCGCCTGGCAGCGCACGCTGTACGACGCCAACTGGGCGAGCATCACCTGGCCCACCGAGTACGGCGGGCGGGGGATGGGCCCCGTCGAGCAGATCATCTGGAACCAGGAGCAGGGGCGCGCGGGGATCGGCGAGTCGCTCTCCATGGTCGGCGTGGCCATGGCCGGTCCGACGCTCATTGCCCACGGCAGCGACGCGCAGCGCCAGCGATACCTCGACCCGCTGCTGCGCGGAGACGAGATGTGGTGCCAGCTCTTCAGTGAGCCCGGCGCCGGCTCGGACCTCGGGTCCCTGGCGACGCGCGCGGTGCGTGACGGCGACGATTGGATCGTGAACGGGCAGAAGACCTGGTGCACCGGAGGCCACTATGGGGACTTCGGAATCCTGATCGCCCGCACCGATCCGTCGCTCCCGAAGCACGCGGGCATCACCTATTTCGTCCTCGACATGAAGACCCCGGGCGTCGAGGTCCGGCCGCTGCGCGACATGACCGGCATGGCGCACTTCAACGAGGTGTTCCTGAACGATGTGCGCGTTCCCGACGAGAACCGCGTCGGGCCGGTGAACGGGGGCTGGGGCGTGGCCATGACGACGCTGATGAACGAGCGCATGGCCATGGGCGGCCTCGAGCGCATGATTCCGCTCGACGAGCTGATGGAGCTCGCGGCGGCGAACCGGGATCGACTCGATGCGCGCCTGCGAGACGAGGTTGCGAAGCTCTACGGTTGGGTGCGGTCGGTCCAGCTCCTGAACGACCGCATCATCACGAAGCTCTCCCACGGCGAGATGCCTGCGGCGGAATCGTCGGTGATGAAGCTCGCGATCGCGCGGGTGTTCACCCTGGCGACCGAGCTCGGCGTCGCGCTCCAGGGTCCGCACGCGCTCGAGCGCCACGGTTTCTGGCAGAAGCGCTTCCTCGGCGCGCCGTCGATCCACATCGCCGGCGGAACGGACGAAGTGCAGAAGAACGTCGCAGCGGAGCGCTTCCTGGGCCTGCCGCGCGAGCCGCGATCCGACGCCGACCGGCCCTTCGCCGAGTCGGGCGGGCGCTGACGCGCCGTCGCCCGGTCAGAACCCCTTCGCCGTCGCGATTCGCGCGCGCTGATAGTGGGGGTCGCCGAGCAGCGTCTCGTTCGCCTTCGCCCGCTTGAAGTAGAGCTGCGGATCGGCCTCCCAGGTGAAGCCGATGCCGCCGTGGATCTGGATGTTCTCCGCGGCGGCGAGGCGGAAGGCGTCGTCGCAGATGGATTTTGCGAGGGCTGCGGCGAGGGTCAGCTCGCTGTCGTTCTCGGCGGACCACGCCGCGAAGTAGGCGGTGGCCTTGGCGCTCTCGACTTCGAGCAGGACCTCCGCGCACTTGTGCTTGATCGCCTGGAACGAGCCGATGGCCCGCCCGAACTGCACCCGCTCGCGCGCGTAGGCCACCGCCGAATCGAGGCAGCGCTGGGCGCCGCCGACACTCTCCGCCGCGAGGCAGACGCAGGCCTGGTCGAGGGTCCGGCGCAGCGCCGGCCCCGCGTCCCCGACGGTTCCGAGCGGCGCCGCGGGAACGGATTCGAAGTCGAGATGAGCCAGGCGGCGGGTCGGGTCCAGTGCGTCCACTGGGGTCGCGCGAAACCCGGGTGTGTCGGAACGAACCGCGAAGAGCGTGAGGCCCTCGTCGTCGTGTGTCCCGGCCTCGCGGGCCGCCACGATCACGAGGTCGGCCTGGGCTCCATCCGTCGCCAGCGCCTTCCGCCCATCGAGGGTGAAGGTGTCGCCGTCGCGCGAGAAGGTCATGTGGACACCGGCGCCATCCCAGCTGCCGTTCGGCTCGAGCACCGCGAGGGTGGCCACGCACTCCCCCGACGCGATCCCGGGCAGCCAGCGCTGGCGATCGTCGTCGGAGCCGGCGTTGAGGATGGCGTTGGCGGCGAGGCAGACACTGGAGAAGTAGGGTGCGCACAGCAACGCACGTCCCATCTCCTCGAATGCGATGCAGAGCTCGAGGAATCCGAAGCCCTGGCCGCCGAATCGCTCCGGAATGTGGATGCCCTGGAGGCCGAGTGAGGCCGCCATCGCCTTCCACACGGAGGGATCGAAGCCGCGATCGGTCTCGATCAGGCGGAAGACTTCGGCCGTGGGGGATTCCGCTTCGAGGAAGCGCCGCAGATGTGCGCGGAACTCTTCTTGTTCCTCGCTGAACGCGAAATTCATGAGCCGTGCGGTCCCGGGGCGCGCGCAGCGGTGCGGTGCGCGTCGGCCTCAGTAGAACACGTTTCACCGCTGCCTGCAACGCCGTGGCGCGTGTGCGATCAGCGGATTCCGCCGAGACGCTCGAACACCGACTCGGGTGTCTCGATGGCCTCGTCTTCGGGCAGGGCGGCGAGCGCCGACGCGATCGCCTGACAGACCGAGTTCGCGTTCTCGATGCCCCGCTTCTCGAGCTCCTTCGGCATCAGCTGGGTCATGACGGCGGACATCTGCAGACCCGTCACGTTGCGCGGATCGAGGCCGGCTTCCTTCAGGGCGAGGCGGACGGTTCCCCGGGCTTCGAGGCGCTGCAGGGTGGTGCCGCGTTCGATCTCGCTGCACGCAAAATCGAAGGATCTCGAGTCGGCCATCGTTCCCCGTCCCCTGGTTTCGCCACCGGAGTCGAACCCCGGACACTTTCCGGCCGGCGAGCGAGTCGCTGGTCTCGTTTCGGACGAACCGGAGCGGGGCTTTAGACGGTCCCGTCGAGGCGGACGCGGCGGCCGCGAAATGCTCAGGGGTAGTAGAGGCGTCGGGCTTCGTCCCGCAGCCGGTCGCGATGCGCGGGGTGGGCCACGGCGATGAGCTCCTCTGCCCGTTCTCGGACACTCTTGCCGAGGAGCCGCGCGACGCCGTAATCCGTGACGATCGTGTCGGCGAACTCGCGAGGAATCGACACGATCTGGCCGGCCTCGAACTGCGGAACGATGGTGGAGATCTCGCCGTTGCGGGCCGCCGCGGGCAGGATCGTCACGGCGCGCCCTTCCGGCGAGAGGAAGGCGCCCAGGTGGAAGGCCAGCTGCCCGCCCGTCCCGCTGTAGACCCGCGGGCCCAGGGCGTAGACACCGATCTGCCCCGAGAGATCGACAGTCAGCGCTCCGTTCAGAGTCAGCATGTGCTCGTGGCGCGCGATCACCATGGGGTCGTTGGTGTGCTCGTAGGAGTGCAGCTCGAAGAAGGGATTGTCGTCGATGGTGTCGAGATCCTCCGGGCTGTTGCCGATGAAGCAGGCCACGAACCGACCGGGATGCACCTCCGCGCGACGGCTCGTGATGATGCCGCGACGGGCGAGGTCGACGGTTCCGGGCACCGTGAGCTCGGAGAAGAATCCCAGGTCGTTGCAATCGTCGAACGCGCCGAGCAGCGGCAGCGCCCCGGTGTGCTTGCCCAGCCCGAGCTGGATCGTGTCGCCGTCCTTCACCAGGGTCTTCACGTTCGCGGCAATGCGGCGGTCGACGTCGGGGAGACCGGCGGGATCCGGGTCCGGGACCGCGAGACGAGGGCGATCGCCGGGAACGATTGCGTCGAGCTGCGAGATGTGGATCCAGCTGTCCCCGCAGGTCCGCGGCATCGCATCGGAGATTTCGGCGATCACCCGCTTCGCCCGCCGCGCGCTGCTCACCGCGTCCCAGACCGAGTTGCCGACGCACATGAAGCCGTGCTCGTTGGGCTCCGTGACGACGATCAACAGGTCGTCGATGGGGCGGCCCTCGCCCGGGCGGGTGTCCGCGGCCTTGTGCTGGTTGACCATGTGGAACGGGTGGAAGTCCACCAGCCGGTCGGCGAGCGCCTGGCGGTTGTCGGGCGCCAGGGCGTACTGCACCTGGAGATCCCAGGCGTCGCGGGCGTCCTCGCGGAACCACCCCATGTCCGGGATGACGATGCTGCGAATCGTGACGTTCCGGAGCTCCGCCTCCCGGGCCGCCAGCGCTGCGAGGATGGCCGGCGGCTGGTGTGAGCTCGGCATCCAGACCAGGTCGCCGGACTGCACCAGCGCGGCCGCCTGGTGGGCCTCCATGCGCTTGCGCTGGTACTCGCGCTTCGGGTCGACGCTGAGATCGAGTACCAGCGCAAGCGCATGGAGGCCCACCAGGCGGCCGCGCTGGT
>Ga0102952_1000805_pt1 | contig 11007 bp, 8 predicted proteins | sample SalPon2A_C_D1_MG_FD_78506 | JGI IMG/M metagenome (GOLD analysis project Ga0102952, IMG submission 78506) | Soil microbial communities from South San Francisco under conditions of wetland restoration - Salt Pond MetaG R2A_C_D1_MG | ecosystem: Environmental > Terrestrial > Soil > Wetlands | place... | reverse complement strand
CGCGGCGAATCTTCGCACGCAAGGGCGATGCGCGACGGATCCGCCCCGGCGAGCGGCGTCGCGAAGGTGAGGCGGATCCACGCCGTCCGCGGGATCGCCTCGCTAGCGTCGCTCGGGTCGCTGGTGAGCAGCGGCGGCAATCGACCGGTATCGCGTTCCCCACAGCCGACGGCTGCGACCGCCAGTGCGGAAACGAGACAGATTCGGACGATCCACACACTCATGAGAGGCGGCCCATCCACCCGTCGTTGACTCGGCGCGCACCCGGTGTGGATCGCACGGTCGTGGAACGCGCAGGGACGGCTGGGTTGGGGACGAGTCTATCACAGCTGGGGGATTCGCCGTGGTATGCTGCGGCGCGTTCCGCAGCCATCAAAACGCGGTTCGGAGGTGGACCCGATGGATCCGAAGGCACGCTCCGCCAGCATCTCGAAATGGCTCGGACTCGCCGCCGTCATCGCCCTGGGGATCGGTCCGCTGCTCGCCCGGTCGGGGCTCGCGACCCCGTTCGTCTCCTTCAGGATCTTCGGCCTGGGACTGTTGCTCGGACTTCTGGCGTTGCTTGTGGGGTTCGTCGGTCTGGTGCAGACCCGACCCTCCACCGGACGCGGCGGACGCAGCGACGCGTTCTCGGGCATGGTGCTCGGCGTGATTCCCGTGGTGGTGGTGGCGATCGCCGTCGGCAGCTCGGGCGGCGGACCGATGATCAACGACATCACGACCAACCCCGAGGATCCGCCGGTCTTCGAGAACGCGCCGAGCCTCGAGCCGAACCGTGAGCGCGACATGAGCTACCCCGGCGCGTCCTTCGCCGAACAGCAACGCGCCGGCTACCCCGATCTGGTTCCAATTCGCATCGCCGCCCCCGCCGAAGCGGTCTTCGAGCGCTGCCTCGCCACCGCCGAAGAACTCGGCTGGGACGTGACGGTGAGCGATGCCACGAGCCGGACCTTCGAAGCGCGCGACGTCACGAACGTCTTCCGCTTCGTCGACGACATCGCCGTGCGGATTCGGGCGGGCGGTGATGCATCGGTCGTCGACATCCGTTCGAAGTCCCGCGACGGCAAGGGCGACATGGGCGCCAACGCCGCGCGCATCCGCGCCTTCCGGGACGCGATCGTGAACTAGGAACTCTCCGCTCCGAGCTCGGCGAGCGCCGTCTCCCGCGCCCAGCGGTAGTCTGCCTTGCCACTGGGCGAGCGCACGATCTCGTCCACGAAGACGAACACCTTGGGCAGCTTGTAGGCGGCGATGTGCTCCTTGGCCGCGGCGCGCAGGGAATCCGGATCCGCCGTGGCGTCTTCACGCAGGCGCACGACGGCGGTCACCTGCTGGCCCCAGCGTTCGTGCGGCGTCGGGACCACTACGGCGTCATACACATCGGGGTGATGCTTCAACGCGTGCTCGACCTCCTCGGCGAAGACCTTTTCGCCGCCGGTGTTGATCGTCACCGAGTCCCGTCCGTAGAGGATCAGCGAGCCGTCCGCGGCGACCCCCGCGCGATCGCCCGGAACGGCGTAACGCACGCCATCCACCACCGGGAATGTCTTCGCGGTCTTCTCGGCGTCGCCGTAGTAGCCGAGCGGGACGGAGCCGCTGCGCGCGAGCCAGCCCTGCTCCTTCGAGCCGGCTTCGAGGATCGAGGTCAGGTCCTCCGACAGAACCACGTTGCCGGGGCTCATGGAAAAGTCGCCCGTCGTGGGCTTGCTGTCCTTGGTCGAGAATTGCGCCGCCTGCGCACCACTCTCCGACGAGCCCAACGCGTCGAGGATGCGGATCTCCGGCAGCAGGTCGAGGAACTCCTGCTTCAGAGCCGCAGTGAGGATCGCCCCGCCCGACGTCACGAGCTTGAGCGACGAGAGGTCGTAGTCGCGCGCGCGCAGCTGATCGACGAGCGGCCGCCCGAAGGCGTCGCCGACGATGGTGATCGCATTGATCTTCTCGCGTTCCACCGTCGACCAGATGTCGTGGGGATCGAGGCGTTTCGGGTCGTTCTGCACGACCACCGTTCCGCCGACGTGCCACATGTTGAACGCGGCCCAATGCGCGGCGCCGTGCATGAAGGGAGCGGTGGGCAGCGTGCGGATGCCGCCGAATCGTGCACGTTCGACGATCGCCTCGACGGTGGTGATCTCGCCGGCGTAGAGCGCGCCGCGAAAGATGTCTTCCTGGCGCCACAGCACGCCCTTCGGCATGCCCGTCGTGCCGCCGGTGTAGAGGATGTAGAGGTCGTCCGGCGATAGATCGTCCGGCAGCGGCGCCGGCGTCGCATCTGCGAGCGCCTGCTCGTAGTCGACCGCGCCGGGCAACAGCGCCTCACCGGACTCGTCGGCGACCTGCAACCACAAGACGACCTGGGGAAGCGCCTCGCGGATGCGTTCGAGCACGGGCGCAAAGCAGGCGTGGTAGACGACGGCCTTCGCCTGCGCGTTTCCGAAGAGGTAGGTCAGCTCCTCGTCCACGTAGCGGTAGTTCACGTTGAAGGGCGCGGTGCGGGCCTTGAAGGCGCCGAGCATGCCTTCGAGGTACTCGTTGCCGTTGTAGAGATAGAGCGCGACGTGGTCCTGTCCCGATTCCCAGTTCGCGAGCCCCGCGCGCTCGCAATGGCAACCGAGACCGTGTCGTCGCAGGACCTCCGCGAGACGGCGTGTCCGGTCGGTGACGTCGGCCCAGGAGAGGCGCCGGTCGCGGAAGACCAGGCACTCCCGCTCCGGAATCTCCGCCGCGATCGCCTCGTGAAGAGTCGCCAGGTTCAGCATGGGTCACCTACTCGAATCGGGTTCGGAGCTTGCGCCACAGGGGCTGCAGAATGCTCGCATAGTCGTCGGTCCACAAGGGGGCCGAAGCATACGACGAGGCTCCGGATTCGGCCCAGCCGGCGGCGAAGAGCGGCGCGAGGCGCGCCCGGTCCCGCGCCAACACCATCACGATCGCCTCGCTCGCGAGCGGATCGTCGAGCACCTCCGGCGGCGCCTTGCCCTGGCGCATCGCTGCGGCGAACCCCAGATCGGAGGCGAGACGCGCCACGACACCCCGGAGGTCGTAGTAGCGGTTCGAGAGGTTCAGGATGATCACGCCATCGGGCGCCAGCCGCCGTGCGTAGACCGCGAATGCTTCGCGGGTGACGAGATGCAGGGGGATGGCGTCACCCGAGAAGGCGTCCACGAAGATCACGTCGAGATCGCCTTCCCCCTCCTCGGTCGCGAGCTTCAAGCGCGCGTCGCCCACCACGACCGAGACGTCCGCCGCCGAGCGGTCGAGGAAGGTGAACCACATCCGTGCCAGCGCCTCGTTGTCGGGATCGATCTCGTAGAACGTGAAGCGTTCGCCCGGCTCTCCCCAATAGGCGATGGCGCCCGCCCCCAGGCCGATGGCGCCCACCCGGGCGGGCCGACGGCGAAGCGCGAGCCCTTCTTGGAGCGGCCCCCCCTCGTGGTAGTAGGCCAGTGGATAGGCGCGGGCCGCGGTGTCGAGATACTGGATGCCGTGCACGGTGCGCCCGTGGGTCAGCACGCGGTAGGGCAAGCCGTCCTCCGAAACCTGCTCCTTGACCTTGAAAACGCCGTAGAAGTTCCGATGGACGTCGACCTCCGCGTCGAGCTTCGCGCGAAGCTGGATCGACAACGCGACGCCGGCGAAGAGCAACATCGCGGCGGAAATCGCGACCCGCTCGCGCCAGGCCGACGAGGTCGCGCGCGGCTCGCCGGCGAGACCGGTGACGGAGATGAGCGTCAACACGAGCAAGCCCAGCGTGATCTGCAGATCGAGCATGCGATCGAGCAGCACCGGCGCTCCCAGCGAGACCGCGACCCCTCCGAGCCAGCCGCCGGTGGCGACGATGACATAGAAGTGGGTCAGGTACCGCGGCGCCGGCCGGAGCAGGTAGAGCTGATAGTGCGTGAGCCAGCACAGGGCGAAGAAGCCGAGGAACAGGAGCGGCGCCGAGGCCATGCTCCAGAGGCTTCCGAGAACCACGAGAAAGACGGCGAAGGGCCAACGCCGCAGCAACCACCGCTGGTCGCGATCTTCCCGAAAGGCCAGCGCGAAGCTTCCGAGATACAAGGCCAGGGGAGCCACCCACACCAGCGGAAACGAGCCGACCTCGAAGGCGACGTGATTCGTCACGCCGAGCAGGAGCGCCGAGGGCGTCGCGCTCAGACAGATCCAGCGGAATCCCTCGGACACGGTCGGCGCGCGGCCCGTCGGAGGCAGCGGCACCTCCGGTCGCATGCGCGGGGAGAGATTCCGCCAGACGAGCGCCAGGAGGATCCAGATCGCCACGAAGCCGGTGCTCCAGATCCAGCGCTGCGTGGTGAGACCGAGCATCGGTTCCATCAGCAGCGGGTACGCGAGCAGACCCGTCAACGAGCCGACGTTCGAGGCGGCGTAGAGCGCGTAGGGGTCGTGTCGATCCGAGAGATCGGACCGCGCGAACCAGTATTGGATCACGACGGCTGTGGTGGTGAGCGCCCAGAAAGGAAGCGCTACGTGCACGAGCAGCTGCTTCACGATCTCGGTGATGGGCGCCTCGGGGGCGATCTCGGCGTGGAAGTCGAGCGGCAACCACAGCAGCGGAACGGCCATCACGAGCAGGTGCCAGCCGCCGATGCGACGCGCGATTCCGTGTGCGTAGAGGTATCCGAGGAGCAGCAACCCCTGGAACACCATCATGCACACGGTCCAGACGTGCACCGCGCCGCCGAAGAACGGCGTCACCAGCCGGCCGACCATCGGCTCGGCGACGAACGAGAGGAACGCGCCGAGCACGACGCTCGCGATCAACATGCGGTGGATCGTCGTGTCCCCACTCCACCGACGGGAGCCCCCCGCCGTCCCGATCGGTTCGTCGGCGGACGACATCATCCCAACCGGTTCAGCGCGGCCAGAGCATCACACGTGTGGCGGACGCGGGCTTCCGGGGACGGGTCCGCGAGACTCAGCCATCCGCCGTCGGCCTGTTGCTCTCCGATCAACTGCTCGCGTACCTCGGTGGCCCCGAGCCGCGCTCCAGGGACGGACGGTGCGTCGCAGTAGACGATCACGCGCGCAGTGCGCACGGCGTCGAACCGCCCGCTCCGGAATCCCCGCTCCAGCTCGCGGCCGGTCCACTGCAGGATGGCGTCTGCCTCTTCGTGCGGAAAGTTGGCGAACAGGTGCGAATACGCGGCGATTCCGTCCCAGGCGCCCCCCTGCACGCGGTCCGGCGTGAATCGAGCGGCGAGGAACTCGGCGGCGCAATCGAGCATCGATGCGCGCGCATATCGCGTCTTGGCAAAATGGCCGGCGAGCATTCCGGTGGCGAAGATCCTGGCGTCCTCGCCGCATTCGACCGATCCCCAGGATCCGTCCGTCGCCTGACTGGACTCGAGCCCGACACAGATCGACCGGGCGGGATCGAGATGCAGGCCCCGCGCGTCGTCGAGCGCTCCGACGACGCGCAGCGTGTCGTCGAGATCGCTCCGGTGCAACGGCGAAGTCCCGGAGTCGGCGTACGCCTCACTGCAACGGATCACCGGCTCCGGAAGCTCGCACTCCTTCGGAGGGGAATTCGCGAGCAGCGCGCGCGCCAGCCACACGTCGAGGTCCGACCCCGAAGTCTCGACGAAGGCGAGCCCTCGCTCGCACGCGGTTCGCACATCCGCCACGCGGCGATACTAGCCCGGTACGAGCCGCCACCGGAGACCGGATCCGGTAGGCTGAACGGCGGCACCGCGGGAGGCTTCATGTCCGAATCGTCGCAGCAACGAACGACCAACCGGCTGGCACACGAGACGAGCGCCTACCTGCGGCAGCACATGCACAATCCCGTGGATTGGTATCCGTGGGGGCGCGAGGCGCTCGAGCGCGCGCGCGCGGAAGACCGGCCGCTGCTCGTCTCCATCGGCTACAGCGCATGCCACTGGTGCCACGTGATGGCGCACGAATCGTTCGAGGATCCCGGAACCGCCGCGGTCATGAACGAGCTCTTCGTCAACGTGAAGGTCGACCGCGAGGAGCGGCCCGACGTGGACCAGCTCTACATGGATACGGTCGTCGCACTGACGGGGCACGGCGGCTGGCCCTTGACCGCCTTCTGCACGCCCGACGGACGCCCCTTCTACGGCGGCACGTACTTCCCGCCGGAGCCGCGGCACGGGATGCCCGCCTTCCGCGACGTGCTGAGGGGCGTCGCCGAGGCCTACCGATCGCGCCGGGACGAGGTCGACGACACAGCCCAACGGATCATCGCGGCGTTGTCGCGCCGCCCGGAGGCGAGCGCCGGCGCCCCGCCCGGCGCCGCGTCCGCTGCGCGGGCCGCCATGGCGCTGCTCCAGCAGGCCGATTCCGAGAACGGTGGCTTTGGCGGCGCACCCAAGTTTCCCACACCGACCTCCCTCGACCTGTTGCTGGCCGCCGTGGACGTGTTGCCGGAGCGCAAGGCGCGCGAGGCCCTCGACCACGTGGTGCTCTCCTGCCGGTCGATGGCGCGCGGCGGGATCTACGACCACCTCGGAGGCGGCTTCCATCGCTACAGCGTCGACGCCCGTTGGATCGTCCCGCACTTCGAGAAGATGCTCTACGACCAGGCGCAGCTCCTGCGGGTGTTCTGCGAGGCGGCGCGACGCAGCCCGGGCCACCGCGACGAGCTCGCGTGGCCGGTCCGCGAGACCCTCGACTACCTGCGCCGCGAGATGCGCGGACCCGAAGGCGGGTACTACGCCAGCCAGGACGCGGACAGCGAAGGCGAGGAAGGGATCTTCTACGTCTGGACTCCCGGCCAGATCGCGGACGCGCTCGGAGCGGCGGCGGGGGACTTCTGCGCCGCGTACGGCGTCACTGAACGCGGCAGCTTCGAGCGCGGTGCGTCCGTCCTGCGCGACGTCGCCGGTGAGCCCCGCGACCGCTGGCGCGCCGAGCGCGAGAGCCTGCTCGCGGCGCGCCGGCGCCGGCACGCGCCGGGCACCGACACCAAGCGCGTTGCCGCCTGGAACGGACTCGCCATCTCCGGGCTCGCCCGCGCCGCCACCCACCTGCGGGAGCCGCCGCTGCTCGACGAGGCCGTCGCTGTCGCCGATTTCGTGCTGTCCGAGATGCGCGACGACGCGGGGCGCCTGTTGCGTGTCTGGAACGCCGGACGCGCGCACGTGCCGGCCTTCCTCGACGACCTCGCCTGCATGCTCGAGGCGTGCCTCGATCTGGCTCGCGCCGGCGCGGACGGCCGCTTCCTCGCGGCGGCCATCGAGCTCGCAGACGACATTGCGCGGCGCTTCTTCGACGCCGCGGAGGGCGACTTCTTCCTCACTCCGAACGATGTGGATCCGCTCGCGAATCGACCGCGCTCGGACCACGACGGCGCGACCCCGCACTCCACCGGTCTGGCGGTCTTCGGGTTGCTGCGCGTCGCGAACCTCAGCGACCGGGACGACCTGCGGCAGGTCGCGGACCGGGTCATCGAGACGAACGCGGCTGCGCTCGAACGCGCCCCCCACGCATTCCCGACCCTCGCCCGCGCCGTGCTGGCGCGCGAACGCGACCTCTCCGTCGCGGTGATCCTCGGCGACGCCGGCGACCCGGGAACGCGGGCGCTCGCGGAGCGAGCGCGCGAGGTCTTGCAGCCCGAGGACGCTGTGGTGGTCGCGAGCGCCGGCGCCGCGCCGCCCGGCCTCGCGGCGTCCTGGCTCGCGGGTCGTGAACCCGTCGACGGACGCCCCACGGCCTACGTCTGCCGGGGACGGACCTGCTCGCTCCCGGTCACCGAGCCGGAGAGGCTCCTTCCCCTCGACGCGGACAGTGGGTAACGGCTACACCTGCGGTCCGCCATGACGAACTCCCGCAAACGATCGAATTACGGAACGGGGCTCGACGACGGACTCGATCCGCTCGCACCCCTCGACCCGAACGCCACCGGTAGCGTCGACGCCCTCGTCCGCGCCATGAGCCAGACCGCTTTCGGCGGGCGCCGACTCGGTGAAGCCGCGGACGTGTTGGAGGCAATGGTGCGCGACCCCGACTGCCTACGGGTGGTGACGATCTCGGGGGCGATGACCATCGCCAAGCAGGGCGTGCTGCTGTGCGAGATGATCGATCGGGGCTGGGTCGACGCGATCGTCACCACCGGCGCGCTCATGACCCACGGCCTGTCCGAGGGCGCCGGCCTGCTGCACTTCAAGCACCGCCCCGGGATGTCGGACGCGGACCTGTACGCACGCGGATACAACCGGGTGTACGACACGATCGAGCTGGAGCAGAACCTCGACGACGTCGAGCACCTGCTACAGGACGCCCTGGGCAAGGTGGACGCCGACGTCCCGCTCGCGAGTCACCACGTCTGCGAGGCGCTCGGCCGCACCCTGAAACAGCGCGGGGCGGACCGCGCGATCCTGAAGAGCGCCGTCGAGCAAGAGGTCCCGATCTACGTCCCGGCCTTCACCGACTCCGAGCTCGGCCTCGACTTCGCCATCCACAACCACCTGCGGGTTCGCGCCGGGAGGACGCCGCTGCGATTCGACCCCTATCTGGATCTCGAGGACTACACCGCCCGGATCCGAGCCAGCGAGCGCCTGGGGATCTTCACCATCGGCGGCGGCGTACCCCGCAACTGGGCACAGCAGGTGGGCCCCTACCTCGAGATCCTCCGGGCGCGCACCGGCACGGACGAACCGGCGCGCCGATTCCGATACGCGGTGCGGATCTGTCCGGAGCCGGAGCACTGGGGCGGGCTCTCGGGCTGCAGCTACAGCGAAGGGGTCTCCTGGGGGAAGTTCGTCGCGGAGTCCGACGGCGGCCGCTTCGCGGAGGTCTTCGCGGACGCCACCATCGCCTGGCCGCTGGTGGTGCGCGCCGTGATCGAACGCCTCGAGCGCGAGCCCGGCTGAGCGGAGAGCTCGCGCGCATCCTGCGCAGGCGTGGATGCTAGGCTGGGCGCCGTGACCGCCACGATGCTGGCCGCCGCGCACGTCGGCGCGGATTCCATCGAAGTCGACCGACGTCCGGTCCCGCAACCGGCGAGCGGCGAAGTCCGCGTCCGGATCGAGGCCTGCGGTGTGTGCGGCAGCGACCTGCACTTCTTCCACCGCGGGCCCTTCGTCCCCGGCAATACGCCCGGCCACGAGATCGCCGGACGGGTCGATACGCTGGGCGACGGCGTCGCGGGGATCGCGACCGGGGATCGCGTCGTCGTCGAGCCACTCCTCTCGTGCGGCCGCTGTGACTACTGCCGCTCCGGCCGGGACGCCATCTGCCCAGAGCTGCAGTTCTACGGCGTTCACCGCGCCGGCGGGTTCGCCGAGTACCTGTGCGTCTCCGCCCACCGCCTGTTCCGCGTCCCTGAGGGCATCGAGGCCCCCGTGGCGGCGCTCGCGGAGCCCATGGCGGTGGCGGTCCACGGTCTGCGACTGGGCCGCCTCGAGCCCGGGCAGCGCGTGCTGGTGTTGGGCGCCGGCACCGTGGGGCTGATGACGGCCTTGGCGGCCGTGGAGCTCTACGACGCCGAGGTCTGGCTCACCGCGCGGTATCCGCACCAGGCGGAGCTGGGCGCCCATCTCGGAGCGTCCCGCGTGTTGACCGGCGACCAGACGGCGCCGCTCGCCCTCGGCCTGCTCGGTCGCGACGCTCCCATCGACGTGGTCGTGGAGACCGTGGGCGGCGAGGCGGACACCCTGCAGGCGGCCGCCGCCGCCGTCCGCCCGGGAGGTGTGATCTCGGTGCTCGGACTGTTCCTCGGGGGTGTCGCGCTCGACTCCCTACCGCTCTTCCTGAAGGAGAACACGCTGGTGTGGTCGAACTGCTACGCGCGGAACGGCCGCGGCCCGGACTTCGCGGCGGCGCTGGATCTCGTCTCCCGACGCCGGGACGCCCTCAGAGCGGCCGTCACACACCGGGTGCCCCTCCCGGAGATCGCTCGGGCCTTCGGCCTCGCTGGCGACAAGACGGCCGGGACCATCAAGGTGAGCGTCGAGATGCGCTGAGGATTTCGGCGCCCCAGGCCACTCGGGGCAAACCCCAATCGGTTCCGAAAGCGCATTTCTTGAGTTTTTTTTCAAAAAATTCGGCGATTTGCCCCCAGGGGATACTGCCTGCACCCTGCGGCGGCGCTGCGTGCTTTCTGCTGGTTTCCCCCGTGGGAAACCTGAGATACGAACCTTTTTTTCGCTCTTTTCGCGTCTCCTGACGTTTGAGCTACGTTCTGCGACCACTGTGAAAAATTGGGCGCGGATCCTGCACAACGCGCAATCCCCGCGGGTGTTCGAAAAATGCCCTTGACGCCAGTCGGGCGCCATCGTAGTCATGCTGCCAGAGGCGGTTCTGCTCACGAACCCCCCCTGTACTTCTCGTGGGCTTACATCGGTTCCCCACCCGAATTCCAGGTCGTGCTCGTGAGCGGCGTCTTCGCATGAAGCGAAGCGGTGGACCGCGGTTTGGAGAGCACCATGATTCGCAGCACCCTGACGCGCCTCGTGCGCGAAGACGACGGCATGGAAATGGTCGAGTGGGCCATCGTTGCCGTCATTTTTGCAGTTGCCGCAGCCGCATTCTGGACCGACCTGGGTACGGCCGTGGACACCGCGCTCGGCAAGGTCGAGACGGAACTCAAGAAGTAATTTGCTTCTTGGAGTCGATGTGATGGCCGACGAGACTTTCGTGGACAGCCGCTCCTTGCGGCCGGCCGACGCACGAACGCGTCCGGAGGGCGGTTTCTCCGACTCTCCGGACGCGCTTTCGCGCGTGCTCCCTCTGGGAATCGCATCCCTCACGATCGCGGCGCTGTGGATTGGCGCCGACTCGGGCCGCCTGCCCGCCTTCGGGTGGACGGCGGCCTTTCTCTTTCTCGCGGTCGAGCAGGACGTGCGGTCCATGCGGATTCCCAACTGGCTCACGTTTCCGTCGCTGCTGATCGCGTTCGCGCTGGCAGGATTTCACGGGGGACTCGCCGGCTTCGGCGACTCGCTCCTGGGAGCCGGCGTCGCACTCGCAATCCTCTTCGTTCCCTTCGCGGTCCGCGCACTCGGGGCCGGCGACGTCAAGGCG
>Ga0102952_1000803_pt1 | contig 11038 bp, 6 predicted proteins | sample SalPon2A_C_D1_MG_FD_78506 | JGI IMG/M metagenome (GOLD analysis project Ga0102952, IMG submission 78506) | Soil microbial communities from South San Francisco under conditions of wetland restoration - Salt Pond MetaG R2A_C_D1_MG | ecosystem: Environmental > Terrestrial > Soil > Wetlands | place... | reverse complement strand
TCTTCTTCTCGTGGCTCTCGCTGCGACGAGCGGTGATCAACGACGAGCGGATCAAGCGCGGCGAACCCTCGCTGGAGGGCGAGCTGGCCAAGCAGAAGGTGTTCACCTGGCCGGACCTGGTGCACTCCGAGTTCATCTGCCTGATCCTGTTCACGGCCGCGCTGATCGTCTGGAGCATCCTGATCCACGCGCCGATCGAGGAGCCCGCCGCGACCGCGCGGACCCCCAACCCCTCCAAGGCGCCGTGGTACTTCCTCGGCCTGCAGGAGATGCTCGTCTACTTCGACCCCTGGCTCGCGGGGGTCGTGCTGCCCGGCTTCATCATCGTCGGGCTGATGGCCATTCCCTACCTGGACACCAACCCCAAGGGCAACGGCTACTACACGTTCGAGGAGCGCCCCTTCGCGGTCAGCTTCTTCTGCGTCGGGTTCCTGCTCTTCTGGGTCTCGCTGGTGATCATGGGGACCTTCCTGCGCGGCCCGAACTGGTCCTTCTTCGGACCGTTCGAGTTCTGGGACCTGCACAAGCTCGAACCCATGGTCAACGTCGACCTGTCGACGATGTTCTGGGTGAACCTGATGCACCAGCCCAGACCGGACAACCCGTTCGTCCGCGAAGCACCGGGCATCGTGATGATCCTCGGCTACTTCATCGTCCTACCGCCGCTGCTGGGCAAGACGCTCTTCAGGGGCATGCTGCGGACGATGGGCGCGGTGCGCTTCAACATCTTCATCCACATGTTCCTGTGGTTCGTCCTGATCCCGATCAAGATGGGCCTGCGGTGGACGGTGAGTTTGAAGTACTTCATCGGCATGCCCGAGTTCTTCTTCAACATCTGAACCCGAACGTCCCATGGCCGACCGCGGAGATACCCACTACAGCATCCCCCAGCTGAACGCGTGGTTCCTGGTCTCCAGCGTCCTCCTCCTGGGAGCCCTCGCGTGGATGATGCTGAACGACCACCACCGGCCGTGGAAGCACTACCAGCGCGAGTTCCGCCAGCTGGAGGCCGAGCAGGCCCGCGCCGACGTGGAGTCCCTGGAGCAGGGCGGCGCGTTGAAGACCAAGGAGGAGCTGCAGGCCCAGGTCGACGCCGCGCAACAGGCGCTCGAGGGGCGCCAAGGCGACCTCGACCAGGCCAAGGAAGAGATGCGCCTGGCGAAGGGCGAGCTCTGGAAGGCGACGGAGAAGGCCAAGAAGATCAAGTCGCAGTTCAACTGGGACCGCTTCAACATCGAGGTCGAGCGCGAGCAGGCCGGCGATCCGACGCTCGGACGCGAGGAGCTCGTGTCCATCGAGGAGCAGATGAACGAGGCGGCCGGCGGGCAGGAGCAAGCCCAGCGCGCCTTCGATGCCGCCTCCGACCGGGTCGCCAAGCTGACCGCCCAGGTGGAAGACGCCAAGAGCGCGCTGTCGGCGGGAACGCGCGATCTGGCCGCGGCCCAGAAGAAGCTGGAGCAGCTCGCGCCCACGGACGAGGCGGCAAAAATCGCCAACGTCGTCCGTGACGACATCCCCGGGCTGGACTTCATCGGTCCGAACCTGAAGGTCAAGAAGGTGGTGCTCTCCGACCTGACCTTCGAGCTGAACTTCACCAAGAAGCACCGCATCGACATGTGCCAGACATGTCACCTGGGGATCGACCGCAAGGGCTTCGAGGACGCCCCGCAACCGTTCACCAGCCACCCGGACCTCGACCTGTACACGACCTCCAAGTCCCCGCACGCGCTCAAGGACGTCGGTTGCACGATCTGCCACCGCGGCTCCGGCGAGGCGCTGGACTTCGTGCGCGCCGACCACCGGCCCACGGACGAGGAGGAACAGGCCCGCTGGGAAGAGCAGTACGACTGGCACAAGCAGCATCACTGGGACTACCCGATGCTGTCCTCCGGGTTCATCGAGGCCTCCTGCGTGCAGTGCCACAAGTCCTCGATGGAGCTGATCGCCGACGCGGCTCCGCGGGTGACCGCGGGCTACCGCACCTTCGAGCGCTACGGCTGCTACGCGTGCCACAAGGTCGACTGGTTCCCGACCTCGCGTCGGCCCGGGCCTTCGCTCAAGAACCTCCAGGCGAAGATGAAGCCGGAGTTCATCACCTCCTGGATCACCAACCCCAAGGACTTCCGGCCGACCACCTGGATGCCGCAGTTCTTCCACCTCGAGAACTACGGGCCCGAGGACGTGGTCGTGCGCTCGAACTACGGCGACCCGGATGCGGGCCGGCCGATCCTGGGCCAGGAGTGGAACGACGCCGCCGTCGCAGCGGTCACCGCCTTCCTGCTGGAGGACGCGCCGGCCAAGCCCTTCCCCAAGGTCCCGGTCCAGGGCGACGCCCACCGCGGCCGCGAGGTGATGCGCGTCAGCGGTTGCTTCGCCTGCCACAACACCGCGCCCTACGGCGATCCGGAGCCCGCGCCCACCGACCCGACGGAACAGCGCCGCGGCACGAACGAGCACGGTCCCAACCTGCGCGGCGTCGCCTCGAAGGTGAACGCGGAGTGGCTCTACGCGTGGATCAAGGATCCGACGGTCTACTGGCCCGATACGCGGATGCCCAACCTGCGGCTCTCCGAGCAGGATGCGGCGGACATCACCGCGTACATGATGGAGGACCCCGACGGAATCTTCACCGACGTGCCCGCGGGCTGGAAGCCGGCGCTCGTCTCGATGCCCGAGGGTCAGCTCCGCGAGGTCCTCGCCGAGCAGGCGCGCTGGCACTTCGCCCGTGATGGCCGCGCCACCGTCCAGGCGCGTCTCGAGGGCCAGGATCCCCAGCACCGCTGGGACGACCTGCACACGCTCGAGGTCGCCGTCGGGCGCAAGACCGTGGCGCAGTACGGCTGCTTCTCGTGCCACGAGATCTCGGGCATGGAGGACATGATGCCGATCGGCACAGAGCTCTCCACCTGGGGTTCCAAGACCGTCGACAAGCTCGACTTCGCGTTCGGCGGAGACCTCTTCGGCCTGGATCACAACTACCGCGAGGGCTGGCTGATGCAGAAGCTGCACCAGCCGCGGTCCTACGATCGTGACAAGGTCAAGAACCCGACCGAGAAGCTGCGCATGCCGTGGTTCAACTTCACCGATCAGCAGGTGCAGGAGATCGCCACCTTCGTCGTCGGGCTGGTGAACGACGAGGTGCAGCACGCGGACATGGAGCCCGATCGAGGGCAGGCGGCCCGTGACGCGGGCATGCGCGTCGTGCGCCAGAAGAACTGCGTCGCCTGTCACATGATCGACCCGGGCACGGTCACCTACATCGACGCCGACGACGTGCAGCGCACCGTGACCGCCGAGTTGCTCGCGGTCGGCGACAGCGATCTGCCCCCGCGACACGACGTCGCCTCGCTGGACGCGGCCCTGAAGGCGGCCGACGAGGAGGAGATCGGCATCCAGTTCCTGCGTCCCGAGCCGCAGCTCGAGATGCCGATCGGGGAGCGCGACTTCTTCGACCGCGAGAACCTGATCGCCCTCGGCGCTCCGCACGGCGGCGACTTCATCGAGGTGCTGACCCGCTACTACTTCGAGGGCATCGACTCGGTGACCGCCGATCCGGACGGCGAAGGTCGAGTGGAGGACGTCGACGGCGTGTTGCGCGACTTCACCGACCAGCCCTACGAGAAGGTGCGCTGGACCTACGCCCCGCCGGTGTTGTGGAACGAGGGCGGCAAGGTGCAGCGCCAGTGGTTCTTCGAGTTCCTCGGCGACGTGATCCCGCTACGCCACCAGATCCGCGTGCGCATGCCTTCGTTCAAGTTCGCCTCCGGCGAAGCCGAGGCCGTGGCGGACTACTTCGCCTACAAGTCGGTGAAGGAGTGGCCGGCGAACTTCGCGCGCCGCGCGCGGCTGGCGCTCGAAGCCGACCTCGACAAGGCCGCCAAGGGGGCCGGGATCGATGCCGACACCTTCCTGGCGATCGAGAACGACAGCGCCCCGGACATCGCCGCCAACTTCCACAAGGTGCGCGCGTGGGCCGAGGGCGAGGGCTTCGAGATGCCGCCGCCGCCCGATCCCCACTACGAGGCCACGATGCTCCGCTCGAGCGCCTACCTCGCCCGGCGCGAGGCCGAGGAACCCGGCCACCTGCAGATCGGGGAATCCATCGCCGTCGACGTGGTCAACTGCTACCAGTGCCACTTCCGCCAGGGCGTCGCCCCCGCCTCCGACCCGCTGACCTGGGCCCCCGATCTGGCCGGGGTCTCCACGCGTCTGCGCGAGGACTGGGTGCGCACCTGGCTGCGGGATCCCAGCCTGGTCTACCCGGGGACCTCGATGCCGGCGAACTTCTCCTCGCCGACCCCGCAGTACCAGGACCAGTACCCGAACTCGACCAACGAGGACCAGATCCGCGTGGTGCTGGAGTGGCTGTTCAACTTCGACCGCTACTACCTGGGCGATACGCAGTAGGCCCCGCGCGCCCCGGGGAGGGCGCGCGAGGACTTACAAACGACCGCGGTCGTTCGTCGTAGGATCGGAGCCACGAGGCCCTGACCCAAGGAGGCAACCATGGTCGCCCCGCTGCTCTTCGCGTCGCTCCTGATCGCCCTGCCCGTCCAGTCCCCGCCCGACGCCCAGCCGGCCGCCTGGCTCGGCGTCTCCCTCTCCGAGAGCGGACCGGACGACGGCCCGGGCCTGGAAGTCGTGCGCGTGGTCGAGGGCTCTCCCGCCGAGGCGGCGGGCCTGCGCACCGGCGATCGCCTGATGTCCATCGGCGACGAAGAGATCCGCACCTACGAGCAGCTGATCGATCGCATGCGCCGCGAGCGCCCCGGCGGGCGGCAGCAGCTGTGGGTCCGCCGGACGGCCGAGGTACGGCTCGAACCCGAGCGGACGGAGGACGGGCGCCCGCTCCTGGGCGTGATGCTCGAGCGCGGCCGGTCCCCCGGCATGGTCGCGATCCGCGAGGTCCTGCCGGACACGCCCGCCGCACGCGCCGGGCTCGAGGACGGCGACCAGATCCGCATCCTCGACGGCGAGCCCACCGGGTCGCCGCGCCGCTTCCAGGAGCTGATGGCCGACCGCGATCCCGCCGGGAGCGTGGTCGTGGAGTACTCGCGTCGGCTCGAGGTGGTGTTCGGCCGCGCGCCCCGACCCGCACCCGAGGGCGAGGCCCGGCGGCGCCGCGAGCGCGAGCCCCGCTTCGAGCTCGAGCCCCGTCCGGGGGACGAGCCCCGCGTCGACCGCGATCGCCTGCACGAACGCCTGCGGGACATCGACGAGGCCCGCGAGCGCATGCGCCGAGAGCACGACGACGCCGTCCGCGACGAGGGGCGCAATCACGAGTTCGACGGGCGGCGCCGGGACGAACACCACGATCGCGAGTTCGACGACGGGCGACACGACCCGCGGTCCGACCGGTCGTTCGAGGACCGACGCCGAGGCGAGCGGCGCGACCGGGAGTTCGGCGAGCGCTCCCCGCAGGACCGGGGCCCGGGCGGTCCCGATTTCGACCGTCGCATGCCCCCGCCGTCCGGCGACCACGCGGCGCTCGAGCGGGAGCTCCGGGAGCTCGCGGAGGAGCTGCGCGGCCTGCGCAGCGAGATCGCGGAGCTGCGCTTCGAGCTCGAGGCCCTGCGCAACGAGCGACGTTGAGGCTCAGTCGGCCGAGGGCTCCCACGTGTGCAGCACGTGGGCCACGGCCTTCAGGTACTGGTAGTCCAGCGTCCGCTCCAGCCGCCGGCCCGACTCGGGCCCGCGGATCAGGTCCCGCGCGCGCCGCCGCAGGGAGCTCTCCACGATCGCGATCAGGCTCGCCTCGAGTTCCGGGCTGCGCGCGGCCAGGGCGCGCTCGACGAGGGGCAACAGCGAGGCGGCCTGTGCCGGCGGCACTCCGTGGCGCCGGCACAGCTGGTCCAGCTTCTTCCGGGGGGTCATGATGCGGGCGGGAGGGGATTCCGCCATCGGAACCGTATCCCGCGCAACGCGCCCGGGCCACTCGGGGCGGGCCCTGGGGCCCCGCCGCCGCCGTCCTTCCGTTCCGTGGCCCGTCCCACGCCCCCGGCCGAGCCCGGCGAAGGCGCCCGGCGGCGGGGAGCGCCCTAGACGCGGATCGCGGCGTGGGCCCGGACGGCCGCTTCCACGAGCCCCTCGACGTCGCTCTCCCGCAGCCCGAGCTGCCGCAGGGTCTGCGGGCGGAACCCGGCCCGGGCGGCCTCGAGTCGCCCCTCGGCGACGGCGGTCGACAGGCGGCTGACGTGCGCGACCAGGTTGGTCACCGGCTCGCGCGCGACCTCTTCGTCGGTGCCGTGGTGGTAGCGAATCGCGTTGGAGACCGCCGCCGGAAGACCCCAGCGGGTGGCGATCAGGGCCCCGACCTGGGCGTGGTCGTAGCCGAGGACCTGCTGCTCCACCTCGTGCAACGGCCGGCCCTCGGTGCGCGCCCGCTCGATCACCTCGGCGTAGGTCTCGCCGAGTCCGTCGAGCAACAGGATCTGCCCGATGTCGAGCAGCAGGCCCACCACCTGGAACTCGTCGGGAGCGAGGCCGATGCGCGCGCGGCAGCTCTTGGCCAGCACGGCGCACATCTGGCCGGTCAGGATCGAGAGCCGCCAGTGGGCCTCGAGCTCGAGCCCGGGCTCGTCGCGCAGGTGGCGGAACTGCCGGATGACCGAGGCCTGCATGGCGAGGTTGCGCAGGCGGCGCACGCCCAGCACTGCGGTGGCGTGCTCGGTCGAGAGGACCTTCTCGCGCAGTCCGAACAGGGCGCTGTTGGCGATGCGCAGCACCTGTGCGGCCATCGGCGCGTCCTCGCTCACTGCCCGGCCGATCTCGCGGGTGCCGACCTCCGGGTCGTCCACCAGCGCGTTGATCTTGGCGACGATGTTCGGGAGCGTCGGGAGGTTCAGGTGGCCTTCGATGAGGCCTTCGGCGGTCAGGTTCATGCTGTCGGGAGCGGGGAGGCCCGGGCACGGACGCCCAGACCGGGGCGCCCCGGAAGGCGTCCAACCCCCTGCCTATCGGGCGGCGCAGCGGCGTCACCGTAGGCGAACCGCGGGCTCGCCCGGGGGGGCCGCGGCCGCGGCGCCGAGGTGCCGGCCGTTCCCCGGAGCGCGCGTCCCGGCGGCCCGAGCGCCCTCCCCGGCGGGGTTCGCGCTCCGACCTCAAGAGACCCGCGCGGACGGTCCGATGAAGCCGCGGCATCTCTCGTCGCCGCCGACCCCGGGCGGCGTTCGGGTCGAACTCCTTCGTCCCCAGATATCAGGATTCTCATGTTCAAGGTGATCAAGACCGCCGGCGTGGCGGTCGGCTCCATCGCCCTCGCTCTCGGCCTGGCCGCCGGTTCGGCGGAGGCGGGGACGGCCGTGCGTCTGACCGTGCCCGAGATGGTCGACCGCGCGGAGGCGGTGTTCGAAGGACGGGTCCTCGACGCGCGCGCCCAGGTGGATGCCCGCGGCCTGGTGACCACCGAATACTTCGTCAGCGTTCGCGAGACCTACTGGGGCGTTCCCTATGGCACGCGGACCTTCAGCCTGCCCGGCGGCGTGCTCGCCGACGGCAGCGGGATGCTCGTCCCGGGGATGCCCGAGGTGAAGGTCGGCGAGGACGCCATCTTCTTCCTCACCGAACAGAGCCCGGCGGGCTTCCGCATGCCGGTCGGCCTGGCGCAGGGCAAGTTCCGGCTGGTCACCGATCCCTTCGGGGAGGTGCAGCTCGAGCGCGACCAAGAGGGCCTCGTGCTGGCGGATCCGCTGACCGGCGCCGTGCTGCCGGCGGACGAGCGGCCGCTGGTGAGCTACGACCAGGTCGTATCGACGATTCGCGCCGCTGCTACCGCCAAGACCGCGCACGGTCAGGTCGTCGGGGAGGAGCGCTGACCATGGCCGGCAAGCGACAGCTCCTGACCGTCCTGGGAATCGTTCTGCTCGCGAGCGGGCTGGCGGCGCACATCCGTCTGCACAACCCCTCCAACAAGCAGAAGCTCTGGTGGAGCAACCCGGCGAACGTGACGGTCACCATCGTCGAGACCGGGTCCGACGACATCCCCGATCAGAGCCACATGACGGCGATGCGCAACGGGTTCGACGCCTGGAACGCGGACCCCGGAACGACGGCGATGCTGGTCGAGACCTTCGCCTCGGTCCCCGATCCCTGCTCGGTCTGGACCCAGGGTTCGAACCACCTGATCTTCTTCGACGAGAGCAACTGCTCCGGCTTCTTCCCCGGCGGTTCGGGCACCGTGGCGGTGACGCCGATCCTGTTCCAGTCGAACGGCAAGATCCTCGACGCGGACGTGATCTTCAACGGGGACACCTTCCACTTCACGACCAACGGCACCGCCAACCGCTTCGACGTCCAGGACGTCGGCACGCACGAGCTGGGACACCTGCTGGGCCTGGACCACTCCGGCTGGGCGGGCGCGACGATGTATCCCTACGTCGACGAGAGCCTGATCCTGCAGCGCAGCGTGTCGCTGGACGACGTCCACGGGATCCGTGATGCGTATCCGGCCGGGACCCACGGCTCGATCACCGGTTCGGTCGCGCGCCTCGCGGACGCCAGCCCCGTCGCCGGCGCGCACCTGTTCGTCCGCGACCCGTCCGGCCGCGCGGTCGGCGGAGCCCTGGCCGCCGACGACGGCACCTTCGAGATCGCCGGCCTCGACGCGGACACCTACACGGTGGGGGCCAACCCGCTCGACTTCCCCGTCTCCAGCGGGAACCTGCAGAGCGGCCGGACGATCGAGACGGACTTCGAGCCGCTCGTCGGCGGCGACGTAGTCGTCGGCGCGGGGATGTCCGTGGACTACGGCACGCTGAACGTCGGTGCCGACGTGGCCGTCTCGCTGGGTCGCAACAGCGATCCCCTGCCGCTCGGCGCGCGCATCGGCGCGTCGACCAACCACGTGCTGTCCGGCAGCGGCCTGGTCGCCGGAACCACGCTCGCCTGCAGCGATCCGACGATCACCGTCAGCAACGTCGTCCCCGCCGGGACCTGGATCACCTTCCAGTTGACCACGCCGGGCGGCGCCCAGCCGGGCCACGCCGACCTGACCGCCACCACTCCCGGAGGCGACGTCGCCATCCTGCCCGCCGCGGTCGAGGTGGTGCCCGCCGACCCGACGGTCACCACGGTGACGCCCAACTCGGGGACCGACCTGGGCGGCGACGCGGTGACCATCACCGGCACCGGCTTCCGCGCCGGAGCGCGGGTGATCGTCGGCACCAACATCTATCGCGACGGCGCGGCCGGCGGGTGCGTGGTCGTCGACCCGACCACGATCACGCTGACCACCCAGCCGAGCGGCCAGGGCAGCACAGACGTGGTGGTGATGGACGAGACCGGCGTCGAGGGACGCAAGGTCGGCGGCTTCACCTTTATTCCCGTGCCCGAGGTCGACACGGCCTTCCCCGACGTCGGCGCGTCCGCCGGCGGCACGGACCTGGTCATCAGCGGGCAGAACTTCCTGCCCGGCGCCATCGTGCGCATCGACGGCGTCGTGCAGACCCAGGTGACCGTCGCGGATCCGACGCAGATCGAGCTGGTCACCGACCCCGGCGTGGCCGGCGGACCGTACGTGCTCGAGGTCGAGAACGCAGCCGGCGGCACCGCGCAGAGCGCCTACACCTACGTGCCCCAGGCGGACCCGAGCCTGCTCGCGGTCAGCCCGGCGACGTCGAAGCTCGTCGGCGGCAAGCTGGTGACGCTCTCCGGCGCGAACTTCACCGCCAACTCGAACGTGTACTTCGGCGCGGACCCCGATACCGGCATGGGCGGAACCCCGGCGTCGGGCGTGGTGTACCTCGACGCCAACACGCTGCAGGCGACGAGCCCGGCCCACGCGAAGGGCAAGGTCGCGGTGATGGTCGAGGACACGGTCACTGGACAGGTCACCGTGCTCGCGGCCTCGTTCACCTACGGCGACTCCTCCGGTGGTGGCGGCGGAGGTTGCTCCACCGCACCGATCGCCGATCCCGGCGACCGCCGCGGTCCCGGCCCGGGCGCGCTCGGCTTCCTGGCCTTCGTCGCCTTCCTCGTCGGTGCCTCGCGGCTGGAGCGACGCCTCGCTCCGCGCCGCGTGCGCGCCTGACGCGGGAGCTGTCCGCGCGCCGGACCTCCGCCGACCGGGCGGGGGCTGGTAGGCGCGGGTACCCGCCGTATAACCGGGCCATGCGGGGATCGCGCACGACGGGCGCCGAGGACGCGGCGTGAGCGCCGAGCCGCTGTCCCGGCGCACCGCGGGTCTGCTCCTGGCGGTGCTGACGCTGTTCGCGTTCGGCGTGCGCATGCGCGGCCTGGACTCCGAGCTGCCGCACTACACCCAGTCCGACGGCCTGATCCTCGCCGGCCAGGTGCGGCGCGGGCGCACCGGCGAGGAACCCACCGCGGCCTACGGCCGGGCGGCGCGCACCTACCCGCACCTGCTCTCGAAGCTGGTCCTGCTGTTGCCGGACCGCGGCCGGCACGGGCCGACGGAGGGCCTGACCGAGCAGCAGCACGCCGCGCTGGCCTCGACGATCTGGATGGACCTGCGGCGCATGTCGGTGTGGACCGGGACGCTGCTGGTGCCGCTGACCTACGCCCTGGCGCGGCTGTTCCTGGCGCGCGGGCCCTCGCTCTTCGCGGCGGCGGCGATCGCCACCAGCCTGCTGCACACCTCGCTGTCGCAGATGGAGCGTCCCCACGCCGCGGCGGCCACGCTGGCGATCCTCGCGGTGCTCGCCGCCGCGCGCCTCGCTCGACGGCCGACGGCGGGCTCGTTCGTGCTCGCCGGCGCGGCGGCGGCGCTCGCGATCGGCGCCCTGCACAGCGGCGTCGCCGTGCTGCTGCCCCTGGGAGCGGCTTTCTTGCTCTCCCGCAGGCGCCCGCAACGCGCGCCGTGGTGGTGGATCCTGATCGGCCTGGCGATCGTCGCCGTCGCCGTGCGCTGGCTCTACCCGTTCAGTTTCGAGCGGGGTGCCGCCGGCGCGGGGCCGGAGGGCCTCAACCTCTCCGGTCACCAGCTGCTGCGCAAGGACTTCGACGGCAGCGGCTTCCTGCGCGTGCTCGGGACGATGTACTCCTACGAGCCGGTGTTGCTGCTGCTCTCGGTGTGCGGCGG
>Ga0102952_1000802_pt1 | contig 11042 bp, 11 predicted proteins | sample SalPon2A_C_D1_MG_FD_78506 | JGI IMG/M metagenome (GOLD analysis project Ga0102952, IMG submission 78506) | Soil microbial communities from South San Francisco under conditions of wetland restoration - Salt Pond MetaG R2A_C_D1_MG | ecosystem: Environmental > Terrestrial > Soil > Wetlands | place... | reverse complement strand
CGGGGGGTCTGCATGGGGTCTCCAGGCTGGCGGGGAGTCTAGACCACACCCCCCACCCCGCCATGGATGCCACCCACCCCCGCCCCGATTCACCCCGTCGAGCTCGCGCCGCCCCCGGCGAGGAACATCGAGCCGGCTCGAGGGCGTCCGGCGCGCGGAGTCCGCGGCCGAAATCAAGCGCAGCCCCGGTCCCGCACGGCTCCGAGAGTGACTCCCAGCAAGGCGCGACGCGGACCGACCCCGGTCCGTCCAGCGAGCCATTCGGCGGAGGACTCCCCGAGCCGGACGCCCGTCCCCCGAACCAGCGAGCGTCAGGCCGCTTCCGAAGCCGCGATCTCGCCGGCGCGGACCCGCCGCTCCTCCTCGATGTCCTGGTCCACGTCGCTCGTGGTGTTCGACTCGTACTGGAGGATGCCGAGCTGCTCGAAGCGCGCGCGCTGCCGGTCCGACAGCAGACCGAGGCTCTTCACGTTGGGAACGATCTTCGAGAACAGGCGGTAGCGGAACTGCTTGGCGATCTCCGACTGGTCGGCGTGCTCGATGCACGCGTCGGGGTCGAGGCCCATGCGCTCCCAGACCTCGCGGTTGGTGATGCGGTCGCGCATCAGCACGCAGGCCTCGTAGACGAAGTCCTCGCGCTCGAGCCGGTCCTTCTCGGGGAGGTTCTGGCAGTACTCGCGCAGGGAGAGCACGCCGAAGGCCACGTGGCGCGACTCGTCCTCCATGACGCCCGCCGTGAGCTCGCGCAGCAGCGGGTTGGTCGTGGTGTCACGGATCGTGCCGAAGGCGGCGAGCGCCAGGCCCTCGACGATGATCTGCATGCCGAGGAACTTCATGTCCCAGCGCGAGTCGGTGAGGATCTGGTCGAGCAGCGACTTGAGCGACGGGTTCACCGGGTACTCGTTGCCGAGCTTCTCCTGCACGAAGCGGCGGTAGACCTCGACGTGGCGCGCCTCGTCCATCACCTGGGTCGAGCCGTACATCTTGGCCTCGAACCACGGCACGCTGTCCACGATCTGGGCGGTCGCCAGCAGCGCGCCCTGCTCTCCGTGCAGGAACTGGCAGAGCTGCCACGAGAGCGCCTCGTGGCGCAGCCGCTCGCGCTGGCGCTGGTCGAGGCCCTCCCAGATGGGCGTGCCGTAGATGCCGATCCCCAGGTCGGGGAGGATCTCGCTCTCGGGGTCCACGTCGATCGACCAGTCGAGGCGCTCGCTCGAGTTCCACTGGTCGCGCTTGGCGTTCTCGTAGAGGCGGTTGAGCCGCGTGCGCGTGGCGTCGTACGCCCAGTTGTAGGAGACGGTCTGGGCGACGTCGATGAACTCGAGCGGCTGCTCGGGATGGAGCTGGTCCTGGGTCATGATGCACTCCGGTCGGGTGTGGGGTTCTAGCGTTCGCTCACGCCGAGGTACGCGAGGTAGGCCCGCGTGAGCTCGGCGGCGAAGTCGTCGTCGCGCAGGGCGAGGGCGCGCGAGCGCGTCTCGCCGAACAGCACGTGGCTCTCGATCGTGGCGAACACCATCGACAGGCCGAATGCGACGGCGCGCTCGGGGTCGGGGTGGCGGATCTCGGCGCGCTGCTCGAGGAGCACGCTGGTGAGCTTCTCGGCGACGTAGTGCGAGAGGCGCTCCTGGCGGGCGCGGAACTCGGGGTCGGTGTGGTTGCGCAGCACGAAGGCGCGGATCAGCCCGCCCTGCTCGCGATAGATGGCGACCAGGAAGCGCACGACCTCGGCGAGCAGCCGGCGCACGTCGGCGCCGCGCCAGCGGCCCGGCTCGAGGGCGTCGTCGGCGGTGGCGACGGCCTGCTCGAGATAGCGCTCGTAGAGGGCGTAGAGCAGGCCGTCCTTGTCGTGGAAGCGCGCGTAGAAGGCGCCCACCGACGACTCGGCCCGGCGCACGATCTCGGCGATGGTCGCGTCGTCGAAGCCCTTCTCGGCCACCAGGCTCTCGGCGGCGTCGAGGATGCGATCGAGGGTCTCGCGGCTGCGCGCCTGGCGCGGCTCGCGGATCCAGCGCAGCTCGCCTCGTTGGGTCATGTCCGCGGCCGGCCTCCACACCCGGGCTGCGCGATCAGAACACGCATTCCGTTTCGTGTAATTACCTAGCTTTCTAGGGGACTTCAAGCCATTCAGAACAGAAATTCTCGTTTTAATATCCCCGAGGGGACTGACGAAGGGGTCAGCGCATGAGGCCCTTGGCGCGGGCGGTCTTCTGCATGTGCTCGAGCAGGGCCGCGCTCGGCTCGCCGTCGGCCGGGAGCCCCTGCTCCTTCTGGTAGGCGCGGATCCCGCCCCGCGTGTTCGGCCCGATGCGGCCGTCGATCTCGCCGATGTCGTAGCCGAGGGCGACCAGCGCCTCCTGCACGTCCACCTTCAGGCGGATCTCGGCGCGCTCGGCCTCGTAGCCGATGAATCCCTCGCCGAAGTTCGCGGTGATCGTCGCCTCGCCCGGGTGGTCGGCCAGCAGCATGCCGTGCACCGCGCGGGCGAGGTCGCGGTGGTCCTGGGCGGAGTTCTTCTTCAACACGTTCGAGAGCACCGCCACCATGTAGTAGAGGCGGTCGGCGCCCGCCGGCGTCTCGATGATCGCGATCGAGTTCATGTAGTTGCGCTTGTTGCCGTGGTACTTCGTGCAGGTGAAGCCCTCTTCGGGCATGCAGCTGTAGAGCGATCCGCTCTTGAAGTAGACGGCCGAGTCGCGCAGCGCCCCCGACGAGCCGTAGCGGATGCGCCGCTCGGTGATGTAGAGCAGGCGCTTGATCTCGCGGCTCGACCATTCGTCCACGAGCTTGCCCTGCTCGAGCTTCACCAGGTATCGCATCAGCTCGTGGGGCGTGGCGTAGCTCGACGTGCCGTCGATGTGCTTCTTGCCCTCGTGGGTGAAGAAGCTGCCCTGCCGCAGCGAATCGACGTCGAGGCCGTTGCGGGTGACGGGCTCGGTGATGGCCTTCACGAAGATCTTCGAGAGCTCGGCGCGCGGCGTCTCCTCGAAGAAGCGCTTCTCCTCGGCCGGCGAGACGGGGTAGCGGTCGCCGAAGTGGGCCAGGAGGATCAGGTGCTTCTCGATCATGCCCGCCGCCGAGTTGGAGCTCGGTGACAGCATCCAGTCGAGGAAGGTCCACAGCGACGCGGTGTCGCCCTTCTGGATCGGCCGCTTCACGAGCTTGCGCGTGGCGAGGTCGAAGAAGGGGACGGTGTGGTGGTCGTAGACGCTGAAGATGTCGGCGGTGATCATCGACGAGCGCAGCACCCGCTCGCGGGCCGCGATGTCGCCGGGGTGCGCGTCGGCCAGGGCCTGGAAGATCGCCAGGGCCACGACGATCTTCCCCACGCTGCCTGGGTTCTGCTTCACGCCGCCCTGGAACTCGGCGTAGCGCGGGCTGGACGCGTCGGAGAGGTCGAGCAGCGCGATCCCGTAGCGGTCGGCGTCGGGTCCGAGCAGCCCGCGCAGGCGCGCGGCGATCTTCGGGTCGGACTCGGGGATGCGGAAGCCCGACCGATCGGCGAGGCGCAGGTCGACCCGCGAGAGCGGGAGCAGCTCGCCCGCCGGCCGCTTCCTCCCCGCCAGCTTGCCCTCCTGCACCATGCGTTGGTACTCGAGGCGCGCGATGCCGGTGTGCTCGTAGCCGTCGAGGGGATAGGCGCGCGCGAGGCCCGGCCGCAGGGCCGCGAGGCCGGGGAGCGCGAGCAGGATCGAGAGGACGAGTCGTCGGGCGAGGCGAGTTCGCATGGGCGGAGTCTAGCGGGCGACGCGGCGCCCGCGCTCAGCCGTCGAATCGGTAGCCGGCCAGGAACGGGTGCCGCGCGATCTCCTTCGAGAGGCGCTCGACGAGCGCCGGCGTCCACGGCGCGTCGTCGCGCGTGCGATGGGGCGCGTCGAACACGATGCCCGCGCAGGCGTCCACCCAGTCGTCCGGGGCGTCGAGGCCGAGCCAGGCCGAGAGCCGGCGAAGCGTCGCGGCCGGGGCGGCCACCAGATCCTCGGAGCGCAGGTCGAAGAGCCGGCCGGGCGCGACCACCCGGCGAAGCCGGGCCGACCCCTCGAGCAGGCGCAGGTAGTCGCCGAGGGCCGAATCGAGGTCCTTGCGCCGGCCGCGCAGGGCCAGCGTGGCGACGTTGTCGAAGGGGTTGCGCACGACGTGGATCCAGCGCACCGGGACGCCCATCCGGCCTTCCACCCGCGCGGCCAGCTGGGGCCGCTCCCGCAGCGTGCGCGCCGTGGCGCCGCCACGGGTCGAGCCGATCACGCGCAGCCGCCGCTGGCGTCCCTGCCACTGGCCCGGCACGGCGTAGGAGTAGCCGGTGACGACGCGGCCCTGGGCCGCGCGCTCGCGCGTGTTCGCCAGGATCAGGCTCGCGATCTGGGCGCGCGAGAAGCCGTATCGGACGTGGTGCAGCACGTCGAGGCCGTGGGCCATGGCGACGTCGGGGTGCGCGTCGAGCAGCGCGCCGACGAGGCTGTGGCCGCTGCGCCGATAGCCGACGAACAGCGCCATCGACTCGAGGGACGAAAGCGCCTCGCGCTGGCGGCGCGCGTCGCGCGCCGAGGCCACCCAGCGTCGCGCGAGGCGCCAGTAGCGGTGCTTGCTCATCGAGCGGCCATGCTACACGCAGCGCGGCGCTCCACGCATCCGGGCCCGCGCGGCGGCGCCGTGCTACCCAACGAAGCCATGTCCCGGGCGCTCCAGCACCTCGTCTCGATCCTCGACCTCGAACGCATCGACGCCACGATCTTCCGCGGCCAGAACGAGAGCACCGAGCGCGCGCGCCTGTTCGGCGGCCAGGTGGCGGCCCAGGCGCTGGTGGCGGCGGGCCGCACCGTCGAGGACGAGCGCGCCCCCCACTCCCTGCACGCCTACTTCCTGCGCGGTGGCGACCCCCAGCACCCGGTGATCTACACCGTCGACCCGATCCGCGACGGCGGCAGCTTCACCACGCGGCGCGTGGTCGCCCAGCAGAACGGCAAGGCGATCTTCAGCATGGGCGTCTCGTTCCACAAGCGCGAGCCGGGCTTCGACCACGCCGACCCCATGCCCGGAGGCGTCGCCGACCCCGAGTCGCTGCCGACCTGGGCCGAGCGCGCGCGCCAGCTCGGCGACGCCGTGCCCAAGGAGTTCCGCGCCTGGCTCGAGCGCGAGCACGCCATCGAGTTCCGCGCCGAGGGTGGCGGAGGCCCGTTCGGCGGCGGCGACGGCTCGGGCCCGATGCGGATCTGGCTGCGCGCCAGCGGGCCGCTTCCCGAAGACCCCTTCCTCCACCGCTGCCTGCTCGCCTACGCGTCGGACATGGCGATGATCGACGCCATGGCGCGGCGCCACGTGAAGGGGCCGGCCTTCCGCAGCGTCATGGGCGCGAGCCTCGACCACGCGATCTGGTTCCACCGCGAGGGGCGCATGGACGACTGGGTGCTCTACGAGCAGGACAGCCCGAGCGCCTCGGGCGCGCGGGGCTTCGCGCGCGGCGCGCTCTACGCGCGCGACGGCCGGCTGCTCGCGTCGGTCGCGCAGGAGGGGCTGATCCGTCCCCTCGCGCAAGGCGCGGCGCCGGGCGCGGTCTAGCGCCGCCGCTCGGGAGGGGCGAGCGCGCGCCCGCAGAAGGGACACGCCTCGAGGGGCTCCGAGACCGGGACGTCCACCCGCGGGTCCCAGCGGAACGACGCGGGGTGCCACGCGCCGGCGGGCGGCGAGGCCGGGAACCATCGGAGGTTCGCGTCCCCGAGCGCACAGCAGCCGGGGCCCGCGGGCTCGGGCTTCGGGCTCACGACGTCTGCCGGCCGAGCTCCACGCGGCCGAACAGCCACCAGAGCGCCACGAGCGACCCGCCCGCCCACACGACGCTGCGGAACACCAGCTCGGCGGGGTCGCCGGGCAGCTCGAGCTGCGGCACCCAGCCCGACACCGCCACCACCACCGCGCTCGCCAGCGGCGGGCCGTAGGCGTCGAGCAGACCGAGCAGGCCCCCGGGCTCGCGCGCGGCCAGCGACAGCGTGTTGGCCAGGGCGATCGAGCCGACCGAGGCGAACACGAGCAGGAGGTTGGCCAGCCGACCGATCGCGAGGGAGAGCGACATGGCGAGCGCCGCCACGGTCACCGCGCCGATGGCGAAGGCCAGGAAGCCGGCGACCGCCGGGCCCGGCGGAAGGCCGGTGCGCACGGCCAGCAGCGCCGCGGTCGCGCCGAGCAGCACGCCGCCCGTGGTGAGGGCGATCGCCAGGGCGCCCGCGAGCCGCGCGAACACGAAGACGCCGCGCCCGACGGGCCGCGCCAGCCCGAGGATGGCCGAGCCGTCGTCGAGCGGCTGGGTGAGGTGCTCGGCGGCCAGCACGCCGGCGAGCGCCATGCACCACAGCGACAGCACCGAGAAGGTCAGGAGCCCCGTGGCGCCGGCGACCTGGGGAAGCTCGGCGGCCTGCCCGTTCACCACGATGGTGCCGCCGGCACAGGTCGTGCAGCCGTCGATGCCGAGCAGCGAGAGGACCGAGACGACCGCGATCGCCGCGATCACGCGGCGGCGCACGGCGTCCTGCACCGCCTCGACGGCGAGCAGCCGGAAGCTCCGCAGCGCGCTCACGACGGGCCCCGGTTCATGCGACGGCGCAGCGCGCTCACGACGGGCCCCCGCGCACGTGGCGCACGAAGGCGTCTTCGAGCGACTCGCCGGGCCGGACCACCTCGTCCACGGTGCCCGAGGTCACCACCCGGCCCTCGTGGAGGATGGCCACGCGGTCGCACACGCGCTCGACCTCGGAGAGGCCGTGGGAGCTCACCAGCACCGTGCAGCCGCGCTCGCGCGCGGAGCCGATCCACTCGCGCGCCTCGCGGATGCCGATCGGGTCGAGGCCCGAGGTCGGCTCGTCGAGCAGCAGGAGCCGCGGCTCGCCGAGCAGGGCCTGGGCGAAGCCGACGCGCTGGAGCAGGCCCTTCGAGAGGCCGCCCACGCGATCGTCGCTGCGGTCGGCGATCCCGGTGCGCTCGAGGACGGCGTCGATGGCGCGCCGCGCCGCCGCGCCCGCGAGGCCCGCGAGGCCCGCGTGCAGGGCCAGCACGCCGGCGACGCTCATGCGACCGGGCAGAGCCATGCGCTCGGGCAGGTAGCCCACGCCCTCGCGGCTGCGGGGGTCGCTCGGGTCGAGGCCCTGGACGCGGACGCTCCCCTCGGTCGGGCGGCTGAAGCCGAGCAGCAGGCGCAGCGCGGTGGTCTTGCCGGCGCCGTTGGGCCCGAGCAGACCGATGGCCGAGCCCTCGGGGACGGCGAGGTCCACGTCGAGCAGGGCGTCGCGGCGGCCGTAGCGCTTTCGCACCCCGTCGAGCTCGAGGACGTTCATCGCCGGCGGAGCGTACCACCGCTTGGCCGCAACGGGAGACGGCGGCGGCGATCGGCTCGGACGAGGCGGAGCGGGGCCGACTTCAGTCGTGCTCGGTGGGCGCGTGCACGGCGCGCACGGGCCGCATGGTGCCCCGCACCCAGGCCTCGAGCGCCTGGCGCACGGCCTCCTGGCGCGAGAGGCCCAGGCGATCGCAGCGCTCGGGGTCGGCCGCCACGCGCAGGCTCGCCTGCATCAGCGCCAGCGCGAGATCCTTGTCGAGGTCCTCGCGGATGTAGGGCATCAGGTGCCGCCGGCCGGCGTCGAGGATCTGCCGCAGGCGTCCCTGGTAGCGAGCGAAGGCCTCCGGAAAGTCGCGCTCGAGCTGGGCCCAGAAGGACGCCGAGAACGCGCACTGGCCCTGGAGCCAGCCCTCGGCCGCGGAGAGCATCTGCTCGTAGGGCGATCGGCCGCTGGCGGTGCGCGCCAGGTGATCGGCCTGCACCTCGTCGGCCCAGCGATCCATCAGGGCCGCCACGAGATCGGCCTTGGACGGAAAGTGCTGGTAGAGGGTGCGCGTGCTGATGCCGAGATCGCGGGCCAGCTCGGCCATCACGACGTTGCGCGGCCCGGCGCTGCGGGCGCCCTCGGTGAAGGCATCGAGGATCCGCTCGCGGGCTCGTGCTCGCGCGTCCTGAAGCTCCGAATCGGCGCCCATGGCCCGGGGATCCTACGACCGATCGCGTCCTCCGGTCAATCGGACGCGCCTCGCGGGCCCAGGGCGCCGCGGCACCAAAGCTCGACGGACTGGCGCACGGCCTCCTGGCGGGAGATCCCCAGCCGGTCGCAGCGGTGCGGGTCGAGGGCGTGCCGGATCGCGCCCTTGAGCAGCGAGAGGGCCAGGTCGACGTCGAGCCCGTGGTGGAGCTCGCGCGCCACCTGCTCGCGGGCGACGCCGAGGCTCTTGCGCACCTGATCGGAGAGCACCCGGGTGGCCTCGGGGAAGTCGGCGGAGACCTGCTGCCAGAAGGCTTCGGAGAAGCGGTCCTGGCCTTCGATCCAACCCGTCGCCGCCTCGATCATGCGCGCCTCGACCGAGCCCGCGCTCTGCAAGCGCTCGGCCTGGTCGGCGTCCATCTCGGCGGCCCAGCGGCCCAGCACCTCCTCCACGAGCTCCGCCTTGGATCCGAAGTGCTGGTAGAGCGTCCGCGTGCTGATGCCCAGGTCGCGGGCCAGCTCGGCCATGACGACGGCGCGCGGCCCGTCGGCCCGGGCCCGCGTCTCGAAGGCTTCGAGGATGCGATCGCGCTGGAGGGACCGGCTCTCCTGAACGGCCGGACGGGGACTCATGGTCCACGAGCCTAAACGCCGGATTTCCCCCGCGTCAATCGGAATCGGCCCGGGCATGCGAGCGCGACGCTAGGCGAAGGTGGGCGGGCGGCGGCGGGCCCAGGGTCGGGCCTCCTCGAGCTCACGCGCCAGCGAGAACAGCCAGGCCTCGCGGCCGTGGGGCGCCGTGAAGAGCGAGCCCACGGGAAGCCCGTCCGCCGTCCAGTGGAGCGGCACCGACATGGACGGCGCTCCCGTGGCGTTGGCGACGGGCGTGAAGCCGACCCAGGCGAGCACCCGCTCGCGCAGGGTTGCGAAGGGCAGCTCCGAGGCGAGCTCGTGGACCCGCACCGGCGGCTTCGAGAGCGTCGGCGTGAGCACGACGTCGAAGCGCTCGTGGAAGGCCACCATCGCGCGGGTGGTGTCCTGCATGCGGGACACGGCGCGGTCGACGGCCCCCTCGGGCTGGGCCAGGAAGTGGTCGCGCAGGCCCCAGGTCCAGGCCTCGAGGACGTGGCGCGGCGGCAGCTCGCCGCCCGCGCGCCGGGCCCGCTCGACGATCGCGTAGGCCATGTAGGCCCAGAGCACGAGGAAGCTCTCGACGAAGGCCTCGCCGTCGAACTCGGGCCGCACGGGCTCGACCTCGTGTCCGAGCAGGGCGCACAGGCGCGCCGCCGACTCGGTGGCCTCGACGCAGGCGGGGTGTACGCGGTCGCCCCAGTAGTCGTCGGTGTACCAGGCGACGCGCAGGCGGCGCGGCGCGGCGCCGGGCTCGGGCAGGGGCGGCGGGAGCGTGCTGCCGTCGGCGGGCCCGCGGGCGGTGGCCTCGGGCAGCACCTCGCTGTCGCGCACGGAGCGCGTGACGCAGTGGTTCACCGACAGCTCGCCCGGCATGGGCGGGCCCGGCTCGGGCTGGCGCCCGCGGCTCACCTTCATGCCGAACAGGCCGCAGCACGAGGCGGGGATGCGGATCGAGCCGCCGCCGTCGCTGGCGTGGGCGAAGGGGACGAGGCCGGCCGCCACGGCGGCCGCGGCGCCGCCGCTCGAGCCGCCCGGCGTGTGCTCGAGGCTCCACGGGTTGCGCGTCGGGCCGTGGATCTGCGGCTCGGTCACGGGCAGCAGGCCGAACTCCGGCGTCGCGCTCTTGCCCACCACGACGACGCCGGTGGCGAGGGTGCGCTCGACGTACTCCGGGTTCTTCCGGCCGACCTGGCCCGCCGTCAGTCCCGAGCCGCTGCGCCAAGGCAGCCCCTCGTACTCGACGAGGTCCTTGATGAGGTAGGGCACGCCGGCGAAGGGCCCCTCGGGCGCGGCCCCGTCGACCCGCTCGAGGGCGCGGCCGAAGTCGGTGGCGACCAAGGCGTTGAGCACCGGGTCGAGGCGCTCGATGCGGGCGATGGCCGCCTCGACCAGCTCGCGCGGCGAGACGGCACCGCTGCGCACGAGCTCGGCCTGGCCGAGGGCGTCGAGGCCGGCGAGCTCGTCTTCGGGGGCGCGAGCGGCGGCGGCGAAGGCGGCGCCCGGCGCGAGCGCGGCGGCGGCGAGACCGGCCGCGCCCTTCAGCACCGACCGGCGGTCGAGGCCGACCGCGGGCTCGCTCGGGTGGAGGGCTCGGGGCCTCAGGCCTCCGGTGCCTCGTCCTCGGGGTGGGACGGTCCCACGAGGCCCTTGGCGATCTCGCGGAGGGACGTCACGACCTCCTTGTTCTCGCACTCGACGAGGGGCTGACCACCGCGCTTGAGCTGCTTGGTGCGCTTGGCGGCCACGTGCACCAGCTCGAAGCGGTTGGGGATCTTCTCGATGCAGTCCTCGACGGTCACTCGGGCCATGATTCGCACCTCCGGGGGCACGCAACAGGTACCCCGCTCGGGCGCGGACGCAACCCCCGGCCCGCGCCGGCTATGCTGGGCCGGTCCCCGGCCCCCGAGGGCCAGAGCCCGGAGCGCCCGTGCCCGAGACCCGTCCCGAGACCCGAACGACCTTCTGCCGGATCTGCGAGAGCCTGTGCGGCCTCGAGGTGGACGTCGCCGACGGCCGGATCGCCGCCATCCGCCCCGACCCGGAGCACGTGGCGACCGAGGGCTTCGGCTGCGTGAAGGGGCTGAAGCAGCACCACTTCTACCAGTCGCCCGACCGGCTGCGGCACCCGCTCAAGCGGGTCGGCGACCGCTTCGAGCGCGTGACCTGGGAGCAGGCCCTCTCCGAGATCGGCGAGAAGGTGAAGGCCCTGCGCGGCGTCCACCCCGACGCCGTCTCCATGTACGTGGGCACCGCGGCGGGCTTCAGCGTGCTCCACCCCATCTTCGCCCAGGGCTTCATGGACGGGATCGGCTCGCGCAACATGTACGCCTCGGCCACCCAGGACTGCGCCAACAAGTTCGCCGTGGCGCGCCACCTCTACGGCTTCCCGTT
>Ga0102952_1000801_pt1 | contig 11042 bp, 6 predicted proteins | sample SalPon2A_C_D1_MG_FD_78506 | JGI IMG/M metagenome (GOLD analysis project Ga0102952, IMG submission 78506) | Soil microbial communities from South San Francisco under conditions of wetland restoration - Salt Pond MetaG R2A_C_D1_MG | ecosystem: Environmental > Terrestrial > Soil > Wetlands | place... | reverse complement strand
GCGAGACCACTTATTACAGCGATTACCGCACGGTCGACGGCATCAAGCTGGCATTCCACCAGCGCTACACCAACGGCAAGAAACAGTACGACACGGTCGTGCAGCTGGACAAGGCCACGGTGAACGTGCCGGTTACCACGGCCGATTTCGCCATGCCGAGCCAGAAGCTGAGCGATTTCGCGTTCGTGGGCGGTGGCAACGCGGCCACCATCCCGTTCCAGCTCATCAACAACCACATCTACATCCAGGTCGCCGTCAACGGCCACCCGCTGCATTTCCTGCTGGATACGGGCGGAGCCAACATCCTCACGCCCGAGGCGGCCAGGAGCGCGGGTATCGCGAGCAAGGGCGCGTTGCAGGGCGGGGGCGTCGGCAAGAAATCGGTGAACACCTCGCTCGGCAAGGTCGACAATCTCACGCTCGGCGGCAAGGTCACGCTCCACGACCAGATCTTCGGCGTCCTGCCTCTGCCGGGTTTCAGCGCGGTGGAAGGCACGCCCTTCGACGGCCTGGTCGGCTACGAGGTCTTCAAGCGCTTCGTGGTCAAGATCGACTATGCCGACCGTGAGTTGACCCTCATGCGGCCCGGCGATTTCAAACCCGCCGATGCCGGCACGGCCGTGCCTTTCACCTTCCTCGGGCATATCCCGGGCGTGAAGGGGGCCATAGACGGACTGTCAGGTGAGTTCGAAATCGACACCGGCAGCCGCGCTGCGCTGACCCTGTGGGCACCCTTCGTAAAGGCAAATGATCTCGCCAGCCGCTACCAGGCCTCCCCGGAAACCGTCGTGGGCTGGGGCGTGGGCGGCAGTGCCAGCGGACGGATTGCGCGGGGCAGCACCCTGATGATAGGCAGTGTGGCCGTGCGCGATCCGTTGATCGAGCTGAGCACGGCCAAGCAGGGTGCCGGCGCGGACAAATTCATCGCCGGCAACATCGGCGGCGAAATCCTCCGCCACTTCACGGTGACGTTCGACTATGCCAACCAGCACCTTTATCTGAAGCCGAACAGGGACTACGGCTCACCCATGGACTATGACCGCTCCGGCATGTGGATCAATGCCGCGGACGACGGTTTTGTGGTGAAGTCGGTGATGCCGGGCGGACCGGCGGACCGGGCGGGACTCAAGGTGGGCGATGTCATCACCGCCGTGAACGGCAAGCCGGCCGCAGGGCTGGCGCTCAGCGATCTGCGCCGGATGCTCAGCCACGAGGCGCCGGGTACCCGCGTCATGGTCACCCTGAAACGGGGCAAGAGCGTGCACACGGCCACGTTCGTGCTGCGCACGATCGGCTCGCGTGCGGAGTCAATGCAGGAGAACAAGGGCGGCTGAGCCCGGGCTCAGCCGCCGTGCACCAGTACCGCGATCCAGGCGGCGGCGAGGCAGAGGGCGGCCAGCCACGACAGTTGGGCCCGCAGCAGCCGGTACCAGCGCGGCAGGGCCTGGGCGAACCAGCGCTGCTCGCCGTACCAGATGCCGATCAGCGCGGCCGCCAGCAGGGGCAGGCCGATCCCGACCGGTAGCGAGGCGAGTATCCAGCCCGCGATGGCGGGCGCGGCGCTCCACCAGTAACGCCGGGTGTCGGCGTGTTCGCCGAGTGCCCAGCCGAAGTGGACGGCGCCGATGAAGGCCAGGATGACGCCGGCATAGATGGCGAGCACGCGCGCGCCGAGGCCGGTGACCGGATGCAGCCACAGCCAGGCGGCCAGCCCGATGAAAGGCAGCAGCCCGGCGTAGGCGGTCAGCGTGGCCGCCAGCGACAGCGTGGGGCTGGGCCCCTCGAAGTCCTGCTTGTTCTCCAGCGCGTCGCGTGCGGCCCGGATGCCGCCGACGAAGTGGCCGTTGACGAACACCTGGGGCAGGGTGGTGTGGCCGGTAAAGTGCTTGAGCGCAGCGAATCGGGCCCGGTTTTCCGGGTCGTCCATCGCCAGTTCGACCGAGCGCCAGCGCTTGCCGCGGCGCTCCAGCCAGTGATCCAGCCCGCCGAGATCGGTGAGCGCGCTGTGGAAAATAACCAGGGGGGCGCTGTGGCTGAGTCGTTCTATTTCATCTTCCGCGTGCATGGCGCTCTTCCGGCAATCAATGGCCTCATGCTACACGGATTTGGCCGCCCGGGTTCAGCCCTTTTGCCGCTGTTCGGCGCGGATCAGCGCCAGCGCCATGGGCAGTGACAGAACGAAAAGCGCCGCCAGGCCCAGGTAGGTCGCGGTGAACCCGTAGCGGGCGCCGAACACCAGCCCCAGGATGGCGCCCGCCGCCCCGCCGGTATCGGCCGAGACCTGGTACATGCCGGTGGCGCGCCCGCGCCGCTCGGGCGAGACCAGGTCGCCGAGCAGCGTCAACAGCGGGATCGTTACGCTGCCGGCTCCCGCACCGATCAGCACCAGTGCGAGCAGCAGCCATTCCAGGTCGAGGGCATAAGCGCACAGGATGCAGCCCGCGATCAAGGCGAGCACGGCGGGCAGCAGCGTTGTCGTGCGTCGGCCCAGGGCGTCGATGCGGCGCCCGATCACGATCGAGACGCCGGCATAACTCAACACCATCGCGCACATCAGGAGTCCTGCACTGCCTTCGGCATCGAGGCCGGGGACCAGCGTGCGGCGGTGTCCGATCAGCACCACGAGCGTGCTGAGCAGCACGCCGCCGTAGCAGAAGAACACCAGCGCCGCGTAGAACCAGATGCCGGCCAGCCGGCGCTCGCCCAGGATGGCCAGCCAGTGCCGGAACCCGCTTTGCGCGGCAAGCGCGGCGTGAACCGGCTGTGTCGGCAACTGGTCGCGTTTCGGGATCAGGGCCAGGGTCGAACATCCGGCGCCCACGCTGAGCACGGTAGCGACGATGAAGGCCGTATCGGCACTTGCCAGGTCGGTCAGCAGGCCGCCCATGGCCAGTCCGGCGGGGACGCCGAGGCTGATGGCGCTGCGCGTCCGTGCGACCAGGCGCCCGCGCTCCCGGCTGCCGCTCAGGGCGAGCACCGCCGAAATCGCGCCGACGAAAAGCAGGGAAGAGCCCACGCCCCAGACGATGCGCCCGGCCAGGAACCAGGCGGCGGGATGGGGCAGGTGCAATGCCGTGATGTAGCCGAGCGAGCCGAGCGCCTCGATAAACAGGCCCGTGGCGATCACTTCACGCCCGCCAAAGCGGTCCGTCAGCGAGCCGGTGATGGGATTGATTGCCATGCGCACGATGCGGTTGGCGGCCAGGATGATGCCGATGATCAGCGCGGACAGGCCCATGCGCTCTCCGAGGGCCGGCAGGATCGGGAAGACCACGCCGCCGCCGATGCCGCCCAGAAAGGCCATCCCGCACACGCGCCAGGCGACGCTGGTTGCGCTGTGTTCAATGGCCGAGGGGGTGTTTTCGGGCTGCGTGCTCACGTGCTTATTATCGCGTCTTGGTTCGGGTTGTTGGCGAGCGGGTTACCTGCGTCAGGATAATCCTACAGAACTAAGCCGTTTGTCCGGAGACTAAGGCAGTGTGTACCGCGCGCTGTGCGAAGCGTGGCGCGAGGCACGTATGTATTTGCACAAGAGTAGAGAGGACATTCATGAAAAAGATTATTGTTACCAGTTTGACGTTGGTTGCCCTGGGCTTGTGTGCGCCCCTTGCACATGCCGCGCGTGCGCAGTCAGCCGGGACCGGCTATTTCGGCGTATATACCGGCTGGCCGGATGCGGTAGGCGGCCAGTACACGATGACCGGCACCTTCGGGCCCGGTTCTTACCTGCGTTTCGGTGTCGGCATACCCGCCTTTTACCAGGCCTTCGGTGTCGATCTGAGCGGCGACGCCCTGTTCAATACCGTGCGCTTCGGTTCCCGGGGGAAAATGCGCCTCGGCGGCGGGCTGAACGTCGGCTTCCTCAACAGCGACAACCAGTTCACGCGGAACAGCAACATGTTTGCCTACCCGCATTTTCTGGCGAACTTCAGCATGATGTTCAATCCGCATCTGCAGGGTTTCGTGGAACCGCAAGTGGGGCCGCTGTTCGTTTCGCGCGGCTACGGCACCACCGCCCGCGTGGCCGTGAGAGTGGGCCTCAACTTCACCCCGTAAGAACCTTCGCGACTGAAGTCGCTCCTACATCTGACGAAGCCGCCTGTAGGAGCGACTTCAGCCGCGATCATCACAAGGATGTGATTGTGTCTTCAGGCAATGATAGTGCGAGATTTTCCCATCGCGGGCATGCGCTTCGCCGTGGCCGCGTTTCCATTCCCGGCCATGCGTATCTTGTAACGGCTGTTACCCGCGAACGCGAACCCCTGTTTGCCGATTTCGATCGCGCGCGCATAGTCGCATGCGCGTTGGAATGGCCGTCCGCCAATATGCGTTGTGCATCGCTTGCCTGGGTTGTCATGCCGGACCATATCCACTGGCTGCTCAAACTGGATCATTCAGGCACTGTTTCAGCAGCTGTTCGCGCCGTCAAGGGACGTGTTGCGCGGCTGGTGAATATTGCGCGGCATCAAGAAGGTTGCCGTATCTGGCAACCCGGGTTCCATGATCATGCACTGCGCCGGGAAGAGGAGCTGCGTGCCACGGGGCGATATATTATCGCCAACCCCTTGCGTGCGGGCCTCGTTGACCGGATTGGCGACTATCCCCATTGGAATGCCGTTTGGCTCTAGCGACGTGGCTGATCGCGGCTGAAGCCGCTCCTACAGGCGGGCTTCGGCAAGTGTAGGAGCGGCTTCAGCCGCGATGCCTAGAGCGGTGTAAGGGCCGGTGACTTCTCCAGGTGTGCCCCGGCGAGCCAGCCGGTCGAGCGCATTTCTTCCAGGCGGCTGATCGTGCGCCGGAACTCGTAGCGGAAGCGTGTCCCCGTATACAGATCCTGCGGCTCCGCCGCGGCCGTTGCCACCAGCAGCGCATGGCTTTCGTACAGCACGTCGATCAGGGCGATGAAACGGCGCACCGCTTCCAGTGCCTCGTCGTCGAGCGTGGGTATGTCGTTCACCAGTACCGTGTGGTAGCGCTCCGCCAGTTCGATGTAATCGTCGGCGCTGCGGGCGTCCTCGCACAGCGGTGCGAAATCGAAGAACACGGTGTCCTCGCCGGCGCCGCGGGTACGAATGCGGCGGTCGTTGACGGTCAGCGATGTGGGTTGCGGCGCGGTATCGGCCAGTTGCGCGAACAGGGCGGCCAGCTTGTCGGCGCCGGCTCCGTCGTCCGCAATCCGCCACACGCCGTCGGCGTCGATCCGGTCGGCGCGGTAGTCGCGGTCGCCATCGACGGCGATCACCTCGCAATGGGCTTCGATCGCGCGGATCGCGGGCATGAAGTTTTCGCGCTTGAGGCCGTTGCGGTACAACGCGCCGGGTTCGAGGTTGGCGGTGGCCACCAGCGCCACGCCTTCGTCGAACAGGGCCTGCAGCAAGGGGCCGAGCAGCATGGCATCGGCAATGTCTTCCACCAGCAGTTCGTCGAAGCAGATGACCCGTGTGCGCCGGGCCAGCGCCCGCGCCAGCCGGGGCAGGGGATCGTCGTGGCGGCGCAGGCGTTTCAATGGGGCGTGCACTTCCCCGCGCATGAAGGCGTGGAAGTGGCGCCGCAGTTTGCGATCGATCGGCAGCGTGCGATAGAACAGGTTCATCAGCCAGGTCTTGCCGCGGCCCACCGGGCCGTACAGGTACACGCCCCGCGGCCGGTTCCTGCGCCACCAGCGCCGGGGCCGTTCCAACTCGCGGCTGAGCCGCGCGAGCGCCGCCACGGCCTCGGCCTGCGCCGGGTCGGATTCCCGGGTGCCGTTATCCAGTTGTTCCCGGTAGGCGCGTTCGAAGGCGGTAAGCGAGGCGGACATGACATTCCAGTGGCGAGCGTCGCGCCAAGTGTAACGGTCCGCGTAGTCGAAGGCCGGCGGGACGTCGGTGCTCGTGATCGCGGCTGAAGCCGCTCCTACATTTCCGTCATTCCGGCGCAGGCCGGAATCCAGTCAGGTCATTGCGGGCGGGGACCGCCACTCCTGCGGCAGGCTCAGGGACATGCAGGAGCGACTTTGGTCGCGATCCAGTCCAACACCAGGTTTCGGAAGGCGAACGGCCCCCCCCTGGGATGCTGATCGCGGCTGAAGCCGCTCCTACCGCAACGGCGCCGGTATCAGGCGTTATTCAACCAGGCGGGCAGGGGCTGGGCATGGCGTTCGAGCCAGTCGTTGTGATCCAGGCACCAGTCGAGCGTCTCCGCCAGGCCGTCCTCGAATCGGCGTTCTATACGAAACCCGAGTTCGGTTTCCATGCGCGTGGGGTCGATCGCGTAGCGGCGGTCGTGGCCCGGGCGGTCGGTGACGAATTCGATCAGCGATTCGTGCCCGCCGGCCACCTTGCCGGCAAAACGCTGGTCGAACAGGCGGCACAGTTGGCGCACCACGTCGATGTTGGTGCGCTCGTTGTGGCCGCCGATGTTGTAGGTGCGGCCCGGCGTGCCGCGCTCGAGCACGGCCTCGATGCCGCGGCAGTGATCCTCGACGTGCAGCCAGTCGCGGACATTGCCGCCGTCGCCGTAAACTGGCACCGGGCGGCCCGCGAGCAGGCGGCGGATGGCGAGCGGGATGAGTTTCTCCGGCAGTTGCCACGGCCCGTAGTTGTTGGAGCAGTTGCTGATCGTCGCCTGCAGTCCGTAAGTCTCGCCGTAGGCCCGCACCAGGTGGTCGGAGGCGGCCTTGCTCGCCGCGTAGGGCGAATTGGGCGCATACGGCGTGGCCTCGGTGAAGGCGGGCGCGTCCGGATCGAGCGAGCCATACACCTCGTCGGTCGAGACGTGATGGAAACGATGCGGCGTTCCATCGCCCTCCAGCCATGCGGTGCGCGCGGCCCTGAGCAGGGCATGCGTGCCGACGATGTTGGTCTGCACGAAGGCCTCGGGGCCGTCGATGGAACGGTCGACATGGGACTCGGCGGCGAAGTGCACGAGGGTGCTGACCGTCTCTTCCCTCAGCAGGGCGAGTACCTGCTGCTCGTCCGCGATGTCGCCCTCCACGAACCGGAACCGCGGGTTGCCGCGGCAGGCGGCCAGGTTGTCGAGATGCCCGGCATAGGTGAGCGCATCGAGCACCACCACCCGGTCCTCGGGATGGGTGCGCAACCAGTAGTGCACGAAGTTGGTGCCGATGAACCCCGCACCGCCGGTGACCAGCAGGTTCATGCGAACATCGGGCAATCGTCGAACGACGATCCGCTCCGGTTCCTGTCATTGACGATGATGTCGCTTTGAGGCGGCGCCCGGAACGCGTTCACCTCGGGCGTGCCCGGGCCGCCGGCGAGAATGATGCCCCTGCATGTCGTGGCCACAGGCGGATCCTGCCTTCTATTGCCGTCATATTTTACATATCGCCACCCGCCACCGCTCCCGCATTCCCGTCATTCCGGCGAAGGCCGGAATCCAGTCCAACGAATCGCGGGCAGGGCCCGCTCCTGCACTGACCGGGTGTGCCGCCCGGAGGTCCAATAAACTCGGGCCGGCAGGATGCCGGCGCTCCCGATCGCGGGCAGGGCCCGCTCCTATGCTCACCGGGTGTGCCAGCGGGCGTTTGCGCCCTGCTAAGCTGGGCGTCCGCTCCCCGGGCCGCGTCGATGTCATACCTGCTAGCACTCGACCAGGGCACCACCAGCAGCCGGGCCCTGCTTTTCAGGGACGACGGCACGCTGGCGGGATGGCACCAGGAGCCCCTGGACGTGGCCTACCCGAATCCGGGCTGGGTGGAGCAGGACGCCGAAGCGATTTTCAGCACGCAGCGGGCTTGCCTGTTGCGCGTGCTCGAGGACAACGGCGTGGCGTCGGGGGAGGTTGCCGCGCTGGGTATCGCCAACCAGCGGGAAACCACGATCATCTGGGAACGAAGCACCGGCAAGCCCATCGGCCCGGCCATTGTCTGGCAGGACCGGCGCACGGCCGACCAATGCCGGCGCTTGCGCGAAGCCGGCGCCGCGGCGCAGGTCAAGGCGCGCACGGGCTTGTTGCTCGACCCCTATTTCTGCGCCACCAAGATCGGCTGGCTGCTGGACCAGGTGCCCGGGGCCCGGGCGCGGGCCGAGGCGGGCGAGCTGGCGTTCGGAACGGTCGACACCTGGCTGCTGTGGCGGCTGAGCGAAGGGCGGGTTCATGCCACGGATGTGAGCAATGCCGCGCGCACCCTGCTGTTCGACATCCACAAACAGGAGTGGGACCCGGAACTCCTCAAGCTATTCGAGGTGCCCGAGGCGCTCCTTCCCGAGGTGGGCGCGAACACCGCCGACTTCGGCAGCGTGCGTATCGGCGATGCACAACTCGGCGTGCACGGCATGGCCGGGGACCAGCAATCCGCCCTGTTCGCCCAGGCCTGCCTGGAGCCGGGCCAGGCCAAGGCGACCTACGGTACCGGCGCCTTCGTGCTCGTCAACACCGGTGCGGCCGCCGAGGCCGCGGGCCTGCTCACCACGCTGGCCTGGCGCCTGCACGATGCCGAGCCGGTCTATGCGCTGGAAGGTTCCATCTTCAACGCCGGCGCCGTGGTGCAATGGCTGCGCGACGGTCTGGGCCTGATCGAAAAATCCGAGGATGTCGAGGCGCTGGCCGCGAGCGTCGAGGACAGCGATGGCGTCTGGTTCGTCCCCGCCCTGACCGGGCTGGGGGCGCCGTATTGGCGACCGCACGCGCGAGGCGCGGTGCTCGGCCTCACGCGGGCCACCCGCGGTGCGCACATCGCCCGCGCGGCGCTCGAAGCGATCGCCTTTCGCGTCTGCGACGTGGTGAAGGCGGTCAACGCGGCCACGGATCGCCCCGTGAGCGAGATTCGTGTCGACGGCGGGGCCTCGCGCAACGACCTGTTGATGCAGATCCAGGCTGACCTGCTGGGAGCGCCGCTACAGCGTCCCCACCAGACCGAGATTACGGCGGTGGGTGCGGCGCTGCTGGCGGGCATCGGTGCGGGCGTATTGGGCAACGAAGCGCCCCGGCAGTGGTGGCAATCCGAGCGCCGTTTCGAGCCGACGCTCGACCCGGATCGACGGGCGAAGCGGTATGCTGCATGGCAACGCGTCGTCGGTCACGTCGCCGAGTGGTCCGAGGACCTGCAGCCATGACCGCCGCCCATTCGCGGCCGGGACGACCGCTCCCACAGACGATTGGGAGCCGTAAACAAGCAACTGTAGGAGCGGCTTCAGCCGCGATCATGCCCAGATACCCGCGGCCATCGCGACTAAAGTCGCTCCTACACTCCCGTCATCCCGGCGCAGGCCGGAATCCAGTCCATCGAATCGCGGGCAGGGCCCGCTCCTACACTTCCCGGGTGCGCCGTTCGCCGCGCCGAGAAGCACAGCCCGCAACGGGGGAACAGGGAGGAGTGTTTGAGGCCGGAGCGATATATCGCGCAGGCCGAGTTGCCGACCGGCCCGTTGCGGGCGAGCATCGCAGGGAAGTCCCAAGGCCAACAGGCCCAAACCCGAAGAAGCCGCCAGCATCCGGGATCATGGCGAGGTCGAGGCGCGCATTGCCGGCGCTTTGGAGCGAAACCCATAGCTGTCGCTCTGGGTTGAGTGAAAAGCAAGGGAAGGCGCGGCTCGACCCGCCAGGGCCCGGATAAGCCTTGGCTGGCTGGTGGCTTCTTTGGGTTCATGACCGCGGGCGCCCGGCACGATGCTTTTGATGCACGCGCCATCCATGGCGCGCACCCTTCGGGCGTGCTGCGCACGTCCTATTTCGCTGTTCTGCGAAATGGTGGCTACTTTTGGCGAAACAAAAGTGGCCCCGCCGGGAGGGCATCCCCTTTTTGCCGTCATACCGGCGAAGGCCGGTATCCAGTCAAATGAATCGCGGCGGTCCCCGCCGCGATCAAACCCCGGCGCCAACGGCCATCGCGACTGAAGTCGCTCCTACAAGCCCCTCCACCCAACACGCACCCCGTCATCCCGGCGCAGGCCGGGATCCAGTCAAAACAATCGCGGCGGGGACCGCCGTTCCCACAAGCCCCTCCCCCTTGCTCGCGCAGCTCACGTAGGTTGGGCTGACGAAGGAAGCCCAACATGACATCCCTTCATCTTTGCGGTCTTGGCGCCTCTGCGAGAGAATCTTCGCGGCGGGGACCGCCGCTCCCACAATGGCTGCAAAGGATATGGAACCAGGAGAACGAATGAACCCGATGGACCGCAACGCCAACTTGGCACGCATGAAAAACGAATCGTTCGACGTGCTGGTCATCGGCGGCGGCGCCACCGGCACGGGCGCCGCATTCGATGCCGCCACGCGCGGCCTCAAGGTGGCGCTGGTCGAGGCGGGCGATTTCGCCTCCGGCACCTCCAGCCGCTCCACCAAGCTGGTACATGGCGGCGTGCGTTACCTCGAAAGCGCGGTGGCGCACCTCGACCGGGCGCAATTCCACCTGGTGCGCGAGGCGCTGTCGGAACGGGCGACGCTGCTTGCCATCGCCCCGCACCTGGTGCATGCGCTGCGCACCGTGGTGCCGGTCTATTCGCTCAAGGATGCCCTGTTCTACCGCTTCGGGCTGTGGCTCTACGACCGGGCCGCGGGCTACGCTTCTCTGGGGCGCAGCCATTATCTTTCCCGCAAGGCCATGCTCGAGTCCTTCCCCGCCCTGCGTCGCAAGGGCTTGCGTGGCGGCGTGGCCTATTACGACGGCCAGTTCGACGATGCTCGCATGAACGTCACCCTCGCGGCCAGCGCGGCGGAAGCGGGTGCGGCGCTCGCCAATTACGTGAGTGTGACGGGGCTTCGAGAGCAGGACGGCCGCTTGTGCGCGACCACGGCGCGCGACATGATCGGCGGCGGCGACATCGAGATCAAGGCGCGGGTCATCATCAATGCCACCGGCCCGTTTTCCGATTCCGTGCGCCGCATGGAATCCACGGACATCACGCCCCTGCTCGAGCCGAGCCGGGGCACGCACCTGGCGTTCGACCGTAGCTGGGCGCCGGGCGACGACGCCCTGCTGATCCCCCGCACGCCCGATGGGCGGGTGCTGTTCTTCATCCCCTGGGAAGGCGCGGCCATCGCCGGTACCACCGACGTGGCCGCATCCGCCGCCCGGGTGCCCATGCCGAGCGCGGAAGAGG
>Ga0102952_1000797_pt1 | contig 11061 bp, 7 predicted proteins | sample SalPon2A_C_D1_MG_FD_78506 | JGI IMG/M metagenome (GOLD analysis project Ga0102952, IMG submission 78506) | Soil microbial communities from South San Francisco under conditions of wetland restoration - Salt Pond MetaG R2A_C_D1_MG | ecosystem: Environmental > Terrestrial > Soil > Wetlands | place... | reverse complement strand
GGTCGGCGTCGGTCAGCGTGGCCACCTGCGTCATCGGGTCGAAGGTCAGGCTGCCCACCGAGACCTCGCGGAACAGCGCGATCAGGTTCCCGGTGTCCGGCGATCGCCCGAAGACGAAGATCCCCAGCCGGTCCGTGCCCAGCCCCCCGGCGAGGGTCACCGCCAGGTCCAGCGGGCGCACGGCGTCGCCGTCGAGGTTCTCGATGCCGATCGCGTCGGTCGGCAGGGAGACCAGCTCCGCGGCGACCGGCGCGGTGAAGCTCGCCACGGTGAAGTCGGCGTGCGTGGCGGCCAAGGCCCCGCCGGACTTGGCCAGGATCTGGTGCGCGCTGGGCGAGAGGTCGAGGTTCACCGTGCCGCCGATCGGGAAGGGCACGGCGTCGCCCGCGCCGTCCGCCTTACGGTACTGCCAGACCCGCGTGTCGGTGGTCGGGAACGAGTTCGGTCCGATCAGCAGCACCGGCTGCGGCGGCGGGTTGGGGCTGGGGACCGCGGTGCCTTCCTTGATCGCCAGGGACTGGCTGTTGACCGTGCCGGCCTGCCCCGGCTCCATCACCTCGCGGTCGAACACGACGACGATCTCACCGGTGGCGCTCTGGTCCTTGGTCCCGTCCTGCGGCCAGCTGGTGAGCAGGCGCGGCGTGACCGGATCGTTGCCGGCGACGGTGAAGCTGCCGACCACCCGGTCGGCCGGCTGGGTGAGCGTCGTGCCGGTGAGGTCGGTGACGGTGCTCTGGGGCGTGTAGCGCAGCTCGTAGGTCCCGTCGGCGTCCAGCGGCGCGAGGGGCGCGACGACGAGCATCCGTCCGTCGGCCACCAGGGCCGGGGGCTTGGTCGTCACCGGGACGGGGGAGCCCGTGGTCGGAAACAGCGCCACGCTGGCGAGCAGGCTCTGGGCGGACATCGACTCGCTGAAGACGACGATCACCGGCGTCTCCGTGTTGATCGTATTGCCCGCGGGGAAGAAGTCGGTCACCACCGGCGCGCCGGTCAGGATCCAGGCGTGGTCGGGCGGGATCGCCGCCGGGTTGGTGCCCAGCGCGGTGCCGGCGGCGACCTTCGAGCAGTCGCCGCCGAAGACGCAGGCGGGGTTGTCGCACCCGACGAGTCCCAGCCCCGCGGCCAGGACCCCGGCGAGGGTCCACAGCCACGCTCCGCGGCCGGGCCGGCCGGTGGGTCCTCGTTCGCTCTGCCTCGCCATGGTCGTCTCCGGGCCTGCTGGTCGACCGGAATCCGCAGGATACTCCCCCGCGGGAACCGACGACCAGCGGCCCGGCTTCTTCCCCCGGATCCGCCGCCGCGAGGCCGGGCCGATCGACGCTCCACGTCCCCGCCGGACCCCCGTATTCCCGCGATTGGACCGCGCTCGGCGGCGCGGCTCGCCGGCGGACGTCGGGCGGACGTCGGTTAGACTGTTCGCCCGCTTCGACGGCCCACCCCATCCACCGCACCCCATGACTCCCACACGCCGGCTGCTCCTCGTCACCGCCCTCGCCGGCTGCGCGGCCCCGGCCGCCCGGCAGGAGCCCGAGCAACTCGACCCGGCCAGCGCGGCCGAGGCCGCCCGCGAGGCCTCGCTGCGCAACGAGGACCGCCTCGCCGACCGCGCGCACGACGCGATCGACGCGGGCGACTGGGCGGAGGCCCGCCGCCTGATCGACGCCATCGAAGTCGATCCGCTGGTCGCGGAGGGCAACTCCTACCTCGGGCTCGACCACCCCGAGGAGGCCCTCTCGCTCGCCGAGCAGGCGATCAAGGTCGCGCCCAACGACACCAAGGCCCTCCTGCTGCACGGGGAGTCCGCGCTGCAGGTGGGCCGGAAGCTGGGAGACGCGACGCTGGTGCGCACGGCGTTGAAGTCGTTCGAGCGGATCGAAGGTCTGCGCGGTTACTTCGGCGCGAGTCGCGCCGCGGGCTGGCTGGGCCGCACCGAGGATCAGCTGCGTCTGGCCCGTGAAGGCGCGGCCGCCGTGGAGACCCTGGGCCCCCACCGGGCGTGGGGAACCGGAGTGCGCGGGCGCCTGCCGGAATGGCCCGAGCGGACGCTCGGCCAGGCCCTGCACGACCGCTACTTCGCGTTGCGCGGAGAGGATCCCGAGGCGGCCTCCGCGCTGATCGACGAAGCGCGCGTCCCGCTCGAGTTCCTGATGGAACGCCGTCCCCGCGAACCCTGGGCGTGGAACATGATGGCCGGGCTCTGCGCCTCCGAGGAACGCTTCGAGGATGCGCTCGCGGTCGCGCTCGGCGGTCTGGACCACGTGCCCACCGATCCCGACCTCGCGGCCGCGGCGGTCACCGCGGCACGCGGCGCCGGGGGCTCGGCGCGGGTGCTGGAGGTCTTCGAGGGGCTCTGCGCGAGCCACCCCGAAGCGCCGCTGGCCTGGTGGTACGCCGGCTGGGAGCGCTTCGACACCGCGGTGAGCGAACTGGAGAGCGGCCCGGTCCGGGAGCTGACTCGCGCCGAGTCGGAATTCCGGCGCTGCCGCGAGCTCGCCGCCGAGCACGAGGACGCCTGCAAGGGCTACGAGGTCATGTGCCGCAACGCCGTCGGCTGGTGCCGGTACAACGCCGGCGACCTCGAGGGCGCGCGCGCGGCGTTCGAGTCGACCGAGGAGGTGCTGCCCGGCGGCATGACCTACGAGCTGGCCGACCGCCTGCTGCCGGCCACCGAGGGCCTGAACTTCGTCGGCGACGCCTACCGCGCCCGCGACGACCTGCTCGCGGCGGCGGACGTCTACCTGTCCCTGCACCGCTACCAGCCCGACAACGCCGTGTGGGCCAACAACGCGGGCTTCTTCCACCGCGACGCGGCCGACCGCCTGGCCAGCATCAGCGCCATCGATTGCGAGCACGCCGCCAAGGGCGAGCTCACCGACCCCGCCCGGCTGGCCGAGCTGCTGGACGACGCCGGCCTCCGGGGTCCGGTGCCCGACGACGCGGCGGAGCGCGCGCGCCTGTTCGAGCGGGCCGCCGAAGCCTGCCGTACCCGCTCCAAGGCGATGTTCGAGACCAGCTACGCCGCCTACCTGGAGGCCGCCCGGCTGGCCCCCGACGACGTCCGGGTGCTCAACGACTGCGCCTTGGTCGCCGTCTACCACTTGGGGCGTGACCTCGACCGGGCGGAGGAATACTTGCAGCGCTGCGTCGAGCTGGGCGGCGCCCAGCTGGCGGACCCCGACCTGGACGAGGACGCCCGCGAGGCGCTGACCGAGGCCTGGGGGGACGCCCACCAGAACCTCGGCGTGCTCTATCTGGAATACAAGAACGACCCCGAAACGGCGCGCGGCTGGTTCGAGAAGAGCCTCGAGATCGGGCCCTACCCCAGGCCCATCGTGACCGAGGAGTACCTGCCCCGCTGCACCCCGTGACTCCCCCACTCGAGACCATGACCCGCCTCCGGATCCCGCTGCTCCCCGTCGCCCTCTTGGCCGCCGCCTGCTCCGGCCCGCGCAACGACGCCCTGGCCGAACCCGACCCCGTCGACGCCCTGATCGCCGAGGGCCGGCTGCTGCTGCGCGAGGGCGAGGCCGACGAGGCCCTGCACCGCTTCGAGCAGGCCAGCGAGCGGGACGGCGCCTCGGCGGAGAGCCGGGTGTGGCTCGTGCGCGGCTGGCTCGCGCAGGATCGCATCGACGACTCGCTCCAGGCGACCGACGAGCTCGCCGCCGCCGGCGCTCCGCAGCCGGACCTCGACTACCTGTACGGGCTGGGCTTCCACGCCCGGGCGGCGCGCGCGGTGGCCAGCGGTTCGGGCAACGCCTACACGCAGGGCGAGTTCGAGGACGCGCTGCGCTTCCTCTCCAAGGCGATCGAGGCCGACGGTGACCGCTACGCCGACGCCTGGCTGCCGCTGGCGGAGTCGAGCTGGTACGCCCAGGACCTGCCCGGCGCCACCGAAGCGGTCCTGCGCGCCGTCGAGCTGGAGCCCGAGGTCCCCGCGGCGCACCTGATGCACGGCCGCATCGCCTTCTCGCGGTACAGCCAGGCGCGCGACGAGGGCGCTTCCGCCGAGGTGCTCGACGCGCGCTGGCAGGAGGCGCTCGACGCGTTCGCGGCCGCCCGACGCACCGGCTTGGAGCGCGGGGACGACGGCGGTCGCGCGCAGGCCTGCGAGGCCGCCCGGCAGATCGGGATGCTGCGCGTGTGGAAGGAGGACCTCGACGGGGCGGCGGTCGCGTTCGGCGACGCGATGGTCCTCGATCCGTGGACCACGGACTACAACGGGGTGATCGGCTACGTCGGCCTGGAGCGCTTCGTCGACCAGGTCGAGCGCGCGCGCGCCGAGCTCGCGGACCGCGACGACGACAGCCCGCTGCTGCTCGCCTGGTGGGCCGGCTTCGGTCAGTTCGGCCTGGGGCGCATGGCCGAGGCCGAGCGCTCCTTCACCGCGGTCATCGAGGGGCACCCCGACTTCGCCGGCAGCGCGTGGTACTACCTCTTCCGCGCGAGCTACGGGCAGCGCTCGTTCGCCGACGCGGTGGCCGCGCTGCGCACGAGCTGGCACCAGGACCCCGACGGATTGGCGGCGCTCCTGGAATCCGATCGCGACATCAACCTGGCGATCCTCGAGTACCTCGTCGGCTGGCTGGTCGACGAGGAGAAGCAGCCGGACGGCGCACGCCCGCGCGAGGCCGCGATCCTGGCCGAGATCATGACCCGCATGAAGCCCGACGAGGCGCGTTACTGGAACAACCTCGGGCTGTTCCTGCGCGATGCCGGCGAGGCCCTGGAGCTCGAGCGTCCCGCGCCGCGCGAGGAGGACCTGCAGCCGCTGTGGGAACAGGCCTACGCCGCCTACGAGCACACGCTGGAGCTCGAGCCCGATAACGCCGGCTACCTGAACGATACCGCGGTGATGCTGCAGTATCACCTGAACCGCGACCTCGACCGCGCCGCCGAGATGTACGCCCGCGCGGCGGAGCTGGCCGCCGCCGAGCTGGCCCGGGACGACCTCCCCGCCGCGCAACGCGAGTGGATGCGCACCGCCGAGCGCGACGCGCACAACAACCTGAAGCTGCTGCGCGAGCAGCTGGCCGGCGCGGCTTCCGAGCGGGACTGAGCCCCTGGAACTGCCGGTCCACATCGTCCACGGCACGCCGTCGGAGCCGGTGATCAGCGTCGACGGCGCGTGGGACGCGCCGGGGCTGAACCTCAGCCACTGGCCCGGCAACCGCACGCCCCGGGAGCTGCGGCACGATCTCTCCACCGGCACGGCGCTGGCGTTCTCGGGGCTGGGCGAGCCGCGCCAACGGGAGCTGGCCGGCGCCGCGGTGGCGATCGTCAACAACCACTACGACACCGACGGCACCTGCGCGCTGTTCGCGGTCCGGCATCCGGAGCTCGCGCTGCCGCGGGCGGAGGCGTTGCTGCGCGCGGCGCGGGCCGGCGACTTCTACCAGGCGCCGGACGAGGACGCCCTGGCGGTCGACGCCATCGTCGAGGGCTTCGCCGATCCCGAGCGCTCGCCGATCGCCGCCGAGCTGCGCGGCCTCGACGACCCGGCCCGGCACGACCTCGCGACCCGGCGGCTGCTGGAGCGGCTGCCCGAGATCCTCGACGGTCGCGTCGCGGCCTACGCCGAGCTGTTCGAGCCCGTCCTGCGTCGCTACCGCGGCGATCTCGCCGACCTCGCGGCGTGCGCCCGCGACGACATCGTGCACCTCGACCTCTCGATCTGGACGGCGCCGGCGGACGCGCGATCGAGCGACCCCGAGGCGCGCGGCTTCGATCCCTCCCGGCACGCGCTGTTCGGTTCCTCCGGCGCCGATCGGGTGCTGGTCCTCGCGACGCGGGGCGGCGGCACGACCTGCCGCTTCGCGATCGGCACGCGCTCGTGGTTCGACCTGCGGGAGCCGACCACCCTCCCCCGTCCGGACCTGCGCGCGCTCGCCCGGCGGCTGAACGAGCTCGAGGGCAGCGGTCCGGCCGACGCGGTCGCCTGGCGGACCCAGGGAGCGCTGGGCGCCTCGCCGGAGCTGTGGTTCGGGCGCGACGGAGTGGAGTCGTTCAGCGAGCACAACCCCGGTCTGGAGGCGAGCTCCCTCTCGCCCGGCCGCGTGCGGCGGGAGATCGCCGACGCGCTGCGAGAGCGCCTGGTCCTGCAGTGATGCGCGAAGCGCGGCGCCCCGCAAGGGAACGCCGCGCTTCGAAAGTCTCGGAACGCGCCCGGCTCAGGCGACCTGGTGCAGGTGCACGTCGCGCTGCGGGAAGGGAATGCTGACGCCTGCCGCGTCGAACTTCTTCTTCACGTTCTCGTGGCTGTCGAAGAAGACGCCCCAGTAGTCCCCGCTCTTGACCCACACGCGGCAGGTGATGTTGACGCTGCTGTCGGCGAGCGCCGAGACGACGACCATCGAGGCCGGGTCCTTCAGCACGCGCTCGTCCGCGGCGAACATGTCGGTCAGGATCCCCTTGGCCTTGTCGATGTCGTCGTCGTAGCCGATGCCGAAGACCATGTCGACGCGCCGCGTCTCGTAGGCGGAGTAGTTGACGATGTTGCCGCCGGTGATCGCGGAGTTGGCGCAGATGATCTTCTTGTTGTCGCCGGTCTTGATGATCGTCGCGAACACGCCGACCTCGACGATGACGCCGGCGACGCCGCCGGCCTCGACGAAGTCACCGACCTTGAACGGCCGGAAGATCATGATCATCACTCCCGCCGCGAAACTGCCCAGGGAACCCTGCAGCGCGAAGCCGATGGCGAAGGTGGCGGCGCCGAGGATGGCCACGAAGGACGACGTCTCGACCCCCAGGTTCCCGACGACCATCAGCGCGAGGACGGTCATCAGCAGCATGTTCACCAGGTTCTTGAGGAACTTGGAGAGCGTGGCATCGACGCCCGCGCGGCCGAGCGCCTTGCCGGCGACGCCGACGATCGCCTTGACCACCACCCAGCCGATGACGGCGGTCAGCACGGCGCCGATCACCTTGGGGCCGTAGGCGGCCGCGAAGTCGCTGATCCGGTCCCCCCAACCGGCAGCGGCCTGGGCCGTCTCTTCTTGAATCAGTGCAAACATGGTTCGTCCTTCGGTTAGCGGGAAACCTAGAAGCTCCAGCCCACGGAGAGCAGGACGCGATGGTCGGTCTTGTCCTTGCCCGCGGCGGGCGTTTCGTCGTGCTCGAGCAGCCACTGCAGCTGGCCGAACATGTTCTCGGTGAGGTTCGTCTTGACGCGCGTGTCGACCGAGACGAAGACGTCCTCGAAGTCGTCGATCACCGGCAGGACGGTCGTGGTCTGGCTGAGCCCCAGGTTCTTGCGCTTGTGCCAGTCGGCGTTGTAGGCGAAGCGCGCGGCGATGTCGTCACCCCCCTGTCCGTGGGGATACTCCTCGTCCTTCCAGGTCACGCCGGCCTCGCCGGAGAGCTTCCAGGTCTCGTCCTCGCGGAACTGGCGGCCGGCGCCCACACCGAGCGTAGAGCGCGAGCGCAGCGAGGCCACGGTGTCGACGTCGTAGCTGCTCTGCACCAGGCCGTAGGTCTTCTCGGAGAAGAAGTAGTCGTACTTCGCCCGGGCGCCGTAGCGGTCCTCGCTGACCACGTCGTGGATGCGGTTCTTCGAGTTGGCGTAGACCAGGCCGATCGTAGTGCGGTCCTTCGGGCGCCGGTACTCCGCGTCGGCGGTGCCGTTCAGCGCCGTGGTCCGCGTGTTGCCGCCGGTCCAGTTCGCGCCCAGGGTCACCGAGCCGGTCCACTTGGGCTCGGTCGGCGCCTCGGCGCTCTCCGCCGCCGGCGCGAATTCGGCGAGCTCGGGGAAGCTGGGGAGCGCGGTGGTCTCGTTGGCGGGGAGGGCGAGGAGCAGGGCGGCCAGGGCAATCATCGGCGGGTTTCCTTCGGTGCGCGGCGGATGGTTTCGCGGCCGGCACAGGGGCCCGGCCGGGTTTGGAGCGCAACGAGGATAGGCATGGGACCGGCCGTGTCAATCGCCGCCCGAGGCGTCGGGGAGCCCGTTCCGGGGACGTTCCCCGCTGCGACGCCGGGAACGCAGGCGGCCGGGGCGCGTCCGCGGGATTCGCTCGCCGCGCGCCGCGTTGCACGCCGCGCATGACGGTTTCGTTCGGCCGCCCGGTGTGGGATGCGAGCTAGGAACTCGCCCTCCCGCGCACCCGCCAGAGCTGCCACCAGACCAGCGCGGCGCCCAGCGCGAACAGCCCGCGCATGCCCACCCACGCGCTGAGCCAACCCCCGACCATCGCCGACACGGCGACCGCGAGCGCGCGCGCCGAGAAGACGACCCCGAAGGCGCCCCCGCGGCGGTCGGCGGAGGTCGCGGCGGCGGCGACGCCGAAGGCCAGCGGACCCGAGCCGGCGGCCGCCGCGCCGAGCAGCGCCCGGGCGACGAGCAGCACCTCGTAGCCCGGCGCGAGCGCGTGCACGAGCAGGGCGGCGCCGCTCCACAGCGTGCACGTCATCAGCGCGCGGTGGTGGCCGCGGCGGTCGCCGAAGCGGCCCCAGCGAGGCAGCGCGATCAGGTTCGCGGCCGCGACCACGCTGAACAGCGGCCCGGTGCGCGGCTCGAGCCAACCCGAACCCAGCTCGCGCACGTACAGCTCGAGCTGCGGGTTGGTGGCGCCCATGCCGAACTGGATCCAGAACAGCAGCACCACCGCCGAGCGCAGGTCCGCGTTGCCGCGCAGCTCGCGCAGGTCGCCGAACAACGAAGCGCGCCGGGAGCTGCTCTGCCGCGTGGAGTGGTCCTCGGCGGCGAACAGCACCACCAGCAGCAGGGCCACGCCCGACAGGAGGGAGACCCCGAGGTAGACCTCGCGCACGCCGATCTGCTCGCGCACGACCTCGCCGAAGAAGGGGCCGAGGATCGCGCCCCAGATCATCGCCGTCTGCAGCGAGCCGGCGATGCGGCCCTGCTCGTTCGCCGGGGCGAGGGTGGAGACCAGCGTCAGGCTGGGCGGCAAGAATCCGGAGAAGCACCCCTGCGCGAGGCGCAGCGCCAGCAACTCCCAGGGACTCGTCGCCCAGCGCATCGCGCCGACGAAGACGGTGATCGCCAGCATCGAGCGCACCACCATCAGGCGGCGCCCGTAGCGATCGCCCAGCGCGCCCCAGATCGGGCCGGCGAAAGCGGCGGCCAGGGGCGCGGCGCCGTAGATCACCCCCGTCCAGACCGCGATCTTGCCCGTGTCGGTCAGGCCGAGCTGCTCCAGGTGGCTGGGGAAGAACGGCAGGATGCTCATCATCCCCACCGCGGTGATCAGGTTGGAGAACCAGATCACCCAGAACGTGCGCTTCCAGGTCGGCATCGCGAGCCTGGGAGCCTACCTGATGGGGGCGCGAGCGAAATCGCCGTGCCGGGTAGGCCGCTCGGTGCCGGCGGCCGGCCGCGGCACGCTCAGTTGCGGTAGCTCTGGATCGGCGCGGGGATCCGACCGCCGCGAGCGTGCAGCACCGAGCACCCGAAGCGGCCCGGGTCCATCACGATCGCCGTCCCCAGCAGGCCGCCCCACTCGACCGTTTCCCCCGGCCCCTTGCCGGGCACGGGGATGATGCGCACGGCCGTGGTCTTGTGGTTGACCATGCCCACCGCCATCTCGTCGGCCACGATCCCGGCGATCGTCGAGACCGGCGTGTCGCCGGGCACGGCCACCATGTCCAGGCCCACCGAGCAGACGGTGGTCATCGCCTCGAGCTTGGCCAGCGAGAGCGCGCCCTCGCGCACGGCGCGGATCATGCCGGCGTCCTCGGACACGGGGATGAACGCGCCGGACAGGCCGCCGACGCTGGAGGAGGCCATCGCGCCGCCCTTCTTGACCGCGTCGGTCAACAGCGCCAGCGCCGCCGTGGTGCCCGGCGCGCCGGTGCGGTCGGCGCCGATCAGCTCGAGGATGTCCGACACCGAGTCGCCCTCGGCGGGCGTCGGCGCCAGGCTGACGTCGACGATCCCGAAGCTCGTGGCCAAGCGGCGCGCCGCCTCGCGGCCGATCAGCTCGCCGACTCGCGCGACCTTGAACGCCGTGCGCTTGACCGTCTCGGCCACCGAGAGCAGGTCGGCCTCGGGCCCCAGCCGCGCGAGCGCCGAGCGCACCACCCCCGGTCCGGAGACGCCGACGTTCAGCACGGTCTCCGGCTCGCCCACGCCGAGGTGCGCGCCGGCGACGAAGGGGTTGTCCTCGACGGCGTTGCAGAAGCAGACCAGCTTGGCGCAGGCCAGGCCGCCGCGGTCGGCGGTCAACTGCGCCGCCTCCTGCACGAGCTCGGCGAAGCGCCCGACGGCGTCCATGTTGATCCCCGCCCGCGTGCTGGCCAGGGCCACCGACGCGCACACGTGCTCGGTCTCGGCGAGCGCTCGGGGGATGGAGTCGAGCAGCGCCTGGTCCGCGCGGGTGCAGCCCTTGTACACGTAGGTCGAGAAGCCGCCGATGAAGTCCACCCCGACCTCTTCGGCCGCCGCGTCGAGCGCGCGCGCGAGCGGCACCAGGTCCCGCGCCCCGCTGGCCGCGGCGATCCAGGCGATCGGCGTCACGGCGATGCGCCGGTTGACGATCGCGATGCCGTAGTCGCGGGTGATCGACTCCGCCGTGGCGACCAGCTCGCGGGCGTGGTGCACGACCTTGGCGTAGATCTTCTCGGCGGTGCTCTCCAGGTCGGGATCGGCGCAGTCGTACAGGCTGATCCCCAGCGTCGTCGTGCGGACGTCGAGCGTTTCCAGCTCGAACATCCTCATCGTCTCGAGGATCTCCTGGTCGGTGAGACTCACGGCGTCCTCAGATGCGGTGCATGAAGCGGTAGACCCGCTCGTGCATCGCGTGCACGACGTAGTCGTCCGGGCCGCCCAGGCACTCCAGGCAGCGCTTGAGCTCCTCGAAGGAGCTCGACGGCCCGAGGCTGACGACCAGGATCAGGTGGAACAGGCCGTCGAGCACGCGCTGCGAGACGGTCTCCACGCCGCCGTCCAGCTCGCCGATGGTGTGCGTGATCTCGGCCAGCACGTTCGGGCGGTTGCGGCCCACGGCGGTGACGACGACGGTCGAACCGAGCTCGCGGTCGGGAGACGGCTCGGGCAGGTGCGGCAGCGTGCGCAGCCCGCGTTCGGTGTCCGGGCCGCGGTCG
>Ga0102952_1000793_pt1 | contig 11072 bp, 9 predicted proteins | sample SalPon2A_C_D1_MG_FD_78506 | JGI IMG/M metagenome (GOLD analysis project Ga0102952, IMG submission 78506) | Soil microbial communities from South San Francisco under conditions of wetland restoration - Salt Pond MetaG R2A_C_D1_MG | ecosystem: Environmental > Terrestrial > Soil > Wetlands | place... | reverse complement strand
CGACTTCACCGCCGAGAACGGCGCCACGCGCGTCGTCCCCGGCACGCACCGCTCCCCCGAGGGCCCGACCCGGGACTGGCGGGAACCGGGGCATCGGCATCCGGACGAGCGCGTGATCGCCGCTCACGCGGGGTCGGTGCTCGTCTTCGACGGCCACCTCTGGCACGCCGGCCGGACGAACGCGTCGGCGACGGCGCGGCGGGCGCTGCAGGTCTCCTTCGTCGTCCGCGAGGACCGCGGCCTGCCGCTGCTCGAGCACCCCTGCCCCGAACGCCTCTCCCACGCCGCGCTGGCCCTGCTCGGCCTCGCCTAGGGGCGCGCGGGCGCGGCCCCCTCGGGGTGCCGGGTCCCGATCCGGGGCGCGGGATCGCGCGAAGCCGCAGCGCGCGTGAATGCAGGCGCGGGTTCCCCGCTAGGATGCGGCGATGTCCGCGACCGAGGATCCCGCTCCGGATGGCATCTCGCGCGCGGCGCGCAAGGCCTACGGCGAGTACCTGCTGCTGCAGGGCACGCGCGAGGAGATCACCCTCGACGAGCTGTGCCGGGAACACGGCCGGGTGGCCGACGAGTTGCGCGAGCTCGACCGCCGCTTCCACGCGACGGCGGCGGCCCCCGAGCGCATCTCCCTGGAGAGCGACGCGTCGACGGCCCAATCGGCGCTGCGCCGCATCCTCGAATCCCGTCCGGAGTCCGACCGCTACGCCACCCGGGGCGAGATCAACCGCGGCGGGATGGGCGCGATCTTCAAGGTCTGGGACGAGGGTCTGCGCCGCTCGTTGGCGATGAAGGTGGTGCTCGGCGCCCGGCGCGGGTCGGGCTGGGACGAGGTCCGGCTGACCCGCTTCCTCGAGGAGGCGCAGATCACCGGCCAGCTCGACCACCCCGGCGTGGTGCCGGTGCACGAGATCGGGATGGACTCCCAGGGCCGGCTGTACTTCACCATGCGGCTGGTGCGCGGGCAGGACCTGAAGGCCATCTTCCGGCTGGTCCACGACGGCCGCGAGGGCTGGAACCGCACGCGCGCGCTGGGGGTGATGCTCAAGGTCTGCGAGGCGATGGCCTTCGCGCACGAAAAGGGCGTGATCCACCGCGACCTGAAGCCGGCGAACATCATGGTCGGGCGCTTCGGCGAGACCTACGTCATGGACTGGGGGCTGGCGAAGGTGCTCGGCCGCGAGGACCGCCATGACCTGCGCCTGCGCGAAGTGGACGCTTCGCTGAGCATGGTGCACACCGACCGTGGAGACTCGAGCCGCGCGGCGGGCGCGCCGGAGTCCCCGCTGGTGACGATGGACGGCGACATCGTCGGCACGCCGTGCTACATGGCGCCCGAGCAGGCGCGCGGCCGGCTCGAGGAGGTCGGCCCGGCGTCCGACGTCTACTCGGTCGGAGCGATGCTCTACACGCTCTTGACCGACCGGATGCCCTACGTCGACCCCGGCGACCACATGTCGCCGGCGACCGTGCTGCGGCTGCTGCTCGAGGGACCGCCGCGCCCGATCCAGGAGATCACCCGCGACGTGCCCGGCGAGCTGGTCGCGATCTGCGAGAAGGCGATGGCCCGCGATCCGCGCGAGCGCTACGCGAACACGATGGAGATGGCCGAGGACCTGCGGGCGTACCTCGAGGACCGGGTGGTCGCCGCCTACGAGGCCGGCTCGGTGGCGGAGTTCCGCAAGTGGATCTCGCGCAACAAGGGCATGGCGATCTCGATCGCCGCGGCGGTCGTGCTGGCTCTCGGCGGACTGGGCGGCATCGCCTGGGTGCAGGCCGAGTCGAACGAGGACCTGGTCGATCTCAACCACGAGATCGAGGCCGCTCGCGACGATGCGCTGCGGGCGAACGAGGACCTGGGCCAGGCGAACTCGGCGCTGGCCGAGGCCAGCCAGCTGGCGCGCGAACGCGAGGCCGAGGCCCGACGCCTCGGCTACGCCGCGAACCTCGCCGCGGCCGCGGGGAGCCTGCGCGCGATGAACGCCCAGGAGGCCGACCGCCGGCTGGCCCGCTGCCCGGAGGAATTGCGAGGCTGGGAGTGGAAGCGGCTCCACCTGCAGGCCGACACCAGCCTGCGGCAGCTCGACTTCGACCACGGTATCTCGTCGGTCGCGTTCAGCCCGGACGGTCGCGTGCTGGCCGCGGGTTGTTCGGTGCGGCGCGCGGCCGACGACGCCCCGTTCTCCAGATCGGTGCAGTCCCAGTCCCTGCGACCGATCCAGCTGATCGACACGCGCACCGGCGAGGTCCTGCTGCGGCTGGCGGGACACGGCGGCGCGGTCACCGCCCTGGCCTTCACTCCCGACGGTCGACGTCTGGTCTCCGGCTCCTACGATCGCTCGGTGAAGGTCTGGGACGCGCGGACGGGCGAGCAGCTGCAGAGCACGCGCAACGCCGGGGGCTTCGTCTCCGACCTCGCCCTCTCGCCGGACGGTCGGCGGCTGGCCCTGGCCAACCGCAAGAAGAAGGCCTACGTGGTCGACCTCGCGGATCTCGAGGGCCCGCGTCTCGAGCTGGAGGGCCACGGCAGCGGCGTGACCTCCATCGCCTTCAGCCACGACGGCACGCGCATCGCGACCGGCGCGAAGGACCGCACGGTTCGCGTGTGGGACGCCGACACCGGCGCCGAGCTGGCCGTCCTCGCCGGACACACCGAGGAGATCGGCGACGTCGCCTTCAGTCGCGACGACCGGCTGCTCGCGAGTTGCAGCGGCGCCAAGTCGCAGTTCGTCGGCGGCACGCTCACCTCGGCGACCGGTTCGGAGCTCTTCGTCTGGGACCTGGACACCGGGACGCGCGTCCACTCGCTCGAGGGCCACGCCCAGCCCGCACGCGCCATCGACTTCTCCCCCGACGGCCGGCACCTGGTCTCCGCCGCGGACGACGGAGCGCTGCGCGTGTGGGACCTGATCGACGGACACGACGAGGTCCAGCTCGGCCATCGGCGGGCGGTGGGCGCGGTCGCCTACGGCCCCGACGGCGAAGTCATCGCATCCGGCTCGGACGACGGGACCGTGCGCCTGTGGGACCCGCGGGTCTCGCGCGGCGTCGACCTCGAGGGCCACCGGGACACGGTGGCTGAGGTCGCCTTCTGGCGCGGCGACGAGCGACTCTTCAGCGTGTCGAGCGACCGGTCGGTGCGTTCGTGGGATCCCGAGTCCGGAGCCCAGCTCGACGGCTGGCAGCCGACCCACGACTCGATCCGTGCCCTCGCGCTCGCGCCGGCGGCGGGCGAGCTCGCCCTCGTCGGCGAGGACGGAGGTCTGGTCTGGAGCACCGAGACCGGCGCACCCCGCCTGCAACTCGAGTCCCGGGACGAGGGATTCACGGCGGTCTGGATCGCACCGGACGCCGCGCGGCTGGTGGTCGGCTCCGGCGACGGAACCCTGCGCCTCCTGGACGGCGGCAACGGCGAGGAGCTGCGCGTGCTGGGCAGCGTCGACTCGGCCGTCCGCGACGTCGTCGCCTCGCCCGACGGCGAACGAGTGTTCTGCGTGGCCGGAGCCGAGGGCGCGCTCTACCGCTGGGACCGCGCCGCGGGCGCGATGCAAAGGATCGATGCCGAAGACGCGCTCACGGTCGGCCGCGTCGTGATGGACGCGCGCGGCGAGCGATTGGCCGTCGCCTACCGCCCCCGTTCCACCGGGCCGGACGACGAGTCCCCGCAGGAGTCTCCGAGCGCCGTGCTGGCGGTGCTCGACACCGCGGGCGGGAGCGAGCTCGCGCGGCTGATCGACGCCCCGCCGGAGATCACGGCGCTGGCGTTCAACGCCGACGCCTCGCGACTGGCGGCGGCCGCCGACGACCGCGCGGTGCGCCTGTGGGACGCGCAGAGCGGGGAGCCGCTGCTCGTGCTGCGCGAGCCCGAGGGCACGGTGCGCAGCCTGGTCTTCGACGCCGCCTCCGAGCGGCTGGTCGGCGGTTTCTCGGACGGTCGCATCCACGTCTGGTGCACGACCCCGGGAACGCAGCGCCACGCGGCCCGCGTGCAGGTCGACCGCGCCCGCCGCCAGGCGCTGCCGGTGCTGCGGGATCTGTTCGCGGAGCTCGTCGAGCCCGCCGAGGTCATTCACCGCCTGCGCGCCGACGACAGTCTGTCCGCCGAGGTCCGCGACACGGCCGTGGCCCTGGCGCGCACGATCGACGGCGGCCTCGATCGGCTGGAGAACGAGAGCCTGGCCGGCCTGCGCACGCCGGCGGAGGAGGACCGGGTCTACGAGGAGGCGTTGTGGCGGGCCCGCCTGGGAGCCCGGCGCGAGCCGGACGGCGAGCGCTTCCTGCGGCTGGAGGGCATCGCGCTGGCCCGGCTCGGGCGGGACGCGGCCGCCCTGGAGGTGCTCGAGCGCGCGCACGCGCTGCGCATCCAGCTGCGGCGGGCGCGGCCCGAGACGCTGGCCTTCATGGCCATCTGCCAGCACCGCCTCGGGCGCCGAGCAGAGGCCGTGGCGACGCTCGCGCAGCTGCGGGCGCTGATGCAGATCTCCTCGATGATGGCCACCGAGAACGCCGTCGCCTTCCTGCGCGAGGCCGAGGCCGTGGTCGCGCCCTGAAGCCCGGTCGGCCGCCGCCGCCGCTCAGGCCCAGATCTCGCTGTCGCCGTCCCGCTCGCGCACGCGGTAGACCTTCGCCGCGGGGCAGGCGACGCCGACCGCGCGCCCGGTCTGCGGCTCGAACTTGTAGTTGTGCAGCGGGCACATCACGTACTTGCCCTCGAGCAGCGGACCGTCGACGAAGCGGCCGCCCTCGTTGTGCGGGCAGTGCCGGTCGAGCGCGTGCAGCCGTCCGCCGCTGCGACAGAGCACGAGCTCCTTGCCGCCGGCGAGCGGGTCGCCCAGGGACACGATCTTCGACACGCCTTCGGGGAGCTTGTCGGTACCCTGCACGAGAACGGGCTTGGGGCCCAGGAAGCCGAAGAGGCGCGAGAACATGGGCGGATGTTAGTGTCCTGTCCCAGGAGTTCCACGACACATCCCGCGCGCGCATGAATCCGGTCCTCGTCGTCGACATCGTTGGTCTCACCGCGCGCCTGATCGGCGCGGAGACGCCCCACCTGCAGGGGCTCGCCGCCGCCGGGGCCGCCGCTCCGATGCGCGGCGTCCTGCCGGCCGTGACCTGCAGCGCCCAGGCGACGATGCTCACCGGCCTCGCCCCCGACGGCCACGGCGCGGTGGGCAACGGCTGGTTCGACCGGACCGCCGGCGAGGTGGCTTTCTGGCGGCAGTCGAACGCGCTGGTCGGCGGCGAGAAGATCTACGAGACCGCCCGCAAGCGTGACCCGGCGTTCACCTGTGCCAAGCTCTTCTGGTGGTGGAACATGGGCGCCGCGGTCGACTGGTCGGTCACCCCGCGGCCCTGCTATCCCGCCGACGGGCGCAAGATCCCCGCGGTCTACGGCTGGCCGAAGTCCTTCCCCGCGAAGCTGGAGGCCGACCTCGGCGCCTTCCCCTTCTTCGACTTCTGGGGCCCCCGTTCGGGGCTGCCCTCCAGCCGCTGGATCGCCGACGCCGCGCTGCACACGCTGGCCTCGGAGTCGCCCACGCTGACCCTGGTCTACCTCCCCCACCTCGACTACGAGTTCCAGCGCCGCGGCCCCGACGACCCGCGCTCGCGACAGGCCCTGCGCGAGGTGGACGCCCTGTTCGGCGAGCTGCTGGCCGCGGCGCGCGAGCGCGGGGTCGAGATCGTGGTGGTCAGCGAGTACGGCCTCGAGGCCGTCGATCGGCCCGTGCACCCCAACCGCGCCCTGCGCCGGGCGGGGCTCTTGGAAGTGCGCGACACGCCGCAGGGCGAGGTGCTCGACGTCTTCGGCAGCCGGGCCTTCGCCGTCGCCGACCACCAGCTGGCCCACGTCTACGCGCGCGACGACGAGGCGCGCGCCCGCGCCGCCGAGGTGCTGCGCGAGCTGGCGGGCGTGGCCCGCGTCGCCGCCGGCTCCGAGCGGGCCGAGCTGGGTCTCGACCACGAGCGCGCCGGGGACCTGGTGGCGCTCGCCGGGCGCGGGGCGTGGTTCACGTACTACTACTGGGTGGACGAGGCGCGCGCCCCCGACTTCGCGCGCACCGTCGACATCCACCGCAAGCCGGGCTACGACCCCTGCGAGCTGTTCGTCGATCCGCGGTTGAAGTTCCCGCAGCTGCGCGTCGCGCGGCGGCTGGCGCAGAAGGCGCTGGGCATGCGCTACCTGATGGACGTGATCCCGCTCGACGCCGAGCTCGTGCGCGGCAGCCACGGCCGGCCGGTCGACGACGAGCTCGACGGCCCCTGGTTCGGGTGCACGCAGCCGTTCGCCCGGTGCGGGGGCGAGCCGGTGGACGGCGCGGTCGAGATGACCTCCGTCCGGCGGCGAATCCTGGACCTGATCTTCGCCGACTAGCAGTCCGTGGCGCAATCCCGCGCGGCCTCGCCCGGGATTGCGCCACGGACTGCTAGCTCGCGTCCGCGCGCGGCGTGCAGCGGGCCAGGTACTCGATCACCTCGGGGTGGTCGAGGTCGTCGTGCACGACGAGCCCCTGCTCGACCTCGGCGAGGAACTTGCCCAGCCGCTTCATGTAGCGCTGCTTGAGCGGCCGCGCGATGCGCATCGGGTAGTGGTGGAACACGCTCTTGTAGAGGAACGAGGCGATCGCCGGCAGGTACCAGCGCTCGGTGATGCGGTTGGCCTCGCGCGAGCCGAGGCCCTTGAGCTCGATGTCGAAACCGAAGCCGTGGAGCAGGTGCTCCCAGACGTACCAGGGATACAGGTGGTGGTGCTGGTAGAAGCCGTCGAAGGCGCCCGCGAAGGTCCCGGCCAGGCGACCGCTGAAGCGCCCGAGCAGTCGCTTCAGCGCCAGCGTGTCGGTCCAGTTGGGCGTCGGCAGGATCATGAACAGCTCGCCCCCGGGCGCGAGGAAGGAGCGGATGTTCTGGATCGCGACCTCGAGCTTGGGCACGTGCTCCAGCGAGCAGTTGGCGATCACCGTCTCGAAGCGCCCGTGCAGGTCGGCCCCCGCGCCGCGGGCGGAGATGTCCACCGAGCGCACCTCGCCGCCCGCCGACGACAAGCGCACCGAGGCCAGGTCCAGCTCGGCCTGGTTGATGTCGATCCCGACCAGGCCTTCGAGGTGCTGCGACTGGCCGCTGCGAAGCTCCTCGGTCATCACCTCCCAGAACAGGCCGTCACCGCAGCCGACGTCGAGCAGCGGCATCTCCAGCGTCCCGTAGTCGGCCAGCGCGCGCATGCGCATCAGCTCGCGCACCGCCAGCGCCAACGGCAAGTACTGCATCAGCGCGCGCATCGCCCCGGCCGCGTCGCTCTTGCACGAGCGCACGTCGAGCCCCGCCGGTGTCTTGACGTGGGGCGCGGGCGAGGTGGCGGGACGGGGAGCGTTCATGGACTCGGAGCGGCCGCGGAAGCCTGGTTCATTGTCACCCGAATCGGGCTCGAAGGCCACGCGGGCGGAAATCGGGCGGAGGCCGAACCGCTCTCCGCGCCGATTCGACGGTCACCGCCCCAGCCAGTCCGCCACGAACTCCGGCGCGATGCGCTGCACGTCGTACAGCGTGGCGACGAACTCCTCGTCGCCCTCCTTCCAGCGGTAGGGGCTCTCGTAGCGCCAGACCACGTCGCCCTCCGGCGTGATCTCGAAGGCGCGGCCCGGCTCGGACTCGGCGATCAGGGTGTCGCCGTTGGCCAGGCGGTGCGCCGTGCCGCAGGAGGCCGAGTAGAAGGTGTCCTTCTCCTCGCGACGGTACTCCCACACCACCTCGACGGTGGCGGGGTCGATCTCCAGCACGCCCGAGCGGCGGCGCTTGCCCTGGTTGTCGAACAGCAGCAGGTGCCCGTCGTCGAGCATCGACGGCTCGTGCTGCAGGCGCCATGGGCCGGTGATCGACCAGACGATGCGCCGCTGGTCGAGGTCGCACACCGCCAGCACGCCCGGCCGGCGCAGGGAGAGCAGCACCCGTCCGGCGGTGAACTCCGGCAGCGCGCCCGTGTGCCGGCCGTCGAGCAGCTCCAGCGTGTTCGTGTGGAAGACGTCGCCGGCCTTGGGGACGATCTCCAGCGGGCCGCGGAAGTCGGAGTTCTCGTAGCACTCGATCAGCGAGACCGAGCGCAGCTCCTCGCCGTCGGGCGAGAGCACGGTCACGAAGTCCTCGAGGATCGGCTGCTCCTCGTTGAACCGCGGCAGCACCGACGCCTCGCGCGTCAGCACGTAGATCCGCCCCGCCGCGTCGACGTCGAGGTCGTGGTGGGCGTTGCCGTCGTAGCTCCACAGCACGCGCGAGTCGCGGTCGAGCTCGACCAGGCCCAGCCCTTCCCAGATCGCGAGCACCCGCCCGTCGGGGAGCAGCCGCGCGCGGCGGAAGCACTCCTCGTTGCGGTAGCGGTCCGACCCGCCGCGCCGATCGGGCCAGACGGCGGCGAAGTCGCACCGCCAGTGATGGAGGGTGCGGCCCTCCATGTCGAGCAGCAGCAGCTCGCTGTCGTGCGCGGAGACGAGGAAGTTCAGCCCCGGCTGGGCGCGGTCGCGGTCGTACAGGGTGACGCCGCCGGGGCGCTCGGGATCGACGGCGACGTGGCCGCCGAGGTAGCCGAGGGACTCCAGCTCGGCGATCTGCCGCTGCTGGTCCGAGGTCAGGTCGGGCGTTTCGGCGGGCTCGACGGCAGAGGTCTCCACCGGCGCGGCCGGCGGCTCGGGCGCCTCGCCGCAGGCCGCGAGCAAGCACATCGCGATCCCGCCCGCCCAACCGCTCGCCCGTGCCGTGGACCGCACCATGCCCGGCAGTCTAACGAAGGAGACGCCGCCGCCCTTCGAGGGTGGGTGGTGTGCCTCAGCGTGTGGCAGAGGATGGCCAGGTTCTTGGGGGCATTCCCATGGCCCCCGGGGACCTGGTGGGCGGGGCCCGGCCGGACCACGATGATTCGCCTCCCATGAATCGCAGCCAGATCGTGAGCTTCCTCTGGGATGTCGCCGACCTGATCCACGACACCTTCTGGCGAGGCCACTACCAAGACGTCATCCCGCCGCTCGCCGTGCTGCGGCGGCTCGCCATCGTTCTAGCTCCGTCCAAGCAGAGGGTGCTGGCGAAACAGGCGGAGCTGAAAGGCCGGATCGAAAACCTAGGTCCCCAACTCAGACGCACGTCGGGCTTCGCCTTCTGCAACACGTTCAGGTACGACTTCGAGAAGCCCCTCGCCGACGCTTCCCCACAACGAACAAAACCTGGGCAACGGCATCGCCGGGTTCAGTCCCAACATGCGTGAAGTCCCGAAGCGGTTCGACTTCGACGACACCCTCTCGAAGCTCGCCGAGGCAGGCATTCTGCTTCGGCCGTGCTGCGCGAGGTCCCGGGGGTAGGGCATCGGGTCCCTGGGCTCACACCCGAGCTGGACAAGACTGAAAAATGTCGGTATATCCATGCGCGGTACCGACATTTTCTAGCCATGCGACGAGAATCGGAGACCCGGTTGGAGGCCCTTGGGGCCTTCTTCCGCCCGGCGGAGGCGAAGGCCTTCGGCATCGGCTACGACAGGCTCCAGGGCCTGGCACGCGCCGGCCTCGTCGAGCGAGTGGGCTGGGGGCTTTACCGGCGCGTCGACCTGGAACCCACCGAGCATCACAGCCTCGCCGGGGCCTGCGCCCGGGCCCCGGGCGCGATCGTGTGCCTGCTGTCCGCCCTGCAGGTTCATGGAATCGGGAGCCGGGTTCCCGCGGCGGTCTGGCTCGCTGTGCCGAACAAAGCGCGGGCGCCCAACATCCGCGGGGTCGGGGTTCGGCTGGTGCGCTTCTCCGCTGTGGCTTGCAGCTACGGTGTGGTCCGCACGGACTTCGAGGGCGTGCCCGCCCGCATCACGAACCCGGCCCGGACCGTCGTCGACTGCTTCCGTTTCCAGAGGCGCGTCGGGAAGGAAGCGGCCCGGGAAGCGCTCTACGACGCACTGGACCAGGGGAGCGTGACGGTCGACGCCCTCTACCGCACCCTGGACGTGCTGCCGTCGACCGGGCTGCGCGCGACGCTGGAGGCGATGCCGTGAGCCCGAACGTGGCCGCGTCGATCAAGGGGCGCCTCCTCCACCAGGCGAGGAGGGACGAGGTGGAGTTCCAGCTCTATCTCGTGCGCTACGTCGGCGAGCGCTTCCTCTACCGGCTGGGACGGTCGCCGGCGCGGGAGCTGTGCGTCCTCAAGGGCGCCGGCCTCCTCACCCTCTGGATGCCGGACCCCTACCGCGCTACTCGCGACCTGGACTTCCGCACCTACGGCCAAAACGATGAGGTCGCCGTCCGCGAGCTGATGGCGACGGTCTGCGCAGTGGAGTGCCCCGAGGACGGCCTGGCCTTCGACGTGAGCTCCCTCGTCGTCCGACCGATCCGCGCAGAGGAGGAGTACGCCGGTCACCGCGCGCGCATGAACGCGCTCCTGGGGCAGGCGCGGATCCGATTCCAGGTCGACTTCGGCTTCGGAGACGCCGTGACGCCCCCGCCCGAGGACCGCGAGTACCCAACCTTGCTCGAAGGCCTTCCCGCGCCGCGCATCCGCGTCTACCGCCGCGAGGTCAGCATCGCCGAGAAGTTCCAGGCGATGGTGCAGCTCGGCCGCGGAACAGCCGCATGAAGGACTTCCACGATCTGTGGGCCCTGTCGTCCGCGTTCGGATTCGAAGGCCCCGTGCTGCGGCAAGCGCTGGTCGCATGCTTCGACCGGCGCGGAACCGCCTGGTCCGAGACGCCGCCGGACGTTCTGCGGTCCTCCTTCTACGAGAACGTGCTGACCCGGAGGGTCTGGAGGGACTATCTCGCGAGCGGAAGCTTCGTCCAGGCGCCGCCCGCGGGCTTCGACGTCGTCGGAGGGCGCCTGCTCGCCTTCGTCGGTCCGGTGCGCGACAGCATCGTCGCGGGAGTGCTGTTCGAGCGCCACTGGCCCGCAGGCGGCCCGTGGCAGACGACCGCCAGCGCGCGGGAAGGGGGAGAAGGCGTTGTCTGAGGCGCTCGAACAGATCGGCGCGGCCGCGGCGCTCTCGCCCGTGCGGGGCCAAGCGCGTGGTTCTCACCGGCGTGCAGGGCGGCCAGATCCGTCTCAAGCTGGTGCCTTCGAGGTTTG
>Ga0102952_1000792_pt1 | contig 11102 bp, 10 predicted proteins | sample SalPon2A_C_D1_MG_FD_78506 | JGI IMG/M metagenome (GOLD analysis project Ga0102952, IMG submission 78506) | Soil microbial communities from South San Francisco under conditions of wetland restoration - Salt Pond MetaG R2A_C_D1_MG | ecosystem: Environmental > Terrestrial > Soil > Wetlands | place... | reverse complement strand
TGCTCGAGAATCGGTCGCTTTACGAAGTGGTTGTGGGTCTGGAATTTGATTTCTGATCAAAATAGCCACACGGGTGACAAAAAGGCCAGCCTTCGGGCTGGCTTTTTTTTCCGGCGCTGGAACACAATAGTCTGGAAATTCAATTTTTAGGGAGTGAAGTCAATTGCCCGCTGATTCTGTAAGTGCCCGCATCTATCCCGCGGGAATACTGACCACGCTGAGCCGCGCGGAGGTCGAGCGCCTGCACGACGCGAGCCGGGGAGACCTGAATTCGCTATTGCGCCAGTGTGCGCTCGCTGTCCTCAATAGCGGCGAGACCGGCGACGATGCCGAGGCCCTGCTGCAGCGATATCACGATTTCGACATCACGGTTCAGCAGTTCAACCGGGGCATCCGGCTCGAACTCAGCAATGCGCCCGGGACGGCTTTTGTGGACGGGCGCATGATAGAAGGTATTCGTGAACTGCTGTCCTCGGTCATTCGTGACCTGGTCTATTTCGATACCGAGATCAACAGCAATCCCACCTGGAACCTGCTGGATTCCGACGGCATTACCAACGCGGTATTCGAAATTTTGCGCAATGCCGACCTGTTCAGCACCCTGACCGAGCCCGACGTGGTGGTCTGCTGGGGAGGACATTCCATTCAGCGCGAGGAATATGACTACACCAAGGAAGTGGGCTACCAACTTGGCCTGCGGCGCCTGAATATCTGCACCGGCTGTGGTCCCGGCGCGATGAAGGGACCGATGAAAGGGGCGACCATCGCGCATGCGAAGCAAAGAGTTCGCGGAGGGCGATACGTGGGCATCTCGGAACCCGGGATCATCGCGGCGGAATCACCGAACCCCATCGTCAACGAACTGGTGATTACGCCGGACATCGAAAAGCGCCTCGAAGCGTTCGTGCGTTTCGGCCATGGCTTCGTTGTCTTTCCCGGCGGGGCCGGCACCTGCGAAGAAATCCTTTACCTGCTGGGGATACTGCTCAACCCGGAAAACGAGGGATTACCGTTTCCCCTGATCCTGACCGGTCCCGAGATTTCCGCCACCTATTTCGAACAGATAGACTCATTCATCAGGCTGACCCTGGGAGAGCAGGCTGCTTCCAAGTACCGGATCGTCATTGGCGAGTCCGATACCGTCGCGCGACTGATTCACGACGGTCTCGAGGAGGTCAAGCAGTATCGCCGCGCGCACAAGGATGCGTACTATTTCAATTGGCTGTTGCAGATCGAGGAAGCGTTCCAGATTCCATTCGTGCCGACCCACGAGGCGATGTCCCAACTGGAATTGGACCGCAGCCTGCCCCTGCACGAACTTGCAGCCAACCTGAGACGCGCGTTCTCCGGCATTGTAGCCGGCAATGTGAAGCCGGCGACCTTGCGCTCCATTCGGGAGAACGGTGTATTCGAAATACGTGGTGAATCCGCGATCATGCAACAGATGGACGGATTGCTGACGTCTTTCGTGGCGGATCACCGGATGAAGCTTCCGGGCGCGCACTACGAGCCCTGCTACCGCCTGCTCAGCTGATTCGTTTTACTTCAACGAGCGGTCCGTGGTGACCCCGTCCGGCCCGAGCAGTTTGCGTACTTCCTCCAGAGGAACGCCCACGGTATAACGATAGCGCTCGCCGTCCTTGATCAATTGGCCTGCCTCCAGCAGCCTGGCCCTGACCGGAGGCGTGATGTTTTCGTCGGCGACGAAGGCGTTTTCGTCCTGGAATGCCAATTCGCGGGCGAGGCCGGACACGTCTTCAGAAATCCGCATACCCGACAATGGATACCGTAGCGCGTAACGATTTTCATCCGTTACCAGGACATCCAGCTTGCAACCGGCCGGGAGTCCGTTGTACTGGCCCTTGACGTCTTCACTGAATTTCAGGAAAACGAGGTGGCGGTTGCCTTCCTCCAGCACGCTGGGGTTCCTGAAATAGCACTCTCCCGCGTGCAGGCCCTCTTCATAGACCTGCAGGATTTCCTCTGGCGGCCGGTTTGCCTTGTAGGTGATCAGCGGCTCGAGAAAAGCGGAGCCACCGCTGGGAAATTCCCTGGTGTATTCGTAGTCCGTGTCCAGCACCCGAACCACGGCCACCAGGTCAGCGGCTTTGGCGAGTTCAGCAAGGCTGGGCGCAGTGGTGCCATCGTCCTGCCCTGCATATGCCTGGCCGGCAAACAGGTAACTGGCGAACAGCATCAGAAATTTTTTCAACAATATGTTCTGCATGTTGCCTTTGAGCCTGAAAACAGGCCCGGGTTCCCCAGTTGCGGATTCACGGAGTGCGATGGGAAATTGGGGAATGGTTCAGCGTCGCCAGGCGCTGTCCGAGCCGGACCGGATCGGCCGCAGAAATGCCGGCACTCTCAGCAATCGCGCCCGTGGGCAGGAGCAACACGAGCGTGGACCCCATGTTGAATCGACCCATCTCCGCGCCTTTGAGCAAATGGGGCGCATTGCCGGTGTAATTCACCGTGCTGATTTCGCGTACGCTGGCAGGCGTAATTTCTCCTGCCCAAACAGTTTCCATACCCGCGACCAGCATGGCGCCGACCAACACCACGGCAACCGGGCCGATCTCCGTTTCGAAAACACTGATGACCCGCTCGTTGCGTGAGAAGAGCCGATCGACATGCCTGACCGTATATGGGGCGACACTGAACAATTGTCCGGGCACGTAGGTCATTCTCTGCAGCGTCCCGGCTACGGGCATGTGGACACGGTGGTAGTCGCGGGGAGAGAGGTAAATGGTATAGAAGTACCCATTCTCCCAGTCGGCGCAGTTGGGGTCGTTTGCGAGGAACGACTGCAGCGAATAGTAACGGCCCTTGGCCTGGAAAATTTGGTCGGATTCGATCGGTCCGTGTTCGCTGATGGCCCCGTCGCAGGGACAACACAGTGCCTCGGGCGCAGGGTCGAACGTCCGTGCGCCCGGCTTCAGTTCGCGCGTGAAAAAGGCATTGAAACTTGGATAATCCCCGGGATTCCCGGAAATGGCCTCATTCCAATCCACTCCGGCCCATCGGGCAATCAGGCGTATCTGCGCATTCTTCACCCACGGAACCTCGATACGCATCAGGCGGTGAACCCATGCAGTGAGCAGGTGCTGCGGCAGCATGGATTGGACGGCCGCTGCCAGCTTTTCGAACAAAATAGACATGATCCGTAGTCCATTACCTGCGCGTGAGGGGTGGGCTATCGTTGCCAGGATGCTGGATTATACTTCCCATCCGGGCACACAACGACGCTTCCACATGACATTTGGCGACTGGCTTGACCATTGCAGGACGGAACTGGAGAAGTCAGGGCTTTGGTTCGGTCACGGCACGGACAACGCCCACGACGAGGCTGCCTGGCTGGTTCTGGCTGCGCTTGGCAGGCCACCCGATGGGCGGATGCCCGGGGGTAACCTGGAGGTTGATCCGGAACAGGGGAAGCGCATTGAGCGCCTGTTGCAGCAACGGGTGCAAACCCGCCAGCCCCTGGCGTACCTGGTCGGCGAGGCCTGGTTTTGCGATTTGCGGTTCCTGGTGACACCCGATGTACTGGTGCCCCGCTCACCGATAGCGGAGCTGGTCAGGGGGGAGTTTCGGCCATGGATCAGGCCAAAGCGAGTGAGTCGCGTACTGGACCTGTGCACCGGTTGCGGGGCCATTGGCATTGCTGTGGCGCTTCACATGCCCGGGGTTGAAGTGGATGCATCGGATATCAGCTTCGCGGCGTTGAAGATTGCAGCGAAAAATCGCGCGATTCACGGGGCAGAGGACCGCGTGACGCTGATCGAGTCGGACCTGTTCGGCGCGCTTGACGGCCGTCGCTACGACCTGGTTATTAGCAATCCGCCCTACGTGTCAAAAGCGCAGTTTGACGTCCTGCCGCGGGAGTATCGCGCCGAACCGGAAATTGGCCTTGTCAGTTCCGGCCATGGCCTGTTCATTCCGTTCAAGATACTGCGGGACGCCCCGGAACATTTGTCCCCTGAAGGCATTCTGGTTTGCGAGGTGGGAGAGAATGCCGCGTCCTTGCAAGCCTTGCTGCCGGATGTGCCCCTGACCTGGATTGAATTCGAGCACGGCGGCGAAGGTGTCTTTACAATAGGGCGGGACGAAATGCTTGCGCATAGGCAGGCGATTGAGCAGGCCCTGGAGGGCCTTCAGGATGTCGTTTAACAGCTTCGGAAGATTGTTCAGGGTCACGACCTTTGGCGAGAGTCACGGACCTGCCATCGGTTGTGTCATTGACGGTTGTCCGCCGGGACTTGAAATTGAAGCATCGGAGATCCGTGCGGAGCTCAAACGCCGCGCGACGGGCAAGAGCCGGCATACCTCGCAGCGCAAGGAAGCAGACGATGTGCAGATTCTGTCCGGCGTATTCGAGGGCAAGACCACCGGTACGCCCATCGCCATGCTGATCGAGAACACCGACGCCAGGCCACGCGACTACACCGACATTGCGCGGCATTTCAGGCCCGGTCATGCCGACTACACCTATTGGAAAAAGTACGGCATTCGTGATTATCGCGGGGGCGGGCGGTCTTCTGCGCGCGAAACCACCATGCGCGTCGCTGCCGGCGCGCTGGCGCGCAAGTATTTACGGCAGGAACTGGGGATCGACATTTATGGATGGTTGGCCCAGTTGGGACCCATCCGCACCGACAATGCCTTCGACCGGGAGGAGATAGACCGCAACCCGTTTTTCTCACCCGACGCATCGGTGGTTCCGGAGCTCGAGGCGCACATGGACCATCTCCGCAAGTCGGGAGATTCGACCGGTGCACGCGTTTCGGCCGTGGCTTCGGGCGTGCCGGTCGGCCTCGGCGAACCGGTTTACGGCAAACTCGACGCGGAACTTGCGAGCGCAATGATAGGAATCAACGCGGCCAAGGGCGTTGAAATCGGAGCGGGTTTTGAGTGTGTCGCACAACTCGGCACGGAACACCGTGACGAAATGACTTCCGAAGGCTTCCTCTCCAACCACGCCGGGGGCATACTCGGCGGGATTTCAAGCGGCCAGGACATCCGGGTCAGCGTGGCTTTCAAGCCCGCCTCCAGCTTGCGCCTGCCGTGTCGCGGACTGGACATCGACGGAAACGAAGTCGAAGTTGTCACCAAGGGCCGGCATGATCCGTGTGTCGGCATTCGAGCCACGCCCATCGTTGAATCGATGCTGGCGCTGGTTTTGATGGACCATGTCCTGCGCCACCGGGCGCAGACCGGAGAAGCATGATGGGGGACGGCAATGTCACGGTTGCGGTGGTGGGCGCCACCGGGGCTGTTGGAGAGGCCATGCTGAGCATCCTGTCGCAGCGCCTCGGCAAGCGATGCATCGTGAGGGCAGTGGCCAGTGAGCGTTCAGTCGGCAGCCAGGTGGAGTACGGAAACAGATCCCTGGATATAGAGGTGCTCGACGACTTCAGTTTCGACGAGGTGGAATTTGCGTTCTTTTCGGCCGGCTCGGAAACCAGCCGAATTCATGCGCCGCGTGCCGCCGAAGCCGGGAGCATTGTCATCGACAACACTTCCGAGTTCCGTTACCAGGATCATATTCCGTTGGTGGTTCCGGAGGTCAATCCGGCAGCCCTCAGTGAGGTCAGCCGCGGCTCCATTATCGCCAACCCGAATTGCTCGACCATTCAACTGGTCGTGGCCGTGGCCCCGATTTACAACGCGGCGGGAATAGAGCGCATCAATATCGCCACCTACCAGTCGGTTTCAGGGGCGGGCCGGTCCGGACTCGAGGAACTGGCAAGGCAAACGGCCGACCGACTGAACATGCGGGACATCAAAAAAGCGGCATTCCGTCAGCCCATTGCATTTAACGTGCTGCCCGAGATCGACAAGCTGCAGGAAAACGGCTACACCCGCGAAGAGATGAAGCTGCAGTGGGAAACCAGCAAGATACTGGGGGACGAGAACGTGCGGGTCAACGCGACGGCCGTCCGGGTGCCGGTGTTTTACGGCCACTCCGAGGCTGTCCACCTCGAGACCCGGGAAGACATCAGTATCGAGGCAATAGCCAAATTGCTGAAAGCCGCACCAGGAGTGAGGCTCAAGGACGATCCCGAGGATGGTTTCGCCACTGCTGTCACCGACGCGGCCGGCAACGACGAAGTATTCGTAAGCCGTTTGCGCCGTGATCATACCCACCCGCGCGGAGTCAACCTATGGGTTGTATCGGATAATGTGCGCAAAGGCGCGGCCCTGAACGCCGTGCAGATCATGGAGGCTGTACTGGAGTCCCGCCGGCAGGCTGGAAACCATGCGGCTGCGTGAGTACACTTTCGGGGCCGGTTGATAGCCGGCCCACCATGCTCAGGGAAGGGCGAGGAATCATGCACATGCGAAATCTTTTTCGATTTGCGATTTGCGCCGGCCTTGTCCTGGGCAGTCCGGGCCTGTTCGCACTTGGGCTTGGGAACGCGGAAGTTCGCTCCTACCTGAATGAACCGCTTGAAACGCGGATTGAGCTGATCGGAGCCACCCAGGAAGAATTGAATTCGGTGACGGCCTCGCTGGCCTCGGCCGCTGATTTCGATTACCTGGGCATCACCCGTACCGTTTCGGTTCCGCTGCACTTCAGGGTTATCGCCGAACCGGAGAACCCGGTTGTCGAAGTGACCAGCCGGTTGCCTGTCAAAGACCCCGCCGTACAACTGCTCCTCGAAGTCAGGTGGTCGGGAGGACGTATGTTGCGTGAATACACCCTGTTTATCGATCCGCCTACATTTGGGGCTCGCGCGCCGGCGCCGCGCGTTTCAAGCCGCGCTCCCGTGTCGCAATCTGCCGCGGCCACGCGCGAGGATTACCCTGATCCTGATGCCATTGACGTTGTGGAAACGGTCAAGGAAGCGCCTGCAGTCCCCGTCACGCTGGATGTGGAGACTAAGCCGGAGACGCCACCGGACGAGGGACAGGCAATGGTGGACTCGATTCCGGAGCAGGTGTCTCCGGAGGATTCCGCCAGCCCGGCGGACGAAACGGGTCCCGAAGAGTCTGCGGTCACGGCGGTGCAGAGCACCTCGGCCGACAGTTCGGAGCGAACCGAAGTATCCACGCTTGACCCGGATGCAAGGGAATACGGGCCGGTTGAGCGCGGCGAAACACTTTGGGCAATCGCCAGTGACTACACGCGTGGCACCGCCTACAGCGCGAACCAGGCAATGCTCGCGATTCAGCGCATGAACCCGGACGCCTTCGGCGGAAACAACATCAATTCATTGAAAAGGGGCGAAATCCTGCGCCTGCCCAACCGCGTCGAGCTTGGCCGGCTCACCAAGCGCCAGGCCATGGTGGAAGCGATTCGCCAGGAAACCGCGTACCATGCAATGCGCTCGGGACAGCCCTACGACGATGCTCCACCTGTGCTCGCAGATACAGCGCTGCTGCCGGGTGCGAGCGAATCGGAACCGGCCGCGGAGCCGGCGGAACGGGTGCAGGAAGAGCAGCCTCGCCTGGAACTCATCCCTCCTTCGCTCAACGAACAGGCCTCGGCCAGGAGTGACGGGACTGGTGATCGGCCTACCGGCGCGACGTCCTCGGAAGAACTGGTAGAAGTGCTCGCGCGGACCGAGGAGGAGCTGGCGAATGCCCAGCAGGAGAATGCTTATCTCAGTGAACGGATACGCGAATTGGAGGAGCAGATAGCCCACGACCAGGGCGGTGCCGGAGTGGTTGATGATGAAATGGCCGCACTCGAGTCCAGCCTCCGGGAAAAGAGACAGGATGACGCGACCGATCGCGAAATACAGATCCCGGCGGACGCGAGTCCTGACTGGCTGGAGGGGAAAACCGCTTGGGTAGTCGCCTTCCTGGCTTTGCTGATCGGCGCTGGCGTGTGGGCGCTGCGCCGGATGGCCTCCGCCAATTCCGTCCTTGAAAGGGGCGAATCAGAAAGCGAGTCTGAACTTGAAACGGTAGGAGACATGCGCAGCGAGGCGGAAGACATATTGGCCACGCTGGAAACGGGCAAAGAAGGGGAGGCGGAGCAGGACAACGTCATCGACCTCGGGGAAAAGAAGTCCTCGGACGGTCGCAAAGCCAAACCGGCGGACGACACCGAGGTGATAGAACTGGACACTAGCGACCCGGAGACCCAGCTCGACCTGGCGCGCGCGTACATTTCAATGGGCGATCCCGAAGCGGCGCGGGACATGCTCGAGACGGTACTGGAACATGGCAATGAGGCCCAGGTGGAAGAAGCCCGCCGCATGATGGAAGAGCTGTAGTACTGAACCGGTCCCCGGAGGACGACCAAAGGCGTCGTCTTGCAAAGCCGACCGGGGCATCCGACAATCCAGCGCTTGCGCGCAATCGGGCCATTCAATTCACATCATGCGTTATGCCATCGGCATCGAATACGACGGGAGCGCCTTCTGTGGCTGGCAAACACAGCGGGATGACCCTTCCGTGCAATCTGCGGTCGAAACAGCCTTGTCCCGGGTGGCGGATCACCCGGTGCGAGTGGTCTGCGCCGGCCGAACCGATACCGGTGTTCATGCCCTAGGCCAGGTCGCGCACTTCGATAGCGAGGCGCTGCGCACCCGCCGCCAGTGGGTGCTCGGCGCCAACACCAACCTGCCTACGAGCGTGAGCGTTTTGTGGGCGAGCGAAGTAGTCGATGATTTTCATGCGCGATTCTCAGCGGTGGAGCGCAGCTATCGGTACCTGGTGCTCAACCGGCCTGTGCGGCCGGCCGTACGGGCCGGCAAGGTGGCGTGGTTTCGCAAGCCACTGGATACCGGCTTGATGGACCAGGCGGCGCAAGCGCTCCTGGGGGAACATGATTTTTCGGCCTTCAGGTCCGCGGGGTGCCAGGCGCGGCACGCCGTGCGGGAAGTGAAGCACGTTTCTGTCAGCAGAAGAGAGGACGAGGTCATTCTCGACGTTTCCGCAAACGGATTTCTGTATCACATGGTGCGCAATATCGCGGGCTCCCTGCTCGAGGTCGGATGCGCCGAAAGGCCGGCCGAATGGATCGCGGATTTGCTCGAAGGGCAAGACCGCACGGTCGCCGGGGTGACCGCTGAACCGGACGGCCTGTACTTCATGGGAGTCCGCTACCCCGCGCAATTCGGGCTAGACCAGGTGGCCTTGCGCAGGGAGGACGACGAGGGTCAATGAGCAGGGTCCGGGTCAAGATCTGCGGTTTGACGCGTGCCGTGGACGTGCGTGACGCGGTTTCAGCCGGGGCGGACATGTTGGGCTTCGTCTTTGCCAGGAGTCCGCGACAGCTCGGGTCGGACCAGGCTCGTGCATTGCTCGCGGAGGTGCCCACGGGCGTGGATCGAGTTGGACTGTTCATGGATCAGCCGGCCAGTGTGGTCCGGGCAATCGTTGAGCAGCTATCGCTCGACTTACTCCAGTTTCATGGCGGCGAGGACAATGAGTTCTGCGCCGATTTTGGTTTGCCGTTTGTAAAGGCCCTGCCCATGGGCGTGAGCGGTGAAATCGACTGGACGGCGTATCCCCAGGCCCGCGCGCTGCTGCTCGACAGCCATCGGCCTGGTGAGCCGGGCGGCACGGGCCGCCGCTTCAACTGGTCGCTCGCGCGACCGGTCGGGCGAGATATCTGGTTGGCAGGCGGTCTTGGCTGTGAGAACGTATCGGCAGCAATCAAGGCGTTAAGGCCCCAGGCAGTGGACGTTTCCAGCGGGGTAGAGCGCTCACCGGGCATCAAGGACCGCCAGCTGATGTTCGATTTTGTTGCCGCGGTGAGGGCGGCCGACTCTGCATAAGCCAAGGAATTTTGAAATGACGGAACTACCGGACACCCGGGGACATTTTGGGACATTTGGAGGCAGGTTCGTCTCCGAAACATTGATGCCCGCGCTGGAGGAGCTCACCGAGGCATACGAACGGTGGCGCAACGATGATGAATTCGTCAGCAGGCTGGACCGGGACCTGGCGCGTTATGTCGGACGGCCGTCGCCAATCTACCCAGCCGAACGGCTGACCGCACACTGTGGCGGCGCGAAGATCCTGCTCAAGCGCGAAGACCTCAACCACACCGGCGCGCATAAGATCAACAACACCATGGGCCAGGGCCTGCTTGCGCAGCACATGGGCAAGTCGCGCGTCATCGCGGAAACCGGCGCGGGCCAGCACGGGGTGGCGTCTGCGACAGTGGCGGCGCGGTTAGACCAGAAATGCGTGGTGTACATGGGAGAAACCGATGTTCACCGCCAGTCGATCAACGTGTTCCGCATGCAGCTCCTGGGCGCGGAAGTCCGCACGGTACGATCCGGATCGCGGACGCTCAAGGACGCACTGAACGAAGCGATGCGGGACTGGGTAACCAACGTGGACGATACGTTCTATGTCATCGGCACGGTGGCGGGGCCTCATCCTTATCCGATGATGGTGCGGGATTTCAACGCCGTGGTCGGCCGCGAGGCGCGCGGCCAAATGCTGGACGAATGGGAGTGCCTGCCGGACGCGCTCGTGGCTTGCGTTGGGGGCGGCTCCAACGCGATCGGCCTGTTTCATCCATTCATCGGTGACGAGGCAGTGGCCATGTTCGGAGTCGAGGCCGCGGGCCGCGGACTCGAAACGGGCGAGCATGCCGCCTCGCTGTGCGCCGGCCGCCCCGGTGTGTTACACGGTGCCCGTTCCTACCTGATTGATGACGATGCCGGCCAGGTTCGGCATACCCATTCGGTGTCCGCCGGCCTGGACTATCCCGGTGTGGGCCCCGAACATGCCTGGCTGAAAGAGCAAGGCAGGGCAGAGTACGTGAGCGTCAATGATCAAGAAGCGCTGGCGGCCTGCCACCTCCTGACCCGTCTCGAAGGCATATTGCCGGCCTTGGAAAGCAGCCATGCGGTCGCCTGGGGAACGAAACTGGCAGAACAAATGAGACCCGACCAGGTCGTGCTCATCAACCTGTCGGGGCGGGGCGACAAGGATGTTCAGACCCTTGCCGAGATCGAGGGCCTGGAACTGTGAGCGCCAGGATCAAGCAGTGTTTCGCTGTAGCGGCGGAGGCGGGGCGGAAGGTCTTGATTCCGTTTGTCACGGCGGGTGATCCCGATCCCGGCCTGACGGTGGAATTGATGCACTGCATGGCGAATTCGGGGGCCGATCTGATCGAATTGGGCGTTCCCTTC
>Ga0102952_1000791_pt1 | contig 11117 bp, 9 predicted proteins | sample SalPon2A_C_D1_MG_FD_78506 | JGI IMG/M metagenome (GOLD analysis project Ga0102952, IMG submission 78506) | Soil microbial communities from South San Francisco under conditions of wetland restoration - Salt Pond MetaG R2A_C_D1_MG | ecosystem: Environmental > Terrestrial > Soil > Wetlands | place... | reverse complement strand
GCGGCGAACACGGTCGACGGCGCGGCGGGCGACGACTGGCTGCGCGGCGGCCACGGCAACGACACGCTGGACGGCGGCGCGGGGTCCGACATCGTCGACGGCGGCAAGGGCGACGATACCCTGCAGTACAACTTCGCCGACAATCCCGAACACGGCAACGTCGACTACTACGACGGCGGCAAGGGCAGCGACACCCTCGTGCTGAAGATGTCGGCCGACGATTTCAACAGTTACCAGGGCGACCTCATCACCCTGAAGAGCTGGATCGATTCGCATGCCGACGAGAATGGGTCGGGCGGCCACGGATTCAACGACTTCAGCGCCCATAGCGAGCAGCATCCGGTCTACGTAACGCAGTTCGGACTGATCGTGCGCAACGTCGAGGACCTGAAGATCTACGTCGACGGCTACGCCGCCCCCATCGATCCGGTGAACGGAATCCCCGACATCGTCATCGATCCGCCGCCGCCGCCGCCGGATCCGCCGCCGGACATCGTCATCGACCTGCTGTCGGCGAGCGAGCCCGGCGTCAGCACGAACGCCACGATGCAGGACACCGACACGACGGGCACCGCCGGCGCCGACACCCTGACCGGCACCGACGGCGACAACCATCTCTATGGGCTCGGCGGCGACGACACGCTGACCGGCGGCAAGGGCAACGATACCCTCACCGGCGGCAGCGGCAACGATCGCTTCGTCTTCGCGACCGGCGACGGCGCCGACACCATCACCGACTTCGCGGCGGGCAGCGCCAGCGGCGACGTGATCGACCTGCGCCAGGTCAACGCGGTGGCGAGTTTCGCCGACGTCATGGCGGCCGCGGCGCAGATCGGCGGCGACACCGTCATGGATTTCGGCAACGGCGATTCGATCACGCTGCTGGGCGTCGACGTGACTCACCTGACCGCGCAGGACGTCCTGCTTTGAGCGCTACCCATCTCTCCGCCGCGGATCCAACGTCGGGTCCGGCCATCGGCCGCCTCGAGGCGGCCCTGCGCGCCTGCCGCGCCGGCCTGCGCGGCGTCGCGCTGCACAGCTTCGTCATCAACCTGCTGATGCTGTCCGCGCCGCTCTACATGCTGCAGGTGTTCGACCGGGTCATCGCCGGGCGCAGCCTGGACACCCTGCTCTACCTGACATTGATGGCGCTGCTGGCGTTCGCCGCCATGGCGGCGCTCGAGGCGGTGCGCGGCCGGACCATGATCAAGCTCGGCAGCTGGTTCGATCAGCGCCTCGGCGGGGACCTGCTGAGCGCCGGCGTTTTGGCCGCTGGGGCCGGCAACGCGGCGCCCTCGGCCTAGGGCTTGCGCGATTTGACGACGCTGCGCAATTTCCTCACCGGGCCGTCGGTGTTTCCCATTCTGGACGCGCCCTGGACGCCGCTCTTCCTGATCGTGATCTTCCTGCTGCACCCGCTGCTGGGTGTCCTGGCCACGCTCGGCGCCGTGGTGCTGTTCGGGCTGGCCGTGGCCAACGATCTGAGCGGCCGCCGCGCCCTGGAGCGCGCCGGCACGGCGTCGCGGGCCGCGCTCGGCCACGCCGAGGCGGCAATGCGCAACGCCGATGCGATCCTGGCGATGGGCGTGCTGCCCAACCTGGTGCGCCGCTGGCGGCGGGCCAATGCGGAGATGCTGGACTTCCTGGCCAGCGCCAGCCATCGCAGCGCCGCCTTGGGCGCCCTGTCCAAGTTCATCCGCATGGCGCTGCAGATCGGCATCCTGGGCAGCGGCGCCTGGCTGGTGCTCACGGGACACCTGACGGCGGGCGGCATGATCGCCGCCTCGATCCTGCTCGGGCGCGCCCTGGCGCCGGTCGATCAGGCGATCAACTCGTGGAAGTCGGCAGTCGCGGCGCGCCAGGCCTACCGCCGGGTCGCGGCACAGCTCGACGCGCTGCCGCCGCGCGCCGAGGCGATGCCCCTCCCCGCGCCGCGCGGCCTGCTCACCATCGAGCACCTGAGCTACGCCCACCCGGGCGCCGGCGAGGCCCTGCTGCGCGGCATCAACCTGCGGCTCGAGCCGGGCGAGAGCCTCGGCCTGATCGGGCCGACCGCCGCCGGCAAGACCACCCTGGCGCGGCTCATCGTCGGCAACCTGCGTCCACAGACCGGCCACGTGCGCCTCGACGGCGCCGAGGTCTGCCAATGGGACCCCGCCGACCGCGGCCCCTATATCGGCTATCTGCCGCAGGACGTCGAACTATTCCAGGCCAGCGTGCGCGACAACATCGCCCGCCTCGGCCCGGCCGGCGCCGAGGCCGTCGTCGCCGCGGCGCGCCTGGCGCAGGTGCACGACATGATCCTGCGGCTGCCGCAGGCCTACGAGACGCCGATCGGCGACGGCGGGATCGCCCTGTCCGGCGGACAGCGGCAGCGCATCGCATTGGCGCGCGCCGTGTTCGGCCCGCCGCGCCTGGTGGTGCTGGACGAACCCAACGCCAACCTGGACCAGGAGGGCGAGGCGGCGCTGCTGGCGGCGCTCGCCGGCCTCAAGGCCGCCGGCGCGACCACCGTCGTGATCGCCCACCGGCCCAGCGTGCTGCGCCACGTCGACAAGATCCTGGTGCTGCGCCCGGGGCAGGCGCCGGCGTTCGGCCAGCGCGAGGAGGTCCTGCGGCAGGTCACCGGCCCGACCGAGCGACCCATCGCGGCGCACCTGCAACGCACAGGGGAAGACGAGGATGTTCACAGCCGGCGCGCCTGAACCCACGGGCCTTCCGCCCAGGCCGGACCTGCGCTGCGAGCTGCGCGGCGGACTGGCGATCATCGCGGCCTTCGTCGTCGGCCTGGCAGCCTGGGGCGCGCTGGTGCCGCTCGAGAGCGCGGCCATCGCGCCGGGCATGCTCACCGTCGACGGCGCCCGCAAGACCGTGCAGCACCTGGAGGGCGGGATCGTCCACGCTATCCTGGTCCAGGAGGGCGACACCGTCGCTTCCGGCCAGGCGCTGCTGCGGCTCGACGAAACCACGGCCCAGGCGACGCAGGAGCTCCTGCGCAGCCGATGGCTCGTCGCCAGCGCCCTGGCTGCGCGCCTGACGGCCGAGCGCGACGGCCTCGACGAGATCCCCTTCCCGCCGGAGCTGCTCGACGAGGCGGCCGACCCCAAGGTGGGCCAGGTGCTGCAGTCGCAGCGCGACGTCCTGGCGGCGCACCGCGAGTCCCGGGCCGGGCAGCGGGCGATCCTCGAGAAGCGGGCCGCCGAGTACCAGGCCGAGATCGCAGGACTGGAGGGACAGATTCGTTCTTCGGACGCCGAGCTCGCCTTGCTGAGAGAAGAGCTCGCCGATGTGCGCACGCTCTACGAGAAGGGCTACGCCCGGAAGCCGCGGGTACTGCAGTTGGAGCGTGCGGTGAACGAGGTCGAGGGACAGCGCAGCCTCCATGCGTCGCAGATCGCGCGGGCGCGTCAGAACATCAACGAGACCCGCCTGCGTGTTGCCGACCTCGAGAACAGCGCGCGTAACGATGCGGTCGAGGAGCTGCGGCGCACCCAGGCGGACCTCTACGATCTCGCCGAACGGCTGCGTGCCTCGGAGGACGTCCTGGCGCGCAGCGTCGTGCGCGCCCCGCTCGCCGGGACGGTGGTCGGCCTCAAGGTTCATACCGTGGGTGGCGTGATCGCCCCGGGCCAGCCGCTCATGGACATCGTGCCGGCCAACCCGCGACTCATCGTCGAGGCCCGGGTCGCGCCGCGCGACATCGACGTGGTGCACAAGGACCTGGAGGCGCAGGTCCGCCTTACCGCATTCAGTCAGCGGCACACCCTGCCGCTCGCCGGTCGGGTCGTCTCGGTCTCCGCCGACCGCCTGACCGACGAGATTAGCGGCGAGCCCTACTACCTGGCGCGCGTCGCCCTCGAGCCGGGCGCGAACGACGGCGCGGTCGCGGCGAAGCTGCAGCCCGGCATGCAGGCCGAAGTGCTGATCGCGACCGGCAGCCGCAGCGCGCTGGCCTATCTGGCCGAGCCGTTCACGCGCAGCCTGAACCGCGCCTTCCGCGAGAACTGAGGCGGCCGCGGCGGCACGAGCCGCCTACGACAAGATCCGGTAGTGGACCTCGGTCGGCGTGCAGGCGGCCCCGTTGATCGGCAGCATGTCCTGCGGACAGGTCGACAGGACCACGACGCAATCCATCGCCGCCCGCAGCACCACGTGATCGCCGGGCTTGCAGAGCGGCTCGCCCCATTCGGTACGGCCGTCTGCGCCGACCGGTATGTTCATCCAGAGATTGAGCGGCGCGGGACATTCCGGCGCGGCGATGCCGATCCGGCGCAGCGCGGCATGCAGGTTGTCGGTGCAGTTGTCGTGGTAGTCCGTGCAGCCCAACAGGGCGTATCGGTAGACATCGCAGGCCGCCATGAGAGTGTCGTGGCGCCCGGGCGAGGTGTCTTCCTCGAACCGCAGGATCGGCCGGCGCCGGTTGGTCACCAGGGCGTCGCCGGCTTGCGGAAAGATGCGCTGCAGGGTCGCGCGCAGATGTTCCATCGACAGGAACTCGGCCGGGTTTTCCGCGCTGAACGCCCAGAAGTCGACGACCTGCGAGCCGTGCGTGTTGACGATCTCGATCGCCTGCCCGGTGTTGAGACGGGCGGCGCGTCCGCGCCGCGCCGGCACCGTCACGCGTTCGCCTTCCTGCATTGTCGTCCTCCGTTGATTCGCCGCAGCCGGGCTCCCGGCCCGGCGCCCGGCAAAGCCTACGCGACCTCGGCCCGTGCCGCGAATCGCCGGCCTGCGTTATGCAACATATTGATTTGCCGTGTCGACTAGGCCATAACTGCGGGCGTCCGACAACATTGGCTTCAGAAAAAATGGGGGACGGAACGATGGAAGGACCCAAGGGAATCACGACCCTTGTCTTCGCCGGCACTGCGATCGCGGTCGTGTTGGCGTTTATCGTCATCTAGGCGACCCTTGCCGCACAGGATATCGGCGGCCCGTCCCTCCCGGGGCGGGCCGTTTTCTCGTCGTCGGCGTCTGTCGCCGCCGGCCATCCGGCCGGTCCGCAAGACGCACGGCAGCGGAAGACCCCCCATGAATCGCCCCCGGACCGCCGCACCGGAAAGCGGCATCGCCTTCGCCGGGCGGTTGTGCTACCTTCGCGGGCAACGGGGATTGCCTTGGAGGGGCCCCGGTTGAGCGGTTGGGCGCCGGCTGTCGGTTTGTCCAGCGGTTTCCATCACGATGGCGCCAACCGCTTTATCGGCCCCGAGGCCCGGGTGAAGCCCGTGTGACGGCGATTTTGTTTGAGAGCAAGCCTGTAGGTGGGAGGCCTGCCTCGTGCTGGCGAGTGTCGTCAGAAGACTTGCGGCCATATTCGTCGCCGATGCCGTCGGCTACAGCCGGATGATGGAGACCGACGAGGTCGGCACCCACGCCCGTTTCCGTGCCGACTTCGAGCAGATTCTCAATCCGAAGATCGTCGAGCATCGCGGCCGCGTGGTGAAGACGACCGGCGATGGACTCCTGGCGGAGTTCGTCAGCGTGGTCGATGCGGTCCAATGCGCTTACGAGATTCAGGTCGTCGTCGATACCCAGGGCACCCCCGGAACCGAGGACGCGCCGCGCCTGCGTTACCGCATCGGGATTAACCTCGGCGACGTCATGATCGACGACGGCGACATTTACGGCGACGACGTCAACGTCGCGGTACGCCTGGAATCCCTGGCCGAGGCCGGCGGCATCAGCCTGTCCGACGCCGCCTACCGGAGCGTGAGACGGAAGCTCGACCTGGAATTTCATGACCTCGGAGAGCACCGCTTCAAGAACATCGCCGAGCCGATCCGCGTCTTCTCGGTGCGCGGCGCGCGCAAGGCGGACACCGGCGGGAAGATCGCCAGCGCCCTGGACATCCAAACGGTCGGCGACGGGGATTCGGCTGCGGCGCCAGGCACCGATCCCGGACGGGAAAGCCTGGAAAAGCCGAGTATCGTGGTCCTACCGTTCGAGAACCTCAGCGCCGACCGCGAGCAGGAATATTTCTGCGACGGGCTGACGAACGATATCACGACCGACCTCTCCAAGTTCCGCAACATCTTCGTCATCGCGGCGAACTCGGCCTTCGCCTACAAAGGCAAGCGGCCGAAGCCCCAAGACATCGCCCGCGACCTTGGCGTCCGCTACCTCCTCGAAGGCAGCGTGCAGCGCAGTTCGGACAGCCTGAGAATCAACGTTCAGCTGATCGACGCCGTGTCGAACCTCCACATCTGGGCCGACCGCTTCGCGCCGTACTCCGACGATCTGCGCAAGACCCAGGACGAGATCCTGCAGAAGATCGTGGTCGCCCTCGCCTTCAAGGTCGACGCGGCCGAGCGGGCACGCGTCATGCGGCGGGAGCCGGTCAAGCTGAGCGCCTACGAAGCATACCTGAAGGGCGAGTACCTCTTCTCCCTGCACTCCGAAGAGCGCATGAAGCAATGCCGCGAGATGTTCGCCCAGGCCACCCGCCTCGACCCGAATTTCGCGCGTGCCTGGGGGTATTACGCCTACACCAGCGCCCGGAGCGTCGTCGCCGGCTGGGCCAAACGCGACACGCTGTGGGAGGCGCTAGAGGCCGCCCAGAAGGCCCTGACGCTCGATCCGGACGACTATTCGAACCATTGGGACCTCGCCTACGTCACCCTGAACCTGGGCTATTTCGACGAGGCGGCCAGCGAGTACGATCGCGCGATTCTCTTGAACCCCAACGACGCCGACCTGCTTTGCGAAATGGCCGCCGCGCTGATCCGCGTCGGGCGGGCGCAAGAGGGAATCGACAAGATCGAGCGTGCCATGAAGATCAACCCGTACTATCCGGACTGGTACATCTGGAACCTGGGCTGGAGCTATTTCAACGCACGACGGTACGGCGAGGCGATCGACGAGCTGACCAAGATCGCGAACCCGGCAAAGAACGTGTGGCTGGTCCGCGCCGCCGCCTACGCCCGCTTGGAGCAGCCGGAAGCCGCGCGGCAGATGCTCGAGAAGTTTCTGGCACTCGATCCCGAGTGCCGCCTCGCTGACCAGCGGGAGCGCGAGATCTTCAAGGACCCGGAGGACGAGGCGCATTGGCTCGAAAGCCTGCGCCTGGCCGGGTTGCCGGAATGAAATGCGATGAACGAGGACTAGGGGTGATGGATGCAACCCCGTTTCATAACAACCGCTCCATTAGAAGTGCCGGACATACTTGGACGTTATTCTTACCGGCCGCATCCGATCGCGCGGCCGCATTCCATAGCATGAATTGACAGAAGGGAAGCAGACGATGAAACCGACAAGTAATCCTGCGGCCTTTAGCGCTTATCTGGAGGGCGAGCGCCTCCTTTCGGTGACCGACGAGGCGAAGATGGCCGAGGCGATCCGACGATTCGAGATGGCGGTATCACACGATCGGGATTTTGCCCGGGGCTGGGGCTACCTGTCCTATGCCACGGTGCGCAGCGTCCTGGTCGGCTGGCTGGATCGGGCGGACCTCGTCAAGGCCGAAGAATACGCCGATATGGCCGTCAAGCTGGGTCCGGACGACTATACCAATCATTGGGACAGGGCCTTCATCCTGCAGAATACGGGACGCCTGGACGAGGCGCTGGCGGAATACGAGAAGGCGCTCCAGCTGTTCAACCACTACACCGACAAGCTCGAACGCAAGCCTGGCCTCCTGGCGGAGATGGCGGTGGCCTATGTCCAGGCCGGCGACCACAAGCGGGCCATCGAATTGGGCGAGAAATCGCAGCTCGTCCCGCACTGGCACCGCTGGAACACGGGCTACGCCTATTACATGGCGAAGAAGTACGATGAGGCCGTCGCCCAGTTCGAGTGCCTGAACTTCGGCAAGAAGCCCTCGGACAACCCCTACTACGTGCCCGAGATGGATATGTTCGCGGCCGCAGCCTATGCCATGCGGGCGAAAAGCAAGAAAAGCAAGGATGCCGACGCCGACTGGCGCAAGGCGAAAGACTTGATGCGGCGCTTCAAGACCGAGTCGAAGATCAAGCCGCACGGCAAGAAGAAGCTGAGCGAAAAGGATGCGGTGGAGCGGCGCCCGTTCAAGAGCTCGGCGGACGGGAGGCATTGGATCGAGGGCCTGGGCGAAGCGGGGCTCTGGGACAAGGACAACCCGCGGAAATGACGCGGCCTCCGCGACGGGGCGGCGCTGTCGGTCGAGCCATGCCTCCGCTGTAGGCGGTCGCGGAGAATCCTGAACGCGGCGTTCACGCGGCGTGCGGCGGCACTTGCTCCATCGCGCCGGCGGCAAACAGGTCGCGCCGTTCGGTCAGGCGCCTGAGCCGCAGGTAGGCGAGGCGATACCGCCTGGCGGCGTCCTCCGAGCCGCTTCGTGCGAAGGTCCGCGCCGCGAGGTGCGCCTCCCTCCAGGCGCGGTCGATATTTCGTTCAATTTCAGCAAGTTGCACGTAACGGTCTCCGAAATGGGCTCAAATCGTGGTCGGCGCCATTGCATCACACGGCGCGGGTCGGGGCTTGTACGATCGCTGTATCATTTGGTTAACGAGGGGTTAACGGAGCCCGGCCGCCGGTGCGGTCCGGCGGCGCCGTTCTTTGCGAACATTGCGCCGTCGCGCCCGCCGCTCATGCCGGGCGATGGTATTCCCGCGCCTGGGGCAGGGTCTCGAAGACCTTTTGCAGCGAGCCCCTGGCGTGGATGCGCGGCACGTCGGAGTCGGGCGGGAACTCGGTCAGGATGTACCCGCGCCGCTCCTTGCTCAGGATGAACACGACGTCCTCCACCATCGGCGAGCCGAGCACCGCGAAGGCCTCGCGCTCGGGCGTCAGGGCGATCTCGACGTCCCAGCCGAGGAACCGGCAGGCGAACTCGATGACCCTGAGATCGATGTGATTGAGCCCATTACCTGGCATGTGAATGACGACCACCGTGCACTCCCTTACGGATCCACATTGTCTTGCGCCGACTTTTTGCCGGCCTGAAGATGATATGGTGACGAAACCTTGGCGCGTCGTGCGCGATTCAAGTCCTGGCCCGCGTTTACCAGTGTATGATGCGCAGATCCCGGCCCGATGGACCTGCTAATTATTCGTGAAAATCAAATGAGAATTAAAAGGCTACAAATCCCGCGTAATCCGCCGCGAGGCGACGGCCGCCGCGCCAGCAATACCCGGCCGCTCTGCGGGACAACCTGTGGCGAGCCCGCAGGGGTCCACCATGTCGTTCGGGCCGTCGGTCGCCTGTAGCCCGCCGAGCGTGTCTCCGGCCCTCGGCGCAAGGCGCGAGACTTCAGGAACTGAAATCGGGCAACCGTTCGAGACGGCGTTGGAAGTCGCCGTCGCTGCGCCTGAATGCGTCGAGATAGAATTCGAGCCAGGGGAGCGCGCCGGCTCGGCCCGGAAAGCGCGCTTCGACATCCTCGTCTCTGTAGCCCATCGCTTTCAAGACCTGCGCATGATCAAAGGACAGGCTGAAGTTGAACGGCTGCCCTTTCGAAACCAGCCGTTCGCAGTTCTCACGACTGAAATAACTGCCATCGAGGATCCAGGCATCGACCTCGATCACGTCTCGGCATAGCGCGGGATTCAGGCTTTTGACAGCCACATACAGGAAGCAGCGCGACCTCTCCTTGTAGACCTGCGTGCCCGGGCTGTTGAACAGCGCCCTCGTTTCGGCCTTCGGGGAGATCTTCGCGCAAAGCCCATGAGACGAGGTATCGAGCGCCATTGCCGTGTAGGCCAATTCGAAGTCATTGGGCTTGCGCGAATCCGCCGCCGCCAAAGCTATCGGCCAGAGGGCCACGATCGCGCCGAACGACAGCAGCATCGTCAGTTTCGATGACCTTCGCATTTCAGCGCCTTGGAGTCCTGTGCATTGTATTCTCACTCTTACCGGTCAAGACGCAGGGAATTCAACCGCCCGCCCCCAGCGGATTGCCATCGCAAGCTGCAACGTGGCTTCGACGCAGGCGGCAACGGGGCCTACATGGAACGACGTGTCCGACCCGGAGGAAATTTTCGACCTCCACGCCGCTTGAGACGACGGCATCGAATTGCGCGCTCATTCGGCGATTCCCTGCCCGTCGTCCCGCCCGCGCCGATCGCTCGATCTCTCGTCCGACATTGCTAAACGGCGGGATCCCTCTATCGGTCGTGACAGTCTACCGCCCACGGGCGGGTCGTCACCTGTCGATGCAGGGGACGTCTTCGCTTCGACGGAAGAGCAGGCGCCGCGATGGTGCGGGATTCTTTATCATTGGCAAATGCGCCTCTCTACGCGACAGCCCAAGCGCCCTTGCGCCCGCCTCGTCCGACGAAGCACAGCATTCGGATTGCGGCGGGGCCTCGCCTCAGGGCGCGCCGAACAGGCCGTGGATCACCAACTGGATCCGATCGTAGCTCCGCCGGCATTTGTCGAAGCCTTCCAGCCAGCCGGCACGGTAGGCTGCGCTCACGGCGCCCGCGGGTTCCGTCCCTCGGTTGGAATGAAATGGGCTGCCGGCATATCCGTAGCCGGCTGCGCAGCCGTCGTTATAGGCGGCGCGCACCTCCGGCGGGCCGGGCGGTGGCGGCGAAATCGGGGTGGTGCAGGCGCCGAGCATCGTCACCAGGATTGTCGCGATCAACGGGACACGCATGTCGGACCTCGTCATTCGTCGGGTTTCGCATGGTGGAGCCCGAAAGGTTAACCGCGCCGGCATGCAAAGGAAACGCCCGCGGGCCGGAGACCGCCGGTGGAGACCGCCGGCATTGCCGACTTGCCGTCTAGCGCAGGGAGAATGGATCGACACCGCTTTCGGCTCGATCCGTGGCACCGCGGGTGGCCATCCGGTGGCAACCGAGCCTTCCGACGACGACGACAATCTGGTAAGTCTCTGAGATTCCATGCTGGAGGGGTGGCCGAGCGGTTTAAGGCACCGGTCTTGAAAACCGGCAGGCGTTCACGCGCCTCGTGGGTTCGAATCCCACCCCCTCCGCCATCTCTTAAGTCAATGATAAATAATAGTAAAGCGAACCTATAGGAAGTGGCGTTTCACAACCCCAGTCCGAGGCTTCGCGCTATAGCCGACGTCGCTTGCCGCCACCGAACCGGTCCCGCCGACCCGCCGCATGACGTCGCTTTGCGGCCTCTCTTGCACCGATCCCTGCTGAACTGAACCATTGTCTCGTTCCGCGCCCAG
>Ga0102952_1000790_pt1 | contig 11133 bp, 5 predicted proteins | sample SalPon2A_C_D1_MG_FD_78506 | JGI IMG/M metagenome (GOLD analysis project Ga0102952, IMG submission 78506) | Soil microbial communities from South San Francisco under conditions of wetland restoration - Salt Pond MetaG R2A_C_D1_MG | ecosystem: Environmental > Terrestrial > Soil > Wetlands | place... | reverse complement strand
TAGCTCAGTTGGTTAGAGCGTACCCCTGATAAGGGTAAGGTCGTTGGTTCAAATCCAACTAGGCCCAAGATTAGGGGGTGTAGCTCAGTTCGGGAGAGCGCCTGCTTTGCAAGCAGGAGGTCGGCGGTTCGATCCCGCTCACCTCCATTGATTAACTGATCTTTGACAATTGAATATAGTGCTGAGTAAAAAAATTAAGCGCGCCATTAGCTAAGCGAGGTTTTTTATGCCTCGCAGTAAGATATGAAGGGCAGAAGGTGGATGCCTTGGCGACGGACGGCGATGAAGGACGTAGTAAGCTGCGATAAGCCTCGGTGAGCCGCTAAACAGGCTGTGACCCGGGGATTTCCGAATGGGAAAACCTAACCGAGCAAACCTTGGTTATGTTATTGTGAACACATAGCGATAACAGGCTAACGAGGGGAAGTGAAACATCTCAGTACCCTCAGGAAAATAAATCAAACGAGATTCCCCTAGTAGCGGCGAGCGAAAGGGGATCAGCCCAAACCGATAAGAATTTATTCTTTTCGGGGTTGTGGGACCTCAACATGGGACTCAAAGTGGTAGTGGAACATGCTGGAAAGCCTGGCCACAGAGGGTGATAGCCCCGTACACAAAACTGCAATGAGCCCTAGAGGTATCCCGAGTACTACGGCACACGTGAAATGCTGTAGGAAACTGGGAGGACCACCTTCCAAGGCTAAATACGTTCCGTCGACCGATAGTGAACTAGTACCGTGAGGGAAAGGTGAAAAGAACCCCTATAAGGGGAGTGAAATAGAACCTGAAACCATCTGCCTATAACCAGTGGAAGGGCTATGTCCATGAAGCTTGCTTCTTGGAAATGCCTGACCGCGTGCCTTTTGCCTAATGAGCCGGCGAGTTATCATCAGTGGCGAGATTAAGCCGTTAGGTGTAGTCGTAGCGAAAGCGAGTTCGAATAGAGCGATTAGTCACTGGGGATAGACCCGAAGCGAGTCGATCTATCCATGGCCAGGGTGAAGCAGAGAGAAAACCTTTGTGGAGGCCCGAACCGGTCAGGGGTGAAAACCTGTCGGATGAGCTGTGGATCGGAGTGAAAGGCTAAACAAGACTCGTGATAGCTGGTTCTCCCCGAAATATATTTAGGTATAGCCTCATGTGATTGCAGGCGGAGGTAGAGCACTGGTTGGGCTAGGGGGTTGAAAGACCTACCAAACCCAGTCAAACTCCGAATGCCGCTTGTTTAACATGGGAGTCAGTCCAAGGGAGATAAGTTCCTTGGGCGAGAGGGAAACACCCCAGATCGTCAGCTAAGGCCCCCAAATCCGGACTAAGTGGAGAAGGATGTGAATTTGCACAGACAGCCAGCAGGTAGGCTTAGAAGCAGCCACCCTTTAAAGAGTGCGTAACAGCTTACTGGTCGATGCGAGTTTGCGCCGAAAATGAATCGGGGCTAAGTCCGGTGCCGAAGCTACGGGCTGCACATTAGTGCAGCGGTAGGGGAGCGTTCCCAACGGGTTGAAGAGTTACCGTGAGGAGGCTTGGACTGTTGGGAAGTGAGAATGCCGGCATGAGTAGCGATAAAAGTGGTGAGAATCCACTTCGCCGAAAGCCCAAGGATTCCTGGGCAAGGCTCGTCCTCCCAGGGTAAGTCGGGACCTAAGGCGAGACCGAAAGGTGTAGTCGATGGAAAACGGGTTAATATTCCCGTACCACTCTGTATGAGCGATGGGGTGACGGAGAAGGGTAGGTCAGCCGGGTGATGGATGTCCTGGTTTAAGCTCGTAGGAGGAAGAGATAGGAAAATCCGTCTCTTCAATACTCCGAGAAGCGAATACGAGAGGCGATAGCCTCATAAAGTGGCCGATCCCATGCTTCCAAGAAAAACCTCTAAGTGTTGATTACAGAGTGCCCGTACCGTAAACGGACACACGTGGGCGTGTTGAGAATACTAAGGCGCGTGAGAGAACTTTGGCTAAGGAACTCGGCAAATTTGCCCCGTAACTTCGGAATAAGGGGTGCCCACAGCATGTGAATGTCTTCGCGACAGAAGCAGAAGTGGGTCGCAGTGAAGAGGCGGTGACGACTGTTTACTAAAAACACAGGGCTCTGCTAAGGCGCAAGCCGACGTATAGGGTCTGACGCCTGCCCGGTGCCGGACGGTTAAGAGGAGGGGTTATCTTCGGAGAAGCTCTGAATTGAAGCCCCGGTAAACGGCGGCCGTAACTATAACGGTCCTAAGGTAGCGAAATTCCTTGTCGGGTAAGTTCCGACCTGCATGAAAGGCGTAACGATCGCCGCACTGTCTCAGCCAAAGACTCAGCGAAATTGTGGTTCCGGTGAAGACGCCGGATACCCGCTGCGGGACGGAAAGACCCCGTGCACCTTTACTACACCTTGGCATTGGGTTTTGGTACTACTCGCGTAGCATAGGTGGGAGCCTGTGAAACTTTACTTTCGGGTGGAGTGGAGGCAACAGTGAAATACCACCCTTGCAGTGCTAGAATTCTAACTCAGGTCCGTTATCCGGATCGAGGACAATGTCAGGCGGGTAGTTTGACTGGGGCGGTCGCCTCCTAAAGAGTAACGGAGGCGTGCAAAGGTTCCCTCAGCCTGATTGGAAACCAGGCGCAGAGTGCAAAGGCATAAGGGAGCTTTACTGTGAGACCGACAGGTCGAACAGTTGCGAAAGCAGGTCTTAGTGACCCGGTGGCACTGAGTGGAAGGGCCATCGATCATCGGATAAAAGGTACGCCGGGGATAACAGACTTATCTCCCCCAAGAGTTCACATCGACGGGGAGGTTTGGTACCTCGATGTCGGCTCATCGCATCCTGGGGCTGGAGAAGGTCCCAAGGGTTTGGCTGTTCGCCAATTAAAGCGGTACGCGAGCTGGGTTTAGAACGTCGTGAGACAGTTCGGTCCCTATCTGCAGCGGGCGAAGGAGACTTGAGGGGTCCTGCTCATAGTACGAGAGGACCTGAGTGGACGAGCCTCTTGTGTACCAGTTGTCGCGCCAGCGGCAGCGCTGGGTAGTAATGCTCGGATGAGATAACCGCTGAAGGCATCTAAGCGGGAAGCTCACCCCAAGATTAGGTCTCCCGAACCAATAGGTTCCTAAAGGTCCCTTGAAGACTACGAGGTTGATAGGTCCAGGGTGTAAGCGCAGCAATGTGTTGAGCTGATGGATACTAACTGACCGTGAGGCTTACTGCGAGGCTTAAAAGGTCTCGACTCTAATGGTTCGAAAAAAACTCAGCACTATATTCAATTACCAAAGATTATTAAATTACCCTAATAATCTCACCTTATTTCAAACAATTTAATCTTTCGTACATATTTGTCATTATTTATTATTGACCATTAATATCTTTTTACATGAAAGTTATTGCTTTCTGAGGGAAGGTCGTATCGGGAGTATCTCGATATGGTAGGTATCCCCCTGCAATATTTTGATGTTGAAATTGTTATGTAAGAGCTAGAGACCATATCAGATATTGATATCTGATATCGATACCGGGGGCATATACTCGTCGATTAATGTGCGCTTCCACCATGCACCGCTTTTTTTTCTCTCTTCCCAGTTTGTAAACCTGTAGATGTAAAAACGCGCACGCAGATATAATGGTGGCTCTTCCGGAAAGGGATTATGGAGCAGTAGTTTCAGAATCTTTTCGTCATTTTCCAGTAATTTCTTAATGAATCGAAGAAACCAGATATCATATCCGGGGATTATTATTCCTCTTCTTGTCACCCTTACCGTAAAAGGAAGGAACCAGACCATCCAGTCGAGCCTGAGATGATAAGGGGCTACCTGAGGGGGTATCCTGTGTGTATTCCCCGGCTTTCCCCTGAATTCGTATGCCTTCCAGTCCGAATCGTTTTCAGGACTTTCTTCACTGCTTCCTTCAATAACTATCTCGTACCGCTCTTTTGTTACGGTACCGAAAGCGCCATAAGTGTTAACAAGATGCACGGGGTTATAGCTATAGTTCATTAACTGGCTGCGAGACAGTAGATTAAGAGTTGGCTGAATGCTAAGCAGTACCGTAGCTCCTGCGAGAATATAGAGTATTATTACGAATACCATCGGAGGTGGAACTGTTTCAAATGTATGTATTGCAAAAAGCATAGAAATTGTGGTGTCGCTGAATGCTGAAAAACCGAGTACAACGGTCAGCCAGTTTAGCCAGGAATAATTGCCGCTTATGATCAGCCAGAGCTGGTGAAAAATTATAAGTCCTCCTGCCACTGATGCGAACGGCTGTGGTGCAAAAAGTGCTAATGGCACTACAAGCTGCACAAAATGGCTGAAAAGTACACTGAATTTGTGCAAAAATCCCGGAATCCGGTGGAAATACCAACTCAGAGGATTTGGTAGTGGTTGAGTTTCATAGTGATAGAAAAGGCATGTAAGATCGCGCCAGCATTTGTCATGCCGGATCTTTATCAACCCTGCACCGAACTCGACCCTGAAAAGCATCCATCTCAGTGCATAAATGGGTATAAAGGATGGTTCCATGCTGATCGGCCCCAGAAAAGATGCAAAAAAACCGGCTTCAAGTAACATTGATTCCCACCCGAAGCTGTAAAATATCTGCCCGACATTAACAATGGACAGGTATAGAACCCACAGCGCGATCCAGACAGCAACGGAAAACCATAACGGACCGGACTCCGATATTCCGATTACCGCAGCCAGAGAAAGTGCAATTCCAAGTAAGGATATTATTGTAAAAAACCGGTCTGAGTAGTAAAAGCTGAATATGCCCGGAGCACGCCTGAGACCGGTCCTGCTTATAAATTCAGCAACGGGTAATAATCCTCTTTCTCCCAGTAAGGCGTGGAACTGGTTAAAAGCAGAAACAAAAGCCACCAGGTAAATTGCAGATAGCCCGCGCTGTAATAAAATTCTGACAAAATAAAAATCATGCAGGTAGTATTCCATAACTGGTTTTAAATATTCCATGGACTTTACTAAAGAAGAAGATCAATCGGTAATAAGTTATGTAAAAGACGAACTTTTAATAATCATGTATTCAATTATAAAAGAGTATTAAACTATTTTTAAGTGTTTGCGTAAGAAGGATATTTAACAGTGTTATGGAGAAATATTGTTCAACCTGCTCCTGTATTTTATTGTGCAGTGTATCGCTGTCTTGTTTCTTATCCTTTGCTTCTGTCTTTAAAAAATGTCCATCCACCCCAGAAAAGAGTCGGTATCAGACCGAGAACGGTCATTGCGAATATAAGCGAGGTCAGGTCCGGAACTATATCCATGATCCTGCCTATAGCTCCCGCACCGAATGCGCTCATCAGGGTGAATAGTGCGAATTCAGTCGAGAACACCCTTCCTCTGTAACGGTTTGGCAACAACTGGAGCAGAAGCTGAGTGGAAAACACCCATACTATTCCACCCCCTATGCCCCTTATCATTATCCCGGTCAGAACTGAACCGAAATTAGAAAGAGGGGTTATAATGAGCATGCCTATCAATATTAATACGTATCCTGCAGTTATCGCCTTCCTGAGCGCGTCCTGTCTGTCACCTACGTATCTCCTTACAATTATCGGACCAAGTCCTGTTCCAACTCCTGCAATTGCGAACATTAACCCAAGGCTTGTGCTCCCACCCTCACCAATAACGAATATTTTTTCGGATATCCTGACCTGTATTACCTGGAAACCCCCGAATGAAAACAGTGTGATCGCGGCTTTGTTTAGTGCAATAAAGAATATATCGATATGTTTTACAAGATAGTTAAGTCCGTCGATATACTGGTGTACCGAATTCCTGATTGTTTTTGTAAACGCTTCTTTAGTTATGACAAGTTTGTAATTTATTTGTGTCAGCAGTAGCGCTGATAATAAAAAAGTTGCAGAGTCGATCATAAAAGCGGTGTAAACTCCCCATGTTCCGGAAGCAATTCCACCGAGTGCGGCCCCGAGCGCCAGCATAACGGACCATGTAGCTGCACTGAGAGCGTTAGCTGCGCCAATATTTTTCCCCGAGACTATATCGGGGAGTATGGCGTTTCTAGAGGGAAAGAAAAACCCGCTTATTCCGAGTTGTATAAATGTAAGTGTATAAAGCAGCCAGATATCTCCGGGGTCTCTGATGAAAAGGAATCCCAATACTGTGACAGATCTTAAAAGATCCGCAGTTACCAGTATATATTTACGGTTGACCCTGTCCGTAACTACACCCGCAAGCGGGCTTACTATAAAAGGGGCAAGCATTCTCACAACAAACAACCCACCTATTGCTGTTCCGGAGCCGGTTAGTTCAGCAACCAGTGTTGCGGCGGCGATCAGGTTGAACCAGTCTCCGAGAAGACTTATGATCTGACCGAACCACAGGAATCGAAAATCACGGTTCTTTTTTACAAGGTCGTAATAACTGCCATCTGTTTGTAAAAGTTCTTCCTGCTGAGAAGTAATTTTCATTATTCTTTTAAAACATGATTTTAAGGTTCAGCTTAATTCTAAAGATTAAACGATATGAGTAAAAGTATTTAGAATCAACTATTAATATTAAAACTATAAAATGTGTCGATTTTTTGAATTACAGGAAATCTGTCGAATTTATCTGTAATATTACAACTAGTTCAGAAAGTGTTTATTTAACGATTTTACATATGACCAACTGATTATTCGCATGGGAATAGCTTCAGACATTGCAATTATAGTCGTAGCCGGACTTCTTGGAGGTTTAATAGCCCAGAAATTCCGCCAGCCACTTGTTCTTGGGTACATTCTGGCAGGTATAGCGGTAGGTCCTTATACAGGTGGTATAACTGTATCGGACATACATGTTATAGAACTTCTTGCTGAAATTGGAGTAGCATTGCTGCTTTTCGCACTGGGGCTCGAAGTCTCTTTCAAAAAACTCAGACCTGTAAGAAAAATAGCGATACTGGGTACACCAATTCAAATATTAATTACTATAGCATTCGGATACGCCATTACTCATTTTTTTGGATGGGACCGGCTTACATCCGTTTGGTTTGGTGCAATGATATCAATATCCAGTACAATGGTTGTACTTAAAACCCTGATGAGTCAGGGCAGGTTTGGCACACTCTCCAGCCGGGTAATGATCGGTATGCTTGTTGTCCAGGACCTCGCGATCGTACCTCTTTTAATAATTTTACCCCAGTTGTCTAACCCTGGCTCAGGGCTTTATGTTCTGCTAGTTTCTGCGATAAAGGCAGCTATTTTCCTCTCATTTATGATCGTAGCCGGCACAAGGTTGTTCCCGGCACTTATTCGATACATAGCCGGATGGAATTCAAGGGAACTGTTTCTGCTATCCATCACGGCTCTTGGTCTCGGTGTCGGGTATGTTACCTACCTCTTTGGTCTGTCATTCGCGTTCGGTGCTTTTGTTGCAGGTATGCTCCTGAGTGAATCTGACTACAGCCATCAGGCACTTAGCGATATTATTCCACTGAGAGACCTTTTCGGCCTGTTATTTTTCGCCTCCGTCGGGATGTTATTCGATCCATCATTTTTTATTGCAAATATAGGAATTATTCTTTTACTGGTATTCCTCATAATAATAGGAAAAGGTTTAATATTCAGTTCTCTGAGTATGGTGTTTGGTTACGGCAATATTGTTCCATTAGCTCTGGGACTGGGAATGTTCCAGGTCGGTGAATTTTCTTTCGTACTTGCCAGGACCGGGCTTCACACCAACTCGATAAATAACGAGCTTTATTCAACACTGATATCCGTAGCTGTATTCACTATGTTCCTGACCCCGATATTAGCTGGAATGGCGGAGCCTCTTTACAATTTCAGAAAAAAAATATTTTTTCACGAACGGCTTGAAACTGTAAATATGCCTGAAGAGAAAATAGAAGATCATATAGTGATCGCTGGAGCGGGCCGGGTGGGACAATATCTTTCAGGCGTACTTAAAATGTTAAATCTTCCTTTTGTTCTAATTGATATAGATCATGGAAGAATAGATCAGGTTAAAAATATGGAGTATCCTGTAATTTACGGTGATGCCACTCAGCATGCTGTTCTTGTAGCAGCCGGATTAACAAGGAGCAGACTGTTAATAATTACAACACCTAATATATCTACTACAAGGACGATTGTTCAGAATGTTCAGATACTGAAGCCGGGTTTGCATATTGTGGCGAGAACCGAAGGAATTGAACAAATGAAGATGCTTAATAAATGCGGCGTATATGAGGTTGTTCAGCCGGAATTCGAAGCCGGTCTTGAGATTGCCAGACAAGCATTGCTCCATCTTAAGATACCCGCAGCCGAGATCCGGAAACTTACTGATACCGTCCGCAAGGAACTTTATTTACCCATATACGAGAGGAACGAAGAGTACGGTGAAATATCCAGAAGAGAGGATCTTACAAGGTTGTTCGGTCTTTCGTGGGTAAAAATTGAAGATAGTTCCGTAATGTCTGACAAAACTATTGCGGAGCTGGATATAAGGCGCAAAACAGGCTCGATGATTATCGGTATTCTGAGGCACGGTGAACTTCATGTAAACCCGGACCCGGGGTTTAGGCTCATCAAAGGGGATGAAGTTGGAGTTATGGGGGATGAAAAGCAGGTAAATAGTTTCCGTCAATTTGCAGGTGTCGGGTCTTAGATCTCAACAGCAGGTCTCTTTATTAATCCAAGCCTCCCTCCCTTCCTTAAATAGGAATCCCGCGATGACTATACCTATACCAGGATCGGCCCACCAATAGCCAAAGAGATAATTAAGACCGAGTCCGACGAGCAGTGCAAAAGACAGGAACACACAGGTCAGTGTCTGCCGGGAATCAGCGACTAGACTCATACTACCCACGGATTTGCCCGTCTCTCTTTTCAAATAATATAGAACAGGCATAACAATTATAGAAACTATGGCGATAATTATTCCAACTAACGTAGGTTGAGGTATTTGTAGAAAGTAGATTTTTTTGACGGATTCATAAAGCACATAAATACCGAATATGAAAAATGAGATTGCAACAAGCCTTATCGCGAGTGCCTCTTTCTCGTCATCTTCCTTTTCAGAATTGCCAGCCCTGAAAAAACGCCATGCCATTATACCGCCGGAAAAGGACTCAACGAAACTGTCCAGACCGAAACCCAAAAGAGCTGAGCTACCTGCGGTGATTCCGGCAAAAACGGAAACAAGACCTTCAAGTATGTTGTAGAGGACAGTGAAATAGGAAAGATAGAGAGCTTTTTTATTCAACCGGACTTTATGTTTATTAGTATTTTGCAGTTCATTGTATTTATTTACAGACGAGTCATTCATTTTAACTCCGTCAAACAGTTTCATTTTTGATGAATAATATTGCTTGTATTATGGTACTTGATATTATTAATGAGTACTTCATTTTACTAACTTTTTTGTTAATTATAAGAATTATTTTAAATAAATGATATTCTCCGTTCCAATATCTGTCGGGCTTGTTGAAAATGGATGAGACATATTTTTACAAACAGATTATAAATGCTACTGATTACAGTGATCTAAATATAATATATAAGGAATCACTGGACCTCGTTTGTACTATTCCCGGAATAGATATCGTAATGGTTTACATGATAGACGACATATCAGGGGATGCTGTGCTTGAAGCTTGCAGGAATCTCAATGATGAATATATAAAAAGAGCCAGCATCATCCGGAAAAAGAAGGGAATTACCTGGAAGATAATTGAAAAATCCGAGCTGGTCATTTTTGATGATGTTCAGAAAACTGACGAGATAGGCAAGGCGGGAAGGATCCTGGGAATAAGAGCTGCAGTTGGTGTACCTGTAATGATAGAAAAGAGGTGCATCGGAGTGATATGGTTTTTCAGCTATAAACCAAGAGAATTCAATGAACAGTTGCGGGGATTATTGTTGACTATAGGAAGACTGATCGGCAGGAATGTATCGAGAATAAAACAGAAGGAAGAACTTTTACAGAAGAACAAAAGACTGTCCATAATTTCTCAGCTTTCCGTATATCTGAATCAGATCTCGGGGCTGGACGAGATTCTCTACCTTATGGACCATCTTATGAAGCAGATAGGACTGGTTGATAAAAAGGCCATATATATGGTGGATAAAAAAGAACCCGGCAAAATAGCAAAACTCGTTGCCCACAACGGGATACCCGCCAATTTGGTAAACAATTATTCCAAGCTTAAATATCCGAATGGTGTTACCTGGGAATGCATAGAGAAAGGTGAAATCGTATATTACCCTTATGATAAATTGAAAGGGACCAATTTTCTCAATTCAGTAAATGAAGACGGTATTCGATCAGTTGTTGCCATCCCGATAAACATGGAAAAAGATACTATCGGTACTTGCAATTTTCTCAGCTTTAGCAGAAACGAGTATTCAATAGATGAACTCGAATTCATCAAAGCTCTCGGGTCCCAGATCGGTCTTGCAGTTGTAAGGATCAAAATGTTCGACAATCTGAAACATTCGTCCGTTACTGATGATCTTTCCGGTCTTTATAACAGCGGATATTTCCATGAATCCCTTAATAAATACATTTCAATAGCAGAAAGAGACAATTCCAGCGTCTCTGTAATAGTATTCGATCTGGACGATTTTAAGGCCATAAATGATAAATACGGTCATCTTGTGGGAGACAGGGTTATAAACGAGGTAGGCAAGGTGCTCCTCAACAGTGTAAGGAAGATGGATATTGCAGCCAGATACGGCGGTGACGAATTTGCAGTTATTCTGCCAAACACGGGCTATAAACTGAGTAAAAAGATAGCTGTGAGGATATCTAAAGCCTTTGAGCAGTTGACGGTTAAAACTGATAATATCATCGTGAAACCCACATTGAGTATAGGGATCTCTACCTACATCAACGGGATGGATTCGGATTCAGAGCTGATTAATCTTGCCGACAGGGCGATGTACCGGAACAAAAAAGAAAAAAAATCTATTTTGCAGCACTACAATGATATAATGCTTAAATATCCCGGTCTTTCTAAACCCGGCTAATTATAAATTTTCACTTAAAACCAGCCATACTCTTTGGTTATAATAAATTAATATATCAATATATACTTAATTAAATAACCGGGGAATCAGCATCATACACAATATGAAAGATGGTTATTTTTACAGAAAATTGATAAATATCTGTTCCAGTGATGAGCTGGGTGAG
>Ga0102952_1000789_pt1 | contig 11135 bp, 8 predicted proteins | sample SalPon2A_C_D1_MG_FD_78506 | JGI IMG/M metagenome (GOLD analysis project Ga0102952, IMG submission 78506) | Soil microbial communities from South San Francisco under conditions of wetland restoration - Salt Pond MetaG R2A_C_D1_MG | ecosystem: Environmental > Terrestrial > Soil > Wetlands | place... | reverse complement strand
CGGCCGCGCCGGCCGCCCCCGCCGACACGGGCGCGGAGTCGGCCCTGGCCCATGCGCTCGACACGGCCCTGCCGGGCCTGGACGAAGCGCTCGTGGAACACGATTTCGCACGCGCCCTGACCGTACTGGCCAAGCTGCGCGATCCGGTAGACCGTTTCTTCGACGAGGTGCTGGTCATGGACCCGGACCCCGGGTTGCGCGCCCGCCGCCTCGGCCTGCTGGCGAGACTGCGTCAGGCGTTCCTGCGTGTTGCCGACATCGGTGAACTCCAGTCTCCGGCGGCGTCCTGATGCGCCTGATCGTTCTCGACCGCGACGGCGTGATCAATGTGGACCGCATGGACTACGTGAAGACCCCTGAGGAGCTGGCCTTCATTCCGGGCAGCCTGGATGCCATGGCACGCCTCACGCGTGCCGGTTTCGACCTGGTGATCGCCACCAACCAGTCCGGCATCGGCCGCGGCCTGTACTCGCGTGAAGCGGTGGATGACATCCATTGCCGCCTGACCCGGGCGGCGGCTCGCCGCGGGGCACGGATCAGCGGAATTTATGTCTGCCCGCATGCCCCGCTTGCCGGCTGTGATTGCCGCAAGCCCGCGCCGGGCCTGCTCGAGCGTATCGCCGACGATTTCAAAATCGACCCGGCCAAATTGACTATGATCGGTGATACCACCAAGGACGTTCAGGCCGCCCGCGCGGTGGGCGCCCGGCCGATTCTGGTACGAACCGGCCAGGGCGAGGCCGCGCTCGAGGCCGATCCCGGGGTGGAGAATCACGCGGACCTGGCGCACGCCGCGGATGCCTTGCTCAAGCGCGAGCCGGGGCGTCTGCGTCGGATTATCGGTTCGTTCGGCTATAACGTGGGCTACGTTATGGCAATCGCCGTTTTCGGCACGATCTGCACCTTGTTTTCCATTCTGCCCTGGGGTCGAGCCGGCCTGGAATTCTTTGCCCGCAGCTATGCCCGCGTGTTTTTCCTGCTGCTGCGCCCCACGGCTCGTCTCGACGTGCTTATGGAAGGAACCGGAAACATCCCGGATACGCCGTGCGTGCTCTATCTCAAGCATTCCTCGACGTGGGAAACCTTCCTGCCCTTCATCCTGCTGCGCAAACCGGCTTTCGTGCTCAAGCGGCAACTGTTGTGGATCCCGCTGGTGGGCTGGCCACTGGCGCGGCTGGGTGCGGTGGGCATCAACCGGCGCTCACATCGCCGGGCCGTCGACCAGGTGCGGGCCCAGGGCAAGCGCATGATCGAGCGTGGACGCTCGCTGGCCATTTTCCCAGAAGGCCATCGCATGCCGGCGGGCAAGAGCCGGCGCTATGGCCTGTCGGGCGCCCTGCTGGCGCGTGACTGCAATGTACCCATCGTGCCCGTCGCCCACAACGCCGGGGACTTCTGGCCGCGGCGTGCCTTTCTCAAGCAGCCGGGCACGGTGCGCGTGATCGTCGGTCCGCCCATCCAGCCCGGCAACCGCGGGCCGGAAGCGATCAACCTCGAGGCCAAGGCCTGGATCGAGGACACCATGAGCACCATCAGCATCGGCTACCAGGCCAGGCTCAAGTAAACCGCGGTCACGCCGCGTGCCGCCCTGGCGTTGCGCTCAGATATCGAGGTTGGCTACGGCGAGCGCGTTCTTTTCGATGAACTCGCGGCGGGGGGCGACCTGGTCTCCCATCAGCGTGGTGAAGACCTCGTCGGCCGCGGCGGCGTCCTCGATGCGCACCTGGACCAGGCGGCGTGTCGCGGGATCCATGGTGGTTTCCCACAACTGTTCGGGGTTCATTTCACCCAGGCCCTTGTAGCGCTGTACCGATACCCCGCGCTGCGCATCGGCGAGCAGCCACTTCACCACGTCGCTGAACCGGGCGACGGTTTCACTACGCTCGCCGCGCCGAATCTCGGCGTCGCGCCCGACCACCCCGTCAAGGCGTGTGATGTGCCGCGCCATGGTTTGGTATTCGGGACTGAGGAAAAAAGCGCGCAGGTAGCGATCTTCGCTCTTAACGCCGTTCTTGTAGCGGGCGATGGTCAGTGACTGCTTGTCCTCGGCGGGGACGAATTCGTATTGCGCGCCGTCGCCACCCAGCATTTCGGTGGCTTTCTTCCATGCCTGAAGCCAGGCCGTGAAAGCGGTAGTGTCCTGCCACCGTTCTTCATCCATGACCGGGATTTCGAGCAGCGCCTCCAGCGCTTCACGCTCGTGGCGCCGGGCCAGCCGATCGATGGTGCGCGTCACCACCAGATGCTCGCGCGCCAGCCCCGCCAAGGTTTCCGGCTCCAGGGGCTCACCCCCGGCAGTCGAGCGGAACTCGGCCCCGTCGAGGGCGTTTTGCAGCAGGTGCTGCGCCAGCGAGGCTTCGTCCTTGATGTAGGTTTCCTTCTTGCCCGACTTGAGCTTGTAGAGCGGCGGCTGGGCAATATACACATGCCCCCGTTTGACCAGTTCCTCCATCTGGCGATAGAAGAAAGTCAGCAGCAACGTACGAATGTGCGCACCGTCCACGTCGGCGTCGGTCATGATAATCAGCCGGTGATAACGCAGTTTCTCGACATCGAACTCTTCCTTGCCGATGCCGCAGCCGAGCGCCGTGATCAGCGTACCCACCTCGACCGAGGACAGCATCCGGTCGAATCGTGCGCGTTCCACATTCAGGATTTTGCCCTTGAGCGGCAGAATGGCCTGGGTGCGCCTGTCGCGGGCCTGTTTCGCTGAGCCGCCGGCAGAGTCGCCCTCCACCATGAACAGTTCGCTCTGCGCGGGGTCGCGCTCCTGGCAATCGGCCAGCTTGCCGGGTAAGCCGGCGATATCCATGGCCCCCTTGCGCCGCGTCATGTCGCGCGCCTTGCGTGCGGCTTCGCGGGCGTGGGCTGCCTCGATGACCTTGCCGATCACCGTCTTGGCCTCGGCTGGATGCTCCAGGAGGTACTCGGAAAGCTTCTCGCTGGTCAGGCTTTCCACGATGCCCTTGACCTCGGAGGACACCAGCTTGTCCTTGGTCTGCGAGGAAAACTTGGGATCGGGCACCTTCACCGAAAGCACGGCGGTGAGGCCCTCGCGTGTATCGTCACCGCTCAGGCTGACCTTGGCGCGCTTGGCCAGTCCTTCCTGCTCGGCATACTGGTTGATCGTTCGCGTCAACGCACCACGCAGGCCCGAGAGATGCGTACCGCCATCACGCTGTGGAATATTGTTGGTGAAACAGAACACATTTTCCTGGTAGCTGTCGTTCCACTGCATTGCCAGTTCGACGGTAACGTCGTCGCGTTCCGCGCTGAAGTAAAAGATGTTCTGGTGCAGCGCGGACCGGTTGCGGTTCAGGTGCTTAACGAAGGCCCGGATGCCGCCGTCGTAGATGAACACTTCCTCGCGTTCATCACGCTCGTCACGCAGCACGATGCGCACGCCCGAGTTGAGGAACGCAAGCTCGCGCAAGCGGTGTGCCAGCGTGTCGAACTTGAACTCGATATCGGTGAACACCGTCGGGCTCGGCAGAAAGCGCACCGTGGTGCCCGCAGCCGAGGTTTCGCCCAAATCCCGCAGCGGTGTTTCCGGGACCCCCAGGTGATACACCTGCTCGTAGTGATGCCCGTCGCGCGCGATGCTCAAGGTCAGCGTATCCGACAGTGCATTCACCACCGAGACGCCGACACCGTGCAGGCCGCCCGACACCTTGTAGGCGTTGTCGTCGAATTTGCCGCCCGCATGCAGTGTGGTCATGATGACCTCGGCCGCCGAAATACCTTCCTCATGCATATCGACCGGGATGCCGCGGCCATCGTCGCTGACCGAGGCGCCACCGTCGCCATGCAGGGTCACCACGACCTCGTGGCAGTACCCTGCCAGCGCTTCGTCGATGGCATTGTCCACCACCTCGTACACCATGTGGTGGAGGCCGGTGCCGTCGTCGGTATCTCCAATATACATCCCGGGGCGTTTGCGGACTGCATCTAACCCCTTGAGAACTTTGATATTTTTTGAGGTGTACTCGGCGGTTTCAGCCATGGATCAGACCTGTTTCAGGTAATACATTATTATACTATGTCCGTGTCTGTTTTCCACGGGCCTAACCGCCTGAAAAAAGGGCTCCGGGTTTCACGTGGAACCTCATGGTGTCCCCCGGTAATTCCAGCCCGATATCTTCCTCCAACACGGACAGCCAGATCTGCAGGCCGGAACCGGCCCATAGCTGCAGCGCGGCATCCAGTGCACCAGGATCCAGGTCGGCGGCTATGTCGTCTATTAACAGGATGGGATAGCGCGACGCCTCCCGCATGAGCTCGGCCTGGCAGCGAAACAACATCAGGCTGGCCAGCTTGGCCTGCCCCCGGGACAACCCCGAGGCTGTCGGGCCATTGCCTTCGAGAATCCAGTCGTCGTGTTGGGGGCCCACAACCGCACGACCCGCCTGGGCTTCCCTGCCGGCGCTCTGCTGAAGCGCCTCCCGCAAAGAGGCATCCCGCCAGCCTCGCCGGAATTGCACGCCGAGGGCCCGCAGGGCGGCAGGGCGTTCCATCGCGGAAAACCGCTCGTCCAGGCGCTCTACCAGCCGAGCCCTCAGCGCCGAGACCACCTCCCCGTATGAAATAACCGCCTCCGTCCATGGCGCCAGTTCAGCGCCCGTGGCTCGGCTCTTGAGCAAGGCGTTGCGCTGACGATGGGCCCGATACCACTGCCGCCAGACAGGCAGGAACCGGGGTTCCACGTGGAACAATGCCCAATCCATGAACCGGCGTCGGCCCGCGGGGGCGCCCTGGACCAGGCGCACCGTGTCCCCGCCCAAGTATTCGACCGGGACGGCTTGGGCGATGGCAGTCAGGTCGGTGGGGGCGCCGTCGAGGTGGACGGCCCGCTGCCGGGCCTGCAGGGCCATCCCCAGAACATGGGACGTTTCGGCCTGCGCCCGGAGGAGGACCCGCGCCACGTCTGTTCCGTTGCGTATGGCCTCGGCAATTGCGGCACTCCGGAAAGAGCGGCCGCGGGCCGCGCAGTAAATGCCTTCCATGATGCTGGTCTTGCCCGAGCCGTTGGCCCCGGCCAGAACCACCCAGTCACATGCGTCCAGCAGGGCTCCCGCTTCGGGATGGCACCGGATGTTCTCCAGGCGGATCTCTGTCAGCCGCGTCATGGGGTTGTCGCCGCCGAGCGATGGCGGGCCCCGCGGTGCCGCCGGTTAGTCACTTCTATAGCGGGCCTAGAGCCGCATGGGCATGATGACGTAGCGATAGCGCGCCGTATCGGGGACGCCGAGCAGGGCACTGGAGTTCGAATCCGTGAATCGGAATTCCACGGTCTCGCCGTCAAGCGCGGAGAGCGCATCCTGCAGGTAGGTTGCGTTGAAGGCTATGGTCAGGCGTTCGCCCTCGTAGCGGGCCGATACCGACTCTTCCGCCTCCTCGTTCTCCGGGTTGTGTGCCGCCAGGGTGAATCCGTCATCCGAGGCTTCCAGGCGAATCCCGCGGAATTTTTCGTTGGCCAGTATCGCCACGCGCGTCAGCGCTTCGCGCAAGGGTTCGCGGTCGGCGAGAAGGCGTTTGTTGCTGGACTGCGGGATCACCCGGTCATAGTCCGGGAACTGGCCGTCTATGAGCTTGGTGGTGAGTTTCCGGTGGCCGAAATCGAAGCGGGCGTGCGTCGAGGTCAAGGCGACGGTAACGGTCTTGTCGGCCTGGCCCAGCAGGCGCTCCAGCTCCATGACCGCTTTGCGGGGAAGAATGGCCGATTTCTCGTCCTCGACCTCGGGCGCCTCCTCGGCATCGCACAGCGCCAGACGATGCCCGTCCGTCGCGACCGCACGCAGCCGTTCGGGGGATATCTCCAGCAACAGGCCGGTGAGGTAATAGCGCACGTCCTGCTGCGCCATTGCAAAAGCACTCCGTTTCAGCAAGTCGGCCAGAACGTCACGTTCAATGTTGAAGCGCATTCCCTGGTCCAGCTCCCCGACGGTGGGAAATTCATCTACCGGCAGTGATGCCAGGGCAAAGCGGCTGCGGCCCGAGCTGAGTCTGACCCGCCCCTCTTCCTGGCTCAGGCGTACGCTGGCACCCTCCGGCAAGGCCCGGCAGATATCGAGCAGCTTGCGGGCCGGCACGGTAGCGGCACCGGTCTTTTTGCCCCCGGATGACAGGTGGGCGCTCATTTCCACCTCCAGATCCGTCGTAACCAGGCCGACAGCATTATCGGATTCCACTTCGATCCGGACATTCCCCAGAATGGGAATTGTCTGGCGGCGCTCGACGACACCAATGACCGCTTGCAGGGAAGGAAGTAATTCTTCGCGTAATAACTCTATTTCCATATATCTCTCCCAGTCATCATAGTAAGCGCTGTGGATTTGTTGATAAATTGTAAATTTTTAATATAAACAACAACTTATACATCATCTTTCAGGCTCGTAAAAGGATGGCATACGGTGGACACTTTGTGGATAACCCGGGTCCCGCAAGTCACGCACAGTTTATCCACATCTTGCTGCGTACTCTATACCGAAAGCTGCTTGACGAGATTCTGATAATCGTCATCCATACGGGCATCCATGGCCCGCAACTCGCGAATCTTGCGACAGGCATGCAAGACCGTGCTGTGATCGCGTCCACCGAATGCATTGCCGATTTCGGGCAGACTATGCCGGGTCAGCTCCTTGGCCAGCGACATGGCCACCTGGCGTGGCCGGGTGATGGATCGCGACCGGTTCCTGGAGCATAGATCGGCGGTCCGTATCCGGAAGTAATTGGCCACCGTGCGTTGGATGTTTTCTATCGTTACCAGTTTCTGCTGCACCGCCAGCAGATCCCGCAGGGCGCCCCGCGCCAAATCGAGCGTGACCGGGCGCCCGGTGAAACGGGCCGTGGCCAACACACGGCGCAACGCGCCTTCGAGCTCACGGACATTGGAGCTGATGCGCTGGGCGAGGAAAAACGCCACCGATTCGGGAAGATCCACGCCCTGCTGCTGCGATTTGCTCATGGCGATGGCAACACGGGTTTCCAGTTCTGGCGGATCCACCGAGGCAATCAGTCCCCACCCAAAGCGCGATTTCAACCGCTCTTCCAGTCCGGCGATCTCCTTGGGGTAGCGATCGCTGGTGAGCACGATCTGGTGACGCCCTTCCATCAACGTGTTGAAGGTATGGAAGAACTCTTCCTGGGAACGCTCCTTGTGGGCAAAGAACTGGATATCGTCGATCAGCAGCACATCCAGCGAGCGGTAGCGCTCCTTGAAGGCATCGATCCGGTTGTGCTGCAGGGCCCGGATCATGTCATTGACGAAGCGTTCGGACTGGACGTAGGCCACGCGTCGGGCGCCGCCGTCCTGCTGTTTCAGGTGGTTCGCCAGGCTGTGCATCAGGTGCGTCTTGCCCAAGCCCACGCCGCCGTATATGAACAGCGGGTTGTACTGGCCGCCCGGCTGCTCGGCGACCAGCAGCGCCGCGGCGCGCGCCATCTGGTTGGACGGCCCCTCGATGAAATTGTCGAAGCGGTAATTGGGGTCGATGGGATTGCCCGGCACCCCCGGACGCCGCGGCTCCGGACTCTCCCGGGTTGGTGCGTCCTCCGCCGTGCCCGACCCCAAGCTCAGCTCGACCCGCGCGTTCTCGCGTGCCGCGAATTCACGGAACAGCGTGCGGATCTTGTCGAGAAACCGGCTCTCCACCTCGTCCATGACGAAACGGTTGGGCGCCAGCAGGCGCAGGGAGCCGTCGCTTTCCACCGCATGCAACGGACGCAGCCACAAGTTCAGGTCGCGCTCTTCGCACTCTTGCTCAAGGCGGGTGAAACAGCGCTGCCAGAGGCTTGCGGACATTGCCTGCATTGCATCAGGGAAGGCCTGCCAGTCTAACCCTCTCGCGCTTCTTGCACCACAGGCATGAATCTTGACATCGTGCGCGTGGACTGGTCTAATGTGCGACCCACTTGAACGCATCGCTTACGGCGCGTCAGCGAACCTCAAGAGTCCAGAATGAAACGCACTTACCAGCCCAGTCGAATTCATCGCAAGCGCACGCATGGCTTTCGTGCACGCATGGCCACCAAGGGTGGCCGCAGCGTTATCAAGGCCCGCCGCGCCAAGGGGCGCGCCCGTCTCAGCGCCTGAGCCGACGGCAGGCTTCGGTTTTCCCCGCCGTGCGCGCCTGACCCAAGCGTTGGAGTTCGCGCACGTGTTCAAGCAAGGACGACGAACCCGCGCCCGCTACTTCACCGTGGTGGCGACGCCGGGCGGCGAGTACCCGCGCCTGGGGCTCGCAATTGGCCGCAAGGCCTCGCCCCGGGCCGTTGTCCGCAACCGGATCAAGCGGATAGTCCGGGATGTGTTTCGCCATGCCTCCCTGCCCGCACTCGATATCGTGGTGGTGGCGCGTGGCGGGCTGGATGCCATTCCGCGGGCCCGCTTGCGGGCTGATATCGAACATGCGATGACTCATCTGGATTCATGATGCGAACCTTTCTTATCGGCCTCGTCCGTTTCTACCAGATTCTGATCAGCCCCTGGCTCGGCATGCATTGCCGCTATACGCCCACCTGCTCCGCCTACGCCATGGAAGCCCTGCGGGTGCACGGTGTGTTCCGGGGTGGATTGCTCGCCATCGCCCGCATCGGGCGCTGCCATCCGTTTCACGCCGGGGGACATGATCCGGTGCCGCCCGGGACATCACACTGATGGATACACGCCGCATCATCCTGTACGGGGCCTTCGGGCTGATCGCTTTCCTGCTCTGGCAGCAATGGCACGTCGAGCATCCGGCCAAGGCGCCGGCCACTGCCTCCGCGCCGGCCGCGGCGAGCCAGCCGCCGGCCGCCACATCGCCCGCCACCAGGGGTGCGGCACATGCCCCGGTCATCAACACGCCGCGCACGCCGGCCGAGCAGTCGCTTGGCCTCGAGCCGCCGGCCGGCCCCCGCATCCGGATCCATACCGACGTCCTGGATGTGAGCGTGGCCCTGGACGGCGGGCAGCTGACCCGCGCCGCTCTGTTGAAATATCCGCGCAAGCTGCATTCCAGGCAGAGTATCGACCTGCTGACACCGGGCAGCAAGGACCGCAGCGCGCTCATGGTGCGCCCGGAACTGCACGGAGGCGGCCTGCCCGCGGCGCCGGTGTTCAGCGCTGCCTCCGGCGACTACCGGCTGGCCCCCAACGCGGCGACGCTTCGCGTTCCCCTGACCTGGAACGCCAATGGCGTCACACTGACGCGCACACTGGTGTTCAAGCGCGGCAGCTACGACGTGAGAATAGAAACCCGGGTTGAGAACCAGCGCAGCGATGCCATGGACCTGACGCCCGGCGTGAGCCTGGTGGGAGCCAATCCACCGGTGGCCCAGCATTTCTGGCAGCATTTCCTGCCCAAGTACATTGCCTATCGCGGCCCGGCGTACTACAACGACAGCGACGGCTACGAAAAGACATCCGCCAGCAGCCTGGCCGACACCCCGCTCGACAAGCAGTTTGCAGGCGGCTGGATCGCGGGTATCCGGCAGTACTTCGTCGCGGCGGCTATACCGCCCGCCGCCGACCAGGCACGTTATTTCGGACGGGCCATCGACGGTGGGTATGTGATCGGGTATCACCTGGCGCCGTTCCGGGTGAACGCCGGCACAAGCGTCAACACCAGCGCCCAGATTTTCCTGGGCCCGAAAAAGCAGGGCATCCTCAATGCCGTGGCGCCGGGCCTCTCGCGCACGGTCGACTACGGGCATGCCACGATCATTTGCAAACCGATTTTCAGCGTACTGTCCTTCATCCACGGCATACTCGGCAATTGGGGCTGGTCGATCATCATCCTGGTTCTGCTGATCAAGGCCCTGTTCTATTACCCGCAGCGCATGAGCGCCCGCTCCATGGCCAAGATGCGCAAGCTGCAACCACGCATCAAGCTGCTGCGCGAGCGCTACAAGGACGACCGGCAGAAGCTGTCGCAGGCCACCATGGATCTGTACCGCAAGGAAGGTGCCAATCCGGTTTCCGGCTGCCTGCCGATGCTCATCCAGCTGCCGATCTTCATCGGCCTGTTCTACGTGCTGATCTACAGCGTGGAACTGCGCCTGGCGCCATGGATCCTGTGGATCCACGACCTTTCCCAGCCCGATCCCTACTTCGTGCTGCCCATCATCTACGCGGCGTTGAGCTTCGTGCAGTTCCGCCTGCAGCCGCAGACCATGGACAATGCGCAGGCGAAGATGATGATGGTGATGCCGCTGCTCTTCGCCTTTTTCTATGCGCTGTTCCCGTCCGGCCTGGTGCTGTACTACTCGCTCAGCACGGGACTGAACATCGCGATCCAGTACAGGGTGAACCACGAACTGGGCATGAAGGGTCTCGGCGTGCTGCCGAAGATCGACTGGCCGTGGAAGAAGAAAGATAACAGCTGACGGTTGTCCGGGGTGATGGCAATACCGGCCTGACCGTCTACCGATCCTCTTTCCAGCGACGGAAAATCAGGCTGGTATTGATCCCGCCGAACGCAAAGTTGTTGCTCATGATGTAATCGACTTCGCGTTCGAGCGGCTTGTCGCGCACGTGGTTTATGGGTGCGATGTCCGCGCCGGGATTGTCGAGGTTGCGCGTGGGCGCGAACCAGCCTTCATTCATCATCTGGATCGAAAGCCACGCTTCCAGCGGGCCGCAGGCACCGATCGAGTGACCGAAATAGCCCTTGAAGGAACTGACCGGGACCTGGTCGCCGAGTACTTCCAGGGTAGCCTGCGATTCGGCCACGTCGCCGCGGTCGGTGCCGGTGGCATGGGCGTTGACGTAGCCAATCTGACCGGGCTCCAGTCCCGCGCTGTCGAGCGCGGCCCGCATGACTTCCGCCATCGTGGCGCGGTTGGGACGCGTGATGTGCGTGCCGTCGGTGTTGCTCGCAAACCCTGCGATCTCGGCATAGATGCTTGCGCCGCGCGCACGGGCATGCTCCAGGTCCTCGACGATCAGGGTGGCCCCGCCTTCGCCGACCACGATGCCGTCGCGTTCGACGTCGAACGGGCGCGAGGCGCATTCTGGCGTATCGTTCATGGTGCTGGTGGCGTTGATCATGTCGAACACCACCGCGCTCACCACCGAGAGTTCATCGGCGCCGCCGGCGATCATCACGTCTTCCTTGCCTTCGAGGATCGTCTCGTAGGAGTAACCGATGCCCTGG
>Ga0102952_1000788_pt1 | contig 11140 bp, 11 predicted proteins | sample SalPon2A_C_D1_MG_FD_78506 | JGI IMG/M metagenome (GOLD analysis project Ga0102952, IMG submission 78506) | Soil microbial communities from South San Francisco under conditions of wetland restoration - Salt Pond MetaG R2A_C_D1_MG | ecosystem: Environmental > Terrestrial > Soil > Wetlands | place... | reverse complement strand
CCTCAGAACCTTCTAATCCATCACCTGAAACCAGTGATGATGTTACCTCAGAACCTTCTAATCCATCACCTGAAACCAGTGATGATGTTACCTCAGAACCTTCTAATCCATCACCTGAAAAAATTGATAGTAAAAATAATGACTCTGATGTTTCAAAGATAAATAATTCACAATCAAACACTGATAATACCAGAATCAAAACTGTTTCAAAAAACATTCCTTCTCATGAAACAAATGATTCTGAAATTATCAAAACAAAAATTATTGATGAAAAAAATACTCCTAACAACATCAATGACAAAAAAGAAATTAAAAAACTAGACAATTTGTCTGTTGAAGATATAGAACTTGGAATAATCCTGAACCAAATTAATTTACAATGTGATTCTAGCATCTTGATTGACACCATTTCATATTATGATGGAATGGGACCTGCTTTGTATAGACTATGTAAATTTGATAGTTCTTTGAATTTTTTTAACGAGTCATTGATCAAAAACCCTAATGATGTTGAAGTCCTTACAAACAAAGGCTCTACTTTGGGAAAATTAGGGCATCTTTCTGAGGCAATAATGTACTATGATCAGGCCATCAAAATTGATCCTGATTTTTTGCCTGCTAAAAATAACAAAGCAAATGCCCTTGCAAATATGGGAAATTATGATGATGCCGTTCTACTGTATAATGACATTTTAGAGAAAAGTCCAAATTATATGACTGCTAGAAAAAATCTTGATATGGTATTATCACTAAATATGGATAGCACTGATCTAGTTCATACACCAACAGACTCTGATATTGGAAATATCATTTATGCAGAATCTTCTATGTCTGAAAAAACTATTCAAACCAATCAGAAAACACAAGAGTCCATCGACTTTATTAACGAAATTAATCTTGTATTTTCTACTTTGGGCTCTCTATTTGGATTTCTGAACTAATTTTATTTTAAAACATATGCAGTTTTTCAATAAACCTATAAAGCCCTGTCAAGACGAACGACATAAGGAAACAATATGAGTAAGATACTTGAAAAATCATTAAGAGATGCACGAAAAGAAGATGCATTAACAATGGGTACTAAACAAGTTTTAAACTCTCTAAATAATTCCAAGCTCATTGTATTGTCTCGTTCAGTAAAAAAAGAAACGCTCGAGCAAATTGAATCAGGTGCAAAAAAAGAAAAAATACCTTTAGTAAACTTTCAAGGAACATCAGTTGCATTAGGTAGATTATGCGGCTTACAATTTAGAATCTCAACAATATCATTTACTTCCATCGATGATGCAAGCATCAAATCAATTTTAAAAGATACAGAAGCTGAGGAAAAAAATGAATAACCATATTTTCTGTAATGTAAGTTTAAATGAGACTTTTCTTGTTCGGAGATAACTAGGAATTCTAATGACACAATCAATTAAACTAACCACTGATCAGATGCGTATGATGTCTCTTTTCCAAAATGTAACAGGTGCAACAGCTCGTGATTGTGTGGAAGATGAAAAACAAGATAGAGTAATTTTTGTAGTCAACTCTGGTAAAATGGGACTTGCAATTGGCAAGGGTGGCATTCACATTAAATCCTTACAAAATATTGTTAAAAGAAATGTTGAATTGGTTGAATTCGATGAGGATCCAGCCAAATTTTTATCTACTTTACTTAATTCAAAACTGATCTCAGAAGTAAAAATAAATACACGCGCAGATGGATCAAAACAGGCAATAGTTATGGTAGACTCAAGAAAGAAAGGAATCGTTGTTGGAAGAGAAGGCAGAAATGCTGAAAAAGCAAGATTACTTGCAAAACGATATTTTGATATTAGCAGTGTATTGATTAACAGCCCTGAACGCGCGACTTTGGAGATGTAATATATGAGAAAATCACCACTTGGATTATTTGCTGGCAGAGTTTTGACTTCTAAAAAGAAGACACAACGATGGGCTATCTCAACTTACAAAAGAAGAAAACTTGGTATTGATAAAAAGGCTGATCCGCTTGGAGGAGCTCCACAAGCCAGAGGTATTGTTTTAGAAAAAGTTGGTATCGCAGCAAAACAACCAAACTCTGCTATCAGAAAATGTGTTAGAGTTCAGTTAATTAAAAACGGTAAAACAGTTACAGCATTCTTACCTCGAGACGGTGCCATGAACTTTATTGATGAACACGATGAGGTTCATATTCAAGGTATGGGCGCAACTCAAGGTGGTGCAATGGGGGATATTCCCGGTGTTAGATTCAAAGTTTTCAAAGTTAATGGTACATCACTTCATGAATTAGTTATTGGTAAGAAGGAGAAACCAAGGAGATAGAAATGGCTGAAACTAAAAATTTATTGTTATTTAGAAAGTGGGATTTATCTAACATCGAGGTAAAAGATCCTGGATTAAAGACTGCTATCTCTTTGAGAAAACAAATTTTACCTTACACTTATGGTCGCTCTGCACTAAAGAGATTCAACAAAGCTGATGTCAACATTGTTGAGAGATTAATCAACAAGACAATGCACTTTGGAAAGAAATATGCAAAGAATACTGGTAGAATGACTGGTAAAAAAACAAAACTACTCAATACTGTAAAAACCGCATTTGATATTATTGCTCTTAAAACTGGCCAAAACCCCGTTGAAATTCTTGTTAGAGCAGTTGAATTTTCTGCCCCAAACGAGGATACGACCAGAATTGTATATGGTGGCACAGTTTATCATGTGTCAGTTGATGTTGCCCCAATCAGAAGAGTCGACTTGGCTTTGAAATTTATCGCCGATGCCATTAAAGAATCAACATTCTCAAATCCAAAACCGATTGAAGAGCACATGGCAGAGCAACTAATGCTTGCAGCAGCCAATGATCCTAATGCCCCTTCCGTAAAAAAGAAGAATGAATTAGAGCGCATAGCACAAGCATCTAGATAGAAAATTTTTCCAGTAGCCCGAGGCAGATTCGAACTGCCGTCTCCGCCTATCCACTCTTGAGATCCAGAGGGCAGAATCCTTGATCTAAAATATTATTTGACCGCTAGACTATCGGGCTACTAAACCAAATCCCAATGTTTTAGAATATAATCATTTGCTGCGATTACTTTATTCTAACTTCATGAATTGCAGTTCCATAGTCACAGTCTGCTTTTAATCGCATATATGGAATCAATCGAAAATGAATCGAATAGATGTCTTTTTCTTTTAACAAAATTCCTTTCTGAATCAGTGATGCAAGTCCTCTTGATGGAACTGTAATTGTTACATTCTTTTCTTTACATATCTGCTCTCTCTTTTTTTGAAATTGTTTTAATGAGAATGCAACATCATTAATTTCTAAAATCAAAGGCCAAATGATTTCACTCCATACAAACCTCCTGTTCTCTGTTGCTGAGGCATATTTTCCTTTCTCACTCAACATTAATAACATCTGCAAATGATGTTATAACTTAATAGTTGTCACAAAAAGAAATTGAAGAATCTATGAATTTGTTAGAAAAAAATTGGACTATAGATCCAATTCTACGAGAATTCATGTTGGGTAAAATCACAGATGTCTCAGACTATCCAATTAAAGTTAAAGATGTTGTATTTCATATACCTTATCTGACCTCTGAAAAAAAATACATTTTGTGGAAATGTTATTGGCCTGACTGTCATAATTGCTGCGACAGACAAGGAAGACTACCATTAACATCTGATGATTTGATTACCATTGGAAATGGTTTGAAATACCAAAAGACATCTGATTTTATAAAAAATGAAACTCTTACTGTTACATATCAGGAACCTGGTCCCTCTGGTCAGATGACTACCATGACTACAATTAATCTAAAAAGAAAAACTGATGAGACTGAAGCTGACGATGGAACACATATCTCTTGTAGATTTTTAGATGAGAAAGGAGGTTGCAGCATGCATCCAGACAGACCTGGAGTTTGCTATCTGTATCCGTTTTCTAGCTGGCTTGAAAATGAAAAAGGAAAGGCTCGTGTTCATGCGACATATCAGTTTACAGGTGATTGTCCTGGATTTTACTTGGCAGAAAATTTAGATCCTATGAGGGAGGAGTTCAAAGCGTATTCAAAAACAATCTATGATTACAATATGACCTCAAATAGGACAAGCAGAGAAGGATTCAGCTCAGTCAGTTTCAGTTAGGCTTTAGCTACTTTCATCAGATCAGAAATTTTAATATCCATTCCAAACCTATCCTCGTTCTTTTTCATGTATCTGAATATTGAAATAAAGTCTGGCAGTGCCTTAAAGAAACTAAAGTCTTTGTGAATTTTAGCTCTGACAAAATTAAACACCTTGGCATATACTTTGTAGTGTTTCTCCACTGCTTTCTCATATGCCTTAAAATCATTCATGTTCTCCAAGAATATCTCAACACACTGCATTGATGGAATGATTCCTTCTCCTAGCAGTGCATAAACCGTTCCAATTGATTCACCAACACCTACTACTTTACCTGAATAGTATGGCTTACATCTGTCTGGCGTTGCAAGTCTGATAGGGCGTCCCTTTGTTGCAATCACTTTACCTCCGTGTTTTTTCAAGAAATTGTCAGTTGCTTTGATATGTTGTTTATTATAATCTCCTGCACCAATGTGTGCCCACTTCTCACCCAGTGGAAAATACCAAAAATATCCTGACATTCCAGGAAATGGTTCAATGTAAAAATCGTCATATGGCAAGCCGTTTTCATACTCTACTTTGTATTCATATGTTGGCAGGAAAAAATCCTCCTTTAGTTTTGGAAGATAGACTCTATTAAATCCAGTACAGTCAACTATCATGTCATACTCTTTTTCCAATTCTTCCAGCTTTGGAGATTGGCCATAAATTATCTTGGAGTTTTTTATGAAATCCTTGATCAATCCCAGTTTGTCATATGTACATAATCCCTTTAACCCTATATCGAATTTTACATCGTTGTTCATCTTTACATGCATGTTTTTGCCATCGTGAATTAGAAAATCATCGAAGTTTCTTCCTGTCTTTTTGCAAAATTCTCTTAGTACTGGTTTGATTGTTCCCCACGCACAAATCGAATCATGTTTTTCCTCAACATTTCTTTCATAACCGACCACTTCATGTTCAGAGTCTTTTAGTCTAGCCATGAGATAGGAACCCGCAACGCCCATTCCCATTACTGCAATCTTCAAGATAATCTGCGATTGAGCTATGCCTAATAAATATACTATCTGGAAATTTTTCTAGTGTTAATTATTACTAGTAGGAAAAAGTAGTGCTGGTTAAATATCAAAAGTACATAGTATGTTTGAAAAGGTAGTCTGTCGTCTGATTACAAATGTTTCAGACCTTAAGAAAATCGCTGTCATCAGAAGACTCAACGTCGCTGATCTTAAGTGATGATCTGTCATCAACTCCCATCGGAGTTGATCTTAAGATCACTTACCTTTTTAAATTTGGTATTTTCTTTGATGTATTATGGATACGTTTGATGCAATTAATCAACGGCGCTCTGTGAAATGTTTTGATAAAAACCACAAGATGACAAAAGATGAGATTGACCAACTTTTGGAACTTGCAGTTTTGTCTCCAACATCATACAACATACAAAACTGGAGATTTGTTACAGTAACTGATCAAGCAATTAAAGACAAGCTATCTGAAATCTCTCACGGACAACAGCAAGTATCTGACGCATCTCTTGTGATAATTTTATGTGCTGACTTGAATTCCTGGGATAAAGACCCTGAAAGATACTGGGCAAACATACCGGCAGAGCCACGCAACGCATTAATTGAATCCCTTAGAAATTCATATGGTGGAAAACTCCAGCAACAGCGAGACGAGGCAATGCGCTCTTGCGGTATGGCATCTCAGACAATAATGCTTGCAGCAAAGTCTATGGGATACGATACATGCCCTATGAAGGGATTTGATTATAATGCAGTTGGAAAGATGATTAATCTCCCATCAGACCATGTCATATCTATGATGGTAGTTATGGGAAAGAGGATAAAAGACGCATCTCCAAGAGGTGGGCAATTGCCGCTATCTGATGTCGTTTTTGAGAACAGCTTCTAAATCTGTCTTAATTTGAAACAAATATCTTTTATCATGTAATATGACATACTGTCATTGAAAGATTGAATCCTGCTGTCGTGTTACATGTCAGTGCATTCAGCCGGATAGGTAAAAGGACCGCATCAATCTTGATTATTTTCTGGTTATGTCTTTTTCCACCATCGCTGGTTTTTAAGACATGAACGGTATAAAATGACATGGTGCTAATATGGATTGGAATCGTAATTGGAGTTTTACTGACTATGGTTTTGATTATCAAGGTATCGAAAACAAATCCACATGAGATAGCTGGAATCGAGATGCATTGTTCAAAGTGTGGGCTAAAAACAAAGGGTTCAGAATGTCCAAGATGCAAGTTCCAGTCATTTGGAGTTTAGAATACCTGTCTTCTTTATGTATGATGAACTGTATGGTATAGTATGATAACAAAAGAACAAAAACTAAAGATCTTTGAAAATACAATTTCAGGACTTAGAATAGTCATTGATTCGGATAAAAAACGATTAGATGCACATGACAGACTGGAAGAAAAGTACCGAAGATTGTCGATAAACTAGAGTTTCAATTAATCTACTTTTTTGTAATGGTAATCTGAGTTTAGAAAAGGAACCTTCTAAATACTTAAGTTTCATATCTGTAAAGAAAATCATGGGCTTTGCAAAAAAAGTTCTAGAGTATCAACAAAAGAAACTAGTTGAAGCACAAAATAATCTTCAATCCCATTTAGATAAAAAAGAAGAACTCAAATGCATGGGAACAGATAAGGAAATAACTAACGAGGAAAAAATGATCAAGATTTGGTTCTCAAACATTGAGAAGATTAAGCGGGCAATCAACAAGTTACAAGAAAAATAAGTTCCAGAATCCAAATACTTAAGTGGTAAATCTGAAAAAGAAAATCTAACTTAGAAAAACATATTGAGCTTTTTACCCAATGTATTTACTTAGTGTATCAAATCATTTACTGCGTTATTCAATGTGGTATCTTTTGCCCTAGTTTTTCTGTAGTGATTACCTCCATATCATTTAAGATTAACAAAACAGCTTGAATCTATCATAAATCTTGTGCAAGAATAATGATATTGAAGTTTTTGTATTTCTGATCTAATTTACGCCCTTTCTTCTGTTCAATTTTGCCTTTGGAAAATTTGTAGTGTTTTCAAATTCTTCTTGCTTTCTTTTGACTATTTCTCTTTCTTCATCTGTTTGGTCACGAATGATGATATCTTCCATGTCTACAAAATTCTTGCATTTTGTACATAGCCATAATGTTGTCTTTTCTACTTCATGATATTCGGGTAATCGTCTATTACCACACTGCTTGCAAAATAACGGCATATCCATTTCAAGAATTACAAACTTAAGAGTGTTAAAGTCTAGGAAAAAAATATCTTAATTTAATGTGATCTCACTTTTTACTCCTTGTCGATAAATTCGTTAACACCTGGTATTTTGATAATTACTCAATCAAAATTGCAGGCTTGAATGGCCTTGCATGTATTGCCTTTCCTTTAGGATCATAGATACCACTATCTGATTCTGAATATACTGTGATATCTACTCCAAACTCTTTCTTTCCAATGGATTTCAATTCACTAGACAAGAATTCTTTTTCATCAAATTCTTTGGATTCAAGTTTCATTTGCTTGATAACTTCTGATTCTGAATGCAAATCCTTGATTACTTTTTGTATATAGTCTGGCATTTTCTTGGCATCACTAGTTTCAGGATTTGCAATCAATTCCTTCATTACCACTCCCATGTTATTTTGCCCACCTACCATAATTCTTAGTATTTTACGATACACTGTTAATTTGAATTCGTCTGAATTGACATAGATTACAATTTTTTGTGGAGTGATTTTTGTAACTTTGAGAATATTTGCAATATCGTCCATGGTTCTTCTGAGTAATTCTTCAGATTGAATTGATGTGGCATCAACATTTTCTTTGGAATATTCAGGCCAACCTGATTTTGACACTAGATCCGAATGTCCTATCTTTTCCCACATTTCTTCAGCTATATGTGGTGCAAATGGGGACAACATTGCAACTCGTGCAGAATTTATCTTGTGCAGAATTCCTGAAATGTCTCCTCTTTCTTTTGCCTCTGCTCTTTTGTGATACCAACTCAAGTCTGATTCAAATGAAAATAGTATATTGTGCAAAGCTTCTCGTAGTCTCATCTTCTCTATTGCCTCTGTAACTTCAGATATCATGCTCTGGGTTTTTGATAAAATCCACCTATCTTCAGTCTCCAAATTACCAATTTCTCCTGCTTTTATCTTGGAGCACTCTTCAAGAAGGGACTCTAGCTTGTTTTGGATGCCTGAGACTGATTCCATGTTGAAATCTGCATCTTGTAGTAGTTCAGCTGATGATATTATTGCCAGTCTGATTGGGTCTGCACCATGGTCTCTGATTGCAGTTCGAAGTGGAATAATATTTCCCATACTTTTTGACATTTTAGCGCCATCCATCATTACAGAACCATTAACTACAATCTCTTTAGGCCAGTATTTTTTCTCAAATATCGCAACGTGATTTAATACAAAAAATGATAAGTGATTCTGAACCAAATCTCTACCTGAATGACGCGAGTCAACTGGATAGAAATATTGAAACTCTTTTTTCATCATTTCAATGATATCTTTTGACAACTTTGATGTTTGAATAGCTAATGTAATGTCTCCTTTATCTAGGAAAATATAATCAAAGAATTCTGTGGTAAGATTCTCAGGCGATACCGTTCCATCATTTACAAATCGTGAAATAGTATAGTATGCCATATATATTACACTATCTGATAAACTCTCTACAATCCAATCTTTATCCCATGGTAGTTTTGTTCCAAGTCCTTGCTGTCTTGCACATGCTCGTTCATGCAGCCAATCAATCACGTCTTTGAATTCTGTTTTGATCTTGTTTGGCAGAATATTCATCTCATCAAAACATTGTCTTGCCTTTTCTTTCCACTCTTCGTCCCCGTAATTTAAGAACCATTGATTTGACAATATCTTTACAACACATTCAGTTCCACAACGACATCTTACAGGACCGTTCTCAAGTACTGGGAATTTTTCTAGGTGATTGTTATCTTGCAACCACTCTCTTACTTTGTCTCGTCCAAACTCTACTTTGATACCTTGAAACTCTCCACACTTTTTGTTTAATTTTCCACTGATAAACTCTTTGAGATACAATTCATTTGTTGCCTCTTCCAGTTTTTGATCAGATTGGTTAGTTACCCCTAGCCTCTCACATACATCTTTTGCTGGAATCTCACTGTACCCTTCTGTAACTATGATTGGAATAGGCTCAATTTTTAAGGCTAGTTCATGGTTTTTGGCCTTGAGATCCATTAATGCCTGGTAATCTTTTGGCGCATGAGCTGGAACTGACATTACCAAACCCGTTCCCATTCCAGGTTCTACAAAATCTGCCTCAAGTACTGGGATTCTTACTCCATTATGTAGCGCAGTGGAATATTTTCCAATTAGTTCAGAACCTGCAATGTCGCCTTCAATTGAAATCTTTTTTTCAAAGAATTCTAGTTTCTTTGCACATTCTTCTGACACAATCCATTTTTCACCGTCTGCTTTGATCTTTTTGTATATTGTATTTGGATTCACCCAGAGATTTGTAATTCCAAAAATTGTTTCAGGTCGAAGTGTTGTAATTGGAAATATGTAATCATCTAACTTGAATTTGACTAGGTAATTTTTATCATCAATCTTTGGTTCTATGTCTCCCATTGTATCATGCTGTGATACAGGGTTTTGATCACGTGGACACCATCCAACTGGATGAGATCCCTGGATGATTTTGCCATTTTCTTTGAGAGTTGTGATCTGCCACTCGATAAACTTTTGATAACCTGGAACTATAGTTGTAAATTCTCTACGCCAATCAATGGAATAACCCATCTCGATCATGCCAGACTTTATCTCTTCATGAAAATAGTCTGCAATCTTTATTGGCTCTACAAATGTCTTGATGTTTTCTTCTGGGACGTGGTAAATGTTTCTTAATCCATCTAGAATCTCTTTTTCTTGAGATTGAATTCTTTTTGCCATGCCAAGAACTGGTGTTCCGGTGTAATGGAATCCCATTGGGAACAATACATTGTATCCCTGCATTCTGTAAAATCTTGCATGAACATCAGCTAATGTATATGTTCTACCGTGTCCAATGTGTTGCGGTGAGTTTGGATATGGATATGCTACTGTTATGAATTTTTTTTCCTTCTCATTTGGATCTGTCTCGAAGTCTTTGGTTTCATTCCACTTTTCTCTCCATTTGTTTTCGATCTCATTCCAATTAATTGTCATAAATTCCACTCATCCTAAAATCATTGATTTTGCTTTGGCTATTGCGGCGTCTTTTTTAGATGTGTCTTTTCCACCACCCTGTGCAAATTTGGCATCCCCGCCACCAGAACCACCTAAAACTGAGGCTATCTCCTTGGCAATCATGCCTGCATTGATCCCTGATTGCTCTCCGGAATACACCATAATCCTAACTGTTGGACCTGATTCGAATATTCCGCAAAATGCAATCTTTGGATCCTTGGCTACAAGTTTTTTGCCAAAGTTTTGATGGAAATAGTCATCGTACTGTTCACTTGCAGTAAAGCACAGCTTGTTTTTGATTGTAATTTCATCTAGATTGCCTGATTCTCCAGCCAAAATCTTTTCAAGTAATATTGGAATCTTTTCTCTTGCTTTTTGTTTATTTTCTTCTCTTCTTTTTTCTAGTTCTTCCTTTTGTGCAGCCTCTTTCTCTTTTTGTTTTGATTCTATCTCTTGTTGCTTGACATACTCAAATGCAGTTGGACCTGAGACAAACTCTATGCGAACAACACCGTCTTGAATTCGTTTAGTCTTTGTGATCTTGATTAGTTCAATACCTCCTGTCTTTTTTACATGTGTTCCACCACAAGCTTCGACATCCCTGTCTTCAATTGATACAATTCTTACTGACTTTACTTGAACTACGCCCCCCTGATAAATTCTAAATCCGTACTTTTGCTCCGCAGTTCCTCTGTCAAAGTATTCAATGGAAACAGGAAGATTTTGTTTTACCATGCTATTTGCGGTGTCCTCT
>Ga0102952_1000787_pt1 | contig 11141 bp, 7 predicted proteins | sample SalPon2A_C_D1_MG_FD_78506 | JGI IMG/M metagenome (GOLD analysis project Ga0102952, IMG submission 78506) | Soil microbial communities from South San Francisco under conditions of wetland restoration - Salt Pond MetaG R2A_C_D1_MG | ecosystem: Environmental > Terrestrial > Soil > Wetlands | place... | reverse complement strand
CCGCCGCCGATGACAACCAGGTGGCGCGGCAGGCGCTGCGGGGCGAGCGCTCCGGTCGAGGACCAGACGTGCCGCTCGTCGAAGGCGAAGCCCGGGATCTCGATCGGCGCCGAGCCGGTGGCGATCACGATCGCATCGGCCCCCAGGTCCCGCGCCCCCTCGGCGCTCGCGACGCGAACGGTGCGCCGATCGACCAGCGAGGCCGTGCCCATCAGCACCTCGACGCCGTGGTTCTTCAGCAGCCCGCCGACGCCGCCGGTCAGGCGCCCGACGATGCCCGCCTTCCACTCGACTAGCTTCTCGATCTCGAGCTTCACGCCCTCGACGGTGATGCCCATCGCGCCGGCGCGGCCGATCTTGTCCATCAAGGAGCCCGCGGCGATCAGCGCCTTGGAGGGGATGCAGCCCACGTTCAGGCAGGTGCCGCCGAGGTACTCCTTCTCCACGACGGTCACCGACTGGCCGAGCTGCGCCAAGCGGATGGCGCACACATAGCCGGCAGGACCGGCTCCGATGACGACGACCTTGCTCACGGGGGGCTCACTCCTCGGGATGGACGAACGCGGCGGACGAGGCACGCCGGCTTCCGGAGCCCGCGGCCGGGCCCGGGCCGTCCGGGTCGGGACGGGCCGGCGACGCACCGCTCGCGGGCGGGGCAGCCCCATGTTCTACCCGATGGAGCGCAGCGGCTGAATCCTCGAGCGCGTCGGGGCGGGCGCACGCGCGCGAGCGGGCCCCCTCCGCGGGGGATCGGCCCCTCCGCGGCGGGCTGCTAGAGTGTCCGCTCCGCGGACCGCCGCGGCCTTCCGCCGACCCCTGCCGAGAGGAACCATGAGCCAGCTCGTCGAGTGCGTCCCCAACTTCAGCGAGGGACGAGACCGCGCCGTCATCGATGCGATCGCCGCCCAGGTGGAGACCGTGGAGGGCGTGAAACTGCTCGACGTCGACCCGGGGCAGGCGACCAACCGGACCGTCGTGACCTTCGTCGGACCGCCGGCGGCCGTGGTCGAGGCCGCGGTCCGCTGCGTCGCCAAGGCAGGGGAGCTGATCGACATGTCCCGGCACGAGGGCGAGCACCCGCGCTTCGGCGCCACCGACGTCTGCCCGCTGGTCCCCGTCCGCGGCATCACCATGGAGGAGACCGTCGAGTACGCCCGCGAGCTCGCGCGACGCATCGGCGAGGAGCTCGGCATCTCCGTCTACTGCTACGAGAACGCGGCCACCAGCCCGGCGCGGCGCAATCTCGCCGACGTGCGCGCCGGAGAGTACGAGGGACTGGCCGAGCGCATCGTCACCGCGCAGTGGAAGCCCGACTTCGGGCCGGCGAAGTTCGACCCGCGCTCGGGCGCGACGGCGGTCGGCGCCCGGGACTTCCTGGTGGCCTACAACGTCAACCTGAACACGACCTCCACGCGGCGCGCGAACGCGATCGCCTACGACGTGCGCGAGCGCGGCCGGGTCAAGCGCAAGGGCGATCCCGTCACCGGCGAGATCGTGCTCGACGAGCGCGGCGAGAAGGTCTGGATTTCCGGCTCGCTGAAGTGCGTCAAGGGCATCGGCTGGTTCATCGAAGAGTACGGCGTGGCCCAGATCTCCATGAACCTGACGAACATCTCGGTGACGCCCTTCCACGTCGCCTTCGACGAGGTCGTCGCCAAGGCCGCCGAGCGCGGCGTCCGGGTGACCGGCTCGGAGCTCGTGGGCCTGATCCCGCTCGACGCGATGCTCGCCGCGGGACGCTATTTCCTGGAGAAGCAGCAGCGCTCGACGGGCGTCTCCGACGCGGAGCTGATCAAGATCGCGGTGAAGTCCACCGGGCTCGACGAGCTGTCCCCCTTCGTGCCGCAGGAGAAGATCATCGAGTACGCGATCGACACCGCGCGGGGCAAGCGCCTGGTCGACCGCACGCTGCGCGGTTTCGTCGAGGAGACCGCCTCGGAGTCCGTCGCCCCGGGCGGCGGGTCGGTGTCCGCCGCGGTGGGTGCGCTCGGTGCCGCGCTGGGCGCGATGGTCGCGAACCTCTCCGCGCACAAACGCGGGTGGGACGACCGCTGGAAGGAGTTCTCCGACTGGGCGGACCGCGGCAAAGCGCAGCACGATCGCCTGCTCGCGCTGGTCGACGCGGACACCGAGGCCTTCAACGCGATCCTGATCGCCTTCGGAATGCCGCGGGGGACCGAGTCCGAGCGAGCGGCCCGCGAGGCGGCGGTCCAGGCCGCCACCCGCGCCGCGATCGAAGTGCCGCTGCAAGTGATGGAAGCGGCGTGCGCCTCGCTGGAAGTGCTGCGCGCGATGGCCGAGCTCGGGAATCCCAACTCGGTCTCCGACGCCGGCGTGGGCGCGTTGTGCGCGCGCTCGGCGGTGCTGGGCGCGGGCCTGAACGTGCGCATCAACGGAGCGAGCTTGAAGGACCGCGAGCGGCTCTCCGAATTCCTCGCCCGGGCCGAGGACCTGCAGGCGCGGGCGATCGCCGCCGAAGCGGAGGTCCTGACCGTCATCGAGGCGCGCATCAGCGGCGGCTGATCGCCGACGCGCACCGCGGACGGCCGCCCCATGGACTTCGACGTCGACGCCCGGATCGAACGCGCCTCCACCCCGGCGGGCGGCTGCTACACCGACGAGGACGTTCACCGGGCCCTGCGCGAGCGGGTCTTCGCGCGCAGCTGGCAGTGGATCGCCCACGCCGGCGAGGTCGCGCGCACGGGCGATGTGCTCACGGTGGAGCTGTTGCCCGGCCTGCTCGACGAACCGCTGGTCCTGACTCGCGACGAACGGGGGACGCTGCGGTGCCTGTCGAACGTCTGCACGCACCGCGGCAACCTGGTCTGCACCGAAGCGGGCCGCTGCCGGCAGTTGCGCTGCGACTACCACGGCCGGCGGTTTCGGCTGGACGGCTCGTTCGAGTCGATGCCCGAGTTCGAAGGCGTCGAGGGATTCCCCGCGGCGACCGACGACCTGCCCCGAGTGGCCCTCGAGCAGTTCGGCGGCCAGCTCTTCGCGTCCCTCGACCCGGCGCACTCCTTCGCCGAGCTCATCGCCGACGTCGCGCGCCGCCTCGGTCACCTGCCGCTGGCGGAGTACCGGCCGGACGAGACGCGCTCGCGCGATTTCCTGGTGCAGGCCAACTGGGCGCTGTACGTGGACAACTACCTGGAGGGCTTCCACGTTCCCTACGTGCATCCCTCGCTGGCCAAGGCCCTCGACTACCGCAACTACACGGTGGAGCTGCAGCCGCTCTCGAGTCTGCAGCTCGGCCGCACCGCTGGCGCGGGCGAGGGAGCGGCGGACACCGACGTCGCGGCGTACTACTACTGGCTGTTCCCGAACACGATGCTCAACGTCTACCCCTGGGGGCTCTCGTTGAACGTCGTGCAGCCGCTGGCGGTCGATCGCACCCGCGTGCTGTTCCGCTCCTTCGTCGCGCGCCCGGAACTGCTGACCGAGGGCGCCGGCGCGGACCTCGACCGGGTGGAACGCGAGGACGAGGCCGTGGTCGAGCAGGTGCAGCGGGGCGTGCGCTCCCGCCTCTACCGCCGCGGCCGCTACTCGCCGCGCCGGGAGGCCGCGGTGCACCACTTCCACCGGCTGCTGCAGGCGGCGCTGGCGGCCGGGTCCTGAACTCGCGATCGCGCCCGTGCTGAGGAACGCGCGCTAGAACAACCCGACGATGCGGCCGTCGGCGTCGAGGTCGATGCTCTCCGCGGCGGGCCTGCGGGGCAGGCCGGGCATGGTCATGATGTCGCCGGTGAGCACCAGGATGAAACCGGCGCCGGCGCGCAGCTCGACGTCGCGCAAGGGGATGTCGAAGTTCCGCGGGCGGCCCTTGAGCAGCGGATCGGTGGAGAGCGAGTACTGCGTCTTGGCCATGCAGACCGGCAGCGCGCCGTGGCCTCGCTCCTCGAGCTTGTGGAAGCGGTCGCGCAGCTGGGTCGAGGCGATGATGTCGTCCGCGCCGTAGATCTCGCGGGCGATCTTCTTGACCTTGACCAGCAGCCGCGCGTGGTCCTTGTACAGCGGCCGGAAGTCGGCCTTGCCGCTCTCGGCGAGGGCGACCACCGCCCGGGCCAGGTCCTCGGCGCCCGCGCCGCCGCGCAGCCAGTGATCCGCCTGCACGACGTCCACGTTGAGGCGATTCCGCGCGCGCAGCACGACCGCGGCCTCCTCCTCCGTGTCGCTGACGAAGGAGTTCAGGCACACCACGGTGGGCACGCCGAAGCGGCGCACGTTCTCGACGTGCTTCTCCAGGTGATCGAGGCCGCGCTCCACGGCCGCGGGGTCGGGCGTGCCGATGTCCGCCAGCTTGACCCCGCCCTGGAACTTGAGCGCGCGCACCGTCGCCACCACCACGGCGGCGTCGGGCATCAGCCCGCCCACGCGGCACTTGATGTCGAAGAACTTCTCGGCGCCCAGATCCGCGCCGAAGCCCGCCTCGGTGACCGTGTACTCGGCCAGTCGCTGCGACATGCGCGTGGCCACCAGGCTGTTGCAGCCGTGGGCGATGTTGCCGAACGGGCCGCCGTGGACGAAGGCCGGGTTGTTCTCCAGCGTCTGCACGAGGTTGGGCGAGAAGGCGTCGCGCAGCAGGGCGGTCATCGCTCCCTGCGCGTGGAGGTCGGCGGCGGTCACCGGCTCGCGGTCGAACGTGCTGCCGATCTGGATCCGGCCCAGTCGCTCGCGCAGGTCGGCGAGCGAGGTGGCCAGCGTGAAGACGGCCATCACCTCCGACGCCGCGGTGATGTCGAACCCCGCCTCGCGCGGCACGGAGTTCCCGGTTCCGCCCAGCCCGACGACGATCTCGCGCAGCGCGCGGTCGTTCAGGTCGACCACGCGCTTCCAGCGGATCCGGCGCGGGTCGATGCCCAGCGCGTTCCCCTGGTGCAGGTGGTTGTCGATCATCGCCGCCAGCAGGTTGTGCGCCGAGGTGATCGCGTGGAAGTCGCCGGTGAAGTGGAGGTTGATGTCCTCCATCGGCACGACCTGTGCTCGCCCCCCGCCGGCGGCGCCGCCCTTCACACCGAAGCACGGTCCCAGCGACGGTTCGCGCAGGCAGATCGCGGTGCGCTTGCCGATGCGGTTGAGCGCGTCGCCGAGCCCGACCGTCGTGGTCGTCTTGCCCTCGCCGGCGGGAGTCGGGGAGATCGCCGTCACCAGGACGAGCTTGCCGGTGGGCGCCTGCTCGAGGCGGTCGTACACCGAGAGCTGCACCTTGGCCTTGGTGCGGCCGTAGGGGATCAACTCGTCGGCATCGATGTTCAGGCGCGCCGCCACGTCGGCGATCGGCAGCATGTCGGCGTCGCGCGCGATCTCGATGTCGGAGGGATAGGACTGGGTGCTCATGGGCCGGGAGCTTAACGATTCCCCGCGCGGGGCGCCCCGGGGGTCCGGGGGGGCGTCCGCGTGCCGTCCGCGGCGACGGCCGTCGCCTGGCATCGCGAAGCGCGATCCCTTCTACTGACCGCATGGACTCGATCCTCGACTCCCTGCTGCCCCTGACCGGCTTCGGGATCACCACCGTCGTCTCCGTGCTGGTGCTGTTCGGCGTCCACCGGCTGCTGCGCGGGCGATGGGGTGAAGCGCTCCAGTTCCGAACCCACATGATCATGCTCGGGCTCACGCTGGTGGCCCTTGTCGCGGTCGTCATTTCGCTGCCGATCGAGGACTCCACCCGTAGCGAGGTGCTGCGACTGCTCGGACTGTTGCTCTCGGCGGCGATCGCGCTTTCGTCGACGACCTTCCTGAGCAACGCGATGGGCGGTCTGATGCTGCGCTCGCTGCGCAACTTCAAGATCGGCGACTTCATCCGCGTCGACGATCACTTCGGCAGGGTCACCGAGCGCGGCCTCTTCCACACCGAGATCCAGACCGAGGACCGCGACCTGATCACGCTGCCCAACCTGATGCTGGTCACCTCGGCCGTGCGGCACCTGCGGCGCAGCGGGACGATCGTCTCGACCACCGTCTCGCTGGGCTACGACACGCCGCGCGGCAGGATCGAGACGTGCCTGGTCGAGGCTGCCGCGGCGGCCGGTCTCGAGGAGCCGTACGTGCAGGTCCTCGAGCTGGGCGACTTCTCGGTCAGCTACCGGATTGCCGGCCTGCTGGTCGAGGTCAAGCAGGTCCTGTCCGTGCGCTCGGACCTCGCCAAGCAGGTGATGGACGCGCTGCACGGCGCGGGGATCGAGATCGTCTCCCCCACCGTGATGACCACGCGGGCCCTCGATCCGCGCGCCCGGATCCTGCCCACCCCGTCGGAGGCGGCAGCCGAGCCCGCTCCCGGCCAGCCGGAGTCGGTGGCCTTCGACAAGGCCGACGAGGCCGAGCAACTCGAACGCCGCCGCCAGCGCGGCACCGAACTCGCGGCCGAGATCGCCTGGCTCGAGACCGACCGCAACGCGGCGTCCCCGGGCCCCGAACGCGACCGCCTCGCCGCGCGCATCGACCGCTTGAGCGAGCTGAAGCAGACGCTGGAGCACGAGGTCGAGGCGCGCGAGGACCTGCTGCGCCGACTGGACGAGGAGTAGCGCCGCGGCAGCGATCCCGCTCGGGCGCCGCCCCTACAGCGGGAACGCGCCGTCGCCGGGCTGGGCCTCGCCCAGGCGTTCGGCGATCTCGATGAAGCGGTTGTACTGCTGCTTGAGGTGCGTGGGCACCGTCGCGTAGACGTCCTCGACCAGCGTCTTCAGCGCCATCGGGGGCGCGCTCTCCTGTTCGTGGATCACGCGGTCGAGCTCGGCGAGGAGCTCGGTCTCGATCTCCGCGCGCTCGCCCGGGCGCAGCACTCCCTGGTCGACCAACAGCTTCTCGAAGCGATCGATGGGATCGCGCGCGGCCCAGGAGTCGACCTCCTGCTGATCGCGGTACTTGGTCGGGTCGTCGGAGCTGGAGTGCCCGAGCATGCGGTAGGACTTGAGCACGACCAGCGAGGGTCCGCCGCCCGAGCGCGCGCGCTCGACGGCCTCCGCGGTCACGTGCAACGCCGCCAGTACGTCGTTCCCATCGACCTCGACGCCGGGCATCCCGTAGGCCTCGGCCTTGTCGGCCAGGGATTCGCAGGCCGACTGCTGCGCCGAGGAGACCGAGATCGCCCAGCCGTTGTCGATGCAGCAGAACACGGCCGGCGCCTGCCACACGCCGGCGAAGTTCAGGCCGGAGTGGAATCCGTTGGAGCTGGTCGCGCCGTCGCCCATCCAGATCCCGTGCACCACGTCCTCGCCGCGCAGCTTCGAGGCGTACGCCGCGCCGACGCCGTGCGGGATCTGCGTGCCGATGACCGACGACCAGCTCGGGTAGTTGGAGTCCTTGTGCTGGAAGTGGTTGCACATCTGCCGCCCCTTCGCCGTGTCGTTCGCGGTGCAGTACATCTGCGCGAGGTACTCGGAGAGCGGCAGCCCGCGCATCACCGCCGCACCGCCCTCGCGCAGGCCCGACCACAGCCAGTCCCGCGGTTGGAGCGCCGCCGCCGAACCGATGATCGCCGCCTCCAGGCCCAGGGCCGTGCCGACGAAACCGATTCGCCCGGCACGCTGCAGCTTGAGCATGCGCGCATCGGTGCACCGCACGTTCATCATGTGCACGAACAGCTCCCGCATCCGACCGGCGTCGGGGAGCGGCTGTTCGCCGATGAGCCTCCCGTCGGGACCGAGGATCTGCTGCAGCGCGGGCACGGATTCCGCTTCCCTAGAGGGCCAGCAGGCCGGGGTGCTCGAGCAGCTCGCGCACGTGCACGAGGAAGCGCACGGCCGTGGCGCCGTCGACGATGCGGTGGTCCACGCTGATCGAGAGGTTCATGTACTGCCGCACCTCGATGCGGTCGCCCTCGGGGGTCTCGACGACTCCCGGACGCTTGACGATGCGGTGCACGCCGAGGATCCCGGCGTCCGGGAAGTTGATGATCGGCGTCGCCAGCGTGCCGCCGATGTTCCCGGCGTTGGTGATCGAGAAGGTCGAGCCGCGCAGCTCCTCGGGCTTGACCTTGCCCTGTCGCGTGCGGTCGGCGAGCTCGGCCAGCTCGGTTCCGAGCCGCAGCATCCCCTTGGGCTGCACGTCCGCGATCACCGGCACGATCAGGCCGTTGTCCGTGTCCATGGCGATCCCGAGGTTCACGCGGTGGTAGGTGACGATCTCCTGCCGCTCCTCGTCCAGCTTGCTGTTCAGCTCGGGATAGCGCACCAGACCGCTGGCCACCGCCTTCATGATGAACGGCATGTAGGTCAGCTTGACGCCCTGCGCGGCGGCCAGCGCCTTGCCCCGGGCGCGCACGGCGACGAGATCGGTGACGTCGAGCTCCTCGACCACGGTGAAGTGCGGTGCGGTGTACTTGGAGCGCACCATCGCCTCGGCGATCTTGCGCCGCACGCCGCGGAACGGCTTGCGGGTCTCCTCCTCGCCCGCGGCGAGGGAGACCGGAGCCGCCGACATCGGGGGACGCGTCGGGGTGGTCGTCGCCGCGGCGGCCGGAGCCTCCGTCGCGCGGCGCGAGAAGGCCTCGACGTCGGCGCGGCGAATCACTCCGTTGCGGCCGCTGCCCGGCACCTGGCCGAGGTCGATGCCGAGCTCGCGCGCGACGCGGCGGGCGCTGGGCACGGCGAGCACCTTGCCGTTGGTCGCCGCCGCCGCGGGCCGGGCGGCCGGCGCGGGTTGCGCGGATGCCGTCGCGGCCGCGGCCACCGGGGCGGCCACCGGGGCGGGCGCCGCGGACGCGCCGCCGGCGCCTTCCAAGAGGAACAACACGGTGCCCACCGGTACGACTTCTCCGGGAGCGATCTTCAGCTCGACCACGCGACCGGCGCGGGGGGCGGGGATCTCCACCGTCGCCTTGTCGGTCATCACTTCGACCACCGGCTGGTGCTCGGCCACGGTGTCGCCCTGGGCGACGAGCCAACGCACGACTTCGCCCTCGGCGACGCCCTCGCCGATGTCGGGGAGCTTGAAGGCCAGCGCCGTGGCACCCGTGGCACCGGATGCCGCAGGCGCCGCTACCGGTGCCGCAGGCGCGGCCGCGGCGGGTGCCGGCTGCGCGGGCGGCGCGGGCTGCGCGGCCGCGGGCGCGTCGGCCGGCTCCAGCGTGAAGATCACCGTGCCCACCGGCACGACGTCCCCCGCGGCGGCGTGCTTGCGGGTCAGCCGGCCGCCCCGCGGTGCGGGGATCTCGACGGTCGCCTTGTCGGTCATCACCTCGACCACCGGCTGGTGTTCGGAGACCGCCTGTCCCTCGTCCACCAGCCAGTTGACGATCTCGCCCTCGGCGATGCCCTCGCCGATGTCGGGTAGCTTGAATTCGAGTGCCATGCGCTCTCCGGCCTGCCGTGGAAGCTAGAAGTTGTGGACGCGTTCGATCGCGTCGAGCACGCGCCGGTCGTCCGGCAGGTAGTGGTGCTCGAGCGTGTTCGGGAAGGGAGTGTCGAAGCCGGTCACGCGCGCCACCGGGGCCTCCATGTACTCGATGGCGTGCTCGGCGATCAGGGCGCTGATCTCCGCGCCGTAGCCGCAGAATCGCGGCGCCTCGTGGACGACGACCACGCGGCCGGTCTTCTTGGCGGCCTCGAGCACGCCCTCCTCGTCGAGCGGCAGCAGCGTGCGCAGATCGACGACGTGGGTGTCGATGCCCGCGGCGGCCGCCTGCTCGGCGGCCTTGGTGCACACCGGCACCATGGCGCCGTAGCAGAAGACGGTCACGTGCTCGCCCTCGCGCACCGTGCGCAGCGTGGAGAGGTCGACCGTGTAGGCACCTTCGGGGACCTCGCCCTTCACCGCGCGGTACAGCGCCTTCGGCTCGAGGAACAGGACCGGGTCGGGATCGGAGATCGAGGCCAGCAGCAGCCCCTTGGCGTCGTGCGGCGTCGAGGGGATCACCACCTTGAGCCCCGGCGTGTGGCAGAAGTAGGCCTCGCCGGACTGGGAGTGGTAGAGGCCGCCGCGGATGCCGCCGCCGTAGGGCGTGCGGATCACCATCGGCACGGAGTAGAGGCCGCCCGAGCGGTAGCGGAACTTGGCCGCCTCGCTGACGATCTGGTCGAAGGCCGGGAAGATGAAGTCCTGGAACTGGATCTCCGCCACCGGCCGCAGGCCGTTGATGGCCATGCCGATCGCCGTGCCGACGATGCCGTCCTCCGAGAGCGGCGTGTCGAAGCAGCGCTGCTCGCCGAACTCGCGGGTCAACCCCTCGGTGGCGAGGAACACGCCGCCCTTGGGGCCGACGTCCTCGCCGAAGACGAGCACCGACTCGTCGGCGCGCATCGCGGTCTTCAGGCCGTCGTTCACGGCCTGGATCAAGGTCATGTTCGCCATCTGCGTTTCGATCCCTGTTCTGGCTTTGCTCTGGTGCCGCTACCCGTCCCTCGAACCCGTGCTTCGCGTGCCGTCGTCATGGGGCCGCTGGACTCCTTCAACGGGCTGCTAGAGCGGGAACTCGCCCCCGCCTCCCGCCGCGTCGCCCTTGCGCCGGGCGAGGTCGAAGGCCTCCTGCCCCTGCACGCGCAGGTGCGCCGGCAGTTCCGCGTAGACGTCGGAGAAGATGGTCTCCAGACCGGGAGGTCCGACCTCTTCCGCCTTGCGCGCCGCGGCGGAGATCTCCTCGACTGCCTCGGCGTACATCGCCTCGCCCTGCTCCTTGGTCCACAGACCCTCGCTCTTCAGGTAGCGCTCGAAGCGCGCCACCGGATCCTTCTGCGCCCAGGCTTCCAGCGTCTCCTTGGGCACGTACTTGGTCGGATCGTCGGAGGTCGAGTGGCCGCCCATGCGGAAGGTCACGCACTCCACGATCGTCGGACCGCCGCCCACCCGAGCGCGCTCCACCGCCTCGACCATGACCTGGCGCACGGCGAGCAGGTCGTTGCCGTCGACGACGACGCCGGGGACGCCGTAGGCGCGGCCCTTGATCGCGTAGCTCTGGGAGGCGGTCTGCCGATCCGACGGACAGGAGATGGCCCAGCCGTTGTTCTGGCACAGGAAGACGACCGGCGCCTTCCAGACACCGGCGAAGTTCATCCCCGAGTGGAAACCCAGGGAGGAGGTCCCGCCGTCCCCGAAGCTGACCAACGCGACGTGGTCCTCGCCGCGGTACTTCATCGCGTAGGCGGCGCCCACGGCCTGCGGGATCTGCGTGCCGATCGGCGAGGAGATCGAGACCCACTTGATCGGCT
>Ga0102952_1000786_pt1 | contig 11142 bp, 9 predicted proteins | sample SalPon2A_C_D1_MG_FD_78506 | JGI IMG/M metagenome (GOLD analysis project Ga0102952, IMG submission 78506) | Soil microbial communities from South San Francisco under conditions of wetland restoration - Salt Pond MetaG R2A_C_D1_MG | ecosystem: Environmental > Terrestrial > Soil > Wetlands | place... | reverse complement strand
CCAGCCCCGCGGCGATCAGCACCGAGATCGCCGATCCGAACTTGCTCCACGAACGCGTGAACCCGTAGACGCGCGTTTTCTCCGCGACGCGGTCCTCGGCGATCAGCCAGGAGAAGATCATCGCCTTGTGGGTCCCCGAACGGAACGACTCCCCCACCGCGTACAGGGACATCGCCGCGAACATCGACAGCGGATCCCGACCGAAGGCGAAGACCAGGAAGCTGGCGATGTAGGCGGCGAACGAGGACACCAGCGTGCTCCGCCGGCCCCACACGTCGGCCGCCGCGCCGGAGGGGATCTCCAGCAGGTTGACCACCAGCTCGCGGAACCCGATCAACAAGCCGATCAGGAAGAAGGAGAAGCCCTTCTCCAGCAGGATCAGGACCAGGAAGGCCTCGAAGTAGCGCTGGTTCTTGAGGAACCCGTAGAGGCTGAAGCGCGCGAGCATCGCGCGACCGCCGCTCCCACCGCTTGAGCGATCCATCGGACGCCCGCGCAGCGCGCTCGCTCAGTCCTCGCCGAGCGCGGCGAACAACGCCGCGGCCGTCCACAGGCGGTTCTCCGCCTCGTCGACGACCAGCGAGCGGCGGGAATCCAGCACCGCGTCGGTGGCTATGACGTTGCGGCGCACGGGCAGGCAGTGCATGAACAACCCCTCGTCGGTGATCGCCATCTTGCGCTCGTCCACGATCCAGTCCGCGCGCAGCGCCTCCTTGGCGTGGGCCTCCTCCTCGAAGCGCCCGTAGCTCTGCAGGGCGCCCCAGCTCTTGGCGCAAACGACGTGCGCGCCGTCGAACGCGCGCAACTGGTCGTCGGTCTCCTCCAGGGTCCCGCCCAGGGCCTCGGCGCGCTCGCGCGCGGCCTCCACGACGGCGGGCTCGAGGCCGTACCCCGCGGGGCGCAGCAGGGTCACGTCCATCCCCAGGTCACAAGCCGCGAGCAGCTGCGAGTGCGGGGTGGCCGCGGGCAGCGACTTGGGGTGCCAGGCCCAGGTGAGCACGTACTTGCGCCCCGCCGGACGCTCGAGGTGCTCGACCAGGGTCGCCCGGTCCGCGAGTCCCTGCAGCGGGTGGAAGCGGTTCGACTCCAGGTTGATCACCGGGACGTCGGCGAACTCGGCCAGCGCGTGCAGGAAACGATCCCGCGCGAGGTCCGCGTAGCTCGCCGTCACCGGCGAGGTGCCCTGGGACGAGGTGATCAGCTCGGACTTGCGCACGCCGATGTAGTCGCACATCCGCGAGAGCACCGGGCCGAGCTCGCGCACGTGCTCCTGCGTCGCACCGTCCATCACCGCGCCCGGCTCCAGCTCGAAGCTCCAGGTGTCCTTGCCGGGATCGACGGCGATCGCCGTCCCGCCGCCGCGCGCCAGGGCGGCCTCGCACGAGAGGCGGGTGCGCAGCGAGGGATTGAAGAACAGCAGCGCGGCGACGCGCCCCGCGAAGGAGACCCGGCGCTCGCCGCGCTTGAGGTCCAGCGCCATGTCGACCAGCTCGCGGATCTCGTCCGGAGCGAAGTCCAGCGTGGTCAGGAAGTCCCGTCCGGCGAAGGTGCCCATGCCGCCTAGCAGCCTGTCGAAGGAGCGCCGCGGATGCCAGGGGTGCGGCGGTCGATCCGCGAGCAGGACCGCGGCAGCGGCCCGGCGGGGGCGATCGGAGCGCCGCGGAGGGACGGCTTCAACGGGCGGGCCGGCTGCCGGAGGCGCCGAGGGTAGCGTCGAGGTAGGCGCGGATCGCGGCGGCCGTCTCGGGGGCGGCCCAGCCGCGGCGTACCTCCTCCGCGCGCGCGGGGCCGAGCGTGCGGACGCGCTCGACGGCCGCGCTGCGCAGTTGCGCCTTGGCCGAGCGGAAGGCCGCGGCGGGGATCGCGGCCAAGCGGCGCGCCGCGGCGCAGGCGCGATCGAGCAGCGCGTCGCGCGGCACCAGCGCGTCGACCAGCCCGCGCTCCAGGGCCTCGGCCGCCTCGAAGGTGCGGCCGAAGTAGACCAGTTCCTGCACGACCTGGGGCGCGAACGCCTGGCGCACGAGCTCCAGCGCCGCCGTCGGCCAGGGCACGCCGACGGCGAGCTCGGGCACGCCCACCCGGCCGCGGCCGGCGGCCATCATCCGGTGATCGCAGCCGCAGGCGACCACGAACCCGCCGGCGATGGCGTGGCCGTTCAACGCCGCCACCAGCGGATAGGGCGCGGCGAGCAAGCGGTCGAACACCGCGTCGAGCCCGCGCAGCAGGCGGTCGGTGTAGGCCGATCCGCCGGCGAGCACGCGGTGCAGGTCGACCCCGGCGGAGAAGGCGCGCCCCGCGCCGGTGATCACCAGCGCCGCCGGCGGTTCGGCCTCGAGCCGGGCGAGCTCGGCGGCGAAGGCCTCGGTCAGCTCGACGTCGAAGGCGTTGACCTTGCCGTGCTCGAACCGCAGCACCCGGATCCCGTCCCGCTCGGTGCAGCGGATCACGGCTCACCCGACGTCGTAGTGCTTGCGCACGGGACGGCGCACCTCCCAGGTGCACGACAGTCCCCGGGGAAAGGTGACCAGGTCGCCGGCCCCGATCGAGACCGGTTCGCCGCCCGCGGGCGTCACCTCGGCCTCACCCTCGAGCAGGTAGCACACCTCGCGGTCGTCGTACGTCCAGGGGAACACCGAGACGCCCTTGCTCCACACCTCCCACAGGAAGACGCCGCGGCGCTCGAGCTCTTCGCGGTCGGGGTGGCGGTCCACCTGGATCTGGAGCTCGTCGTCGGAATCGTCCATGGCGAGGCACGCGGGAGGGCGCGGCCGGAGCGCCCAGGCTAACGGGCCTCGCAGGTCGGGTCGAGGAAGCTCGCGCGGGCCCGACTCGAGCCCGGTCCGAGCCCCGAGATCGAGGGGCTCGGTGCGGGGATCAGCTCCGGGGGCCGACCGCCTCGCGCAGTTCCTCGACGAGCACCCGCGGATCGAAGCGCAGCGGCCGCTCGCGGTGGTAGCCGCGCACCCAGGTGCGGTCGTCCACCAGGATGTAGGGCACGCCGCGCTTGCCGGTCTCACGCTCGAGCCGCGCGCCGGCCTGCGGATCGGCGTCGATGTTCACCTGCGCGGGCGCGAGGCCCTGCTCGGAGAGCCACTGGTCCAGGCGCCGGCAATCGGGACACCATGTCGTGTGGAAGACGACCAGTTCGTGGTCCCCGAGGAAGTCGAGGTTCGCGCGCATGCGCATCTTTCCAGTCCGCCGGCGCCGGGCGGGCGGCGGATCACCCCAGCAACAGTCCGGTGATCGTGAAGTAGATCATCAGCCCGGTCAGGTCGACGAAGGTCGCCACCAGCGGAGCCGAGGCGCTCGCCGGATCGAAGCCCACGCGACGCAGGACGAAAGGGAGCATGGACCCGGTGAGCGTGCCCCACAGCACGACGCACACGACGCTGGCCGCCACCGCCTCGCCCAGACGGATGTAGTCCTGCCCGAAGCGCTGCGCCGCGTTCGGCCAGACGGTCACGGCGATCATCCCGAAGGACGCCAGCAGCCCGCCCAGACCGAGACCGACGCGCACCTCGCGTCCCAGCACGTGCAGCCAGTCGGCCAAGCGCAGCTCGCGCAGCGCCATCGCGCGCGTCACCAGCGTGGTCGCCTGGGTTCCCGAGTTGCCGCCGCTGGAGATGATCAACGGGATGAACAGCGTCAGCGCGACCATCTTGTTCAGCCGACCGCGGAACAGGGTCATCACCGTGATCGTGCCGATCTGGGCGACGAACAGCACGGTCAGCCAACCCGCGCGCTTGCGGAGCATCTGCCAGATGCCGACGTTGAGGTACGGAGCCTCGAGCGCCTCGGTGCCGCCGATCTTCTGCATGTCCTCGGTGGCTTCCTCGCGCACCACGTCGACGATGTCGTCGACGGTCACGATCCCCTTCATCACGCCGTCGGGAGCGACCACCGGCAGGGCGACCAGGTCGTGGGCGGCCATCAGCGCGCTGACGTGCTCCTGGTCCATGTCCTCGGGCACGGTGATCAGGTTGTCGCCGTGCATCACCTCGCGCACCGAGTGCACGCCCTTGGCCTGGAACAGGTCCCGGAAGGAGACGACGCCCAGCAGCTTCTGCGTGCGGTCGAGGACGTAGCCGTAGTAGATCGTCTCCAGGTTCTGGTTGGCCTGGCGCCGCAGGTAGACGATCGCCTCGTCGACGGTCATCTCCGGGCGGATGCGCGCGAAGCGCGGGCTCATCAGGCCGCCGGCGTCGTCCTCCTCGTACGCCATCAGCGTGGAGACCTCGCGCTGCGTCGGCGCGTCGAGCTGGGCCAGCAGCTCGGAGCGCTGCTCCTCGCTCGCCTGCTGCACCACGTCGGCCGCGTCGTCGGGGGCGAGCAACCGCAGCCACAGCCGGCGCTCGTTGGGACGCATGGCCAGGATCAGCTCGGCCTGGTCCATGGCCGACAGGGACATGAAGAAGTCCTGCGCGTCCGGCGGCGCGATCAGCCGGAAGCCGTCCACGCGATCCTGCGTGTCGAGCAGGCGCCAGGCCTCCTTGAGGTCGTCGTGCGCCAGCCGATCGGGACGGACCGGTGACATCGCTACACCTCTCCCGCGAGGTTCAGGGCGGCGTTGGGTCGAGTGGGCATGCGGCACCGGCTCCGCTCCCACCGGCCCGCGATCGGGTTACCGGGGGAGCGACGTCAGAGGGGGCTACTACAGCAGGGGTCGTCCATGGCGGTCCGGAGACGCGTACGTCCCCCAGGGCCGCGCAGAGCCTAGACACGCTCCCCGGCCCAGGCAACAGCACGGCGAGAATGCGCGGGCGCGTCGAAGAACTGCGGGGCTCCCTCCCGCGCAGGGAGAGAGCCCCGGAAGCGGGGCCCCGGCTGTCAGGAGCAGCGGGGCCCGTCGTGTACCCGTCGGGGGTCAGCCCGACGGGAGAGTGCCTTCGGCGCGGTCGGCGGCCCGCGCGATGCCGAACTGCGCCGCCAGGTTCTCGGCGATCTCCAGGTCGCGCGCCCGGGCGCGCTCCTCGCCGGGCCGCGCCTCGAGCTCCGCGAAGGCCGCGGCCAGTCGCGCCTCGACCGCTTCGTCGAAGGCCCCGTCCGCCAACGGGTAGAGGATGTAGTCCTCCTTCTGGATGTGCTCGCGCAGCAGCGTGACGTAGTCCATCGCCGCGGTCGCGAAGCGCGTGCGCGACCCTTCGGCGCGCGTTTCGAGGGCGGCTCGCATGCCGGCGACCACCTTGCGCCCGATGGTGTGCTCGGCGAGCATCACCCCGATCGGCCCGACGTCGGTCGGGAAACCCTGCTCCTCCATCGCGGTGAACAGCAGGTCCTCCTCCTTGCCGTGGTGGCGCCGATCGGCGTAGTCCGCCAGGAACTCGACGGCGTTCGCGGCTGCGTCGCGATCGAGGGCGGAGGGATCGGCGGCCATCCGCTCGAGACAGTCGAGGACCTGCTCGATCAGCCGGTGCTCTTGCTTCAGGACCTCGGTCGCGCGCATCGTCGTCCTCCGGGTTCCGCGGGGACTGCCCCCGAACCGAAGCCTAGCCGCCGACGGCGCGGACCCCGGCCCCGTTTGGTACGCAGACGGGCCGGACGGTGTGCGTAGGGCGGCTCAGCGCTGCTCCGGACGCCCGGGAGTCCAGGGCACGCCGGCGGCGTCGAGCTCCCGTTCCAGGGCCGGCAGGTCCTCGCGCACCAGGGTGTCGATCTCCTCGCGCAGCCCGGCCAGGTCGCGACGGGCGATGGCCAGGGCCTCGCGGTGGGTCGGCGTCGGTCCGTAGGTCGACCAGCGGTTGCCCATGTCGGCGACCTCCAGGCGGTGCAGGACGGAGATCGGGCCGGGGTCGCCCATTTCCTCGCGACGCTGGTTGCCGGCCAGCGCCTCGCGCGCGAGCCGCAGGCGTCGCTCGAGCTCGCGAGCGCGCTGGTCGAGCGCCGGGTTCCCGCCGCCGGACTCGATCAACGCGCCCTCGATCGAGAGCAGCCGCTCGAGCGTGTCGTCGATCGCCGCCAGCCCGCCCTGGGCCGAGCGCTGCGCGGCGGTGAGCTCGGCGATGAAGGCCGCGCGTTCGGCGACCGGCGCCGCGGTCGGCAGGGCTCCGCCGTCGTGCAGCGGCCGGACCTCGAAGGGGCGCGGCAGACCGACGTCGCCGGCCGTCCCGCCCCGGCGCAGCGAGAGCTGGACCGTGTAGTGCCCCGGCGCCGCGAGGTGCCCGCCGGCGAAGGGGTCCTCGCCCGGCTCGTGCGCCTCGCGCCCGCTCCGCCAGGGACCGGGATCGGGCAGCCGCAGGTCCCAGGCGACGCGGTGGAAGCCGGCCGCCGTCGGGCCGCTCAGGCGGCGCACCGTTTCGCCGTGCTCGTCGCGCACCGTGAGCAGCGCCATCGGCGGATCCTCGAGCTGCTCGTCCAGCAGCGCGTCCCAGCCCGGCGTCGGCGTATCGGCGCCGCTCTCGCGGAGCTCCTTCTCGTGTTCGCGCCGCGCGTCCTTCGCCGTCTTCAGACCGTCGGCGAGGTAGTAGGTGAACACGGCGCCGAAGGGCGGGTTGTCGGCCATGAAGTAGGCCGCGCCCTGCTCCGCCTTGCCGGGGTTGCCGAGCGGGCGCCGCTCGACGTACCACCACGCGTCGCGCACGTCGAACAGGGTCGCGTCCCGCTCCAGCAGCTGCTCGCTGAGCGAGCGCAACGGGGAGTAGTCGTCGAGCACCCAGATGCCGCGCCCGAAGCTCGCGCACACCAGGTCGTTCTCGCGCCGCTGGACGACCAGGTCGCGGAAGGGAATGTTCGGCAGCCCGCCGGTCAGCTCGATCCACGACCCGCCGGCGTCGAGGCTGGTGTAGATGCCGAACTCGGTGCCCACGAACAGCAGCTCGGGCTTCACGTGGTCCTGCACGATGCGCCAGCAGACGTGCCGCTCGGGCAGGTTCGCGGCGATGCTGTTCCAGGTGCGGCCGCGGTCGGCGGACTCGAGCACGTAGGGCGAGAAGTCGCCGTGCTTGTGGTGGTCGACGACCAGCCGCGCGCGGTCGGGGTCGAACAGGTCGGCCTTGACGTCGTTGACGAAGAAGCCGTCGGCGACGCCGGGCAGGTGCTCCACCGCGCGCCAGGTCGCGCCGCCGTCCTCGGTGACCTGCAACCGTCCGTCGTCGGTGCCGGCGTAGACCAGCCCGTCGACCAGCGGCGACTCGGACAGCGAGGTGACCGTGCCGTACTTGGACATCGCGAAGAGGTCCCAGACGGCGTCGATGCTCAATACGCGACCCATCACCGGCAGCGTCAGGCGGTCACGGCCGGCGGACAGGTCGCCGCTGATCGGCCGCCAGCTGTCGCCGCGGTCGTCGCTGCGCCAGACGCGCTGGCTCGCGTAGTACAGGCGCGCCGGGTCGTGGGGGCTGATCAGGATCGGCGAGTCCCAGTTGAAGCGGTCCCACTCCTCACCCGCGGCCGGCTGCGGTTGGATGTAGACGATCTCACCGGTCACGCGGTCGTAGCGCACGAGGTTGCCCTCCTGCCACTCCGAGTAGACGACGTCGGGATTGGTCGGATCGACCGCCGGCTGGTGCCCGTCGGCGAACAGCGTGATGAACCAGTCCGCGTTGCGGATCCCCGAGGCGGAGTCCGTGCGCGAGGGACCGCCCTGGCTGCTGTTGTCCTGGGTGCCGCCGTAGACGTTGTAGAACGGCTCGTCGTAGTCGACGGCCACCTTGTAGAACTGGGTCACCGGCAGGTTGGCGACGAACTTCCAGCTGGCACCGCGGTCCCAGGTCTCGTACAGCCCGCCATCGCAGCCGGCCATCAGGTAGTCGGGATCCGCCGGGTCGAAGACGATCGCGTGGTTGTCGACGTGCTTGTTCGGCTCGCCCAGCAGCCGGAAAGTCTTGCCGCCGTCCTCGGTCACGTGGATGTTCGGCGCCACCTGGTAGACCAGGTCCACGTCGTGGGGGCTGGCGAAGATCTCTTGGTAGTAGTGCGGGCCGGTGCCGTCGGAGACGAAGTCGTTGCGCTTCTCCCAGCTCTCGCCGGCGTCGAGCGAGCGGTAGAACCCGCCCTCGTGGTCGGCCATCTCGATCGTGGCGTAGACGACGTCCGGGTTCACCGGCGAGACCGCCAGCCCGATCTTGCCCATGTCCTCCTCGGGCAGGCCCACCTTCAGCTCGCGCCAGGTCGCGCCCCCGTCGGTGGACTTCTGGATCCCCGACTCGGGTCCCCCGTCGACCAGCACGGCGACGTTGCGGAAGCGCTGGTGCAGGGCCGCGTACAGCACGTCGGGGTCGCGCGGGTCCATGCGCACCTCGTTGGCCCCGGTGTACTCGCCGCCCGCCAGTATCTGCTGCCAGGTCGCGCCGCCGTCGGTCGTCTTGTACACGCCGCGATCGCCGCCGGCCGACCACAGCGGGCCCTGGGCGGCGACGTAGACCACGTTCGAGTCGCGCGGGTCGACGACGATGTTGCCGATGTGCTCGGAGGCGCCGAGGCCGACGTTCTCCCAGGACTTCCCGCCGTTGCGGCTGCGGTAGACGCCGTCCCCGTAGCCGACGTGCCGCCCGCCGACGTTCTCGCCGGTGCCCACCCAGACGGTGTCCGGATCGCCGGGATCGAGGGTCACGCAGCCGATGGAGTAGGAGCCCTGGTCCTCGAAGATCGGGGTCCAGGTGGTGCCCGCGTTGACCGTCTTCCAGACGCCGCCGCTGCCCACGCCCACGTACCAGGTCGAGCGCCTGTCCGGGTTCACGGCGATGTCCGCGATGCGCCCGGACATCAGCGCCGGTCCCAGGTTGCGGAACTCCAGGCCGGCGAGCGTCTCGGCCACCAGCTTCGACTCGCTGCCGTCCGCGGGGGCCGGCGCCGCCGATGCGTCGGCGGGCTCGGCATCCTGGACGCGGGGGTCGGGGGAGAGCGCCGCGCAGGAGACGAAAACGACGGCCAGGGCTCCGAAGCACTCGGCGAGGGGGATTCTGGGACTCATGACGGGGTTCACCTTCCGGCCGTGGAAACGGCCTCCTACGTGCGGCGGGGGGCTTTCCGGCCGCCCGGGCGGAGAGCCTAGCGGACCGACCCCGAATCCCGAAAGGAAGCGGCTGCCGCACCCGAAAAGGTCGTGTAGATTCACAGGAACCGACATGAGTGAGCAATCCAAGACGGGCGGGCCGCGCATCGGCCGGGCGAAGCGCAAGAGCATCTCCAAGTCCACCCGGGACTGGGTCGAGATCCGACCGATGTACGCGGATCGCCCCTACCCGGTGATGATCACGCCGAAGTTCGACGAGTGCGACCTGCACGAGTGGCTGACGAACAACCGCGACTACGCGCGCGCTCTGTGGGAGGAGCAGCGCTCCTTGCTGTTCCGCGGCTTCGACTTCGGCGGCACCGAGGGCTTCGAGCGGTTCGTCAAGGCCTTCGCCGAGAGCGACCCCCTGCCCTACGTCGACCGCTCCACGCCGCGCGCCGAGTACGGCAAGAACATCTACTGCACGACGATCTACCCGCGCGAGAACACCATCCGCCTGCACAACGAGGGCAGCTACTGGCTGGTCCACCCGTCGATCGCCTTCTTCGGCTGCATCACCGCGCCCGCGGTCGGGGGCGCGACCCCGTTCGGCGACGTCCACCGCGTGTACGAGCGCATCGACCCGGCGATCCGCGAGGAGTTCGAGCGCCGCGACTGGCTGCTGCAGCGCAACTACAACGCGGGCCTCTCGCTGCCCTGGCAGGAGGTCTTCCAGACCACCGACAGGCAGCAGGTCGAGGACTACTGCGCCAAGAACCGCATCCGCGTGGAGTGGAAGGACGGCGACGGGCTGCGCACGCAGCAGGTGCGCAAGCCGGTGATGACGCACCCGCGCACCGGGGTTCCGCTGTGGCACAACCACGCGGCCTTCTTCCACGTCTCCTCCTACGAGCCGCAGATGCGCGCCGCGCTGACCCGAGACTACGCCCACGACGAGTTGCCGTACAACACCTACTACGGCGACGGCGGCGAGATCCCCGAAGACGTGATCGCTCACATCCACGAGGCCTACGAGGCCGAGAAGATCCGCTTCACCTGGCAGGAGGGCGACCTGCACCTGATCGACAACCTGCAGCTGGCCCACGCGCGCGAGCCCTACGAGGGCGAGCGCCTGATCCTGGTGTCGCTGAACGAGCCCTTCGTCCCCGAGGACTGAGGCTCACCCCGCCGGGCGGGTGTCGAAGCCGAGCGCGATGCGCGTGCGCTCGCCGGACTGGGGATCGTAGCGGTAGCACGAGTCGTGCGGCCGCGAGTAGACGTGCAGCGTGACCGCGTCCTCGAGCGCTCCCTCGTCGGTCGGGTTGTCGAGCGCGTGGATCGCGCGCACGCGGTCGACGCCGACGACCGTCGGGCCGGCGGCGACCACCCCGGTCGCGGTCTGGTCCAGGCGGCCGTCGCCGAGCGCGAACAGGCGCTCGCGGATCTTGCCGCGCACCACGCGCACCCAACCGCACTGTCCCGAGTGGTCGTGCACCGGCGTCGCCTGGCCGGGCTTCCAGCACAGCACGATCACGTCGAACAGCGAGCTGCGGTGCACCAGGTTGCGGGCGTACTTCTCGTCGCGGAAGTTCAGGTACGGCCGCAGCGCGGCCGCCGACACGTCCCACGCGGACACCAGCGCGGACACCGACTCCGGGGTCACGTCGGCCGGCGCGAAACTCTCGAGGCGCTCGACGAGTCCCGGCAGCGACCCCGAGCGCATCGCGGCTACTGCTCCTTGACCTCGCTGACGAGCTCCTCGAGCGCCTTCTTGGCGTCGGCGAAGAGCATCAGTGAGTTGTCCATCTGGAACAGCTCGTTCTTGATCCCCGCGTACCCGGGCGACAGCGAGCGCTTGATCACCACCACGGTGCGCGCCTCCCAGACGTGCAGCACCGGCATGCCCGCGATCGCCGACTTGGGATCCGAGGCCGCCGGGTTGCAGACGTCGTTGGCGCCGACGACGATCACCACGTCGGCGTTCTTGAACTCGCCCTGGATCTGGTCGAGGTCGTAGAGCTGCTCGTAGGGCACGTCGGCCTCGGCCAGCAGCACGTTCATGTGCCCAGGCATGCGGCCGGCGACCGGGTGGATGCCGTACTTGACGTCGCAGCCGCGGCTCTCGAGCAGGTCGGCCAGCTCGCGCACCTTGTGCTGCGCCTGGGCCACCGCCAGGCCGTAGCCGGGAACGATGATCACCGACTCCGCGGCGT
>Ga0102952_1000785_pt1 | contig 11149 bp, 7 predicted proteins | sample SalPon2A_C_D1_MG_FD_78506 | JGI IMG/M metagenome (GOLD analysis project Ga0102952, IMG submission 78506) | Soil microbial communities from South San Francisco under conditions of wetland restoration - Salt Pond MetaG R2A_C_D1_MG | ecosystem: Environmental > Terrestrial > Soil > Wetlands | place... | reverse complement strand
CGGCCATAGGCGTTTTTGCGGTCGGTGGGTGGGATCATTGTTCTCGTTCTTGGCGGGCTTTTGTGACGGGGCCGACAATGGCCACCCGATTATTATAGCCTTGTCCGCAGCCGCGGGGCGCGGACATTGTACGTAGCAGGGGCGTTTGAGGATATTGCTGGTCTGCTTTGAATCGCGCCCGGGTGGACCGGACGCAGCATGCCAGCGGCAAAAGTAACCTTTTTTCGCCCGGCGCCGTCAAAACTGGAAAGCAGGGTGAGCAGAGCCACGCCTGCGCTCGGCCATAACGAAGGAAAAGAACAGGCCCATGTTATTCAACACTCCCCTATTTTTCTTTTTCTTCATCATCTTCCTGTTCTTCTACGGCTTCGTCTTTTTGCGCCAGACGCCGCGGGTCTATTTCATCCTGGTCGCCAGCCTCGTGTTCTACGGTGCCTGGAACTACAAGTTCATACCGCTGCTGGTCGGGAGCGCGGTCGGCGATTATTACTTCGCGCTGGCCATCGCGGGAGCAGCGTCGGCGCGGAACAAGAAATGGTGGCTGACTGCGTCCGTGGTCATGAACCTCGGCATACTCGCGATCTTCAAGTACGCTGACTTCGCCATATCCTCGGTGGCGGAATTCCTGCGGCTGTTTGGGTACGACGCGTCACCCTCCCTGCTCAACTTCGTGCTCCCGGTGGGTATTTCCTTCTATACCTTCCAAAGCCTGAGTTACACGATCGACGTTTATCGCGGCGATATGGAACCGCGCCGGGGGCTCGTGCATTTCACCGCTGCGCTCGCGTTTTTTCCGCAATTGGTAGCCGGACCGATACTCCGGGCGCGGCAGATATTGCCGCAATTCCATCACATTCCAAAACCCGAATGGACGCTCGCCCGGCATGGCTTCCTGCTGATCACGGCTGGATTGCTCAAAAAAACGGTGGCCGATTTACTGGCGGCGCCGGTCGCGCTTGCCTTCGATTCCGACGGACCGGTGAGCCTGGTAGAGACCTGGACCGGCGTGCTGGCGTTCGCCGGGCAGATCTACGGCGATTTCGCGGGCTACAGCGACATGGCCATTGGCATTGCTCTGGTGCTTGGCTTTCGGATACCCCTGAACTTCCGGCTGCCGTATTTTGCCACCTCGCCGGTGGATTTCTGGCGCCGATGGCACATTTCGCTGTCCACTTGGCTGCGCGACTACCTGTACATTCCGCTTGGCGGCAACCGCAACAATCACCGCCTGAGAAATATCTTCATCACGATGCTGCTGGGCGGCCTCTGGCATGGTGCGGCATGGACCTTCGTCGTCTGGGGCGCGTTCCACGGCGCCATCATCACCGCCACGCACTATCTTTCCGGGCTCAAACCCCTGGCATGGTTCAACGAATCGGGTTCACGCTGGGCGAAGGGCCTGAAATGGGCGATCACCTTTTACCTGGTGCTGATCGGCTGGGTGTTGTTCCGTGCGACCAGCCTCGATAGCGCCCTGGGCCTGATAGCAGACTTGCATACTTTCCGCGGTTTGCCGGCGCCGGGTGAGGTTGCCTTGCCCATATTCGGACTGACCGTGGCGGCGGTGCTGCTGATGCATCTGATGGATCGTTTCATTCTGAACCGCGCCGACTGGCTCGAGGCCCGGTGGTGGTTGTTCTGGCCCTTGCTAATCGTTGGACAAGTCTTATGCCTGATGATCGGAGAACCAAGCAGTGAATTTATCTACTTCCAGTTCTGATGTAGCCCCCGGAATGGGGGAACGCCGAACCTGGGGCCGGATCCTGTTGGCCATCCTTGCCGGGATGGCGGTTTCGCTGGTCATATTGCGCGTGTTTACCGACCTCAATGACGCCAGCGAGGAAACCATCCTGGGGCGGGTCAGCGAGGCCCGGGCCGCCCTGCCGGAGATCATCGCGCAGGAAGAAGACCTGGTCATGTTTTACGGCTCATCCATGGTCGAGGCGGGGTTCTCGCCGCGCATGTTCGACCGCTGGCTGGCCGAACGGGGTGTGACGGTCAAATCCTTCAATTTCGGTTTCGGCGGATTGAACCCGTACTTCCAGGAGATATTGTCCCGGCGCATTGCCGAGCAGTTCCTGGCGTCGGACCGGCATCTCGAACTGGCCCTGATCGAATTCAATCCGTTCCAGACAACGCAAACGCGTTGGCAGGGCGCCGAGTCGATCGTGGATTCTTTCCTGACCATGCTCGCGACTGATCGCGAACTGATGGAAATTGCCCGGCAGGATCCGGAGCGGGGCGTCCGACTGTTCACCATTCGCTACCTGCGCAATGACATTTCCGCCGAAATGATCACCGCGTTCTTCGGCCGGTCACTGCAACCGCGGCCACAGGACAGCGATATTCCGGAAGACGAGGCCATGGAACAGCGGCGCACCGAGGTCCTGGAGGCGCTGGAAGGGCGCTTCGAGGAGGACTACCCGGACTATGACGGATCCGACTGGTATTGGCCTTGGCAGGGCGGGGGAACCATCCCGTCTGAACGCTCCGAAGAAACGGTCGAATTGATCAAGGAATTGATCCACACGGGACAGAGCGACCGGCGCATGGACAATGACCGGCTGTTCAGGATCCGTACGGCCGACATTATCGAGTTGCGCTTCGAGGAGTTGCTGGTCGAGTCGTTCATCCAGCTGGTGAGGAATTTCCAGGGCTTTTCGAAGCAGGTCAAGATCGTGCTCTTGCCCCGCAATAGCGACTGGATCGAATATTCACCGGAAGGCCGGGCGCGTCTGGAAGCCGTAATCGAGCGTATTGCCAGGGAAACCGGGGTGGAGATCGTCAACCTTCAGGACACGGCAGAAATCACGCCCGATATGTTCGGCGATACCACCCACCTCGGGCGCTACGCGGGCGACATCCCATTCACCCGCCTGTTGGTAACACGTTTTGCGCCTCTGCTGACCAAGCCTTGAGGTATCAGCCCACGGCCGGGTAAATCTCGCTCCCACATTGCCCGCGCAAGATGGCTAGAATAACGCGGAGCAAATCGACCAACACGGGGAGCCCAAGAAGTGGAAACAAACCGCCGACTTCCGGAGAATGCGCACCGCCCGCTCAAGCCGGGTGAGACCTACCAACCATACGTCCCGGCCACCGAGCAGCCGGATGAGTTCACCATCAAGGCCCTGTTTTTCGGCGTATTGTTCGGCGTGTTGTTTGGCGCGGCCAATGCCTATCTCGGCTTGCGGGCAGGTCTGACCATCAGCACCTCGATCCCCGTGGCGGTGATGACCGTCGCTGCCTTCCATGCACTCCGGAAGATGGGTGGAAGTGCCAATATACTCGAAGCCAACCTGGCGCAAACGGTGGGCTCCTCTTCCAGTTCCGTCGCCAGCGGCGTCATCTTCACGCTGCCGGCCCTGTTCCTGTGGGGGCTGTATCCCTCGCTGCTGCAGATGACGCTGCTGGCGATGGCGGGCGGCCTGCTGGGCGTGTTGTTCATGATTCCACTGCGGCGTTTCCTGATCGAGCGTGAGCACGGCAACCTTCCTTACCCGGAAGGCACCGCCTGTGCGCACGTGCTGGTGGCCAACGAGAGCGGCGGCGGCCATGCCCGCAATGTTTTTATTGGTCTCGGCGCGGGCGCGGCCTACAAGGCGCTGACCGGCTGGGCGAAGGTGCTCGCTTCCGAAGCACACATGCGAATTCCGTTTCTGCGCAAGGGCGAATTGGGCATGGACCTGTCACCGGCGCTATTTGGCGTGGGCTATATTCTGGGGCCGCGCATCGCCACCGTGATGGTGGGCGGCGGCCTGCTGTCCTCCTTGTTGATCATTCCCGGCATTGCTTACTGGGGCGACGGACGCCCTCCGCTGTACCCGGAATTGGTCATGACCATCAACGAAATGTCAGCCGGGCAGATCTGGACGCGCTATGTCAGGTATATCGGCGCCGGCGCGGTGGCAGCGGCCGGAATCATAACGTTGGTCCGCAGTCTGCCGGTGATGGTCGAATCCTTCCGGATCGGGGCGCATGAACTGAAAGGACGGGTGGCCACCGAGGGCGGCGAGCCCGACGCCGCGCCGGTGACGCCGCGCACCGCCCGCGACCTGCCGTTGAAAGTGGTAGGCATAGGGGTCCTGATTGTGGCGGCAGTGCTGGCATTCGTGGAGGCGCCGTTTGGCGCCCTGGACGTGCCTGTTGAGCGCATCGTCGCAGCCGTGTGCGTGGTGATTTTCGCCTTCTTCTTCGTGACCGTTGCGTCGAGGATCGTGGGCCTGGTGGGTGTGACCAGCAACCCGACCAGCGGCATGACCATCGCGGCCCTGCTGGGGACCGCGGGCGTATTCCTGGTCATGGGCTGGACGGATATCAACGGCAAGGCGGCCGCGCTGACGGTGGGTTGCGTGGTCGCAATCGCCGCCAGCATTGCCGGGGACACGTCGCAGGACCTGAAGACCGGGTTCCTGCTGGGCGCGACGCCGCGCAAACAGCAGACCGGCGAACTGATCGGCGTGCTGACCTCGGCGACTTTCGTTTGCCTTTCGGTCCTGCTGCTTGCAAAGACGTTTGGTTTCGGCAGCGCGGAACTACCGGCGCCGCAAGCCACGCTGATGAAACTGGTCATCGATGGCGTGCTCGAGCAAAACCTGCCCTGGGGACTGGTAGCCATTGGCGCCGGCATCGCCGTCGTGGCAGAACTCTTGCGCATACCTTCATTACCGTTCGCGGTGGGTGTTTACCTGCCGGTCTCGACCATGACCCCGATATTCTTTGGCGGCATGCTCAAGATGTGGCTCGAGCGTTCCTCGCACAGCGAAAAGCAGGCCATCGACCGGCGTGACAAGGGCGTATTGCTGGGTTCCGGCTTTGTCGGCGGGGAAGGCCTTCTGGGCGTGGGGATTGCCGGCGTGGCCTTCGTCCAGGGCGCGCGTCCGGCCGGATTCGGCACCGACTGGCTGGGGCCAGACTGGCTGGTCAACCTCTGCAGTTTCCTGGTATTCCTGGTGTTCGCCGCGTGGTTTGTGCGCAGAATCAGGCACGGAGAATAGCCCATCATGATCAAGCAACTGAAAGTCCCTCACACGCTGGTGCTGCTGTACGGCATGGTGGTGCTGGCCTATATCCTGACCCTGATCCTGCCGGCCGGCAGTTTCGAGACGACCATGGAGCATGGCCACGAGGTCGTGGTGCCTGGCACCTACACGGTGATCGGGGAATCGGTGAGCAAGCCGTGGTGGTCGCTGTTGACCGTGATTCCGCGCGGACTGGAAGCGGCCCAGGGGATCATATTCTTCATTTTTATCATCGGTGGCGCACTGGCCGTCATCCGGGCCACGGGCGCGCTCGATGCCGCGCTGGCGCGCATCCTGAAACGTTTCGGCGGGCAGCCTGCGCTACTGATACTGATGGGCATGGCGGCGTTTGCCATCGGGTCCTCGACCATTGGCATGGCCGAGGAATACATACCGTTGATCGCGATACTGATCACCTTGTGCGTGGGTATGCGCATGGACACCGTGGCCGCGGTGGGAATCATGGTCGTGGGTTACGGCATCGGCTACGGCACTGCGGTCATGAACCCGTTCACGGTTCTCGTGGCCCAGGAAGTGGCTGGCCTGCAGCCGGTCTCGGGGCTCGGTTTTCGGCTTGCCATGTTCCTGCCGTTCTTTGCCATCGGCTACCTCCACCTGTTGCGATACGCGAAAAAGGTGCGCTTGGATCACGGATCGTCGTTGGTCGCGGACATTCCCGAAGCCCAGCCGCCGGACCCACCCACCGCGACCGACCTGGACCTGCGCCAGAAAGGGGTGCTGCTGGCGACCCTGTTGACGCTGGTGCTGGTGGTCTGGGGCATCAAGGTGTACCAGTGGTACTTCGTTGAACTCGGGGCCATTTTCTTCGGCCTGGCCATCGTGGTTGGCCTCCTGGCCCGGACCTCGTTCGATGACATGGCGAAGCAATTCATCGGCGGCGCCGGGGAACTGATCGGCACCGCGCTGCTGGTCGGCTTTGCGCGCGCCATCGAGATCACCTTGAGCGACGGCCAGGTATTGCACACGATCGTCAACGGCCTGTCGCAGCCCTTGCTGGCGGCTGGCGCCGAGTTGTCCGCCGTGGGCATGGTGTTGATCCAGAGCCTGTTGAATTTCTTCATTCCATCGGGCTCCGGCCAGGCTTACGTCACCATGCCGCTGATGGCGCCCATTTCCGACATCGTCGGCGTTTCGCGCCAGGTGGCGGTGCTGGCCTATCAAATGGGCGATGGCTTCATGAACATGATCGTGCCAACCAACGCGGTGTTGATGGGTATCCTCGGGATCTGCGGCATCCCGTATGGGCGCTGGTTTCGCTTCATCTGGCCGCTGATGGTACAACTGTTGATTGCCGGATCAATCACCATCGTTATCGCGGTGATGATCGGTTACCGCTAGTCAATCGTCATAACGGGTGGGATTTTTCTCCGCGGGCGCCGGTCTTAAGTAGCCGAGTAAAGATCCAAGCGACCGGGAAATTGGCATGTTGATCAAGAAACACCAGGACATCCGGCCGTCGGAAATCACCGACGAAGCCGTTTACATGAATCGCCGCGCATTCATGAGGCGCGCCGGGATCGCCGGCGCCGGCTTAGCGGCCAGTCACCCGGCCTTGGCGCTGGTGGCGAAATCGGATAGCGCCACCGGCAAGCGGCTGGAGGACGTCAGGGAAAGCGGCTATACAACCGACCGGCCGCCTAACTCCTGGGAAGACGTGACCACCTATAACAATTTCTACGAGTTCGGAACGGGCAAGTCCGACCCCAGCGAGAATGCGGGCGATTTCCGCACCCGGCCCTGGGAAGTCGAGATCAGCGGAGAATGCGCCAGGCCTGGAACCTTCGCACTGGACGACATCCTGGCGCCGCACGCGCTGGAAGAACGAATCTACCGCCTGCGTTGCGTGGAAGCCTGGTCCATGGTCATTCCCTGGGTGGGCTTTCCTCTGGGCGATTTGCTCAAACGCTTCGAGCCCAACTCGACTGCGAAGTTCGTCAAATTCAAGACGCTGTATGATCCTGGCCAGATGCCGGGACAGCGCCGCCGAATCCTTGACTGGCCTTACGTGGAGGGCCTGACCATGGCCGAGGCCATGCATCCGCTGGCCATCATGGCTGTCGGCGTATATGGGCGGGTGCTGCCCAATCAAAATGGTGCGCCGTTGCGCCTCGTCGTGCCTTGGAAGTACGGTTTCAAGAGCATCAAGTCGATCGTATCGATCGAGTTCACACGCACACAGCCCTTGAACAGCTGGCAGCGCTCCATCCCCCACGAATACGGTTTCTATGCGAACGTGAACCCCAACGTGGACCATCCGCGCTGGAGCCAGGCACGGGAGCGCGTGATCGGTTCTGGCCTGTTCGCCGAAAAGCAACCGACACAGATGTTCAACGGCTACGGGGAACAGGTCTCCCATCTATATGAAGGCCTGGACCTGCGGCGGAACTACTGAATTTGAAACCGGGCTCGCGCGCGTTCACCCGCGGGGTCAAGATCTCGCTGTGGCCCCTGTGCCTGGCGCCGTTCGTGGTGCTGGGATTGTCCGCGTTCGGATTGTTCGGCCTGGATCTCGGCGCCAACCCGGTCGAGGCACTGCTGCACGGCCTCGGCAAATGGGGGCTCAAGTTCCTGCTGATCACGCTGGCCATCACGCCCTTGCGTCGCTGGACGGGCTGGAACTGGCTAATCTCCTTCCGGCGCTTACTCGGCCTGTTCGCTTTCTTCTACCTCGTCATGCACTTCACCGTGTATTTTGTCCTCGACCAGACGCTCGATGTAGCTGCCGTGACTGAGGATATCCTCGAGAGACCGTACATCACGCTGGGAATGACGGCGCTGGCGATGCTGGTGCCGCTGGCGCTGACGTCAACGCGCGGCATGATGCGCCGGCTGGGGGGGCGCTGGAAGAAAATCCACTGGCTAATCTATCCCGCCGCGGTGCTCGGGGTCTGGCATTTCTATTGGCAGGTGAAGCTGGACACGCTGGAGCCCACCTTGTATGCAGCCATTCTGGCGCTGCTGCTGGGTACACGCCTGTGGTACCGGCGCAAACGGCGGTTGGCGCGTCAAAACCTTTCCGACGCGGTACACCCGGCCCGCTGAGTACTGCCAGGCCGGTGCGTTCACGCCTGCTTCCGTTTGCCAATCTCGGTTAGTATTCCTGTCCGGGGAACCCCATGCACCTGGACACTGGAGAATACCTATGACCCGTAGTCGCCCATGCTTCCAACTGCTGCTTGCGCTGCTTGTCACCAGCCCGGTCCTGGCCGACCAGGACACAGTGTTTGACCGTGCGGAAGGCATGCTCCCGCACCAGCCCGAATGGCACGGCGCGAGCGAGTCCCTGATCGCGGGTGCCGACGACCCCTGGATTACCCCGGCCGAGCGCACGGGATTGGTCAGCACGCCGTCTTACGATGAAACCGTGGCATGGCTGCAAGAACTGGTCGCAGCCGCCCCCGAACTGGAAATGATCTCGATCGGAAAGAGCCTGCAAGGCCGTGATTTCTGGATGGTGATCGCCAGCGCTGAACAGGCATTCACCGCGGAAGCCATGCGCGGCTCAGACAAGCCGCTGCTGCTCGCCCAGGCCGGCATTCACTCCGGCGAGATCGATGGCAAGGACGCCGGCCTGATGCTGTTGCGCGACATGACGGTTACCGGCAAGCGCGAGGAACTTCTGGCCGGCGCGAACCTGCTGTTCATCCCGATTTTCAACGTGGACGGACACGAGCGGGTTTCCCCGTACAACCGGATCAACCAGCGCGGCCCGGCGCGGATGGGATGGCGCACGAATGCGCGCAACCAGAATTTCAACCGTGACTACGCCAAGCTGGCGACTCCCGGTGTCCGCTCGATCGTGACGGTGATCAACGAGTGGCAGCCAGACCTGTACGTGGATCTGCACGTGACCGATGGCGTCGACTACCAGTACGACGTCACGATTGGTGGAAATGGTGGAGGCGGCTGGTCACCGGCCATCGGCCGCTGGATTACCGACGACTATTTCCCGGCGGTGGCGGAGCGCCTTGAGGCCGCGGGGCATATCCCTGGCCCATTGGTCCTGGCGGTCAATACTGAAGACCTCACAGACGGTTTCTACCGTTGGACGGCCGGCCCCCGTTTTTCCAATGGGTACGGGGCCGCGCGCCATTTGCCTGCCGTGTTGGTGGAAAACCATTCCCTCAAATCCTACCGCCAGCGCGTGTTGGGCACCTACGTCCTGATGGCCGCGACAATGGAGGTACTGGCGAGCCGAGCCGGCGAACTCGCCGGCGCTACGGCGCAGGACCGCGCGCGCCGACCCAAGCAACTGGTGCTGGGCTATGGGCCAGACAGCGAAGCTGCGGAAACCGTCGCGTTCAAGGGCGTGGCTTCGGAGCGATACGCGGGCAAAGCAAGCGGCGCGGAGGTGGTTCGCTGGCTGGGCGAGCCGCAGGATATGCACGTTCCCCTCGTGCCGGTCAATAAACCAGTGGCGATGGTCCAGCGCCCGTCAGCCTGGTTGTTGCCCCCGGAGTATGCCGACATCGCCGAACGCCTGGCTCTGCACGGCATCCCGGTCGAACAGTTGGAGGCTGAAACCAGCCTGGAGGTGGAGGTCTATTTCCTGCCCGATGCGAAGATTGCCAGCGCGCAGGCGTGGACGCCGAATCCATTCGAGGGCAGGGTGCGCATGGAACCCGGCACCCCGGTCACGCGCCACGTCCAGGCCCGCTTTCCAGCCGGATCCTACCGGGTGCCGGCCGATCATGAGCTCGGCGAACTGGCAGGACTGTTGCTGGAACCCCAATCACCGGACTCCTTTTTTCAGTGGGGCTATTTCCTGGAAATGTTCACCCGCACCGAATACGCGGAACCTTACATCATGGAACCGTTGGCAGAGGCCATGCTGGAAACCGACCTGCAACTGCGGGCCGAATTTGACGCGCGGCTTGAAAGTGATCCGGCATTCGCCGCCAGCCCCGCCAGCCGCCTGATGTGGTTCTACCAGCGCACGCCCTTTTACGATCAGCAGTACCTCGTCTACCCGGTCGTTCGCATCCTCGCTGAATAGCGCAAGCCGTCCCGCCCGGTCTTGCAGGATGAGCGGGCTCTGCCGATATGGTCAGGACCATCCCGAACGTTTATTGTAGCGAGGACACTTTCACCAGATAGCCCCAGGAGACATGGACAACGCCTATTTGAGCGTGACGGACCAGGGTGATCACCTTGAAGTAGGCCTCAGAAAGGACTGGGTGTTCGACCATGTTTCCGATCTGGAAGACGCTACTGCTTCGGTCGTCTCGACCGATGGTCGGCCGGTCCTCTTCCAGTGCGCCGGGCTGGAGCGGATCGACATCGCAGGCGCATGGGTTCTTTACGACCGCTCCCAGCAACTCGCCGAAGAAGGCATCAAGTCCGACTTCGCCGGATTCAAGGCGGAGCATTTCAAATTCCTGCGCAATATCATCGACATGGCGGCGGTTCGTGAATATGAAGAAGAGGACTTTGCACATGCTCCCGAGCCCTGGCTGCGGTCCCAATTGGAGCAGATTGGCCGGATTACCACCGAGCGGGTAGCGGATATTGGATTCATCGCGCGCGCGATCCTGGACGGCGTGCGCCGGCCATTTCGCCTGATCTTCGGAGAGACGGTCAAGCAGGTGTACGAAACCGGCGTCAGGGCCATTCCCATTGTCATCGTAATCTCGGTGTTGATCGGCATCGTCATGGCCTACCAGGCATCCGGCCAACTTGAACAGTTTGGCGCCAAGATCTTCGTCGTGGACCTGGTCAGTATTTCAATTACCCGCGAAATGGGTGTGCTGCTCGCCGCCGTGATGGTTGCGGGCCGGTCGGGCAGCGCGTTCGCGGCCGCGCTGGGCACCATGAAACTGAACGAAGAGATCGACGCCATGCGCGTGCTGGGGCTCAATCCCAACCAGGTCCTGGTGCTACCGCGCATCCTGGGGCTGTTGATCGCGCTGCCCATGCTCACGGTCTTTGCCAATTTTGCCGGCATTGCAGGTGGGGCCCTGATCGCGATTGGGACCATGGACATCGGCAGCGTGCAGTTCATCGAACGCGTGGCCTATTCGACGGACATGAACGACGTGATGGTGGGTTTGATCAAGGCGCCGGCATTTGCTTTCCTGGTAGCCGTCACCGGCACGCTGCGCGGCATG
>Ga0102952_1000782_pt1 | contig 11158 bp, 9 predicted proteins | sample SalPon2A_C_D1_MG_FD_78506 | JGI IMG/M metagenome (GOLD analysis project Ga0102952, IMG submission 78506) | Soil microbial communities from South San Francisco under conditions of wetland restoration - Salt Pond MetaG R2A_C_D1_MG | ecosystem: Environmental > Terrestrial > Soil > Wetlands | place... | reverse complement strand
CTTGGCGTCCGCGCCCAGCTCGTCGCACGCCGCGAGCAGCGCGAGCGCGTCGTCGAACGCGGCCAGGCCGAGGTTCAATCCCAGGGCGTGGGCGGCGCCGAAACGCGCGCCCTGTCCGCGGCCGCCCCGGCGCTCGAACACCCAGCCGCAGGGCGTGGGGCAACCCGCGCAGCCGTGGCGTGTTCGCTCGTGCCGTCCGATGTCGTCGGCAAGGCGCGCGGCCCCGGCGTGGTCGACGGGCTCGGCCTCGCCGCGCGCGCGCAGGTTGCCCTGGACGTCGCGGGCGGCGAACAGCTCGAGCGTCCCGCCGCGGGCGCGCGCCTCGAGGCGCGGCGAGGCGCGCAGGGCCTCGAGCAGCGGCGCGTCGGCGTGGCCCTCGACCGCCGGCGCGGTGACCGCGAGGGCGGCCAGCCCGCTGCGGCCCAGCACCGCCCCCAGCCCGCCGCGCCCGACGTAGTGCGGGACGACGTCGCCCACCGCGAGGCTGGCGAAGGGCAGGCCCCGTTCGCCGGCGGGGCCGACGCACAGCGTGGCGCAGGGACCGAGACGCTCGACGAGCCGGCGGTGGCGCTCGGCGGGCGCGTTGCCCACGAGCTCGGGCGCGAACTCGAGCCGCGCCTCGCCGCCGGCCGCGAGCACGACCACCGCGCCGCGGCCCGGCTCGACGGCGCCCTCGAGCACCACCGCGTCGGCCACCGCCGCGAGCCGCCGGCCGAGCTCGCCGCCGACCTGACCGTCCGCGAACAATCCGCTGGCCGGGGCGCGCGAGGCGACCGTCGCCCGGGCCGCGGTGGGCACGCCGCGGCCCACGCACTCGCCGACCGCCAGCACCAGCGGGGGCTCCGCCGGCGGCCGCCCGCGCTCCGCCTCCAGCAGCAGCGCCAGGGCCAGCGCGCCGCCCGACCAGCCGCCCGCGCGGTCCAGCTCCGGGTCCGACGAGGACCACGCCTCCCGGCGCCGCTCGAGGCCCGCGGCTCCGGAGAGTCGCAAGCGGAGCACGCGCGGTCGGTTCGGCGGCGGCGGGGAATCGGCGGGCATCTCTCGGGTTGCGCGGGTACGGGGCCCGGCCTACGTTGGCGGACTGCCCGCAGGCTCCAGAGTTTCCGCGACACCCGTGGAGAGTCCCGCGGCAGCGCTCACCCCAGGGCTCCGGGCACCTCGCGCGGCGCCCAGTCTCGACCCTGCGAATCCCGCGGACAAGCCCCCCCCCGGCGAAGGGGGCACGGGGCACACGGGGCGTGCGGGGCTCCGGAATCCTCCCAGCTCCAGACGCAGCTCCCCAGCACCCCACCATGTTCGGTTCGATCGAGATCGGAAGGGTCCTCGGGATCCAGGTCCGGGTGCACTGGACGTTCCTGGTCGCGATTCCGATCTTCATGATGATGCACGTGCAGCTGCCGTGGCTGCTGCTGCTGTTCGGGGTGGTGCTGCTCCACGAGCTCGGCCACAGCGTGGTGGCGCGCCGGTTCGGAATCCGGGTGCTGGACATCACCCTCTGGCCCCTCGGCGGCATGGCGCGCATGAACGAGATCCCCGAGGACTCGAAGGTCGAGGGCCTGATCGCCGTCGCCGGTCCCGCGGTGAACTTCGCGCTGGCCTTCCTCGTGCTGCCGATCTTCCTCTGGAGCTCCCTGGGCACGGCGGCGGACGGCTCGCTGGCGTCCACGGTGAGCACCGGCTCCGGCTACTTCCTGGCGATCAACCTGATGCTCGGCGGGTTCAACCTGCTGCCGGCCTTCCCGATGGACGGCGGTCGCGTGCTGCGCGCCTGGCTGGGGCGCAAGGGCGACTGGGTCGGGGCCACCGAGCGCGCCGTGCAGGTCGGCAAGGTGCTGGCCGTGGCCATGTTCCTGTTCGGATTCGTCACCGGCTGGGGCGGCATGCTGCCCTTGATCGGGGTGTTCGTGTGGTTCGCCGGCTCCCGCGAGCTGCTCGGGGTGCGCATGCGCCACGCCCGCGCCGCCTCGGGGTTCGGCCCGATCCCGGGTTTCCCCCCGCCGGGGTTCGGCGGTCCCGCCGACCACTTCGAGAGCGCGCGCCCGGTGCACCACGAAGCGCCCCCGCGGCCGGCGGCCTACGCCGGTCCCGCGGTTTTCGGCGGCGCCCAACGCCCGCGCGGCGACGCCGTTCCCCATCCCGGCCGCGGCGGCGTCAGCGACGACGAGATCGCCCGCCTGGAATCGTTCCGCGGCCGCCTGCGCCGCGCGGACGAGGACGAGTAGCGGGGCCCCACGTCAGGCGGTCAGGCGCGCTGCGCCCGCGCGTCGCGCAGGAACAGGTACAGCTCGCCGAGCAGCGCCTGCGGATCCTCCACCGGCGGCAGCTCCAGTCGCTCGCGGTAGAGCTGCGCGGTGCGCGCGAACAGCCCGCGGCGCTCCTCGGCGCGCAGGTCGCCGCGCAACAGCAGCCGCCGCAGGTAGTCGTAGTCCTGGTCGTCGAGCCGCGCGGCCAGCCCCGGCCGATCGGCCAGCGCGCGACGCCGCAGCTCGGACCAGCGCTTGCCCGGGTAGGGATCCCGCGTCGCCGGGTCGGCGTCCTCGCGCTCCACGACCGTGCCGGCGACCACGTCACCGAGGCGCTGGTGCCGCGGCGTCCCGGCGATCAGGAACAGCCCCAGCACGCCGAACGGCAGCGGCGGCACGAAGGCGTCCAGCGGCCACAGCGCCGAGCGCAGCAGGTGCTGGGCGACGCTCGCGGGGTAGCCGTCGGCGGACACGACGCGCAGGCCGAGCGCCCGCTTGCCCGGTGTCTGCCCCTCCCAGATCAGGTGGAGGGCGAGGTGGTAGCCGGCCATGCACAGCGGCAGGCCCCCCAGCAGCACGCCGATCAAGAGCCCCGACAGGCCGGTGACGTCGACCGCGAGGATCACCAGCAGGAACAGCACCGTGAGCAGGTAGCAGACGCCGATCAGCCCGGCGTCGAGGGTCGCCGCGGTGAAGCGGCTGCCCGCGCCGGCGATGCGGCGCTCGAGGGAGATGCCCTCGGGCGTGGAGAGGACGAGGGTCGCCACGCGCCAGAGCATAGCGCGGGCTATCGGGTCCCCACCGCCGTTTTGTAGGGTCGCGCCGTGACGCCCGCCGATCCCCCGCGACGACCGCGCACGCTCCGCGAGCAGTCCGCGGCGGGCGACGACCCGATCGTGGCGCTGGACGGGCTCGTGCGCCATGTGCGGAGCGATCCCGGGGGCGCGAGCGAAGCGAACCTGCTCGCGCTCGCCGAGCTCTACCGCTACGCCTCGACCGAGACCGCCCGCCTCGAGGCGAGCGGCCACGACCCGCGGGCCCTCGCCGAGCTGCGCACCCTGGTCGGTCGCGCGCACGCGCTGCTGTACGCGCCGGACACCCCGAGCGCCGGCGCCCTCGTCCCGCGGGCGGTGCGCTTCCTGCTGGTCGACTCCCCGGCCGCCGTCTGGGCCGAGCGCAAACTGCTCGGCGTCCTCGGCGCGCTGTTCTACGGCCTGGCCGCGATTTCCTTCCTCGCGGTGCGCGCGGACCTCGAGCTGGCCTACACGCTGCAGCCGCCGGTCGCGGTGAACGCCGAGATCGAGCAACTGCGCGAGACCGATCCCGGCGAGACCTTCCGCGGCAACTTCACCTTCGGCCTGGGCAAGTCGCCGATCTTCTCGGGCCTGATCCTGACCAACAACATCTACGTGTCGACGCTGTTCTTCGGCGCCGGCCTGGTGCCCCCGCTGTTCCTCTACATCCTGGTGAACAACGGGCTGATGCTCGGCACCTACACCGGCGTGGCCGGGCACTGGGACCAGGCGGCGGCGATCTCGTCGTTCCTCTGGTGCCACGGCGTGATCGAGCTGCAGATGATCCTGCTCGCCGGCGCGGCGGGCCTGGTGCTGGCGCGCGCGTGGATCGCGCCGGGCGTCTGGTCGCGGGGCGAGGCGATGGCCCGCGAGAGTCGCCGGGCCTGGGCGCTGATGGCCCCGGTGTTCCCCTTGCTGACGCTCTCCGGACTGGTCGAGGGCTACGTCAGTCCCCACGCCCCGCTGGTCGTGCGCGCGCTGGTGGGCGCGGGATCGGCCGTGTTGCTGGTCGCCTGGATCCGCAACGGCGTGCTGCTGGCGCGGGCCGCCGGGGGTCTTGGCGAAGCTCGGGGCGAAGCTCGGGGCGCGGCTCAGTAGGCCGCCCGGCGGCGCGCGCCGAGCCACTCCGCGAGCAGCGATCCCGCCGCCTCCGCGGGCAGCGCGTCCAGCACCCGCACGCCGACCCCGGCCAGGCGCTCGAGCCCGCGGCGGCGCTCGAGGCACAGGTGCGCCGCGGCCGCGCGCAGCGCCGAGTCCGCCGGCGAGGGTTCCCGGGCGCCGTCGGCGACCGCGCGCACCGAGGGATCGTCCAGCGCCGCGAACACCACGCGGTGCCGGCGGCCGGCCTGGGCGAGGATCGCCCGCTGCCGCTCGAGCGACCGCGGATCGGCGACGTCGGAGAGCACCACCAGCAGCGCCCGGCGCCGGTGGCGGATCGCAACCTCGCGCAGCGCGCGCTCGAGGTTCGCCTCCACGCCCCGCGCCTCCAGGTCGAAGACCGCGTCGATCATCCCGGCCAGCGCGCGCGAGCCGCGGTGCGGCGGGACCCAGGCGCGCACGCCGGCGTCGAAGGCCAGCAGGCCGACGCGGTCGCCTTCCTGCAGCGCGACCGCGGCCAGCTCCAGCGCCGCGTCGAGCGCGTGGTCGAGCTTCGACCAGCCCCGGCCCGGACCCTCGGCGATGCGCGGCGCCATGCGCCGGCCGCAATCGACCAGCAGCACCAGCTCCTGGCCCCGCTCGACCTGGAACTCGCGCACCGTCGGCCGCCCGCGGCGGGCGAAGGCCTTCCAGTCCACCAGCCGCACGTCGTCGCCGTGCACGTAGTCGCGCAGGGACTCGAACTCGGTCATGCCGCCGCGGCGCTGCAGCGCGCGCACCCCGAGGTCGCGCCAGCGCTCGGCGGCGACGAGGCGCAGCGTGCGCCGCAGGCCGTTCAGCGCCGGCTGGACCAGGATCTCCTGCGGCCCGCGGAAACGCGCCTGTCGCTGCAGCAGTCCCAGCGGCGAGCGGACGCGCAGTCGCAGATCCCCCACCGAGCGCGCGCCGCGCACGCGTCCGCGGTAGCGGCGCTCGAGCTCCAGCACGCCGCCGACCTCAGGCAGGCGGCCGCGGTCCGGACCGCCGGTCGGATCCCCGGACACCGGGGGCGCGGCGCGGCCGTCCACCGTGCATCCGCGCACCTCGAAGTCCGCGGGGAACGCCTCGCGCAGCTCGACGGCGCGACCGGCGAGCGCCGGACAGCCCGCGGTGCGCACGCGCAGCACGCGGCCGAACTCGACGTCGAGGCCGACCTTGGTGGGCACGTCGCGCTCCACGTCCAGGCACGCGGGCGAGGGCGTGCGCAGGAACTCGACGACCAGCAGGCCGAGCAACAGCACGTCGAGCGCGCCCACCACCGCGCGCGCCGGCGCCCAGACCACCGTCGCCAGCGACAGCACCAGCAGGGCCGCGCACACGGCCGTCAGACGGGAGGTCGGGATCAGCGGGGAACCTCCACCGAATCCGCCAGGCGCTGCAGCACACGATCGGCGTCGGCGCCCTCGATCTCCTCGGCGGCGTCGAGCACGACGCGGTGGCGCAGCGTCGTGCAGAACAGCGCCTTGACGTCGTCGGGGGTCACGAAGTCGCGCGCGCGCAGCGCTGCCCGCGCCTTCGCCGCGCGCAGCAGCATCACCCCCGCCCGGGGGCTGCCGCCCAGCACCAGCGACGCGCTCTTGCGGGTGGCGTCGAGCAACCGCACGACGTAGGCGGGCAGGTCCTCGCGCACCGTGACCCTCGCCACCCGCGCGGCCAGGGCGAGCACCTCCTCGGGCGAGGTCACGGCGCGCACGCCCAGCGCTTCGGGTGCGGCGCCCTCGCGCCGCGTGTGCGCGGCGGCGAGGATGCGCTCCTCGGTCTCCGGTCGCGGGTAGCCGACGTCGACCTTGAACAGGAAGCGATCGAGCTGCGCCTCGGGCAGCGGGTAGGTGCCCTCGTGCTCGACGGGGTTCATGGTGGCGAAGACGACGAACGGGCGCGGCAGCGCGTGCGCCGTCCCGTCGACGGTCACGGAGCCCTCCTGCATCGCCTCCAGCAGCGCCGCCTGCGTCTTCGCCGGCGCGCGGTTGATCTCGTCGCACAGGAGCACCTGCGCGAAGATCGGTCCCGGCCGGAAGTCGAAGGCGTGGTCGTCGGGCCGGAACACGCTGGTGCCGGTGACGTCGGCGGGCATCAGGTCGGGGGTGAACTGCACGCGTCCGTAGGTGCCGCCGATCGCCGTCGCCAGGCAGCGCACCAGCAGCGTCTTGGCGACGCCCGGCGGGCCCTCGAGCAGCACGTGGCCGCCGGCCAGCACGCCGATCAGGCAGGCTTCGACGGCGTCCTCGAGACCGACGACGACGCGGCCCACCTCGGCCTGGACGCGGGCGCCGAGTTCCTGGATCTCCTGCATCGGGTCGGTTCCTTCGTCGCTCATCACGGGGTCTCTCCTCGGCGGGTGGTCGGCTCGCGGGGCGGAGCATGGTGGCCGCCGCGCAACGCCCGGTCGAGGGCGACCAGGTCGGCGGCGTCGTGAACGGTCCCCGGGGCCGCTGCGCCCGGCGACTCCGGCGCCGGCCTCCGCGCGTAGCCGCGGCGCAGCATCCCCGCCAGTGCGTCGTAGCGGCCGGCGCGCTCGAACAGGCTCGCCAGGCCGCGCGCGCGCGCCAGCGGCGAGACGCGGCCCAGCGCCCGGGGATCGCGGGGGAACTCGCGCACCCAGGCGCTGCGCCAGCAGACGATCAAGAGCAGCAGCGCCAGGTGCAGGGTCAGCCATCGGCCGCGCGCGGAGAGCGCCAGGCCGGTCGAGGAGCTCCCCGCCCCCAGACCCAGCGCGTGCTCGTCGAACAGCACCCGCGCGCCACGCTCGCCGAGCTCGACGACGCGCACCAGGAACAGGCCGTTGTCGCCCGCGCCGAGGTCCTCGTTCTGCAGGTAGTCGCCGGCGGGGATCAGCCGGTAGCCGCCCGCGCCGACCGGCACCTCGAGCACCGCGGGCATCGCGCCGACCTGGAGGGTGCGCACCTCGAGCCCGTCGCGGACCTCCGCCACCGCGTCGCCGAGCACGCCCCCGGGAAGCGTCCAGGGCGAGCCGCGTTCCATGTCCACGAACGGCGCGGGATCGAGGCCCAGCCCGGCGCGCAGGAAGGCGTGCACGCGCTCGGTCGCCGGCAGCACCAGCGTCCCGCCCTGCTCCATGAAGCGGCGGTAGTGGCGCAGGCCCGAGAGGCTGCGTTCGCGCGCGACGTCCAGCGGGTCGTCGGCGTCGTGCTGCGCGTCGGCGTCGTCGCCGCGGAACGCCTGCGGCGCGTCGGCCAGCCAGACCTGGTGCGGTCCCTCCGGCAGCTCGCCGGGGCGGCCGGACCAGGCCTGGGGTTCGAGGCCCAGGGACTCGAGCAGCAGGAACGCCGCGAGCCGACCGTTGCGCGCCGACGAGGTCGCGCTGCCGCGGCGCCCGGCCGTTCCGCCGCCGAGCTGCAGGAAGGCGAAGACCGCGACGGCCAGCACCGCCAGGGCGACCACCGTCCGCCGCCCCCTCACGACGCCGCCCCCTCGGCCGCCAGCCGGCGGGCGCAGAGGTCGGCGAGGTAGTCCACGTCCGCCGCGCTCGCCGGCGCGCCGCCGAAGCCCTTGCGATCGAGGTCGTCGACGAGGGGATCGAGCAGCGCCCGCACCTCCGGGGTCGGGTGGCCGCGGTCGAGCAGCTCGCGGTTGGTCCAGGTGTCGCGGTACTCCAGCTCGCCGCGGCGGCCGAGCCCGACCACCAGCGCGAAGAAGTACAATCGCAGTGCCGACTTGAGCTCGCCCGCCGCCCGCGCCGCGCGCGCCCGCTCCAGGTAGCGGCGCACGCGGTCGCCCACCGGATCGCCGCCGGCCGCCTGCGCTCCGGACGCGGGAGCGGTCGCTGCGAGCCACGGGCGCAGCACGCGGGTCACGAGCGCGACGGCGAGCGCGGCGATTAGCACCGACAACAGGAGCTGCAGGCCGCCGGGGAGCGCGGGCAGGCCGGGCAGGTGGACGGTGTCGCCCAGCCAGCGGATCACGCGTTCGGCCAGGCTCTCGCGATCCCACTGGAACTCCTCGCGGGCGAGCACCCGCTCGAGGTGTTCGCGCACGCCCGCCTCCGACACCGCGCCCTGCAGTCCGGCGAGTACGTTCACCGCGCCGCTCCCGCGGAACGCCGCCGGTCGCGCAGCCGCTCGAAGCGCATCTCCAGGTCGAAGCCCTCGTGGCGCACGCGGCTGTCGAGGTAGAAGACCGTCATCACCACCGCGGAGAACGCCGTCGCCAGGCCGGTGATCAGCGCTCCCAGCAGCACGGCCGCGGCTCCGTAGACCCCGGCCGGCCAGTGGAGTCGCTGCTCGATCGCCGCGTTCGCGCCGGGCTGGGCGAGCACGCCCGCGATCAGCGACAGGGGCAGCACCAGCACCCACTGGGTCGCGATCACGCCGAGCCAGCGCAGGAAACTCTTGGACATCAATTGCGCGCTGCGCGCGATCGCCTGCAGCGGGCCGAGGTCCTCCAGCACCAGCGCCGCCGGCGCGACCATGAACAGCCAGGAGAGCACGAGCCCGGGGAGCAGACAGCACATCACGCCGCCGGCCGTCGTCACGGCGACCGCCACGGTCATCGCCAACAGTGCCGGTGCCCGGCGGGACACCGAGGCCAGGACCTCGCCCGGACGCGCGTCGCGGCCCTGCAGCTCGCCGTAGACCACGCGGCAGACGAGGCCGACCGCGAGGCTCTGCGCCACGACGCTGGCGGTCATCTGCAGGCCGGTCACCGCGAGCAGCGGACCGAACGCCTCGGCGCGCATCAGCTCTCCGGTGATCCGCCGGCCGAGGAGCTGGGCCGGGATCCACAGCGGCACCGCGAAGGCCAGGCAGGTCCCGCCGCGGGCGCGGAACACGTCGAAGGCCGTGTCGAGGATCGCGCCGACGCCGCGCGGGGCGAGGGTCGGCAGGTCGCGCGGTCCGGCGGAGTCCGCCGCCGCGCGCGGGCGCCGGGAGCCGCCGACCACGGGCTCGAGCCTGCGCACCGATCGGGAGTGGGACCCCATGAGCCGGGCATGGTAGCGCGCCCGGCACCTCGATCGGATCGCGCGACGGCTACTGGGCGCCGGGGGCCTCGGTCTCCTCGGCCGGGGGCCGCAGGGTCTCGGCGATCGCGGCGGCCCACTTCTTCATGCCCCAGTGCGCGTGCCCCCAGGTGGAGAAACACTCCGTGAACTGGAAGGGCGTGCCCTCCCGGGTGGCGGTCATCGCCAGCAGCCGCTCGCCGCTGGTCGCGTCGCGCACCTCGAGCTCGCCGGCGATGCCGCCCATGTCCGGCGGCACCACCAGCACCACCCCGATCCAGTTGATCCAGATGTTGGAGCAGTCGACGTCGGTGATCGCGGCGCGGACGAGCACGCTGTTGGGGCCCGGCGTGGTGACCACCTCCAGGTCCTTCCCCAGACGCTCCTCGAGGATGCCGGTGAAGTCGCGGGCCAGCTCCGCTTGGACCTCGGGCTCGGGCACGCTGCGCTCGGAAGCGGGCCGGAAGACGACCGGCTCGACGACCACGGAGTCGTAGCGCGCCCAGTCGGCGTCCGCCGCCTCGTAGGCGCAGACATGGTTGGGCACGCTGTCCGATTCGCGGGAGGGGTCCGGCTGCAGCTGCTCGTAGTCGTCGAGGAACCCGGTCTGCGTCAGCTCCATGTTCGCGCAGCTCGCCGCCAGCGCGACCACGACGGCCGCCGCAACGGATCCACGAATGCTTGCCATCATCGTCCTCCCGGATGCCTCGAGGTTCAGGTCGTTCCCCGGGGGCCGCAGGGCTCCGGGGTCCCCGATTCTGCCCCACGCGGCGACGGTCGAGCCAGCCCGGTTCGGATTCGAGCCGCCGAGCTGTAAGTGCTCTGTCCCCCGTCCCGGCCTCCCGCCGGCTCCGCGGGGGGCCGCCGTCACAGGTTGCCCAGGCGAATCGCGCCGGTCGGGCAGTTGCGCGTGCAGGCGTAGTCGCGGGTGCACTCGTAGTTGGAGAGCTTGCGCACCGTCGCCTTCTCCCCGCGGGCCCAGAAGGCCTCGGTCTCGCACACCGCCTCGCACATCCCGCAGCCCACGCAGGCCGAGGGGTCGATGCGGATGCTGACGAAGTCGCGGGTGGTCACCGGGCAGGTCAGCCCCTCGACGATGTCGGTGTGCACCAGGTCGCGGGTCGCGGCGTGGGAGGTCAATACCTTGATGGCCTCCTCCTCGCCGCGCTGGACGATGTCGGCGACGTCCTTGAAGTCGAAGCGCGACTGGTGGCCGACCTTGGGCTGGATCAGCACCGTGCGGTAGTCGAGGTGCATGTGCAGCGCCTGCTCGACGATCACCTCCTCGGCGATCTCGAAGGCGCGGTACATGGTGGTCGCGATGCGGCTCTTGTAGTTGGGCGTCTTCATCGTCGCCTTGACCGACAGGTCGACGGCGATGATCAGCTCCGGCCGCAGGGTCTTGGCGAAGCGCAGCGGCACCGAGTCGATGATGCCGCCGTCCATGTAGTTGAAGCCCTGGTGCTCGAAGGGCTCGAAGATCCCCGGCAGCGCGCACGAGGAGTAGATCGCGTCCACCAGCGGGATGTCGTCGAAGCCGGGCGTGCCCCAGAACACCGACCCGCCGTTCTCCAGGCGCACGGCGTTGCAGTAGAAGGGCATCTGCATCTCGCGGAACTCGATCTTGGGGAGGATCTTGTTCAGCCGGCTGCGGAACAGGTCGCCGCGGTACATGCTCGGCGCGCGCGCGCCCTTGAGCATGAACTTGACCACGTTCAGCCGGAAGTAGTCCTGCTTCTGGATGTCCCCCAGCATCGACTCGATCTTGTCCAGCGAGTAACCGCCGGCCGCCATCGCGCCGACCAGCGAGCCGATACTCGTGCCGACGATCGCGTCGTAGCGGATCCCCAGCTTGAACAGCGCCTTCAGCACTCCGATGTGCGCCACGCCGCGCATGCCGCCGCCGCCGAGCACCAGCACGGTGCGCGGTCGCCGCGGGTCGCCGCCGGGCGCCGGGGCCAGGTGCGGGTCGGCCAGGGGCAGGCTGGGGGTGGGGTCGGGGGTGGTCACGGCGGGTCGGGGGAGCT
>Ga0102952_1000781_pt1 | contig 11160 bp, 12 predicted proteins | sample SalPon2A_C_D1_MG_FD_78506 | JGI IMG/M metagenome (GOLD analysis project Ga0102952, IMG submission 78506) | Soil microbial communities from South San Francisco under conditions of wetland restoration - Salt Pond MetaG R2A_C_D1_MG | ecosystem: Environmental > Terrestrial > Soil > Wetlands | place... | reverse complement strand
GTTATGTCACCGTATACGGGTGTAGTGAATTCTTTATATTCAGTTTCCTGTAACCTGGGTTTAACTGCAAAGATCCTGTTCAACCTGTTTATTGACCCTTTCCCCCTTTTCATTATATCAACGGACCAGCCCATAGCCATCATGGGCCAAGAAAGCATAGAAAGATAAACCAGCATAGCTGTGAATTTGCCAACTGAGATATCCATCTTCACGGCGCTGATACCACCGAGGAAAAGGAATATAGCACCTGCTACACCTGCAAAGAATGTAATAAGAGGCTGATATACACCCCAGACTTTAATTAAATTTAAATTCCTGTCGAGGTAATCCTTGCTTGCCTTTTCGAATTCCCTGAGCTCGGCATTTTCCCTGTTGAACGCCTTTATTACCTTTATACCGGAAATTGATTGTCTTGCGTTCTCGGTAAGTTCCGAAAATGAGTCCTGAGTTCTCTGGAATCTCCTTTCGATCTTATTACCGAATACGTACATAAATATTCCGAGTACCGGGAACGGAATAAATGCATAGAGTGTAAGTTCAGGGGAGACCAGGAGCATTGCAATGAATATAAAACAGAAAAGGAATATTCCGTCGTATGCTATGAGAACACCCAGACCGCACGAGAACTTTAGCGTCTCGATATCGTTTACAGTGTGGGCCATCAGGTCGCCCACTTTCTTTTTCGAGAAAAAATCGTAGTGCATACTCTGAAGATGGTCAAAAAACTCGTTCCTTAAAGAGTTCTCTATCTTTCTGGCTGCGCCCATTATAAAAAAACGCCACCCGAACCTGAATACCGCCATGAAAAGACCGAGACCAAGGATATAGATTCCATATCGCGATATCTCGCTGAATCGCGCATTCCCCGTAGTAAGTGAGTCTATTAACCACTGGATAACTTTCGGGATAGCCAGCTGTGCAACATCCACAATGGTAAGAGCTGTAACCCCGGCGATGAAGGAATATTTGTATTTTATTAATAGTGAAAATATACTCTTATTTCTATTCAAGACCTGTCCCTGTATTTGCCTGTGGAATAATCCAGGATAAAAGTAAATATAAAATAATAGCATACCATGTTGATTTTTCGGTTTTTAGATATATAAATTTGTGCTATATGTCTCAGTAAAACGGAACGCAGTTCTATGAATGAAAAGAGATATTCCGTAATTATACCTACTCATAACAGAGCACATTTTATTGAGAATGCCGCATATTCGGTTCTGAAACAGACTTATAAACAGTTTGAACTTCTGGTGATTGATGACGGCTCGGATGACGAGACCCGACAGGTCGTCGAATCAATTCATGATCACCGAATAAAATATGTGAGGATACCCCACAGAGGCGTATCATTTGCCAGAAATACCGGTATCCATTTAAGTGCCGGCAGGTATATTGCTTTTCTCGATTCTGATGATGAGTGGGCTGAATCAAAGCTTGAAAGAACGGAAGAATACACAATCAAATATCCTCAAATTCCGGTGTTCCATACTGACGAGATATGGTACAAAAAGGGAAAACTGCTAAACCAGAAGAAAAAGCACAGGAGACCATCGGGATTCATATACAGGAACTGTCTGTCGCTATGCTGTATTGGTATGTCCACAGCCGTTGTCAAAAAAAACCTGTTTTACGAGACAGGGTACTTTGATACAAAACTGCCGGCATGTGAAGATTACGAATTCTGGCTCAGGGTATGTTCAAGGTATGAAGTCAAACTTATTCCGGAACGGCTAACTATTAAAGACGGCGGCAGGAATGACCAGCTTTCAAATCAGCCAGGACTTGATAAATACAGGATATATGCACTTGAGCGAATGCTTGAAACAGGAGATCTGGATCCTGAATCGCATGATCTTACACGAAAAGAATTAATTAAAAAATGCAATATATATGCAAAAGGCGCATCAAAAAGAGGTCGGAAACGGGAAGCGGACATATTCTTTGAAAAGATATCACGTTACAAAAGCCAGTAATTTGAGAATCGGCTGAAATTTGACACAAAAGAGTCATAGGGTTAGTCTTAAACTTATATTTTGATTCTATATTGAGCTTGCAATTACTGCTGTATCCGACCATTCAAAAGTTACTCACCGTTGACCACTAATCCTTTACGTATCGGAAGCGATTGAAACTGTTTGGAAGGCCGATGGAATCAATCTTAATTTTAAGTCTGTTAAGTTTTAAAAATAAAAATAAAACAGAAGGAGAAGAATTATGTCAGAAGCTAAAAACGGAAGCTTGGTAAAAGTACATTACACGGGAAAACTTGACGACGGGACTCAGTTCGATTCGTCGGCTGGAGGAAATCCACTTGAGTTCACAGTCGGGAAAGGTGAAGTTATCCCGGGTTTTGAGGAAGCTATAGTGGGTATGAATGTTGGAGATAAAAAAACTGTGGAAATTAGTCCTGAACAGGCTTATGGAGATCACAGGGATGACAGGGTATTACAGATGGAAAAAGAAAAACTTCCTGATAATATTGATCCCCAGGTCGGTATAAGGCTGCAGGCAAAACAGCCTGATGATAGTGTTATTACATTTACAGTTACGGATGTTTCCAAGGATACTGTAACGCTCGATGCCAATCACCCTCTTGCCGGGAAGAACCTCGTATTTGACATTGAGCTTGTAGATGTTCAGTCAATGCAGAGCTAAAAACAAACTTTATAAATAAATTCAATAGCAGCCCTGTATATTATGCAGGGTTGCTTTATTTTAACCTCTGAATATTCCCCCGTAACTAAATCAAATTTAAATTATCATATTGAAATCCTTTTTACACGATTACGTGGTATTATAGTTTTGATATGGTAACACACGAAGGCAGTTGTCATTGCGGAACTGTTAAATTTGAAGTTGAAGCCCCCCAAAAATTAAATGCACTTGAATGTAATTGTTCAATTTGCGAGATGACAGGATTTTTACATCTCATAGTACCGGCTTCCAGATTCAGACTTCTTGAAGGCGGTGAATACCTTACTACATATACATTTAATACGGGAGTAGCAAAACATACATTTTGTAAAAACTGCGGAATTAAGCCTTTTTATATACCAAGGTCGAATCCGGATGGTTTTGATATAAATCTTAAATGTCTCAAAAAAGACAAAATAAAAGATATAGAGGTAAAGCAATTTGATGGCAGAAACTGGGAAGAGAATGCCGGAGAGCTTTCTCACCTTTCAGAAGATTGATCCGTGGAGGATATTATGTCTTTAACTTCTCGACTGTTTTCGATAATTGCTTGCCTGTTCTTGTTGACCATATCATCTTATGCCCTGAATACATGGAAAGGGAATTTCATTGCTTCAGCAGGAAGTGACAATTATAACATCGAGGTTAACTGCCTGACAGGTGAAAACTATTTCGTGTTTTATAGTGATACAATGGTCCATGTTGAGAAGGGTATAAATGGTGATGGTGTTGTTGTGATGGGGAACAGGACCAAAGGCCAGAAAACCACACTGGAGATCTATGACATTAACAGGGATAAACACTGGTTTGCGGGTAATCCGGGGAAATCTGATAATGAATGGATGGAAAATAATGGAATTGTTGCCGGCAAGGTGAAAATGCTTCTCGAGGAAAAGGGAACTTACAATGAGGTTGGTTTTACTGCAGATTGTAAAAAGAAATAATGTCCATGCAACTGAATCATTGATGAATATGCGGATTCTTTCCGGATCTCTGAATATATAACTTTAGATATGATTCATATACAACTGTTAAAACATCTTGGATTTCACAATCAACAATGTTTTAATTATTAGGTATAAATGCATATAGATACAGATACATCTGAATTACTTGTGATCAAATCAAGAAAAACCAAAACAGGCAGACTCATCCTTGGAGCCGGGTTTGTTCTGACTGTCCTTGCAATATTACTTTTTATTTTCAATACGGGAAGGTATACACTGATATACGGTGCCGGAACCGGTGGTTTGCTGCTCGTCATATCCTACCTTGCTTTATATGAGCAGAGTGTGGTTAAGTTCGATCTTAAATCAAGAAACATAAAGTGGACCAGGGTAAAATCCTTTCAGAGAAACGAAGGTATAATACCATTCTCAAGTGTCAGGGACTTTGTTCTTCAGAGACCGAAAGTGGACTATTCATATAATATGTCAAGACTTGTAATTATTACCAATAATGAGGAGATTCCATTAACAGAAACCTACCTGCGCCATTCAAGAGATATAATGGATATTCTGAGCAGGGTACGTTCGGTTTTAAACCTGTCTGACCAGTAACCCTGAATTCGTACTGAATCTGAAGAAATATAAAACAGGTAATAGTTTTCAGAAAATACGATGACAAAAAGCAGCAGCCGTGTTTTCAGAACCCATTCGAACTACATATCGGCAATAAGTTATGTAGCACTGGACGGCAACCTTTCAGATGAAGCAGAAGGTCTTAAGTTACTTTCATCCAAATTAATGGATTCAGGGTGGTACATGTTTTTAAAGCCCGACAAAGCCGACCGGTCCCAGTTACACAGGAGTATAAACAATGCATGGGGTTTAGAGGCTCTGTATAAAATGTCTGATGTGTTCATAAGTGAGGACGACCTTACAAGGCTTTCCAACAACTGGTGTGTTGTTCAATGCTATTATATTTTCTATTACCTGACCCAGGTAATAGCTATCTGTGAAGGGTATAAAAAACCGCTAAGTCATGCGCAGGTCCAGAGAACCTATTACAGTATAATGTCGAAAAAACCATGGTTCATAAGTCCCTGGAGTCTTTGGTATGACCAGAAAGGTTCTCAGAATACACCACCCGGTTTCCGCCCCGACAATTCTATTCATGCATGGAGAAGGGTAGACGATTCAACCTCCCTGAACCTAGTATTGAAAGCCTTGCGGACTACGAGGGAAGAATATGTTAACGAGGCGATTACAAGGAGAAAAGAAAGACTTTCCGGGGAGAATGCGGGAAAGACGATAAGGCTGAGTCAAAAACAAAAGAACCAATCGGAGGCCAGGGTAAGACCTGCAACTCTCATTAGTTATCTCTACAGGATTAAGAGAAATACATTATATGAACGCTCTAGTATGCTTTCCACAGGACCGGAGAACTTTACCCAGTCCAAACAGTTCAGGTGGCATGTAAGACAGATCATAGACACGACACTCCTTATCGCTGAAATGCTTGTATCGGAAACCATCGGTGAAGAATTGTTTAATAAATGGTGCAGCGAGCTTGAGCACTACAAACCACCCGCATTCATACATACAGGTCCTACATATAGAATGGAACTTATCAGAGGAAGGTAAACAAGATTGATTGCTGGTTAAAAAATATTTATTAGTCTTCTTTTTTAATCTACTGAAAGAATAAGAATTGTTCCGTAAATTGTTTTACAATATTTTTACTCGACCTGCCCATATTCTGCCAACCCGGGGATGAGTATTCTATAAGAAGCGCCGGGTTTACAAATGTCACCAGGATCGATGATATGGTTGAATTTAACGGGATACAAATAAGAAGAGTCCAGGGTCGGCATGGAACCGGAATATGGGCGGATCATATGGGTTGTGTATCCGGGTTTATTTTAATTTCAGAAGATGAACCGCTTGTTTACTGGACAGGGGACACGGTATTGTATGATGAAGTTAAATATGTTGTATCTAGGTCCTCACCCGAGGTTATAATTACCCATTCAGGCGGTGCGAGCATTGGTAACAGCGGCCCTATTATTATGGATGCCAAGCAAACGATCGAACTTTGCAAATTCGCAACGGGTTCGAAGATTGTTGCCGTTCATCTGGAAAGTCTCGATCATCTTAAAGTTACAAGGAATGACCTCAGGAAAGAGGCTCTAAAAAATGGTATATCCGAAGATAATCTGCTTATTCCCGAGGATGGCGATGTATTAAAATTCAATAAAATCTTTTAAAATTATTATATGGTAACTCCGATTATATTGCTTACAGTCCTGATTCTGCCGTTCTGGCTTGCAACTGCCTATTACAGGGATATGGAGAAAAGCAGGTTCGCGGGTGTGGCAGGTCTGTCTGCTATGTTCGTTGTTGCAGCAATGGGGCATTTTTTTAATACCGGGACAATGATGGAGCTAATTCCACCTTTTTTGCCTTTCCCAAAGCTGGCTATAATCCTTACAGGTATACTCGAACTGGTAGTAGCTGCTGGTCTTCAGTCAGATAAATACATGAAGAAATTCGGCTGGTTCGCAATATTCCTGTTCGTATTGTTTCTTCCATTCAATATTTACGGCGCTTCCAAAGGTGTTGACCTGGGGGGGCATGCCTGGGGTCTGACTTACCTGTTTCTTAAAGTGCCGCTTCAGTTTATTTTCATAATTTGGACCTGGTGGTTTTGTATCAGCAACAGGAAGTACAGGGAAGTCGATCCTCATATAAATTCATGCTGACTACATATTGTGCGTTACCATTTTTCTCTGAAAGGTCTGAGGTCAAGCTCAAAAGTCCATGCGGACTTTTGCTGCTGTGTGAGAAAATATACTGAATCTGCTATATGGTCAGGATTCATTAAAGAATCATCAGGCTCAATCCTGTTTTTACGATCTTTATCTATAACCCCGTCTATTATGACATAGGATACATGTATATTCTCTGGTCCGAGTTTCCTGGCCATGGATTGTGCGAGGCTTCTTTGAGCTGCCTTGGCTGATGCAAAAGGGAGGAAGTTCGCACCACCTCTTAAGGATGCAGTTGCACCTATAACAACGATATTGCCGCCTCCGGATTTCCTCATATCGCTGATCACTTCCCCTGCAGCAAGGAATAATCCCCTTGCATTTACTTCCCATGCATTCTGAAAACCATCAAGAGTCGCATTATCTATATTTGCGAACTGACCCGCCCCGGCATTATATATCAATACATCTACAGGGCCTATCTTTTCTCTTATTTTATTAAAGATCTTCTCAGGATCACTGATGTTAGTGACGTCATATTCAAATGCTTGTGAATTTTCTATCTTTGCTGTATAGCTGTTCAATTTATCGGTATCCCTTGAACACATGACTACAGCATAATTTTCTTCGGAGAATTTCCCGGCTAATGAAATTCCGTTTCCCGAACCTACACCGAGTATTACACAAACTTTCTGTTTCATTTCAACCGCCTTGTTAAGTCATTGTTTATATTAAGTTTAGAATACTGTTTTAGGTAATGTAAGAATTTTTATATTGATTTAGGGCAGTTTATCAATAATTTATATTTAAGCCGACACATTTTTAGCAGGACTCATTCCTGTAAGTGTTAACGGTAGATATATTTTATAAAACGACATTTAAAGTTAATATCCTGAATCGATATGAGAAAGCTATTATCTTATTTTATTATATGCCTATTAGCAGCCTTTCTAATAATCCAGTTTGTTCCTGTAAAAATGAATAACCCTGATGTTACTTACGATATCCCTACTACCCCGGCTGTTAAATCTGTGCTCAGGAGGGCATGTTACGAATGTCACTCAAACCAGACAATGTGGCCCTGGTACAGCAAGATTGCTCCCGTTTCATGGATGATCAGCAGTGATATTATTAAAGGGAGGAAAGCCTTGAACTATTCTGAATGGGACAGATATACGAATAGTGAAAAAATAAAGCAAATAAGGGAAAGCTGGGAAGAGGTATCAGAAGGGGAAATGCCTCCCTACATTTATATAAAAATGCATCCAGAATCAAAATTGACAGTCCGGGATAGGAATCTACTCCACGAGTGGGCAGCAAGAACTTATCCTTCAGGTGTAATACCTTCTGAATAATATTTTGCGGACATAACGTTGTTAAACAACTTATTTAGTTAATAATAGTAAATTAAATTGATTTACGGAGTTGATATTATGGAAGTAATTGAATGTATATCTACGCTAAGTTCTATAAGGAATTACAAAGACAAACAGGTCCCTGACGACAAGATAAAAACGGTTCTCGAAGCTGCAAGAGTCGCACCAAGCGCGCACAACGATCAACCCTGGCAGTTTATACTCGTTAAGGACAGACAGAAGTTAGAGGATCTTGGACGTTATTGCCTGAGCGGAAGTTTTGTTACCCGATCTTCCTTTGCAGTCGTGATTCTTACAGACAAGTCATCCAAATGGCATGAGATCGATGGCACACGGGCTATTCAGAATATGGTAATTGCTGCCTGGAGCCTCGGGATCGGTTCATGCTGGATTGGAAGGATCGATAGAGATGGAATATCTGAGTATCTGGGGATACCTGCAGAGTGGCATATACTTACCGTACTTCCTTTTGGATATTTTGATAGGAGTGTAGAGGGATCGGCAAAATTCAGAAAAAATTTTGTACAGATATTCCATCTCAATGAGTTTGGTAACAAATTTGAAATGTAATTTTCCGTTGCAATTATTTAATCAATAAATTAAAAACATATATTATAATTTTTAATAGACAATAAAGGAATTTATCCAATTTGATTTGTTGTCTCGTACGTTGAAAAGGGGAGATTGTGTTCCTGTAAATGCCGGATGCTTGAATTTCTTTTTTTCAGGTACTAATAATTTAGAGGATGGGTAATATAAATTTATTAGAGACTACTAACAATGATATCAGGATCCTGATAGATATTATAAAAGCCCTCAATGAATCATTGTCACTTGAGGATATTTATAAAATTGCTCTGGATAAGGCATCCCAGATCGAAAAAGTCGACATGATAATGATATATATTGTCGACAGTAACAGAAAAATTGCCGAACTTCAGGCTTACAAGAACGTCCCGGAACAATATCTTAATAAAGCTTCACAGATTCCCTATCCAAGGGGTCTCACCTGGAAAATAATTGAAAGCGGAGAGATCCTCAACAACGATGACCTGCAGAACGAAACCAGTCTCGGAAAGGCGGGACGGGAACTTGGTCCGAAAAGCGTTCTGGCTATCCCTGTAAGACAGAAAGACAGAACTATCGGTGTACTTTTCTTTATTAGTTATGAGGAGCGCAAATTCTCCCAACGCGAGTTTGAGATACTTTCGGCTATAGGGGATCAGTTATCGATTGCGATCTCGAATGCTACACAGAACGAAGAAATAATGGTTAAGGACAGGGATCTTAAGATCTCACGTAAACAGCACATGGGTCTTTTTGAGAACGTTCCCGTGGGTTTATGCAGGACAGGTCCATCCGGCGAGATTGTTCTTGCAAACCAGACATTTGTTGAAATGCTTGGTTATTCATCATTTGACCAGCTTGTAAATAGCAATTCAAGAATTCAGGATTTTTACGCCGAAAAAAAAGAAAAAGGGCTTGAGGATATCTTCCGGAACAGTGACAAGATAAGGAACATTGAATCGGTTCTCATATGTAAGGACGGCTCTCCGATCAATATAATTCAGAATAAGCATGCCGTCAGGGGAGAGAACGGTGCAATATTCTATATTGAAAACACAATCCAGGATATAACTCTTCAAAAGAGTACTGAAAAAGCCCTGAAAGATACAATCTCAGAGCTCATTAAGAAAAACAAATATGAAAAGATCATAAGCGCCATTACAAAGTCTTTATCCGAAACAATGGAACTCGACGATGTTCTGGAAAATACAGCAGAACTTATCCGGCAGAATGTTGAAGGTGTGAATTATCTTTCAGTTTATATTGTGGAAGGAAGAGTTGCAGTTTTAAAAGCAAGCAGGGGGTATCCTGAATGGCTTGTTGATAGAATAAAAAGGATTCCATATCCGAGCGGAAATATATGGAAAACGATAAAACAGAAGAAAATAAGATACAGTAAAGAATTAACAGATGAATACAGTTTGTTTGATCTGCCCGATACTACAGGTACCAGGTGTTTTGTTTCCATACCGGTGTTCAAGGACGATACCGTTACGGGATGCATTAATATAAGCTCAATAGAAAAGGATAAATTCGACAGTGATGAAATAAATCTGCTTAAGGTAATTTCACAGCAGATAGGAATTTCAATTACAAATACCAGTTATGTCGAAGGTTTAAAGTATTCAACAAAAGCGCTTCATCAAAGCGAAGAGAAATTCAGGAATACTTTCGAGAATGCCGCAGTCGGGATTGCGCTGGTAAATATTGACGGTCAGTTGCTGCGAGTTAATGAAAAATTCTGCAATATCGTCGGATACAACAAGAGTGAATTGCTAAATATGAGTTTTCACGATATCACTCATCAGGAAGATCTGGATAATGATATTGAATATCTTGAAAAGTTAAGGTGTGGTGCGATAAATAATTACTCGGTCGAGAAGCGTTTTTTCCACAAAAATGCTCATTTGGTCTGGATTAAGCTTACTGTATCAGTACAAAGGAACAGCAATGAAACCGAATACTATATCGGCATAATAGAGGATATCTCGGAGCGCAAGAAATATGAGAAGAGGCTTGAGGAATCGCTTGTCGAAAAAGAGGTTTTGATAAAGGAGATACATCACAGGGTAAAAAACAATCTCCAGATTATCTCGAGCCTTATCCATCTTCAAAGCAGGAAGATGGATAAATGTTCTTCATATGGTTTCAGAGAGATGTATGATCGTATAAGGATTATGGCACTTACACATGAAAAGTTGTATCAGTCAGATAATCTTGCCGTGATTAATTTCCAGAACTTCATAAGATCGCTGGTTGATAATCTCGTTAGCTCTCATAAAGTTAATACTGATAAACTGGAAATAATACAGGATACATCCGATATTAATTTTGGAATAAATATTGCGATTCCCTGTGGACTTATTATTAACGAGATATTGACTAATTCTTTTAAATATGCTTTTCCCTCCGGAGAATCAGGAGGGAAGATACGAATTGAATTGAGTATGTTCAAAGAATGTGATGCGATGAAACTATACAGATTAAAAATTGAAGATAACGGAGTCGGGTTGCCCGATGAATTCGATTTGTATAAATGTGAAACACTTGGGATGCAGATCGTTCTGGATCTTGTAGAACAGATAAATGGCAGGATGACAGTAGAAGGGAATGGCGGGACATCATTTGAAATAGTATTCCCAGAAATATAAACATTTCCCGGGAAAGGTTGTTTTGAACGAGTACAGTTTACTAATAGCAGAGGACGAGCGGATAGTAGCAAGGGACCTCAAGGGGAGTCTCGAGGGGATGGGGTATGAGGTGGTTGAAATAGTGTCCAGTGGCGAGCAGGCGATAGAGAGCGCAGGT
>Ga0102952_1000780_pt1 | contig 11162 bp, 9 predicted proteins | sample SalPon2A_C_D1_MG_FD_78506 | JGI IMG/M metagenome (GOLD analysis project Ga0102952, IMG submission 78506) | Soil microbial communities from South San Francisco under conditions of wetland restoration - Salt Pond MetaG R2A_C_D1_MG | ecosystem: Environmental > Terrestrial > Soil > Wetlands | place... | reverse complement strand
TGCAGCTGGTCGACTACGTCGGCGTGGATTACCCGGAGGCCGTCGCGGACGGCAGCGTCGTCAACGCCGGCGAGTATGCCGAGATGCAGGAGTTCAGCGGCCGCATCGTCGAACTCGCCGGGCAGCTCGGGGCGCAGCGCGAGGTCGCGGATGGCGCGCGGCAGCTCGGCGCGCTGATCCGGGCAAAAGCACCGGCGGCCGACATCACGGCGGTCACCGCGCGCCTGCGGGATCGCATCATGGCCGCACACCCGGTGACGCTGACACCTGCCGCCGCCCCCGACCTGGCACGGGCGGCAGCCCTGTACGAGGCAAGCTGCGCGGCATGCCACGGTGCCGGCGGCTACGGTGACGGCCCGGCGGCGGCCGGACTCGAACCGGCGCCGACCGACTTCAACGACCGGGCGCGCGCCTCGCAGCGCAGCCTCTACGGCCTGTACAACGTCATCACGCTCGGCGTCGAGGGTACGGCGATGCCGTCGTTCGCGGCCCTCGCGGACAGCGAGCGCTGGGCACTCGCGTTCTACGTCGGCGGGTTTGCGGCCACGGATGACGAGCTGGCCGCGGGTGCCGCGGCACTGGCCGCCGGCGTCGCGCCGCCGGATGCGCGCACCCTCACGACCTCGAGCCCGCGGCAGCTCGCCGACGCAGCCGGCCAGGACGTCGCCATGCTGGCGATGTATCTGCGGCAACATCCGTCACGGGTATTCGCGGCGCGGCCGTCTCCCTTTGCCGTGGCACGCGAGAAGACGGAACTCGCCGCCCTGCAGTTCCGGCAGGGTAACCGCGCTGCCGCGTATACCGCGGCACTGTCCGCTTACCTTGACGGTTTCGAACTCGCGGAAAGCGGCCTGTCCGCCGTCGATGCCGCCCTCATGCGTCGTGTCGAGGCCGACATGTTCGCCATGCGCGAAGCGGTCAAGGACCCGGCGAGTGCCTTGCCGGAGGTCGAACAACGCGCGCGCAGCGTGCTCGCGGGTCTCGACGAGGCGGAGCGCGCGCTCGACGAAACGACGCTCACGCCCGCCGTCGTATTTTCGAGCTCCCTGGTGATCCTGCTGCGCGAAGGCCTGGAAGCGATCCTGATACTGGCCGCCATCGCGGCCTTCATGATCAAGACGGGGCGGCGCGACACGCTCAGGTACATGCACGCGGGCTGGCTCGCTGCGCTGGCGCTGGGCGTTGCGACGTGGGCGGTGTCCACCTGGCTGCTGACAATCGGCGGCGCGACGCGCGAGGTAACGGAAGGCCTCACCGCCCTGTTTGCCGCGGTGATGCTGTTCTACGTGGGATTCTGGATGCACAACAAGCTGCAGGCGAAGCGCTGGAATCAATTCCTGCACGGCCAGGTGGGCAAGGTGCTCGAGGGCGGCACCCTGTGGACGCTGACACTGGTCTCGTTTGTGGCCGTGTACCGCGAGGTTTTCGAAACCGTGCTGTTCTACCAGGCCCTGTGGGCGCAGACGGGCGATGCCGGGCAGGGCATGCTGCTGGGCGGCGCCGGCACTGCCGCGGTATTGCTGGTGGCACTGACCTGGGGCATCTTCCGCCTGGGCATACGGCTGCCGCTGAAACAGTTTTTCGGCGTGAGCGCCGTCGTGATGATCGTGCTGGCCGTGATGTTCGCCGGCAAGGGCGTGGCGGCACTGCAGGAAGCCGGCAGCCTGCCGAGTGACCCGATCGCATTGCTGCCGCGCATTGAACTGCTCGGCATCTACCCGAACTGGCAGGGCATCGGTTTGCAGCTCGCGATGACCGCGATTGCGATTGGCCTCGTGTTGCGCTACCGGCGCGCCCCGGCACTCGGCTGAGTGCGGCGCACAGCGCCGCCGGCACGCGGCGCCCGCGCGCGGTCCGGCGCAGCCCGTGGGCCGTCAATGGCGCGCACGCCCCGGTTTCGCCAGTGTAGGTGTTGCTGCGGATAGGACCGGGCGGGCCGTGCGTGACACACTTCCCCCCACGACTGCATCGCTGCCCGGAACGCGCTCATGAACCGCAACCGCATTGGTACCCTGATAGCACTGTGCCTGTTGCCCTGCGCCGCGCCGGCCGCAACCAGCGACGCCAGGGACATCGTGCGCAGCGCGATCGATCACTGGCGCGGTGTGTCGTCGGTATCCGACATGACGATGACCATACACCGCAGCGACTGGCAACGGTCGATGTCGATGCGGGCATGGACGCGCGGTGACGAGCTGACCCTGGTCCGCGTCACCGCTCCCCCCAGGGACCGGGGCAACGGCACGCTGACCGACGGCGACAACATGTGGACCTTTTCGCCGAAAGTGAATCGCGTGATCCGGATTCCGTCTTCGATGATGAACCAGAGCTGGATGGGCTCCGATTTTTCGAACAAGGATGTATCACGGGTCGACGACATCGTCGACCAGTACCGGCACGAGATCATTGGCGAGTCCGCGCACGACGGGCATACGCTGTACGAAATTCAGTCCATTCCGCATGACGATGCCGCCGTCGTCTGGGGCCGGGAAGTGCTGGCAATCCGTGACGACCACGTAATGGTGCGGCATGATTTCTACGACCAGGACGGCCGCCTGGTAAAGTCGATGCAGTCGCTCGAGATCGGTGAAATGGGCGGCCGGGTCGTGGCAATACGGCAGCGCATGACAAAGGCGGATGCGGCCGATGAGTGGACCGAGATACGCCTCGATGCCGTCGAGTACGGTGCAGAGCTTGCCGACTCCGTGTTTACGCTGTCGAACCTGCGCAATCCGCGGAATCCGTGAGTTGCAATGAACATCGTGCTGCGACTGGCCTGGAGAAACCTGTGGCGCCATCCCCGCAGGACCTGGCTGACGGCCGGTGCCATGGTGTTTTCCAATGTGCTGCTGGTGTTCATGATCTCGCTGCAGTTCGGCATGTACGGGCTCATGATCGACAACTCGCTGCGCACGCTGAGCGGCCACCTGCAGGTCCAGGCACCCGGCTACCAGGACGAGCGCAAGATACGCCAGAGCATACCGGATGCCGCGGCGCTCGCGGCACGCATGCGCGGCGCACTCGACTTGCAGTCGGTCGCGGCGCGCGCTACGGCGTTCGCGCTTGCCTCGAGCGAGGAGCGCAGCTTCGGCATCCAGGTCCTCGGCGTGGAACCGCGGTTCGAGCCGCTGGTTTCGAGTATTCCCGGGCTGGTCCGCGAGGGGCGATACCTGGGTAACCGCGACGCCGCGGAGATCGCGCTCGGCGGTGTGCTGGCGAGAAACCTCAAGGTCGAAACCGGCGACGAACTGACAATCCTGGGCAGCGCCAGGGACGGATCGGTCGCCGCCGCGGTGGTCGAGGTCGTCGGCATATTCGACAGCGGCAGCAAGGATCTCGACCGCAGTCTCGCCGAAATCCCGCTCGGCTTTTTCCAGGACACATTTTACATGCAGGGGGGCGCCCACCAGATCGTGCTGCTGCTGCCCGAGTTGTCCGAGGTCGATGAATACCGGCAACGCGTGCAGGCACTGCTCCCGGATGCCGGCCGGCTCGTCGTGCTCGACTGGGACGAACTGCAACCCGGTCTGAAGCAGGCCATCCAGGCGGACATCAGCAGTGCGTTCTTCATGTACGCCGTGCTGGTCATACTGGTTGCCTTCAGCGTGCTGAATACGCAGCTCATGTCGGTGCTGGAGCGTACGCGCGAGTTCGGTATCGTGATGTCGCTCGGTCTGACGCCGGGCAGGCTGGCACGGCTCGTGCTGCTCGAGACGTCCTTGCTGGGAGCGATCGGCCTGCTGCTCGGCGCGCTGGCCGGCGGCCTGCTGACTTCATGGTTCCAGGTCCACGGGTTCTCCTACCCCGGCATGCAGGAGATGGCGGAAAACTTCAATCTGCCGGCGCGCTTCTATCCGCAGGTGACGCTGCCCAGCCTGCTGATCGGTCCTGCCTGTGTGTTTTTCTTCAGCGTGCTGGCCGCCCTGTATCCCGCGCTCAGGCTGCACTGGCTCAGGCCCGTCGACGCCATGCGAGCCGCCTGATGCAACTGCTGCGCATCGTGTCGGTGCTTGCATGGCGCAACCTGTGGCGGAATTACCGCCGCACACTGGTCATGATCTCCGCGATCACCCTCGGCGTCTGGGCGATGATTTTCATGACGGCACTGATGCGCGGCATGGTCAACGACATGCTGCGCGACGGCATCCGTAACCTGCCTGGCCACGTGCAGGTGCACGAGCCCGGGTTTCTCGACGATCCCGGCATCGACAAGCTGATCGACGAGCCGCGCGGCGAACTGGAGGCGCGCTTTCGCGCATCCGGCGTCACCGACTGGGCCAGCCGCATTCGCGTTCCGGCCGTGGTCACGAGCGAGCAGGAGTCGCGCGGGGTCACCTTGTTCGGCATCGACCCCGGGGCGGAACGCGACATTTCATTCGTCGCTGCGAGTATTGCCGATGGACGAAACCTGGCGGACGCCGCCGACGACGGCGCCGTCATCGGCCTGAAACTCGCCGACGTGCTCGAAACCGGGCTCGGTAAACGCATCGTGATCATGAGCCAGGACCCGCACAACGAAATTGCGGATCGCGGCTTTCGCGTAGTCGGCCTGTTCGATGCAAGCCTCGACGTGCAGGAGGAGAGCGCGATATTCATCGGCCGGACGGCGGTGCAAGACATGCTCGGCACCGGCGATCGCGTGAACGAGATCGTCGTGCAGGGCAACGATTACCGCAACGTGGCACCGCTGCTGGAGGAGGTCAGGCAGGTCGCCGGCCCGGGTCTCGAAGTATTGCCATGGTATGAACTCGACCATTACCTGGGCAGCATGATGAACGTCATGGACGGCTTCGTGCTGGTCTGGATGATCGTCATCTTCCTGGCGCTGTCCTTCGGTCTGGTGAACACGCTGGTGATGGCGGTGTTCGAGCGCGTGCGAGAAATCGGCCTCATGCTGGCGCTCGGCATGCGCCCATCGAGCATCCTCGGGCAGGTAGTCATCGAGTCCTTGCTGCTGCTTTCGATCGGCCTCGTTGCCGGCAACGTGCTCGCCTGGGCCAGTGTCGTACCCTTGACGGACGGCATCAATATTTCGATTGTCGCCGAGGGCATGGAGATGTTCGGCGCCGCCAGCGTCCTGTACCCGGAACTCACCGCCAGGGATGTACTGCTGGCAAATGCCGTTGTCGTAGGCCTCGGTATTCTCGCCAGCCTGTCACCCGCGTGGCGCGCGTCGCGCTACCAGCCTATCGAAGCCATCACAAAGGTCTGAGCATGACTGCCGTCCGCTGTATTGATCTCTGCAAAACCTACCGCCAGGGTGAACAGGACATCAAGGCGCTCGATCATCTGAGCATCGACATCGAGGAAGGCGGTTTCGTGTGCCTGTCCGCCCCCTCGGGCGGCGGCAAGACGACGCTTCTGAACGCGATCGGGTGCCTCGATACGCCGGACAGCGGCGAGGTGTGGCTGACCGGGCAACGTGTCGATACGCTGTCGAAGAGCGCGCTTGCGAACCTGCGCTTGCACAAAATCGGCTTCGTGTTCCAGGCGTACAACCTGATTCCGGTGCTGAGCGCACGCGAAAACGTCGAGTTTGTCATGCAGATACAGGGCATCGCGGCGCAGGCGCGCCGCGAGGATTCCATGGCGATACTCAGGGAAGTCGGTCTCGCCGGACTGGAGGATCGGCGCCCGGCCGAAATGTCCGGCGGCCAGCAACAGCGCGTCGCCGTCGCGCGAGCCATCGTATCCAGGCCGGCGCTGGTGCTCGCGGACGAGCCTACCGCGAACCTCGATTCGAAAGCCGCCGATGCCCTGATGCAGCTGTTCCGCAAGCTCAACGCGACACACCGCACGACGTTCGTCATGGCGACGCACGACCAGCGCATCATGACGTACGCGAAGCGGCTGGTGCGTATGCTCGACGGCCGGATCGTGGAGGACATCGACCAGCATCATGCATAAGGCAGCCATGTTCCTGTGCCTCGCCGCAAGCGTGACGGCCGCGGCTGCTGACACGGTCACCGAGTTCGGCGGCCATACGAAAATGCGGCTGCTCGGGCAGATGCTTCCCGGGGACAGCATCCTGCACGACCTGGCCGGAAGCAGCGCGCTGGACCTGCAGGCCGACCTGCGCCTGAATCTTCGCGCCAGCCGCGATCGCTGGTCATTCGAATCCGGCTACCAGCTCGCCTTGCTGCAGGGGGACAGTATCGAGTACTCGCGGAACCTGCCGTTGGCTCCCGTACCCGCTTTCGGGAGCCTGCCCGGCGACGGCCGGCGCCTGTTCGATCTGTCGAGCGACTTGCGGCACGACGACCGGTTTGCGGCAGTACACCGGCTGGATCGTCTCTGGTTCGGTTATGCCGGGGAAAAAGCCGTGCTCCGTTTCGGCCGGCAGGCGATTACCTGGGGCAACGGCATGTACTTCACGCCCATGGACATTGTCAATCCGTTCGACCCGACGGCCATCGACACCGAGTACAAGGGCGGAGACGACATGCTGTATGGCCAGTACCTGACCGACGCCGGCAACGATGTGCAGGGCGCCGTCGTGGTGCGGCGCGATCCGCAGCCCGGTGGTATCCGGGCGCGCGAATCGACGGCTGCAGTGAAATACCACCGTACACTGCCGCGCAGCGAATTCGATGTACTGCTGGCGAGGAGCTACGGCAACTGGCTCGGCGGTATCGGCGGCAGTCGCAATGTCGGCGGGGCGGTATGGCGCGGCGACGTCGTGCTCACCGACGAGGAATCCGGTGTCGTGGCGCAGCTGGTCACCAACCTGAGCTATTCATGGGCCTGGCACGAGCGCAACATGAGCGGTGTCATCGAATATTATTTTGACGGCTTCGGCCAGCACGGACGTGCCTACGATGCCACCGCGCTCGCCGGCAACCCCGGGCTGCTGGCGCGCCTGGCGAGGGGCGAGGCCTTCACCGTCGGGCGGCACTATGTCGCCGGCGGAGTTGTCATTGAAATGACGCCGCTGTGGCAGTTGACGCCGAACCTGCTGGTCAATGCCGGCGACCGCAGCGCCCTGCTGCAGATCGTTTCGCGCCACGATGTCAGTGACGGCTGCACGCTGCTGGCGGCGCTCAACGTGCCGGTCGGGCCGGCGGGCAGCGAGTACGGCGGCATCGCAACGGCCCTGCCGGGCCGCTACCTGTCATACGAGCTCGGCGTGTTTGCCCAGCTTGCGTGGTACTTTTGAGCGCGGTGCCGCCTCCGCGCGAGTATGCGGCGCGCCGTTACGGCCGCTCGGGCTAGGGTTTCAGGCACAGCAGGTACTCCTGCATGCCGTTGGCGAGCAGTCGTACGCGGTCCACGGTGAACGGGTGCATGAGCTGGCCGAACGCTTCCGGGGAGTAACGCGGTGCGGCAATCTCGCCCGCGCGGACGCCGCGATCCACCAGCCTGTTGTCGTCGCCCGGAACATAGCGCCCCGGCCGTTCCGGCATGCCGCGCTCGGCATAAACGACCAGCGCGTGTGCCAGGGCGCCGGCGCGGGCGCGCGCCGCGATCGCCCACATCAGCGCGCTGGCTGCCCGCGGGGCCAGGTAGTTCGGTAAATCCCAGCAGAAGACGAGGTCGACCGGCTCGCTGCCGTCGTGGCCGGGCAACGATGACTCCGCCAGTGCATCCAGCTCGTCGCCGGGCGCAGCCGCATTGAGGCGCTCGATGACGGCGCCTGCGGCCAGGTCGGCGATCTCCACGCGGCTCGGCGAGCGGCCGAGCAGCGACAGCATCGGCGTCGACGCGGCGCCCAGGTCAAGAACGACGTGGCGTTGCGTTTCGTCGAAGCGCTCGGCGAGCTGGCGAAAGAGCGGTGCGTTGAGCGCCTCCGGGGTGTCTCGCGCCGCCCGGGCCGTGGCGCGGCCCATGGTGACAGTCACGACCCTTATGCGGCTCCCGCGGGCGGGTTCGAGTTCGAGGCCAGGTCCCTGGCAACGGTCTTCGATGCGGCGGGCCGCGTCTCCGTCGGGCGGGCCCGTTGCGGCTCGCTGTCCGCCTTGGTGTTGCGCTGCATGTTGACCTTGCCGAGTGCCTTCTCGACGGCGTCCGGATCCATCTCTATCGAGCCCTTGAACCTTGCGCCTTCCTCGATGCCGACTTTCGGTGCCGTGATGTTGCCGCGCACCTGTGCATTGACGTGCACGACGACACGTTCGGATGCGTACAGGTCGCCTTCCGTCGTACCGTCGACCGCGATCGACTTTGCGTACACGTCCGCCCTGACCTTGCCGGCCTTGCCGATGGTCAGGTTGCTGTTCTTGAGCTCTACCGTGCCGCTGACGTCGCCCTCGATGCGCAGGTCCTCGTTGCCCCGCAGGTCGCCGTTGATCTGGATGGACTGGCCGATGACGGCGCACTCGCCACGCTGCCCGGCATAGGATGTGCTTGCCGGTACATGGCTGCGCTGGGCGACGGTCGAGCGGCCGTCCGTTGCATCGTTCAAGACATCGTCCTTCTTGCCACGCTCAAACATTTTCTCACCTCGACACGCATGTGGACCGGGAATCACTATCACGCGAGTTTGCGCACAGCACAAGTGTCTCCAGTAAGCGACGGGTGCGCCTGCCGTCGGCACCAGCGGAGAGGCCCGGGAAGGGAAAATTCCCGTGCGCACCCGGCACGGGCCAGGGGCGCGGAGCCCACGGCACCCGCGGCAAGCCGCGGCCGCGCGCCATCTGCTAAGCTCGGTGGTAACCGGAACGGGGCGCGCGCCCGGCAGTGCCTCGTTGCGGAGACCCCGGAGGCCGCCATGAAATCAATACCGCGCGCTGCCCTGCTGCTGCTGATTTCCCTGGGCCTCCCGGCCGCGGAGGTCGAGCGGCGTGCGTTTTTCGATCCGCAGGACCGCGCCGCGAAATTCCAGGTGGCCGGGCGGATCTTTCCCGCCGTCAAGGTGCGCGCCGCGGACACCGCCTGGCCGCTCGATACTTCGCCGCGCGCGGCGTCGTTTGCGCCCCGTTACGCATTCGAGGGTGCGACCTATGACATCGAACAGTTCAACGAACGCACGAAGTCCAATGCGCTGCTGATTCTCAAGGACGGCAAGATCGTCTATGAGACGTACCGCAACGGCTCGTCACCGTCCACGAAATTCATATCGTTCTCGATGGGGAAGTCCTTTACATCGACGATGGTGGGCATGGCCCTCGAGGACGGCCTCATCGGCAGCATCGATGAGCCGCTGACGAAGTACCTGCCGGCCTTGACGGCCAGTGCATACGATGGCGTGACGATCCGCGATGCCCTGCAGATGGTGTCCGGCGTGGAGTGGGACGAATCCGCCTACGACTGGACCGACAACTCGAAACCGCTGGTCCGCCTGTGGAACGAGGCCTACGTGGAACAGCGTTACCGCTTCGTGGAGGGCGCCAATACGCTGGCGCGCGCGTACCCGCCCGGCGAGGTGTTCAATTACAACACGCTGGAGTCCTCGCTGCTCGGCTGGCTCGTGGAACACGTGGCGAAAACGCGTTTTGCGACGTATTTCGAAGAGCGCCTGTGGCAGGCGGCGGGCATGGAGTTCGATGCGGCCTGGCTGCTCGACGGCCCCCCGGACATCGGCCGCGAAATGACCGGCGGCGGGCTCACGGCGGCATTGCGCGACTTCGGCCGTTTCGGCCTGATGATGGCCAACGGCGGGCAGGCCAATGGCAGGCAACTCCTGTCGGCGGAGTGGGTGCGGGCGGCGTCGACAGCGGAGCGGGAGGCGGTCCGCTACGGCCGGTTGTACGACGGCTACCCGCTCGGTTACGGCTACCAGTGGTGGCTGTTCGACAATGGCCGTTTCGAGGCGCAGGGCGTGTACGGGCAGCTGATCTACATCGCCCCGCAGGAGAGCGTGGTGATCGTCAAGCTGAGCTACTGGCCGGAAGCCTGGGTCGAGGACATGGAATTCGAGAGTTACGCGTTCTTCGCTGCCGTCATCGACGCGTTGAAATAACGCGGCCGCGGCCCGGCCGCGCGCTCATTGCGCGGCCGCGACCTGCGCGGCGACCGCGCCGCAGGTCGTGATCCAGACGCCCTCATGCGACTCGATCCAGGAGATGAACTGATCGAGCATGCGCAGGCGCGCCGGGCGGCCGATGAACTGCGGATGCATGGTGAGCCCGAAGTAACCCTTGCCGGCATGGGCGGCGGTGAATTCCTCCTGCCATAGCGCGCGCACCTCTTCCGCCGAGCGTATCGTCTTGTTCCAGGTCGATTCGTCGAACCAGAAGTGCGGGGCGTCGTCCAGCACCCACGAGACGGGCAGCTCCACGAGGCCGGCCGGCGAGGCGTGTACGTAGGGGAGGTCGGCGTCCATGAGGTTGCTGGAATACAGGAAACCCGCCTCGCGCACGAGATCGAGTGTCGCATCGCTCAAAGCCCAGGCGGGCGCACGGTAGCCGAGGGGGCGGCTGCCGCCGACTCGCACCAGCGTGTCGATACTTTGCCGGAGACGCTGCCGCTCTTCCTCCGGGGTGAGCTGCGTCGGCGGCACGTGGCGCACACCGTGCGCGCCGATCTCGTGCCCGGCGGCGGCGATGGCACGCACCGTGTCCGGGTACTGCATCGCCACCCACGACGGGACGAAAAATGTCGCCTTGAGTTCGTGCCTGTCGAGCACGGCCAGGATCGCGGGCACGGCGACCTGCGGCCCGTAACGGCCCTGTGACAGCGGGCCGGCTGCACCGCTCATGCTGTCGGGGTCGTCCCACCAGACGGTCTCGGCATCAAGGTCGAACGACAGCGTAACGGCGGTACTTTTGCCGTGCGGCCAATCGGCGGCAACGGCCGGCAACGCCGCGACGCTCAGCAGGCAGGCGGCGGCGACGGACAGGAATCGCAGTGCTTTTTGTGACATGGTGGCGCTCCGAGGCGATTGGCGGCTTGGAACCGCGCGAAAGTCATGTGGCGGCGTGCGCGATCCCATTATAATCGCGCGCTGGTACGACGCAGGCTCCCAGGCAGCGAACATCGAGGCACATTGCAACCCGTTCCATGGATATCAGTACACCGCTACGCGAACTCGGCCCGGTCGACGTTACAGGATTGCGCGATGCGATACTCGCGCAGGACGATGCGGCCTGGAAGGAAGACCGCTTTCGGCAGGAGGCCTTCGAGGTGCATCACGCCACCGAGTCCATCGTCCTGCTGTTTGTCGACATCGAACGCTGGCCCGAGATCGTCGTCAGCCGCGAGCCGGGCTGGCCCAGGCTCGCCGA
>Ga0102952_1000774_pt1 | contig 11241 bp, 6 predicted proteins | sample SalPon2A_C_D1_MG_FD_78506 | JGI IMG/M metagenome (GOLD analysis project Ga0102952, IMG submission 78506) | Soil microbial communities from South San Francisco under conditions of wetland restoration - Salt Pond MetaG R2A_C_D1_MG | ecosystem: Environmental > Terrestrial > Soil > Wetlands | place... | reverse complement strand
GCTCGAGATCCGCCGCGGCCCCGAGTGGTTCATCGCGCTCCGCTACCTGGTGGCGGAGCGGCGCCAGGTGTTCATCTCGGTCATCACCCTGATCTGCATCGGTGCGGTGGCGTCCGGGGTCTGGCTCATCATCACGGTCCTCTCGGTGATGAACGGCTTCGAGCGGACCTGGCGGGACGAGATCGTCGGCAGCTACGCGCACGTGGTGGTGCGCAGCTACTACGGGCACATCGTCGACTACCGGCCGCTGCTCGAGGACCACGCGGAACTCGCCGCGGACGTCCCGCTGTTCGTGCAGCCGGTCACCGCCCTGGGCGGCGTGCGCGCCGCACCGCCCGCGCTGCTCTCGGAGGTCGCCGAGGAAGCGCGGGAGCTGGGCCTAGTCGTGCGCGTCGTGCCGCAGGTGCACCGTTTGCTGGGGATCGCCTGAGGCCGCCGTGGACACTCCCCGGCGCAGGCTTCCGCGGGTCGCGATCGTCGGCCGCCCGAACGTGGGCAAGTCGACGCTGCTCAACCGCATGTGCAACAGCCGCGTGTCCATCGTCGAGGAGACCTCCGGCGTGACGCGCGACCGCGTCGAGGTGGACGCGCGGATCCGCACGCCCGAGGGCGAGCGCTGGATCTCCGTGGTCGACACCGGCGGCATCGGCATCGTCGACCGCGACGACCTCGGCGAGCGCGTGGAGGGCCAGGTGCGCGCGGCGCTGGCCGGCGCGGACCTGGTGCTGTTCATGGTCGACGTGCGCGACGGCCGGACGCCGCTCGACGCGGCGGTGGCGGAGCTGTTGCGCGGCTGCCAGGTGCCGGTGCAGCTCGTCTGCAACAAGGCCGAGGGGCCGGCCCAGGAGTGGGGCGTCGACGAGTTCCGGAGGCTCGGCGTGGGCGGCGAGCCGCTGGCGCTCAGCGCCCAGAACGGCAACGGCATCACCCGCCTCTACGAGGTGATCGCCGAGCGCCTGCCGGCGCTGCTCGGCGAGGACGCGGAGCTGCCGCCCGAGGAGCCGGTGATGAAGCTCGCCGTCGTCGGCCGGCGCAACGCGGGCAAGTCGACGTTCATCAACCGCCTCGTCGGCGAGGAGCGGATGATCGTCTCGGAGATCCCCGGCACGACGCGCGACTCGGTCGACGTGCGCTTCGAGCGCGACGGCCGGGCCTTCGTCGCCATCGACACCGCGGGCATCCGCAAGAAGAGCCGCTTCGCCGACTCGATCGAGTTCTTCAGCGACGCGCGCAGCCACCGCACCATCCGCCGGGCGGACGTGGTGTTGCTGTTCTTCGACGTCTCCGAGGAGCTCGGCGCCATCGACAAGCGCCTCGCGCGCTACGTCGTCGACCACCACAAGCCGGTGGTGCTGTGCGCGAACAAGTGGGACCTGGTGCGGGAGTTCGACCGCCGCGAGTTCGTCAAGTACGTCCGCGCCGAGCTGCCGGGCCTGTCCTGGGCCCCGATCCGGTTCCTCTCCGCGGCCGAGGGCGAGGGCACCGAAGGCGTCTTGGAGGCGGCGGAGCGGCTGTTCGCCGAGGCCGGCCGACGGGTCGGCACCGGCGAGCTGAACCGCATCCTGGAGCGCGCGACCCAGGCCCGCGGACCCAATGCCGCCGGCTCGCGCGCGAAGATCCTCTACGCCACCCAGGCCGAATCCGCGCCGCCGACGTTCGTGCTGTTCGTCAACGACAAGCGACCGTTCACCAAGGCCTACCTGCGCTACATCGAGAACCGGCTGCGCGAGGGTCTGTCGTTCGAGGAGGTGCCCCTGCACCTCGTGCTGCGCGACCGCAAGGGCGCCGAGGAAGGAGAGCGGAGGAGATGAGCGCGACCGACTGGAAGCACCGGAACCGAGGCCTGACCCGCACCGTGACGCTGGCCGCCGTGGTGGCCGCGGCGCTGCTGTTCGGCGCGTGCAAGACGGCGAAGAAGTACCCGGAGTCGTGGCACGACGACGAGATCTCGACCGGCTCGGAGCGCGTGCTCTGGGAGGTCACCGTGATGTCCTTCGAGAAGCACGGATTCCCGACCGGCACCGGCATGGACCCGTCGACCCGGGTGGCCGTCTCCGGCTGGCACTACGACCTGCAACCGTTCCGCGGGCAGGGCTGGCGCGAGCGCGCCCACGTGCTCTTCGAGCCGCTGGAGGGCGACCGCTACCGGGTCCGCGTGCGCGTCGAGCGCGAGCTGAACATGGACGTCGTGCGGCCGCTCGACATCTCCTACGCGAAGTGGAAGCAGGCCCCGGACGACGACACCGAGGCCCGCCTGCTGATGTTGCGGATCAAGTCCTGGATCGGCGGTCAGCCGATGACTCCGGACGAGCGCGAAGGGGAAGCCGAGGTCCCCGAGCTGCCCGACGGCGTGCGCTAGCGGGCGACCCCGGCGGTCCGGCCCGATTCTCGGATCCGGGACCCGGGGCGCTCGTTCGCCGCCCATGAAAGGTGGGGCCGACGGGCCCCGGCTGCCGAAACCCGGGGGACATGTCCCCCCGGAGCACAGCAGCGACCGGCGCTCGGAGGCCTTCCGGGCGGCCGGGGATCGGCGTCGTCGAGCCGCGTCGGCGGCGGGAGAACACGCCGTGAGGGTGGCGCTCGTCTGCCAGCACTTCCCCCCGGAGCTCGAGGGGGGGACCGAGGTCGTCGTCGCGGCGCAGGCTCGCGCGCTCGCCGAGCTCGGCCACGACGTGCGGGTGCTCGCCGGGTCGGACACGCTGCTCGCGCCGGGCGCGGCCGAGCTGCTCCGCGAGCGCGTCGGCGACGTCGAGGTCACCCGGCTCCCGCGCCGCGCCGACGAACCCTACGGCCTGGTGCTCTCGCGGCCGCGGCTGCTCGACCACGTGCTGCGCGAGGTCGCCGACGCCGACGTGTGCCACGTGCACCACTGGTCGACGCTCGACGCGCACCTGGTGCGCAGCGTCGCCGAGAAGTGCCCGGTCGTCGTCACCCTGCACGACCACTTCACCAGTTGCCCGCGGTTCTTCCGCCGCCAGCCCGCGGCCCACGACGGCCCCTCGTGCCCGCACCGCGGCGACGTGGAGCCCTGCGTGAGCTGCCTCGCTCCGGACCTGCCGGGCTACGACGAGCGGGCGCTGCGGCGAAGGCTGGCGCTGCGCATGCATGGCTTCCGCGGCGAGCTCGAGGCCGCCGCCGTCGTCCTCGCCCCCAGCCGCCGGCGGGCGGACGCGGCGAGCGCCCTGCTCGGCCTGCCGCCCGAGCGCATCGAGGTGCTGCCCCACGGGCTGTGCCGTCCGATCGAGCGGGCCGCCTCGCCGGTTCCCTACCACCCCGACCGCCGGCTGGTGGTGCTGCACTTCGGGAATCTCTGCGCCGAGAAGGGTACGCTCGACTTGATGCAGAGCCTCGCCCTCCTGCCGCCGGGTTCGGTCGAGCTGCGGCTCGCCGGTCGCGCCCTGGATCCGGGCTTCGGCGAGGTCGTCGGCCGGTTGCGCGAACGCCTGCCCGTCGAGCACCGGCCGAGCTGCGATCCCGCGGCGCTGCGCGAGCTAGCCGGCGGCGCGGACCTCGCGGCGTTCCCCTCGCGCCTCGACGAGAGCTACGGGCTCGTCGTCGACGAGGCCCTGGCCCTCGGTCTGCCGGTCTGGCTCTCCCAGCGCGCCGCCGCCGGCGAGCGCCTCGCGGAGTGGGCCGCGACCGCGCGCGTCCTGCCGGCCGAGGAACCGGCCGCCTGGAGCGCCGCCTTCCAGGGCGTGCGCGCCGCGCCGCGCACCCTGACCGAAGAACGGCGCCGCGTGCCCCGGCGGCTGCCGACGGCGATGGACGCCGCCCGCCGGCTGACGACGATCTACGACGGCATCGCGCGGGGGGAGCGCGCTTGAACGACGCGTCGCCCGAGCTGCGAGACCCCGCCGACCTGCCCGGGCGGGTGCTCTGCTTCGCGACCGTTGCCGGCGACGAAGCGCTCGGCTGCGGCGAGCTGCTGGACTTCCACCGCGGGCGCGGCGACGCGGTGCGCGTGGTGGTGCTCGCCGGCGGCGGCGAGGCGGCGTCGCCGGGAGCGACGGACCGGCGCTCGCTGGAACTCGAGGCCGGTCGCGTCGGCGCCGTGCCGCGGCTGGTCGAGCGCCTGAGCGCCGAACTGGCGGAGTACGCGCCGACGCTGGTCTACGCTCCCGCGGCCGAGGAGCCGGACGCCGATCGCCGCGCCGCGGCGCGCGCCTGCGCCGCGGCCCTGGCCGGCGGTTCGCACCGCGAGGTGCTGCTCTACGGCGTCGGCCGGCGGCTCGGCGACGTGGCCTTCGACACGCGGTCGGGCGCCGCCGGAGGGCCGGCCGGGGAGCGCTTTTGGGCCACCACCAGCGAGGGCGTGCTACGCGCGGTCGCCGATGGGTCGGCGGAGGGGGACGAGCCCGATCCGTTCGCCGCCACGGCGGTGATCTCGAACTGGAACAAGGCGGGGGACCTGCGCGAGAACCTCGCCGCGCTGCGCGCCCAGACGCGACCCTTCCGGGAGGTCGTGGTCGTCGACAACGCTTCCTCGGACGGATCCTCGGCGATGGTGGCGAGCGAGTTCCCCGAAGTCTGCCTGGTGGTCATGCCGCACTCGCGGTTCGGCGCCTGCGAGACGTTCAACATCGGCTTCGAGCGGGCGCGCTCGCCGCTGATCGCGATCCTCGACGACGACGTGGTGCTGCCGCCGGAGTGGCTGGAGCGGTGCGTCGCGCGCCTGCGCGCCGAGCCGCCGACCACCGCGGTGATCTCCACCGAGGTGATCGAGCCGGGGATGCCGGAGGCGTTCGTGCGGTCCGCGGGGGTGGCGCAGGAGCGCTACATGAGCACCTTCCGCGGTTGCGCGAGCCTGGCGCGGGCGGCGGCGCTGCGCGAGGCGGGCGGCTACGACGAGCGCCTGTTCATCTACGGCAACGAACGCGACCTGACCTGCCGGTTGCTGAACCTCGGCTACCGGGTGCTGCACTACCCCGCCGTGCGCGCGTTCCACAAGACGCCCTTCGGCATCAAGCTCGGCAAGCGCAGCCTGTACTACCACGCGCGCAACGCCTGGCTGATGATGATCAAGTACGCGCCGCTCGGCGCGCTGGCGACGCTGCCCTGGCTGGTCGTCTCGCGCGTGCTGTTGCGTCCCGCGGGCCGCGAGGCCGCGGGCGAGGTCAGCGACGCGACGGGTACGATCGGCATCGGGCGTTCGGTGCGCGAGACGCCCGGCGCCTGGTGGGTGCTGCTGCGCGCCTGCGGCAGCGTGCTCTACAACCTGCCCTACTGCCTCAGACACCGACACCCGGTGCGCGCCGGGGACTTCGAGCTGCCCTTGAAGTGAAGCGCCATGCCGTCCTCCGCCGAACCCGTTCCCGTCAGCGTCTGCGTGACGAACTACCAGGGCGCCGAGCACCTGCCGCACTGCCTCGGCGCGCTGCAGGCGCAGACGCTCGCCGTCGACGAGCTGATCGTCGTGGACAACGCCTCGAGCGACGGGAGTCGCGAGGTCGTGCAGCGGGTCGCGCCCGCGGCGCGCTGGATCGAGCTACCGGCCAACGAGGGGCCCTGCCCGGCGCGCAACGCCGGACTGCAGGCCGCGCGCAACGACTGGGTGCTGCTGGTCGACAACGACGCGGTGCTCGCGCCCGACGCGCTCGAGCGACTGGTGGCCGCGGCGCGGTCGCGACCCGACGCCGCCCTGGTGCAGCCGCGCAGCGTGTTCTTCGACCAGCCCGACCGCGTGCACTACGACGGCGGGGCGTTCCACTACGTCGGGCTGTTCAGCCTGCGCAACTTCGGCCGCCCGCTGGCCGCCGCCGAGGGGCAGGGCGTGGTCGACGTGCCGGGCGCGGTGTCGGTGTGTCTCTTGGCCGACCGGCGCGCGGTGCTCGAGGCGGGCGCGTTCGACCCCGCCTTCTTCGTGCTGTTCGAGGACCTCGACCTGTCCTGGCGGCTGCGGGTCCGCGGCCACGCGATCCTGTCCGTGGAGGAAGCCCTCTGCCGGCACCGCGGGGGCACGGCGGGGATCAGCTTCCGGGCCCGGGCCTACCCCCGGCGCCGGGCCTTCCTGCACTCGCGCAACCGCTGGATGTTCCTCGCCCAGAACTACCGGCTGCGGACCCTGCTCGCGGCCGCTCCCGGGATCGCGCTGTACGAGCTGGCGTGGGCCGGTTTCTGCCTCGCCTCGGGGACCCTGCTCGACCACCTGCGCGGGAAGCTGGCGTTCTTCGCCGCCCTGCCGCGGGTGCTCGCCCAGCGCCGGCGCAACGCGCACGCTCGCGCCGGCGTGCGGGACCGCGATCTGCTGGTGGGCGGACCGCTGACGCTGTCCCCGCAGATCGCGCCGCGGGGAGTTCGCGCGGCGCTGGTCTCGGGTCTGAACGCGATGCTCGCGCTGTGGTGGCGCCTCGCGGGGCGGCTCGCGGGCTAGCTCCGCCGGGGGGCGCGGGCGCTCCGCGCGCGGCGAGCGAGGTGCGGGCCGGGTGGGCGGGCTCGCTCCGCGCGGGGTGAGCGCTTGCGCACCGATGGCCTCGTCCCGGCCCGGGGCGGCGTCGCCGCCGTTGCCGCCGCTCCCATTAATGGGTAGCCGGTCGCCCTGACGACAATGTAATCGCGCTCCGGGCCGTCAATTGCTGATGACAGTCGGCACGGTACGGGAGGACCCGGTACTGCGGGCCGGCAGGCAGCATCGAGAGGGGAACGTGAGCTGGGCGTTACTAGCAGCGGTATTGGTGGGTCTTGCACTGGCGCTCGTCGCCAGGCGCTCGGACCTTCGCCGCCAGGCCGCCACCGTGGAAGAGCGGGAGGTCGCGCGGGAGAAGGGCAGTGCCCGCGCGCGACTGCAGTACCCGCACGTCGATCTCTCCCGGTGCATCGGTTGCGCGACCTGCGTGGCCGCCTGCCCCGAGGACGGCGTGCTGGAGATCGTCCACGGCCAGGCGCTGGTGGTGCACGGCGCGCGCTGCGTCGGGCACGGGGCCTGCGCCCGGGAGTGTCCGGTGGGCGGCATCGCCCTGACCTTCGCGGACATCGAGCAGCGCACCGACCTGCCGGTGCTCTCCGAGTCGCTGGAATCGTCCCAGGTGCCGGGCTTGTTCCTCGCCGGCGAGGTCACCGGCTACGCCCTGGTGCGCTCGGCCGTCTCGCAGGGCACCGCGGTCGCGGCCGAGATCGCGCGGCGCCTCGACGAGGTGCCGGCGGCCCTGCCCGCCCAGCGCCTCGACCTGTGCATCGTCGGCGCGGGTCCCGCGGGGCTGGCCTGCTCGCTGGAGGCGCGCTCGCGGGGGCTGGAGTTCGTGACCCTCGAGCAGGAGGCGGTCGGCGGCACGGTCGCCAAGTACCCGCGCCACAAGATGGTCATGACCCAGCCGGTCGAGCTCCCGCTCTACGGCCCCCTCGATCGCGACACCTACCTCAAGGAGGAGCTGATCGAGCTGTGGGAGAACGTCGCCCGCGAGCACCAGCTCCCGATCCGCACCGGCGTCGAGTTCAAGGGCGTCCGCCGCGGCAGCGACGGGGGTTTCGTGGTCGAGACCGCGCAGGGCGAGGTCGCCGCCAACTACGTCTGCCTCGCGCTCGGGCGCCGCGGCACGCCGCGCAAGCTCGGCGTGCCCGGCGAGGAGCTGCCCAAGGTGGCCTACGGGCTGCTGGACACGCGCTCCTTCCAGCACCGGCGCGTGCTGGTCGTCGGCGGCGGGGACAGCGCCGTCGAGGCCGCGCTGGGGCTCGCCGAACAGGCGGGCAACGAGGTCACGCTCTCCTACCGCAAGCACGCCTTCTTCCGGCTCAAGTCGCGCAACGAGACGCGCCTGGCGCAGGCCGTCGGCGCCGGACGGGTGCGCGTGCTGTACTCCAGCCAGGTCACCGCGATCCGGCCCGACACGGTCGACCTGCAGGCGGAGGTCGACGGCGCCCTGCAGCAGTACCAGTTGCCCAACGACGACGTGTTCGTGCTCGCCGGCGGGGTGCCGCCGTTCAAGCTGCTCGAGGCGTCGGGGGTCTCGTTCGATCCCGCGCTGCGCCAGGAGGTCGCCAAGCCGGTGGAGCAGGGGCCCGGGCTGGCGCGCGCGCTGGCGGCGGCGCTGGTGCTGGGGCTGGCGGCGCTGGCCTGGGTGATCGCCTTTCGCGGCTACTACTCGCTCGGACCGTTGGAGCGCGCGCACTCGCCGTGGCACACGCTGCTGCGCCCCTCGTCGGGCATCGGGCTCGCCTTCGGCGCGGCGGCCCTGGCCTGCATGCTGGCCAACCTGGCCTACCTCGCGCGGCGCTCGCCGCGGGTCAGCCTGAGCTTCGGCTCGCTGACGAGCTGGATGACCGTCCACATCGCCACCGGGATCCTGGTGCTCCTGCTGGCGATGCTGCACGCCGGGATGGCGCCGGCGGACACGGTGGGCGGGCACGCCTTCTGGGGGCTGGCCGTGCTCGTGGCGACGGGCGCGATCGGGCGCTACCTGTACTCGTTCGTCCCGCACGCGGCGAACGGTCGCGAGCTCGCGCTGGAGGAGGTCAAGTCCCAGCTCGCGAGCATGTCCAGCGGTTGGGACGAGACCAACCGCGAGTTCGGTGAACGCGTGCGGCGCGCGATCTCGGACCTGGTTTCCGACGACCGCTGGCAGCGCTCGTTCGTGCGCCGCGTGGTCGGGCTCTTCGGCAGCCAGCGCCGCCTGGAGCGCACGCTCGGCGAGCTGCGCCGGCAGGGACGCAACGAGGGCATCCCCGTCGATCAGGTCGAGCCCCTGCTCACCCTGGCGCGGCGCGCGCACCGCTCGGCGCTGATGGCCACCCACTACGAGGACCTGCGGGGCCTGCTCGCCACCTGGCGCTACCTGCACCGCTGGGTCGCGCTGTTGATGGTGCTGCTGATCGTGCTGCACGTGGCCGCCGCCCTGCGCTACGCGGCCTCGTTCGCCGGAGGGGGGGGATGAGGGCCCGTGACCTGCGGCTCTGGATCACGGTGTTCTCGCTCCTGGTCGTCGCGGCCCTGGTCGCGCTCGACTCCGAGCGCACCTCCCCCGGTCCGCTGGCGACGGCCCATGCGTCGGTGGAGGGGCTCGACGGACCCAAGGACTGCAAGCGCTGTCACGGAGGCTTCACCACCGGGATGAGCGGCGCCTGCCTGGAGTGTCACGGCGAGATCGACGACCAGTTGGAGGGGGGAGTCGGCCTGCACGGAGCAGCGACGGGGTTCGACGCGTCGGACTGCGCGCGCTGTCACTCCGAGCACCTGGGCGCGGAGTTCGAGCTCGCCGGCCCGCGCTCGTTCCAGCTGGCGAACCTGGACCGCGAGAGCTTCGATCACGCGCACGTGGAGTTCACCCTCACCGGTGCGCACGCGCGGATCGAGTGCGCGGACTGCCACGCCAACGCCGACGCCGCGGTGCTGCACGAGGGCGAGCGCCGCTTCCTCGGTCTGGACCAGCAGTGCACGACCTGTCACGAGGACCCGCACGAGGGCGCCTTCGCCAAGGGCTGCGCCACCTGCCACGGGCAGGAGCAGCCGTTCGCCGAGTTCGCCAGCTTCGAGCACGGCGACGCCTTCCCGTTGGTCGGCGCGCACGCCGAACCGGAGTGCACCGAATGCCACCTTCCGGGCAGTCCCCAGGCGATCGAGGTCGTCGGCGGCCGGGGACCGTTCCCGCCCCCGCGCGGCTGCGCGATCTGCCACGAATCGCCCCACACCGGGGAGTTCCTCGCCGGCTTCGAGGGCTCGGCCGCGCTGACCGAGGCCGCGAGCTGCAGCCTGTGCCACGACGCCGAAGGGGGCGCCTTCGAAGGAGCGTCGGCGGAAGCGGAGCTCGCCCGGCGGCCCGAGCTGCACGCCGGCTCGGGCTTCCCGCTGGAGGGTTCGCACGCCGACGTCGGCTGCGCGGACTGCCACGGTGTCGCCGGCGCAGGCGAGTTCGCCGACCGCTTCCCCGGCCGCGCGAGCAGCTCCTGCGAGTCCTGCCACGAGGATCCCCACGAGGGCCAGTTCACCGAGCGGGCGAGCTGCAACGACTGCCACGCCGTGGGCGAGCCCTTCGCACCGGCGTCCTTCGGCGTCGTCGATCACGAGCGCACGGCGTTCCCGCTGGCCGACGCGCACCGCGAGCTGGAGTGCTCGGCCTGCCACACCCCGCCCGCCGGTCGGCCCGACGCGCCGGTCGTGTTCGCCGGCACGCCGACGCGCTGCGACGCCTGTCACGAGGACGCCCACGGGGGTGCGTTCGTCCGGCCGGCGGTGCTCGCCCGCGCGGTCGAGGCGGGCTTCGCCGATTCCCCGTCGGACTGCGCCGCCTGCCACCGCGAGACCAGCTTCGACGACGTCGACGAGCCGGCCTTCGACCACGAGCTCTGGACGGCCTTCGAGCTCGAGGGAGCCCACGGCCGCGCCGAGTGCAGCAGCTGCCACCCGCCGGCGGCGACGCCCGACGACCGCGGTCGGCGCTTCGGCCGGGCCGCGCCGCGCTTCGCCGCCGAGCTGCCGGCCTGCGCGGCCTGTCACGAGGACGTGCACGCCGGCGCCTTCGACGGCGTGACCTTCGTGTTCGGGGTGGCGGCCGAGCGCGAAGGCTGCGCGCGCTGCCACACGACCGAAAGCTTCGACGACCTCGAGGACCAGCCCTTCGACCACGGCGCCTGGACCGGCTTCGCGCTGGACGGCGCCCACCGACGCGCGGAGTGCGTCGCCTGCCACGGGGAAGCGCCGCCCGCGGCGGGTCGCACCCTGGGCCGCGTGGCCGACCGGACTCCGGGGCCGACCGAGCGCTGCGAGACGTGCCACGAGGATCCGCACTCCGGCAGCTTCGACGGCCCGCTGCGGCCGCGAGTCGTCGACGGCCGCGAGGGCTGCGCGCGCTGCCACACGACCGAGGCGTTCGCGACCTTCGAGGACCCCGACCGGGTCGAGGCCTCGACCTTCGACCACGGACTGTGGACGGGCTACGCCCTGGAGGGCGCGCACGCCGCGGCGAGCTGCACCGACTGCCACGCCCGACTGCTGGTGCCCGACGCGCGGGGCCGGCGCCTGGCGGAGGTGCCGGGCGTCGCCTGCAGCGCCTGCCACGTCAACCCGCACGCCGGTCAGCTGGCGCGCGACGGCGTCACCGACTGCACGCGCTGCCACCAGTCCGACGAGAGCTTCGCGGTGCTCGCGTTCGACCACGACCGCGACTCGCGGTTCGCGCTCGACGAAGCGCACGCCGCCCTGGACTGCGCGGCCTGCCACATTCCCTGGCCGCTGCCCGACGGGCGCAAGGTCGTGCGCTACAAGCCGCTGGGGACCGAGTGCATCGACTGCCACGACCACGGCGGAACGCAGGG
>Ga0102952_1000773_pt1 | contig 11241 bp, 10 predicted proteins | sample SalPon2A_C_D1_MG_FD_78506 | JGI IMG/M metagenome (GOLD analysis project Ga0102952, IMG submission 78506) | Soil microbial communities from South San Francisco under conditions of wetland restoration - Salt Pond MetaG R2A_C_D1_MG | ecosystem: Environmental > Terrestrial > Soil > Wetlands | place... | reverse complement strand
CATCCATTGATAGGGCGCTATCCGGATTGCCGACTCGGGCAGCAGCAAACTCATAAAAAAATTGTACGCCTCCTTCCCGCTATGCTCCGGATTGGCAGCAGCTGCCTTGAGGGCCATGAGGTTGGAGGAAGCGGAGCGGTGGTGCCCGTCAGCGATGTAGAGAGGGCCTATCTGGGCAAAAAGCTCCCGGAGGCGTCGCTGGGTACTCCCTTGCCGTATAGGCCATACTGCATGCTCGTAACCATCATCTGTAACGAATTGACACTCCGGCTCCCGGCCACTTTCAAGTTCGAGGATTTCAGCCACTTCGGCATGCTCCGGGTACATCATCAGCACCGGTTCGGCATTGAACCGTACTGCTTCCAGGTACCTGGCAAACAGCCATTCACGCCGGGCAAGCGTATGTTCATGGCGCCTGATGATACCCATTCGATAGTCTTCTGTACTGGTGGCACAGAGGATACCCAGGAACTTGTGGTCGCCCTGCGTTTGCCGGTAGAGGTAATACCCCGGCTGAGCGTCTCTCACCAAGATACCTTTGCTGATGAATTCACGGTATCGTTCGCGGATCATAGGCGGCCGTTCCGGGCCGCTTAATTTTTTTCCCAGCCGGAAGCCCGGATCGATGACATGAAGGAAGGAACAGGGCTCTTGGCGCAGGATCTCCATCCTTCTTTCGGGCGGATAGCTCTCGTACGACCGGGAAACTACCCGGGATGCCAATTGGGCAGCCGGCCGTACCGCTTTGAAGGGAAGTACGATGGCCATAGCGGATCAAAGGAATTGTTCCGAAACCTGCTCTGCCTTCCTGGACGCCGAATAATCGTAAAAACCTTCACCGGACTTCACACCAAGCTTCCCGGCAGCCACCATATTTACCAGCAGGGGGGAAGGGGCGTATTTCGGATTCTTGAAGCCTTCGAACAAGACATTGAGGATAGAGAGGCAGATATCCAATCCTATAAAATCAGCTAGCTGCAGCGGCCCCATGGGATGCGACATCCCCAGTTTCATGACCTGGTCTATTTCCTGTACGCCTGCCACCCCATGGTGAAGGGTTTCTATGGCTTCATTGATCATTGGCATTAGGATTCGGTTTGCGACGAATCCGGGGTAATCGTTAACAATAACCGGCGATTTATCGAGTTTTTTCGCTGTCTCTACTATAGTTTGTATAACCTCTTCAGAGGTATTATATCCTCTGATGACCTCCACCAGCGGCATCATGGGGACAGGGTTCATGAAATGCATCCCCACAACCCGCTCAGGCCTGTTGGTAACGGCTGCCAACCGGGTTATAGATAGCGAAGAAGTATTGGTGGCCAGGAGGGTATTGGCCGGACAGGCGGCATCCAGTTCCCTGAATATCTGCTGTTTGGTGTTGAACGACTCGGAGGCCGCTTCCACGACCAGGCCGGCTTCACGCACCGCTTCCCTGAGCTGGGTATATGTGCGGATTTGGTTCAATATGCCTTCCACGTGGTCGGCAGACAGGGTTTCCCGGGCAACCTGCCGGTCAAGGTTATTGGCAATGGTCCCCATGGCCTTGTCGAGTGCCTCCTGAGAATGGTCCACAAGCCTGACACTGTACCCGTACTGGGCAAAAACATGAGCAATCCCGTTCCCCATGGTACCGGCTCCTATAACTGTGATATTTTTCATGATTGGGAATATATTTCAGTGCAGCCTGGCATAAGGTTATGGCTCCCGGCTGGTAATTTCAAAACGATTGAATGACCTGCAGGGCCACCTTAAGGGCCCTTGCCCCTTCTTTAAGGCTCACCTCGGGCTGGAGATCTCCGCGAATGGAAGCTGCAAATGACTCCAGTTCCTCGCGGATTGCATTGTTGGCACGGATATCAGGGTTTTCAAAATAGATCTGCTTCTTTTCGCCTTCGGCATTCTGGAGGACCATGTCGTATTCCCCGGGATTTTCAGGGGCATCTTTCATTTTGACCACTTCAACCTTTTTTTCGAGGAAATCTACGGAGATATAGGCATCTTTCTGGAAGAAACGCGATTTTCTCATGTTCTTTAAAGAGATCCGACTGGCCGTCAGGTTCGCGACACAGCCATTTTTAAAAACGATACGGGCATTGGCAATATCGGGCGACTTGCTGATAACGGAAACCCCGCTGGCGCTGATTTGCTGGACTTCCGAATCCACCACGCTCAGGATGGCATCTATGTCGTGGATCATAAGGTCCAGGACCACCGGGACGTCGGTGCCCCTGGGATTAAATTCCGCCAGGCGGTGAGATTCTATGAACATGGGGTCCCGAATGCTATCACGCACGGCCAGGAAAGCCGGGTTAAACCGCTCCACGTGCCCTACCTGCCCCTTCACACCGGTTTTTTGCTGCAGGGCGATCAGCGCCTCGGCTTCCTCCAGGGTATTGGTAATTGGTTTCTCGATAAACACATGGCGGCCCGCTTCCATGGCTTTTTTTGCACATTCGAAATGGGAGAGGGTAGGGGTTACGATGTCTATAACTTCCGCCGCCTCTATCAGCCGATTCAGGTTGTCGTAATACGTATAACCGAATTCTTCCGAAACGGCCTTGCCATTGATGGCATCCGGGTCGTAAAATCCCACCAGTTCATATTCCTTCGATTCCTGCAGCAGGCGCAGGTGGATCTTCCCCAGGTGCCCGGCCCCCAGTACTCCAACTTTGAGCATGTATTCAAATTTCATCAAAAATAAGCATACTTTGACAGTTTAGGTGGCAGCCGGTTCAAAAGTTTGCCTCCCCTTACCGGCCGGGGTATGGCATGATGTGCCTGGTTTAGATGTCCAGGGCAGAACGCTGTACCAACTTCTGTCAAACTTTCCTAACTTCGTATTTCAAAACCAAACCGTTGAAAGATACCTTAAAACACAAGGGCATGCGCAACCAGCTGGCCGCCATTGTCGAAGCCAAGGGGATCCGGGATAAAAAAGTCCTGCAGGCTATAAGGACTGTCCCAAGGCACCTGTTCATGGACAGCGGCTTTGAAGGGCATGCCTATCAGGACAAAGCTTTCCCTATCGCTGCAGATCAGACCATATCGCAGCCCTACACGGTAGCTTACCAAACCGAATTACTGGAAGTCTCCCCCGGTGACAAAATCCTGGAAATAGGCACCGGAAGTGGCTATCAGACTGCCATTCTTCTCCAGCTAAAAGCAAAAGTCTATACTGTTGAGCGCCAGCTGGAACTTTTTAAGAAGACTAATTTATTCTTCAAGAAAATGGGGTACCGCCCCAAAAAGTTCGTATTCGGGGATGGGTACAAAGGGTTGCCCGGGGAAGCTCCCTTTGATGGGATACTGGTGACTGCCGGGGCGCCAGAAGTCCCTAAAACGCTGCTTGGCCAGCTAAAGGTGGGAGGCCGCCTGGTGATCCCCGTAGGGGAGGTGGAACAGGTTATGACGCGAATTTATCGCCGGTCTGATAAAGAATTCGAAAAAGAAGGTTTCGGCTCTTTTCGCTTTGTGCCCCTGCTGGAAGATAAAAACTAGGTAAGGATGAGGGCCCGGAGCCCTATTGGTTGAAGCTTTTCTTGATGCGTGCCAGGTTCCGTTTGCTTTCCCGGGCTTTGATAGTTTCCCGCTTATCGTACAATTTCTTGCCACGCGCCAGGGCAATCTTAACTTTTGCCAGGCCACGGTCGTTTATAAAGAGGTTTAAGGGGATGATGGTAAGCCCGGATTGATGTACTTCCTTGGATAATTTTTTAAGCTCCTGCCGTTTCAGCAACAACTTGCGGGCAGCCTTGGGCTGGTGATTGAAATGTGAGGCATGCGAATATTCATCCACCTGCATATTAATCACAAAGAGTTCATCGGCATCGTTAAATTCGCAAAAGCTTTCCGCTATGGATGCCTTCCCGAGCCGGATGGACTTGATCTCTGTACCACTCAAAACGATCCCGGCGGTATAGGTATCCAGCAGCTCGTATTGGAAACGGGCCTTTTTATTTTTAATGTTGATGTTCTTCTGCATGCTGCCGCAAAAATACGAACATTGGCAGGAAGCACAAGAAGAAGAATTTGACCATATCCGAATAATTTTGTCATGTTTGCGGATTTTTTACGATACTATACAAAAAGGATGCCTATGAAAACCCTTGGATGGATTGGTTGTTTTGCGCTCTTGATGACGGGTTGCGGCCCGGAACATCCCAAACCCCTTACCGCCCAGGATATTGTAGACCGGGCTATCGAGGCTTCGGGAGGGGAGCGCTATACCACAAGCCAAATCGCTTTTGATTTTCGGGACTACCACTATGAGATGAAACCTTCCGGCCAGGGCCGTATCCTGAAACGGAGCCATGAGGTAGATTCGGGAAAAGTAACCGATATCCTTCAGGGCAAACGGTTTCAACGCCTGCTGAACGGAAGCCCGGTAAAAGTACCCGACTCAATGGCTATCAAGTATTCCAATTCGATCAACTCCGTTCACTATTTTGCCTACCTCCCCTACGGCCTCAACGACCCCGCCGTCAATAAGGAATTACTGGGTGAGGCACACATAGGCGAGCAGTCGTACTACAAGATGCGCATTACCTTCGACCGCCATGGGGGTGGGAAAGACTATAAGGATGTCTATATTTACTGGTTTAACAAAAAGACTTTTGTTCCGGACTACCTGGCTTATTTATACCACGTGGACGGCGGGGGACTTCGGTTCCGGAAGGCTTATAATGAAAGGCAGGTAGGGGGGATCCGATTTGTGGATTATAAGAATTACCAGGCGGATACCCTGTTGCCTCCCGTAAGCCTGGACAGCCTTTACCAGGCGGGAAAGCTGGAATTGCTTTCCGATATCAGGCTCAGGAATATCTCAGTTAATCCGGGCAGTTACAATTGAAGACCAGGCGTATGTCTGTGGTGGCGTTTCCGATGCACTGAACGATGAACAGGCTCCCGTTGTCATAGTCATCCATGGGGGCGTATTTCTCTTCCCCTATCAATTTATTCACCAGGGCTGGGGTGGTGTTACTGTGGCCCACCACCAGAACATTCTTGCCCAGGTTTTCCCGGACAAAGTTATCGATGTTCAGGGTATCCGGGTCGTAATACTGCACGGTAATATCCTGTTTCACGGAGGCAGGGGCAGCCGTCATGGAAGTCCTTTCAAAATCGGTTGTGTATATTGCATCCAGGGCTACGTTATTCAGGATCTCGGCCCAGTGCATGGCCCTGCCGAGTCCGTCCTGGTTGAGTTCGGGATCAATGTCGTCCGGGTTGGAGCGGTCCTTTTCCGCATGCCGGATCAAATAGAAGGTGGTTACCGGGCCGTTTTGCCCGGCGGCCGGTTCGTGTTGCTCTTCCCCGCAGCGGGTAAAAAGCAGCAGTGAGAAGGCGAAGAATATGGGCAATATGATTCTCATAACAAATAGTTTCTCTAATTTTGGCATCCGGCTTTTTTCGGAATCCGGTTAAAAATACTAATAAAATCGATTGCATTCCCGCTTATGTTGAAACGGTGGTACATCCTATTCCTATTGTTCATGCCTTTCGTATCTCAGGCTCAGAATACGGAACTGTCCCCCGATTTTCGTCAACATAACCTGACCCTTTATAATGCCAGCCTTTTCGACCCCGTATACTCCCTGGACCGCAATGATCCCCGTTCCCTGGCGCTCTGGACCCGCTGGCAATGGCAGACCGTGGATGGCGACCCCACCACCCTGTTGTTCAATTACACCCACCGGCTCAATATCAATTCGGCCGGGGGCCTTGGGTTTTTCCAGCACAACACCGGCCTGTTCCTGGAAACCGGGGTGGTACTGAATTATACGTATAACTTTGAGCTGGGCCCTGGCACCTCTCTGGCCATCGGCCTTAACACCTTTGGCTTCCAGAGGAAGCCAGCCGATGATCGCTTCCAGGCCGACCCGGATAATCCGTTGCCCCAGTTTGACGTCCCCAACGACTTCATCCTTCAATTTGCACCCGGACTGCGTTTCCAGTATTACCGCTTTAGTATAGGCCTTGTCGGGGAGAACCTGCTGGACTATAACGTAACCGCCAATGAAAAGGCTACCAATGCTTCGGATAAAGTCTATTTGCTGCATACGGGTTATCGCATCCCGGTTTTCCTCTTTGGTTCTGACAGGGATTCCTATGTGCAGCCTACCCTGTATTTGAAGACCATTCCAGGACTGGATGACCAGTATGGCCTGACCGCCCTGCTGGCGACCCCTATATTTTGGGCCCAACTGGGTTATAACAGTTTTTATGGCGCCTCCGCAGGGGCCGGGGGCCGTTTTTTTAAAGACTTTTCCATCGGAGCCCTCATCGAATTCGGTTCGGAGAATTCCCTCCGTGGAGACAACACCAGTTTTGAGTTTGTCACGGCCTACAATTTTGGCAATGCCGACCTCAGGAGACGGGTGATTGGCTTTGAACCTACCGGGGAAGAGTTGGCACAGGTGACCCCCGTGGAACGAAAAAAACAACGGGAAGAAGCGAAAGCTGCCGCCGAGGCGGCAAGGCAGGAAGCGGTAGCCCTTGCCAAAAAGGAAAATGACTCTATTGCAGCGGTAAAAGAACGGGAAGCCCTCCTGGCCGCCGGGGAACGAAAGGAACGAAATCGAAAAGCCCGGGAGCAAAAAGAGCAGGATTCCCTTGCCCAGCTTCAACAGGAGCGCGTGGCAGCGCTGCAAAAACGCTCCGATTCAATCGCTGCCGTACGGCGGGAAGAAGCCATGGCCCTGGCCAGGAAACAGGAGGAGGAAAAACGTCGGGATTCCCTGGCGCAGGCTACCCTGGCCGCGGAACAGGCCGCTACCGAGAAAGTGGTCCCGCAGCCTGGTGAAAAATATGAGGAAACCACCACCGAAGATGGGTTGACCCCGGGCTATTACCTTATTGCCAATGTCTTCGGGACCAAAAAATACTTTGATGCCTTTATGAAGACCCTTTCCGGCAAAGGGTTAGAGCCCAAATCCTTCTATCGAAGCGCCAACAAATACAATTACGTTTACCTCCGACGGTATAATTCGATCGATGAAGCACGGGCCGCCCGGGAAAGCAAATTCAGTGGCCGGTATGCGGACGACCTTTGGATCTTCCGCGTGGTTGGCCAGTAGATAGCCGTCCTTTATAATAATTGACAAAAGGTCTAATCTTCCTGTGAAATCAAGGCTTACTTCTTGATTTCCTTGGTGATCAGCACATCGAGGTAGGCGACGGTATTCAGGAGGTATTTGCGGTCCCTGGTAAGGGTGGCCATGGCAACCGCTCCCTGCAGCATCGTGAAGAGTTGCTTGGCGAATTGCAGCGGTGTCACCGGGAGATGGATTTCATTGCGCTTCACTCCGTTTTCAAGGACAAGGGCGATCTTTCCCTCAATGGTCGCCACGGTTTCCCTGGCGGCCGCAGCCAACAGCTTGTTGTTGTGGGCGGCGTCTATCCCGGTGTTCAGGAGTGGGCAGCCTCCCATTTCGCTGGTAAATTCGTCGTAATGGCGGTAGAATTTCGTAAGGGAGAATATCTTTTCCAGGGCCGTCCCTTCCTGCCCCAGGGTCTCGCTGATGGCCAGCAGCAAAAGGTTGCTGTTATATTCAAATGCGGCCAGGGCCAGGGCTTCCTTATTCTCGAAATTCCCGTACAAGGCCCCCTTGGTCAGCCCGGTGGCGTCTGTAAGATCGCTCATACTGGTCCCAATATAACCATGCCTGTTAAAGATCGGGGCGACCGTTTCGATGATGTACCTCGTGGTTCTTTCGGCTTTGGTAGACATGGCGGGTATTTTATGCGAAGATAAAAAAACTATATACTGCATGGTATCCCCGATAAAAAAAATCCCTGCCGGGGATGGCAGGGATTGTTGTTTCCGTGTTCACAGGGCTTATTGCGCCAATTCCGACTGGTTGCGGAATACCAGCCCATCGTCAAAGGAGTCGATCAGGATGACACTCTCGGCGGTAACCTCCCCGCTCAGGAGTTCCTTGGAAAGCTTGTTCAGCACTTCCTTTTGAATGACTCGTTTGATCGGCCGGGCCCCATACTGCGGATCATATCCTTTGTCAGCCAGGTATTGGATGGCTTCCTTGGTGGCATCGATCGTAATATGCTGTTTGGCTACCAGTTTCTGGAGCTGATCCAGCTGCAGTCTGACAATGGAAGTGATATCTTCCTTGCTCAGCGGGGTGAACATAATGATATCATCGATCCGGTTCAGGAATTCCGGACGGATCGTTTTTCGCAGCAACCCGAGCACTTCCACCCGTGCCGCTTCGGTCGCGCTGTACAGGTCGGGATTGTCCTCAAATTTCTCCTGAATGATATGGCTGCCCATGTTGCTGGTCATGATAATGATGCTGTTCTTAAAGTCTGCCACCCGTCCCTTGTTGTCGGTAAGCCTTCCTTCATCCAGCACCTGTAACAGGATGTTGAACGTATCCGGGTGTGCTTTTTCAATCTCATCCAGCAGGATGACCGAATAGGGCCGCCTTCTAATGGCTTCCGTCAATTGTCCGCCTTCATCATAGCCAACATATCCCGGGGGAGCACCTACCAGCCTGCTTACTGCGTGGCGTTCCTGGTATTCGCTCATGTCGATCCGGGTCATGGCATTGTCGTCGTCGAACAGGTAAGCGGCCAGGGTTTTGGCCAGCTCGGTCTTTCCAACCCCCGTAGGGCCGAGGAAGAGGAATGAACCGATAGGGCGTTTGCTATCCTGCAACCCGGCCCGGCTTCTCCTGATGGCATCGGAAACAGCCTGAATAGCCTCATCCTGCCCAACCACGCGTTGGTGCAACACCTCTTCGAGCTTCAAAAGCTTTTCCCTTTCGCTCTGCAACATCTTGGCCACCGGGATCCCGGTCCATTTGGCGACGACCTCGGCAATATCCTCATTGGTAACCTCTTCCTTGATCAAAGTCCCGGCCTGCTGCTGTTCAGCCAGCTCATTCTGAAGTTTCTCCAGCTTTTCCTGGGCTTCCTTGATCTTCCCGTAGCGCAGTTCGGCCACGGTTCCGTAATCGCCATTGCGTTCGGCCCGCTCGGCATCCAGTTTGTAGTTTTCAATGTCTTGTTTCGTTTTCTGGATGTTGTCAACCACCGACTTTTCACTTTCCCATTTGGCAAAGATTTCGTTGCGGTCTTCCTTCAGGTTAGCCAGGTCCACGTTGAGGGCCTTTAGCTTAAGCTTATCGTCTTCCCGTTTGATCGCTTCTATCTCTATCTCGAGTTGCATGATCTTCCGGTCCAGGGCATCCAGTTCTTCGGGTTTTGAATTGATTTCCATCCGGAGTTTGGAAGCAGCCTCGTCCATAAGGTCAATGGCCTTGTCCGGGAGGAAGCGGTTGGTAATATAGCGCTGGGAGAGTTCCACGGCGGCTATGACCGCTTCATCCTTGATGCGCACCTTATGGTGGGCTTCGTACTTTTCCTTAAGGCCCCTCAGGATGGAAATAGCGCTCTCGGTATCGGGCTCGTCCACAGTAACTTTCTGGAACCGGCGTTCCAGGGCTTTGTCTTTCTCGAAGTACTTTTGGTATTCGTCCAGGGTGGTGGCACCGATGGCGCGTAATTCACCCCGTGCCAGCGCGGGTTTTAGAATGTTCGCCGCGTCCATGGCGCCCTGCCCGCCTCCGGCCCCCACCAGGGTATGGATCTCGTCTATGAAGAGTACGATATTTCCATTGGAGGAAGTGACCTCCTTGATCACCGCTTTCAGCCGTTCCTCAAATTCCCCTTTATATTTGGCACCGGCGATAAGGGCGCCCATGTCCAGGGAGTAGATTACTTTGTCTTTCAGGTTTTCGGGTACGTCACCCTGTATGATCCGGTGGGCCAGGCCTTCGGCAATGGCTGTTTTACCGGTGCCGGGTTCCCCGACCAGCATGGGGTTGTTCTTGGTGCGCCTGGAGAGGATCTGCAGGATTCGGCGAATCTCTTCGTCGCGCCCGATTACAGGGTCAAGTTTGCCGCTGTCTGCCAGTTCGTTGAGGTTCCTGGCGTACTTATTCAGGGCGTTATAGGTTTCTTCGGCACTTTGAGAAGTAACCCGCCCGCCTTTACGAAGTTCTTCGATGGCGGCCTTCAGTTCCTTTTCATTAACGCCCTGATCTTTCAGGATCTGAGCTATCCGGCTTTTTGAAGCAAAAATTGCCAGCAGCAAATGTTCCACGGACACGAATTCATCGCTCATTCGTTTGGCAATGATCTCTGCTTCATTCAATGTTTTTCCGGTTTCCCTGGAAAGGACCATCTCCCCTCCGGTTACTTTTGGGAAACTTTCGAGTTCCTTTTCCAGGACCTGGTTGACCATGCTGACATTTACATTCAATTTCTTCAACAGGAATGGCAGTACATTCTCATCTACTTCGGCTATGGCTTTGAAGAGGTGTTCGTTCTCCACCTGCTGATGTTTCATGGACTGGGCCAGTTGTTGGGCCAGTTGGATGGCTTCCTGGGATTTTATGGTAAAATTATTGATGTTCATAGGTGTTTCTCTTAAATTGCTTGGATGCTTCAGGGAATGATTGTCAACAATCCTACCAAGCGGAAGAATCAGACAAAATGGCTGTAAAAAATGAGGATTAAAAGACATTTCGGCAGCTATTTATCTGGGGGGCATTCCCTCTGTAGAGCATGAAATGAAGAATCTATGGGTATTTTAGGGCCGTTTTTCAGCAACAGGAAGCAGGGGGATAACCCCGCCGGGGGAGGAGTTTCCTGGATCCTGCTCAGGGATGAATCTCAAATCGGGGAGCTTAGCCGTAATTCATTCCAACGCACGCAGCTCATTTACAAGCATTCGACTACCTGCGGGATCAGCAGCATGATCCGGAGGATGCTGGAAACGCTGCTGGCCCCTTATCAAACGGATGCGGATTGCTATTTTGTAGAACTGCCGCGCTTTCGGGAAGTATCCCGGAAAGTGGCGGAGGATTTCCAACTCCGGCACGAATCGCCCCAGCTCCTGATCATCCGGAACGGGAAGGTGGTTGCCCACGAGTCTCACGGGGCCATAGCCGAGATGGACTTCGCCGGGCAATTATAAAAAAACCCCGGCAAGTTGCCGGGGTGTAAATGCTTAATAAAATTTATGCCGGACCACTATGTCCTTCAGTCTTAGCTTCAAATCTTCCCCGGCGTCATAAACCATTTGTTCATTACTGGGAAAAGGAACCGCAGCCAGATTTAACAGGGACACCAGGTCATTGTCAAGCGCCCTTTTATCGCCGTCGTAATTGGCATAGACGTGTTCAAACACAAACTCGCTTGACAGGGGGTAAGAAT
>Ga0102952_1000769_pt1 | contig 11267 bp, 12 predicted proteins | sample SalPon2A_C_D1_MG_FD_78506 | JGI IMG/M metagenome (GOLD analysis project Ga0102952, IMG submission 78506) | Soil microbial communities from South San Francisco under conditions of wetland restoration - Salt Pond MetaG R2A_C_D1_MG | ecosystem: Environmental > Terrestrial > Soil > Wetlands | place... | reverse complement strand
TCTTATCCGGATTTATTTTTCCCCTGACCAGTATGCCCCTCGTGCTCAATTGGCTGGGGCACCTGATCCCCGCCACCTATTTTATAGAAATACTGAAGGGCATTATGCTCCGGGGCGTAGGCTGGCAATACGTATTATTCGAGGTAGCTGTTCTGGTGTTAATGACACTGGTATTGCTTTTTATAAGCTGGAAGAATTTTAAAATACGACTCGAATGAAGACCATTGGATACCTCATACAGAAGGAATTTATTCAGATCGTACGAAACAAGGCTATTCTTCCGATGATGACTATCCTGCCGATCTTTCAGTTGATAGTCCTCTCGAATGCCGCTTCCACGGAAGTAAAGCACGTAAATATCGCCCTGGTAGACCGGGACCTGTCGGAAGCTTCGCGCCTGCTCGACCGGAAAATCAACGCGAACAGCCGCTTTACCATTGTAGACGCCCCGGAAAGCACGCGTCAGGCTATGGAACTGATGCAGGCCAACAAAGCCGACATCATTCTGGAGATCCCTGACAACTTTGAAAAGGATTTTATGCGTGGCGAACACCCATTTCTCCAGGTGCTTGTAAATGCTACCAACGGGCAGCAGGCCATAGTGGGTAACGGCTACCTCGAAGCAGTCATAAAGTCTTTCGGGCAGGAGCTCAAACCCGGAGGCAAGCCTGGGAGCTCCGAAATTCATACGGCACCGCACATCCTTATTTCCACCCAGAACTGGTACAACCCGGAACTTGAGTATACGCATTTTATGGCACCCGGTATCCTGGCGGAGCTCACCGCCCTGCTTACCATGGTACTGTCGGCCATGAACACGGTTCGCGAAAGGGAAATTGGAACCATCGAGCAAATTAATGTCACTCCGATCAAAAAATGGGAATTCATCCTTGGTAAACTGATCCCTTTTTTGTGTATCGGGTTGTTGTTGCTTACCGTTGGGCTGATAGCCAGTAAGCTCATCTTCGACATCCCTGTGCGCGGCAATGTGGCTCTGATTTTCGCCTATGCCGTGGTAAACCTGATAGCAGTCCTAGGTTTCGGGCTGCTTATTTCCAATTTCGCGAATACCCAGCAACAGGCCATATTTGTGGCTTTTTTCTTTATCCTGATCTTCATCCTTATGTGTGGCCTCTTTACCCCCATAGACAGCATGCCATCATGGGCTCAGTACCTCACCATCCCGAATCCACTGGCCCATTTTATTTCGGTCAGTAGAAAAGTATTGATGAAGGGAAGCGGCTTTGGTGATATTCAAAGGGAATTCCTGTACACCCTGGCCCTGGCAGTGGTTTTCAACGGCCTGGCCATTTGGAGTTACAAGAAACAGGAATAAGGGCATCGGAGGCAAAGACCATCCTACCGATCGGAATCTTCCACATGAAGTACGTGCAGCAGGCGGTGTATGACTGGTGCAAAAAAGACGGCTGTAATGCTTAAAAACGCCACTCCGCTGTAAAGGGCATACAGTGAAGAAAAGATCTTGGCCCCGTCGCTTCCCATTTCAGTTACAGGCCCCATACCCGTGAGGATCATACAGGCCATATAAAAGCTGTCCAGCCAGGAAAGCCCGGCAAATTCCCTATAGCCGAAGGTTCCAATGGCCACCGAGACAACGATAAGCGCCAGGGAAAACAGGGCATAACGAAACAACCGTGCAAAGAAAGCAGGGTAGGGCAGCACTTTTTGAGATGGGTGTTCAAGCTTCATTTCTGGGCTTTTATTTGTTTGATAACGTCCTCCAGGTAGTCTATTTGCACCTCCTGGATCTCCAGCAATTTCTTATTCTGGTGCACCAACAGGTGGTCTATTTTATCACTGAGTAACTTAATTTCCAGCTCTGCCTTGAGGTTTACCTTGTAGTCTTGTTCGGCGCGTTTCCTGTCTTTCTGCTCCTTCCGGTTCTGGCTCATCATGATGATTGGCGCCTGGATGGCAGCAAGGCATGAAAGGATAAGGTTCAAAAGAATAAACGGATAAGGGTCAAAAGGCCTGGTGGCCAGGATAAAGATGTTGACGAACATCCATAAGAGGAGGAAGGAGAAAAAGATCAGGATGAAGGTCCAGCTTCCGCCGAACGAGGCAATCTTATCGGCCAGTTTCTGCCCGGATGTCAGGGCATCTTCGATGACTTCCTGTATGTTTTCGGACAGGATGGCATTATCCCGGATCGCCTCTATAACCTCCTGGTCCAGTGCCTCAAGCTCGCCCCGTTCCTGCTCCAGGAGCCGGGTGAGGTATTTGCGCCTGTAGCTGTTCAATTCGGAGAGGGAAACATAGGCCTCTTCATTGAAATCCGGGTATTCGGAAAGTATCAATTGGAAAATGCCCTCGCGTATTTCACCCCCTTTTATGCCTTCTCCCGGCTTGATTTTCCTTTGGCTGATCGCACTTTGGGCCATGGCTCAGCAATTAAAGTTTTCCACTAAGATACTCATTCGGAAGATTCAACGGCCAGGTTCACTTCCGAAGTCAGGCTAAAACGGTAAACCATCGGGCAACTGAACCAAGGAACGGTGAAATTCATTTTCAGACCTGCCCTGAGGATCAAGTTCCCTGGCATACAAACTGTAGTTTTCGTCGTCGAAGCATACAAACACCACCTTCTCCAGGGTATCCGATTTATAATTCCTAACGGTGTCTATGGCAATGCGGGCTGCCTTTTCCTTGGGGAAGCCATACACGCCCGTACTGATATTGGGAAACGCAATCGTTTTCAGGTTCAGCTGCTCTGCCAGTTTCAGGCAATTGAAATAGCATAAACGCAAGGCGGACGCTTCTCCAGATTCACCTCCTTTCCATACCGGCCCGACGGTATGGATCACTTTTTTAGCTTTCAACCGCCCCGCCGTTGTTGCTACCGCTTCCCCAACCGGACATCCCCCACTGCGGTCCCTGATTACGATACATTCCTTGAGTATTTCCGGGCCGCCGGACCGGTGGATGGCGCCGTCTACCCCTCCTCCTCCCAGCAGCGAGGAATTCGCGGCATTCACGATGGCATCGATCCGGATCTTGGTAATATCGCCCTGTATAAGTTCCAGTTTCATCGAATGGTGTTTAATGGGGCTTGTTATTAAAAATCTTTTGGCGGATATGACGAATGTGGTCCCGGATTCCGTCGGTTCAAAAGATGCCAATCCGGCATTTTTGACGGTAGTAATGACATGGATTCAGCCCCGTTTCCCAAAGCCGGTTCGTGGCTTGCCCTTATTTCCCCATGGGATTAAAATCCTGATTGCTGAAAGGGGGTGCCTCAGGGATCTTCACGACGTTAAATTCAAAATCCGTAGCCCGGTGACAATTGTTGCAGGTGTTGGTGAGGTTGGTATAACTGCTTTCAAACAGCGCAAGGTCCTTTCACCTATCGCATGGCTAACACTATCGATCGCAGGTTTCAGCATGGGGATCTCCTGGCTTTCGGGCCGTTCGGTCTCGTATTTTTGAATGGCGTCGATCGTCTCCTCTATTTCATGGATTTCAAAGTCGGCCAACTTCCAATTCCCATTCTGGCCGGCGAACCATAGCTTGGCATGATGTACCTGCACATTGCTCATGAACTCTCCAAAGCCCGGAACATAGGTATCCGAAACCTTCTTTTCCAAGCTGTCTACCTTGTTTTGTAATTCATTGATACGATGGTCTGCGGCCTGCTTACAGGATATTAATCCCATCAGCAGCAGTAGCATAAAAATCCGTTTCATATTTTCCAATTAATATCCAGGTGGAGAAGGCCAAAGCCAACTATAAAGGTATAATAAACATGTGGAAATCGGTAATAATTGGGGGATCAATTCCAATTGGCAATCAGGATTGCAGATCATGGCAGTTCGAATGATGGGGGGCTGCCGGGCATCAATCCGAATTCAACCGGCTGTTAATTTCCTGCCTGATCCGTTTGTTAACATCAATTCGGGCCCCTGTGAAGGTAAATATGGTGGTCCCGTATTCCCTTGCAAATCTGTTGGTTATGGAATCGAAAATCCGGGCTTCCTCAAAGTATGGGCTGGTTTTCCGGAATTCGTCATTCCTTTCCTCCCGTGTTTTTACCCGGATCAGGTTGAGATATGGCCTTTCCAGGTCGAACCAGTGAATGTAGTCTGCATTAAAGGAAACTGCCTGAATCCCTTCTTTGGAATAATAGTTTATGGCTCCCGCCTGCCCGTAATTATCACAGAGCACCAGGGTCTTGTCCGGATTGGGAAGCCCCGCATAAACTTTGTCAACCTTGGTGGCCAATTCTTTCCATCCCAGCATATCGGCGAAATCCTGAGGCAGTTCGTGGTCCTTTCCATCCTCCCATCGGAGCAGGCCCAGGGCTTTATAGCTGGCAGCGTGGTTCCGGATGTATTCCGGGCTTTTATTTGGAAAGATCAGGTTATAAAGGGGTATGAAAAACAGTACCGGGATAGCCACGGCCACCGGCCTCATATGTCTCTTCCACCCATGCCGGAGCACGTGGCTGATAAATACCGAGCCAAACGCGAGGTAAATCGGATACAAGCCTATGGCATAGTAGGCTTTTGCCTTAAAATAGATAAAGACAACAAGGGTGAGGAAGAACGTCCAGAAGAAGGGTTTGTATTTCTCGAAATGGCTGTAAAAAAGAAGGGAGTACAGGGCAGCTGCGATGACAAAGACCGAACCGATAAAGAACAGGAATTGAAGTTTGATAAATTCCAGGCTGTCATTGTGCACTAATTGTGTATGGACCAGCACTTCCATATGGTGTATGACGGGGAAGCCATTGGTGTACTGCCAGATCAGGTTGGGGGCAACTAGCAGGACCACCATCCCCAGGGCCAGGTAGAAGTCTTTCCGGGCCAGGACCCGCCGGTGCCGGCTCAACAAAATAGCAGGAACCAGGCCCACCAGCAGGAAGGCTATGTTGTATTTGTTCAGGAAACCAAGGGCGAAAGCCAGGGCTGCCAGGAAGAGCCATTTCGGGTTTTCGGTTTGGAAGTATTTCAGGGTCGCGAAATACAGGGCAGTCCAGCTTAAAATATCGAAAGAATTCGGCTGGTACAACGTATTGAGCCTTAAAAGGGCCGAAAAAAGGATGCAGCTTGCCCCCAGGATCAGCGCAAACAAATCACCTTTTAATGCTTCAATAGCCTTCCAAACCAGCAGCATGGTGAGGGCCCCAAAGAAGGCAGGAAAGAATTTCACCCAAAAAACAGAATTACCCAGGAAACCTATTACCAGGGATATCCAGGAGGTGAATGGAGGTACGGAGGCGTACCCCCAGGCCAAATGCCGGGCCTGATCCAGATACAGGTATTCGTCCCGCTGCAATTCGTATTCCGGACTCAGCAGGACATATTGCAACAAAAACTTCAACAGAATAAAGCCGCTTAGTACGAGGTTTTTCCTTGCCATATCGATGTAAACGCGGGGATGAAAGGCCACTACTCAATCCGGTTCAGGGAACGGAGGATCGGGCCATTCCGTATCAATCGGATAAAGATAGGAAGAAAGCCCTGTTGAACGCACATGGGAATTCTCCTAAATCCTTTCTGGAGAGGACGGTGGCTTATTGTGTAGCTCGTAGCCGTTTGTTCAGAAAATCCGAAAGGATGTCAAGGACATAACTTTGGGTCCATTCCCCGTCTTTCAGAGCTTCCGCAGAGCCAATACTGGCGCCGTGGATTCCCGGAAGGATCACCAATTGGGCATTGGGCAACGTCCTATACAAGGTTACGGCATGTTTAACGGGTGCCACATCCTCATTCCCATTGATGACCAGCACCGGATGTCTTATGGATTCGATCTGCCGGTCGCTCCAGCCGCGGAACTCCTTCATTCTCTGCACATCTTTATAAAACATGTTCCGAAGGGCCTTTTGGTCATTATTCACTTCTAAAAAGCCTTCTTTCAATACGTTCGGCAGCATATCCGGGGTAACCGAATTGAAGCCTTCCCAAAACTTCGGGGCTATCGCATCCCGGCTGTAAAATGTGGAAACCAGGATCATCTGGTCTACCAGCTTCGGGTGGCGGAGGGCTATTTCGACAAGGATGTGGCCGCCATTACTATAGCCCAGGAAGTCGGCTTGGGAGATATTCAGGTGTTCCAGTAATTGTGCGATGTCGTCCGCATCCTGTTCAAAGCTGAGGTCCCCGGGTCTGTCGCCTGTGCGGCCATGTGCCTGCAGGTCCATCGCAATCACCTGCCTGTATTTTGAAAGTGGAGGAATTAGGTTCGCGAAAGTAGTATTCAGAGTGGAGCCCCCACCGTGGATTAAGACCAGGGGCTTTCCCTGCCCGTGTGATTCATAGTACATCAGAAGGCCGTTTACCTCGGCGTAGCCATTCCTTTTATTTGCCACTTTCATATTAAATTAATCTACTATTGGAACATGGTGATATTGAACTAATTTTGTATCCTGAAGGTGTATGGTAAGGCATCGTGCCAGGTGCCTTCCCGGCTGCATTCATCAATTGGAAGGCTTCCTGGCGAAAAGCAAAACCGTATTGGTGAGCAGCAGGCCTATTAATACCAGGTAAGATATTTTTTCCGGCAAGGTTCCCTGAAAATGCTCCTGAAAGCCATTGTATAATATCCAAAGCATAAACAGGATATTACCTGCAATCACCAGTGCCTTTATTATTTGCTTCGCTTCAACCATGGTATGTAGCTTATATATTGCGTTAGTCTGAATCCCCAAAAGGCGAAATATCCAAAATGGTAAAAGTCCCCGGTTTTATCGGCGGCCATCGATGGGGATTTTCCGGCGTTGCCTCGGGCACGGGCCCGAATTCTGCCGTCGGTAAAAATAAATGATGTGTTTTGTAGTCAAGTCCAATGGTCCGTGCACCCCTTTGTGTTTCCAGTGTCTGAATGACCTTGAAATTATCCTCGTTTTCCTCCTGTACCACGGTGAGGCTACCTTCCCCGTTCGAGCTGTACGCCCTCTTTAAAACGGGATCAAAGGCACAACCGTCAGTACCCGCACCAATGTTTAGAATGGCGATTATCGCTCCGTTCTGCGCATCCATAACCACCATATTTTTATTGTGGCATACTGAAAACAGACGGTGAGTCGAATTATCCAGGGCCAGGCCGGTAGGTTCTTCCCCGGGCGCCAACGGCCAGGTGTTTTCCACTTTTAATGTCTCTGAATTTATTTGGGTTACCAGACTTTTATCTTCTATGTTCACATATACTTTCCCATGGCCGTCACTTACCGAAAATTCGGGTTTGCCTGCAAGTGGAATGGTTGCCACAACGGCATTAGTACTCGGATCGATCACTGTGGCATTTGAGGAAGCCCCATTATAAACAAAAACCCGGTCGGAATACTTATCGTACAAGATGGCATCCGGATTGGCTCCGGTTACTTTTATTTTCGCAATAAATTGGAGTGTAGCGAGGTCAATCACGGTGACGCTCGAATCCCTGCCGCAGCTGATGAATGCCCTGTTGGCATCCTGATCCAGCGTAATTCCATGAACACCATTGGTATCTTCAATAGCTCCGATTAATTTGCCAGTTTTACTATCGAGAACCTGTGTTTTTGTACTATGTGATACGAACAGCCTTCCTGTGGCATCGTCCATGGTCAGATAGTCCCAGCCTCCGTCGCCTTCGACCTGGAATTTATTTGTAATTACATAGCCTGAAGGTTGCTCTTGTGCACAACTGTATAAGTGCAACACCAATACAAAACAATAGAGAAGCGGTTTTATTCTGGTCATAATATCATAGATTAAGTTAATAATAGTTCAATTAAACCTGTGCCATTCAGTTAAGTTCCGGGCCCTATAAATTGCCGGGGGCGCTTCCCGTTCATTTTTTGACAAGGAGGCCAAGTTTTTCACCCATCAGAAGGTGCTGATAAGCCCCGTTGCCTTCTTCAGACACATCCAGGGTAAAGGTAACCCCTTCCTGGAATAGCAATATAAAATCCGAACCACCGAATAAAAAATACCCCAGCATATCCCCTTTTTGCGCCTGGGTACCGACCTTGACGTTTTCCTCGAAATTTACAGAACCCACCGCTGCCATGCCGATGGGAAGCAAGGCCACCAGGCCGTACTCGCCCGTATCCAGGATCACGCAACCCCGTGTTTCCAGGGTTTGCCATCCGATCGAAGAGGGGTCAAAGGCATACCTTTTATTTTTATTATCCCAGCTCAGGGTACCCCCGGTCGGGTTGCTGCCCTGGATAATGCGGGCTTCCATAATGGTCCCGCTTATGGGGAAATGGTAGCGGTGGTAGTCGTTTACATTCAGGAAGGAATGCATGAAGGTACCTCCTGCAAAGGCATCTCTATATTCGCTGTCTTCTCCTAAAAGTTGCCTGACCGATCTTATGGTGGCCGACTTGACGGGGACACCCTCCTCTGCCAGGATATTCGAATCGGCGTCTATGGCCCAGGCGCCCTGCGGTTTGGAATCGGCGAAAGAAGCCACCACCGAGTTATCCCCCGGGGAGGCAATGGGACGTTGCTCCGGGTTTCTCAGCCTCCGGGCAAAGAATTCATTGAAGGTTTTCCAGTTGGAAGGGTTTTCGTACCAGCCGTTCTGAAGCCCAAAGGCCGAATCGGCCCTCACCATTCGGTAGTATTCTTCATTCCATGAGGCCTCCGTATCCAGGAAGTTTCCCCACGACTTGTTAAAGGTAACCAGCCAGGAAGCGAAGGGTTCCGAGTATTCAACGGAATTGTTGAAATACCCTTTCCCCTCCAATTGAGGCAATGGCTGATCAATCAGGAAATAAAAACATGCCAGGCTCTGGAAAATGTTGTCGAAAATTTCCCGATAGGCGGGTTTTTTCTGCAGGGTCCACGGCATGGCTGTTTCGCAATAGGATACGAAGTCATAGTACTCCCCGAAATTCTGAACAGGATTGGAGTTTCTATCCCCATTGATCTTCGACGCTTTCTCGATGGAAGCAACCAGCAGGGACTTTAGTTCCGGCTGTTGTTCGACAAGTTGCACGAGTTCCCGGGTTGCAGGGCCATAGTTTTCCTTTGTTCCGGAATTTCCCTCCCTGCAGGAAAAGAAAAAAGGAAGGATGAGGAGTAAGAAAAGGGATCCTGCGGTACGGATGGACTTCTTCATGAAATAGATTGTTTTTATGGTTTTGGCTACAAATTGGTAATTCAGTAATAAGGAGGTCCGGAAACCTCACCGGGGCCTGCAAATACAAACTCGCCGGCAATCTAAGGCCGAACCGCCCAGGCGAGTCCGTCCGGGACCCCACCCACATCCAGGTGGTCTGTCACCTGCAGGCTGTTAAGGTCGATCACGGCGATAATATCATCAGGGGAACAGGCTACAAACGCCCTGGAACCCACGGGATCCATCAGGATGCCGGCCGCCCCGTTGCCGAGTTTCAATTGTTTTACCTCCTTATGGGTGCGGGCATCAAATATATCGAGGTTGCCTGTCCGCAAGCTCGATATGAACACCAGTTTCCCGTCGGGGGTAAACTTAAGCCGGTTAGCTCCCTGTACCCCGGCGTCTACCCTATCTGCTACTTTTTTAGCCTTGAGGTCTATAATCGTAATGGTCCCGTCTTCACTGGAGGCGGTCCATAATTCGCGGCCATCGGGTGACACGTCAAATCCTTCCGAACCCCTCGCCGTGGGGATGACGGTTTGGACCCAATCTTCCCGGGGCCGGGCTCCCGGCGGAGCTCCTTTTCCAGGGGTGAAGAGGGAATCAGTCAGGATACTGACTGTTCCGGATGAGATATTGGTCGTATATATGTTTTTCCCGTCGTCGGTAATGTGGATCATGTGGGTGCGGTCCTGCCCGGTACCCATGCTCCAGTCCAGTTGTCCGGTTTCCGGATCATAGCGCCCCACGGCTTTGGAGCCTTCAGCGGTAAACCATGCCTTACCCTGTACAAAGGTAATGTCGTGCGGACCAAAGAGCGGGCGGGTATCAATGTTCTTCAAAGGTTTCTGGGCCACCAGGTCAATGACGTTTATCTCGTGCAGGCTGCCCCCGCCATAGATACAGACGTAGGCAGTGGTCCCGTCCGCGGAAGCAACCAATTCGTGCGGATCTTCCCCTACCGGGATCCGATTGATGATATGGAGGGTCGCCGGATCTACGATGGCCATGGTGTGGTTAGCTTTAGAAAGTGCGAGCAAGGCTCGAGCGGGGGTTTCCTGGGCGTGGCACGCCATGGTGGAACAGATGGCTATGAGATAGAATAAAGAATTTGCCATCCCGGGGAGGACTTCCTTTTTAATATTTTTCATGGGTGGTGCTATTGGTTCTTTAAAGATGATAAATTATGCGCAATTTTCTCGTTTTTCCCCTGGTAATTAATGCTTCATAACTCAATATATTACCGAACCCAACCCTGGCTTTTCAGGAAATCGGTTAGTTGGGGATTTCCCGCGGACAGGGGTGGCAACCAAAGTTTAACCTGTTCCCGGGTCCACCAGGTGCCTTCGGGATTCCCGGGAGGGGTAAAGCGGTAGCGGTAGAGTACTGCACGGATATAGTGAGGGGGATCTTCGGGGAAGGGGTTTTCGTCAAACAAACGCAGGGCCTCCCGGTCGTTGTGCAGGAGCTTCCAGACCAGATTCAGCGTCCAGGGGTAGTCCCCGGGTGAAGCCATGGCTGCAAACCACATCTGCCAGTCAAGTCGTAACTGGTAAGGGGCTACCTGTGGCGGGCGTCGGTCATCAACAACCGGAAGTGCCCTGTAAATATAGGGTTTCCACTGGGTTGAATCGCCGGGTACATCGTCATTTGTCCCTTCAAAGACTACGTTCATTCGTTCCTTTCCTACAGTGCCAAAGGCACCATAGGTGTTCACAAGGTCAAGGGGATCAAAAGAAGTGTTCATGATCTGCCCGGGCGATAGCATATTCATAACGGGCTGAAAGCTTAAGAACCCGACAATCACCACCACCGCCCAGGCGATCCCTGTCATGGGTTTGGAAGGGCGAGACTCCCCAGCCGCTTTTTGCGCGCGGCGGACCAGGGCCCCGGGAAGGATTTTAGACCAGAAACGATCGTCAAAACAGGCCAGTGCCGGGACGATGGTCAGCCAATTTAAGAAAGACAGGTTGCCACTAAGAATCAGGACTACTTGAAAGGCAATGATAATAACTCCGGCCACATACCGGCCCAGTCGTGGCCAGAATACAAAGAAGGGGGCCACCAGTTCGGCCAGCCAATTGAACCAGACACCCATCTTCAGCAGGATGCGGGGGAGATAATGGAACCAACGGCTAAGCGGGCCTGGCAGTGGCTGGGTTTCAAAGTGGTAATATAGGGCGGTTCCCTTACGCCAAACC
>Ga0102952_1000768_pt1 | contig 11270 bp, 10 predicted proteins | sample SalPon2A_C_D1_MG_FD_78506 | JGI IMG/M metagenome (GOLD analysis project Ga0102952, IMG submission 78506) | Soil microbial communities from South San Francisco under conditions of wetland restoration - Salt Pond MetaG R2A_C_D1_MG | ecosystem: Environmental > Terrestrial > Soil > Wetlands | place... | reverse complement strand
GGTCGCGAAGCTCGCGCACCAGGCGAGCACGAGCAGGTAGCCGAAGGCGAACGCCGGCCAGCGCCAGGAGTTGGTCTCGCGCCGCATGATGGCGAGGGTGGACATGCACTGGAGCGCGAAGACGAAGAAGACCAGCAGCGACGCCACCGTCGCCGGGTCGAAGACCGGCCGCCCGGTGCGCGGGTCGACGTCGGCGCGGATCGCGTCGCGCAGCGAGGCGCCCTCGTCGGTGGCGGCGTAGATCTGGGCCAGCGTGGCCACGATCACCTCGCGGGCCGCGAGGCTCGCCACGAGGCCGACGCCGATCTTCCAGTCGAAGCCGAGCGGCGCGATGGCGGGCTCGATGGCGTGGCCGATGCGGCCCGCGACGCTGTGCTCGATCACGTGGCGCGCGGCCTCGCTCTCGCTGGCGCCCGCCGGCGGCTCGCTGCGCGGGAAGCTGATCAGCATCCACAGCACCACCGAGGCGAGCAGGATGATCGTGCCGGCGCGCCGCAGGAAGGCCCACGCGCGGTCCCAGACCTGCCAGAGGACGAGCCGCGCGGTCGGCACCCGGTAGGGGGGCAGCTCCATGTAGAAGGGCAGCGTCTCGGCGCCCACCACGCGCCGTTTCAGGACCGCCGCCACCCCCAGGGCCGAGATCCCGCCGAGCAGGTAGAGGCCGAGCAGCACGAGGCCCTGGACGCCGAGGCCCCCCACGGTGGTCGCCGGCACGAACGCCGCGATCAGCAGCGTGTAGACGGGCAGCCGCGCCGAGCAGGTCATGAGCGGCGAGACCAGGATCGTCACGAGCCGGTTCTGGGGCGAGGGGACGCTGCGGGTGGCCATGATCCCCGGGATCGCGCAGGCGTAGGAGGAGAGCAGCGCCACGAACGAGCGCCCCTCGAGGCCGATGCGTCCCATGACGCGGTCGATCACGAAGGCGGCGCGCGCCATGTAGCCGAGGTTTTCGAGGGTCGAGAGCAGGGCGAACAGCAGCACGATCTGCGGCAGGAAGATCACCACCGACCCGACGCCGGCGATGATCCCGTCCACCAGGAAGTCGCGCAGCAGGCCGGCCGGCATCACGCCGGCGATGGCGTCGCCGAGCGAGCCGACGGCCCCGTCGATGGCGTCCATGGCCGGCGCCGCCCAGGCGAAGATCGCCTGGAAGAACGTGATCATCACCACCGCGAAGAGCAGGCTCCCCCACAGCGGGTGCAGCACGACGCGGTCGACGGCCTCGCTCGTGCGATGCCGGCCCGGCCGTTGCTCGAGGACGGCGCCGACGACCGAGTCGACCCAGCCCGCGCGCTCGGCGACGGTCTGGGGCGGCGGCACCACCGGCCGCTCCCAGGCCTCGGGCTCGCCGATGCGCCGGCGCACGGCGTCGAGGCCGAGGCCGCGGTGGCCCACCACGGGCAGGACCGGGACGCCGAGGGCGGCCTCGAGGCGCGCCACGTCCACCCGCCCGCCGCGCGCGGCCAGCTCGTCCATCATGGTGAGCACGAGGCAGGTGGGCCGGCCCAGGGCCAGCACCTCGGCCACGAGCAGGAGCGAGCGCTCCAGGGCGCAGGCGTCGGCCACCACGAGCAGGGCGTCGGGGGCGGCGATGCCCTCGATCTCGCCCGCCAGGGCGCGCACCACCACCTCCTCGTCGGGGCTCACGGGGACGAGGCCGTAGGTGCCGGGCAGGTCGATGATCTCGATGCGGCGGCCGCCCGACTCGGTGGCCCCCTCGCGCCGCTCGACGGTCACGCCCGGATAGTTGCCTACCTTGGCCCGCAGCCCGGTGAGGGCGTTGAAGAGCGTCGTCTTCCCGCAGTTCGGGCTGCCGATCAGGCCGAGCCGCACGGGCGCAGCGCCGACGGCCACGGCCGGCGCTTCGGTGGCGAGGGCCACGCTCACGTCGTCCTCCGCACGCACCCGGGGCTCACGTCGTCCTCCGCACGCGCACGAGGCTGGCCTCGCCGCGGCGCAGCGCGATCTGGTAGCCGCGCAGCTCGTAGAGCACGGGGTCGCCCAGGGGCGCGCGGCGCACGACGCGCACGTCGGTGCCGGGGCAGAAGCCGAGGTCGGCGAGCCGCGTGGCGAGCGGGGCCTCGGCCGTCACGAAGTGGACGCGGCCCGCTTCGCCGGGCCGCAGGCCGTCGAGGCCGATGTCGTCGCCGTGCTCGGACAATGCGTCGGGCTTCCAGGCGGCCCGGGGCCGCTCTAATTGAAAACGGATTTCAATACGCCGGCAGGCTATCGCAACCGTGGGCCTTCGCCAGAGCCCGGCCGCCGGGGGGATCTTTGCGAACGCGTTCGCATGGGCCGTCGCTCGGCTCCCCGCCAGGGCGCCAACTCGACGTCGTCACTCCGAAAAGTCGTGCTCCGAGCCCAGCTGCCGGGTCATCAGCAGGCGCCCCGCGTCGGCGGGCTCGAGCTCGCCGTCGAGGATCGCCCGCACGCCCTGCATGATGGGCACCTCGACGCCCAGGGTGCCGGCCAGGCGGCAGGCGGCGTGGGTCGTGCGAACGCCCTCGGCCACCTGGGTCATGCCCTCGAGGATCTCCTCGATCTTGCGACCGCGGCCCAGCTCGAGGCCCACGGATCGGTTGCGCGAGAGGCTCCCGGTGCAGGTGAGCAGGAGGTCGCCCATGCCGGACAGGCCGAGGAAGGTCGTGGGCCGCGCGCCCAGGGCGACGCCGATCCGGGTCATCTCGTTCAGGCCGCGGGTCATCAGGCCCGCCCGGGCGTTCATGCCGATCTCGAGCCCGTCGCAGATGCCCACGGCGATGGCGATCACGTTCTTCAGGGCGCCGCCCACCTCGACGCCCACCACGTCGCTGTGGGAGTAGCAGCGAAACCAGGGGCACGAGAGGGTGGTCTGGACCGAGATCGCGTAGGCCTCCTCCTCGGAGGCCAGCGTCACGCTCGTCGGCTTGCGGTCGGCGACCTCGCGGGCGAAGGAGGGCCCCGAGAGGAACACCATCTTCGGGTGGTGCACCTCGGGCAGCGACTCGCGCAGCACCTCGTCCATGCGGGCGCCCGTCTCGACCTCGATCCCCTTCACCGTGGAGACGAGGATCGCCTCGGGGTCGAGGTGGGCACGGGCCCGCCCCATGACCTCGCGGACGCCGTGGCTCGGCACCGCCACGATCACGAGCTCGCGGTCGGCGAGGGCCTCGCCCAGGTCGGCCGTGGGCCGCACCGTCTCGGGCAGCTCCAGGTCGCTGAGATAGCCGGGGTTCCGCCGCTCGCGCGCCATGGCGGCGGCCACGGCCTCGTCGCGCGCCCACAACGTGACGTCGTGCTCGCGGCTGGCGAGCATCGCCAGGCAGGTTCCGAAGCTCCCGGCGCCGAGCACCGCTACGGGGACGGACACGGCGCGAGTGTATCCCGAAAAATCGCGCCAGCCGCGCTCTCGGGGCCGTTGACGGCCCTCTCGGCCACGGCTACCTTGCGCCGCGTTTCCGTAATGACGTCGCTGGGTTCCAGGGTTTTCCCCACTTCCGGGGAGGGTTCCCTGCCGAGAGCCCGACCGACTCCGACCCGAGCCTGGAGGGGCTCCCCCGATGCTGGCCGAGTACAGCGGCGTCCTGCTCCTGTTGCTGATCGCGCTCGTCGTGGCCGGCGTGATGCTCGGGGTCCAGCAGCTGCTCTCGCCGAGCCGCCGCTTCCACGAGAAGCAGGAGCCCTTCGAGTGCGGCGAGAGCCCGATCGTCTCGCCCCACCAGCGCTTCAGCGTGAAGTTCTACCTCGTCGCGATGCTCTTCATCGTCTTCGACGTGGAGGCGGTGTTCTTCTACCCCTGGGGCGCGCTGTTCACCGACCTGGGTTGGTTCGGCCTCGTCGAGATGACCACCTTCGTCGTGGTGCTCGGCGTGGGCCTCGCCTACGTCTGGATGAAGGGCGCCCTCGAATGGTGATCTCCCAGGAGGCGCGCGCCGCCATCGACGGCGAGATCGCGCGCTACCCGCGCAAGCGCGGCGCGCTGCTGCCGGCCCTCCACGTCGTCCAGAACGAGCTCGGGCACCTCTCGCCCGAGGCGACCCGCGAGGTGGCCGAGATCTTCGAGCTCGAGCCGGTGGAAGTGATGGAGGTGATCTCCTTCTACAACATGTTCCACGCGAAGCCGGGCGGGCGGCACCACGTCTACGTCTGCACCAACCTGCCCTGCTCGCTGCGTGGCGCGCGCGACCTGCTGCGCAGCCTCGAGGCGCACCTGGGCATCGAGGCGGGCGAGACCACGAGCGACGGCCGCATCACCCTCGGCCACGAGGAGTGCCTCGGCGCCTGCGGCTACGCCCCGATGCTGCGCGTCGGCGAGACCTATCACGAAGACCTCGACGAGACCCGAGCCAAGGAGATCCTCGACGCCCTCGAGTAGGGCGCCGTTCCCCCGTCCGATGCTGACCGTCCCCTACACGACCGGCTACCTGACCGAGCACTTCGCCGACGACGCGTTCACCACGCTGGCCGGCTATCGGGCGCGGGGCGGCTACGAGGCCGCGAAGAAGGCCGTCACCGAGATGGCGCCGGCCGACGTGATCGCGCTCGTGAAGGACTCGGGGCTCCAGGGGCGCGGCGGCGCCGGCTTCTCGACGGGGCTCAAGTGGTCGTTCATGCCCACCGAGGGCGACGCCCCGAAGTACCTCGTCTGCAACGCCGACGAGTCGGAGCCCGGCTCCTTCAAGGACCGCATCCTGCTCGAGCGCGGCGCGCACCAGATGCTCGAGGGCATCCTGATCGCCGCGTGGGCGACGGGGGCCGACGCGACCTTCGTCTACGTGCGCGGCGAGTACGCCTTCCCCGCCGAGCAGCTGTCGCGCGCCGTGGCCGAGGCCTACGAGGCCGGCCTGCTCGGCGAGAACATCTTCGGCAAGGGCTTCGAGCACGACGTCATCGTGCACCGCGGCGCCGGCGCCTACATCTGCGGCGAGGAGACGGGGCTGCTCGAGTCGCTCGAGGGCAAGAAGGGCCAGCCGCGCAAGAAGCCGCCCTTCCCCGCGCAGTTCGGCGCCTTCGGCATGCCGACCACGGTGAACAACGTCGAGACCTTCTCACACGTGCCCCACATCGTCCGCAACGGCGCCGAGTGGTTCAAGGGCATCGGCACCGAGAAGAGCCCGGGCAACACGGTCTTCGGCGTGTCCGGCCACGTCGTGCGGCCCGGCCTCTACGAGCTGCCGCTCGGCACGCCGCTCGACGAGATCGTCTTCGAGCACGCCCAGGGCGTCCCCGACGGCCGCAAGGTCAAGGGCGTGATCCCGGGCGGCATGTCCATGCCGATCCTGCCCGCCGGCATGCTCGACGTGCCCATGGCCAACGAGCACCTGCGCGAGCGCAAGACGATGCTCGGCACCGGCGGGATCATGGTGATGGACGAGCGCACCTGCATGGTCCGCACGGCCTGCGTCATCACCTACTTCTTCCGCGACGAGTCGTGCGGCCAGTGCACCCAGTGCCGCGAGGGCACGGGCTGGCTCAACAAGATCGTCGAGCGCATCGAGCGCGGCGCCGGCAGCGAGTCCGACCTCGACCTGCTGCTCGACGTGTGCGGCAAGATGGAGGCCAAGACCATCTGCGCCTTCGCCGACGCGGCGGCCTGGCCGGTGCAGGGCCTGCTGCGGCACTTCCGCGAAGACTTCGAGGAGCACGTCCGCCAGAAGAAGTGCCCCTTCCCCGAGAGCTTCGAGCTGTAGATGGCGAAGATCACCGTCGACGGCGTCGAGTACGAGGCGAAGGAGGGTCGCACGATCCTCCAGGCGCTCGACGACCTCGGCGTGCTGATGAACGGCGTGGACGTGCCCCACTACTGCTGGCACCCGAAGCTCTCCATCGACGGCTCCTGCCGGCTCTGCCAGGTCGAGATCGAGGGCGTCCCGAAGCTCCAGATCGCCTGCAACACGCCCATCAAGGACGGCATGGAGATCCGCACCCAGACCGCGCAGGTGAAGGAGGCGCGCGAGGGGGTGATGGAGCTGCTGCTCGTGAACCACCCGCTCGACTGCCCGATCTGCGACCAGGCCGGCGAGTGCAAGCTCCAGGACTACGCCTTCGAGTACGGCGTCGAGCACGCGCGCACGCGCGAGCCGCGGCGCGCCGCCAAGAAGAACGTCGACTTCGGGCCGACCATCATCTTCGACCAGGAGCGCTGCATCCTGTGCCGGCGCTGTGTGCGCTTCTGCCGCGAGGTGCCGGGCACGGGCGAGATCGGCGTGTTCGGCCGCGGCGACCACTCGACCATCGAGACCTTCCCGGGGATGGAGCTCGACAACGCGTACTCGATGAACGTGGCCGACATCTGCCCCGTCGGCGCGCTCACCACCAAGGACTTCCGCTTCAAGATCCGCGTGTGGTTCCTGGAGGACGTGCCCGGCGTCTGCACCGGCTGCGCGAAGGGCTGCAACGTCTGGCTCGGCACCGCCAACAACAAGGTCTACCGCTACGTCCCGCGCCGCAACGACGCCGTGAACGAGACCTGGATCTGCGACTCCGGCCGCATGAGCTACCGCCACATCGGCTCCGCCGACCGCCACGACCGCGCCATGGTGCGTGGCGAGCTGGGCGTGCTCGAGGTCGTGTCGCTGGATGCCGCGGTGGACGCCGCCGCCGCGCGGCTGCGCGCGCTGGTCGAGGCCAAGGGCCCCGGGGTGATCGGCGCGATCGCGTCGGGCCACGGCACCAACGAGGACCTCGAGGCCTTCGTGCGCCTGCTCGACGGCCTCGGCGTCGAGGCGCGCGGTCTCGCGACCATCCAGGGCGACTCCGACGAGCTGCTCGTCCAGGCCGAGAAGGCCGCCAACGGCGAGGGCGCGCGTCGGCTCGGCTTCGGCGACGCGTCCGCCGTGATCGACCGGCTGAAGGGCGGCGGCCTCGAGGCGCTCGTGGTGATGGGCCACGATCTGCTCCACGCCCAGCACATGGGCCCGGGCGCGCTCGAGGCGCTCGGCCGCCTCGACACCCTGATCGTGCTCGACACCCACCACTCCGCCCTCGAGCGCGTGGCCCACGTGGTGATCCCGTCCCGCCACGCCGCCGAGAAGGCCGGGCACCTCACCAACCACGAAGGCATCGTGCAGGCGGTGTCGCCGGCGGTGGAGCCCGTGGGCGACGCGCTGGCCGAGGCCACGGCCTTCGACCGAATCGCCGCCGCCCTCGGCCCCGCGGGCGGGCCCGGCTGATGCTCGAGACGATCGGAAAGATCCTGTTCGTGCTGATCGTGGTGATGGGCGCCTTCCTGCCCATGATCACCTGGGTCGAGCGCAAGCAGTCGGCGGTGATCCAGGACCGCGTCGGCGCCAACCGCGCCGACATCGCCGGCATCACCGTGCTCGGCCTGCTGCACCCGCTGACCGACGTGCTGAAGCTCTTCGCCAAGGAGGACTTCGTCCCCGAGGGCGCGAACCGCGTGATGCACCTGCTGGCGCCGGTGATCGCGCTCGTGCCCGCGATCATCACGCTCGCCGTGGTGCCCTTCGCCGGCGTCTACGACTTCGGCGGCGAGAAGCCCTTCAGCTTCGTGGTGGCCGACGTGGACTGGGGGATGCTCTACGTCTTCGCCGTCGGCTCGATCGCCGCCTACGGCACGATCCTCTCGGGCTGGGCCAGCAACAACAACTGGGCGTTGCTCGGCAGCCTGCGCGCGTCGGCGCAGATGATCTCGTACGAGGTGACGATGGGGCTCGCCATCGTCGGCCTGTTCATGTGCTTCCAGACGCTGTCGCTCCAGCAGATGTCGCTGGCCCAGGACTCGACGTTCCGGCTGCTCGGCTTCCTCGAGCACTTCGGCCTGTTCGAGACGCTGCCCGCCTGGCTCTCGTGGATCCGCGTGCCGACCTGGGGGATCTTCCTCCAGCCGCTGGGCTTCGTCATGTTCCTCACCTGCATCATGGCCGAGAACAAGCGCCCGCCCTTCGACCTGCCCGAGGCCGAGTCGGAGCTGGTGGCCGGCTACCACCTCGAGTACTCGGGCATGCGATGGGGGCTCTTCTACACCGCCGAGTTCCTCGAGGTGCCGGTGATCGGCTGCATCGTCACCGCGCTCTTCCTGGGCGGCTGGTCGATCCCCTACCTCGACACCCAGACGCTGATCTCCGGCATCGGCGGCACGTTCGGCGAGGGCTTCGCCACGGGCCTCACCCTCGTGCTGCACGTCCACGCGTTCCTGGCCAAGGTGATCTTCATGATCTGGCTCCAGATGCTGATCCGCTGGAGCCTGCCGCGCTTCCGCTACGACCAGGTCATGGACCTGTGCTGGAAGATCATGCTCCCGCTGTCGCTGGCCAACGTGTTCGTGACCGGCGCGGCGATCCTGTGGCTGAAGGAGCTCGGCGCATGAACGTGGAGCTCGTCCTCTTCTACGCCTTCGCCGCCCTCGCCGTGGGCTCGGCCCTCGCCATGGTGATGAACGTCCGCAACACGGTGGCCTCGGCCATGAGCCTGGTGATCACCATGGTCGCCCTGGCCGCGGTCTACGTGCTGATGGAGGCGCACCTCGTCGCCGTGCTCCAGATCATGGTCTACGGCGGCGCCATCGTCGTGTTGTTCGTGTTCGTCGTGATGCTGCTGAACCTGCGTCAGGACACCTTCCCGCCCGCGCGCCAGCGCGCGGCCAAGGCCCTGGGCGCGGCCCTCGTGGTGCTCGCCATCGTGAAGCTCCTGTCGCTGATGCCGGGCGCCCTGCCCGATGCGGTGGCCGATCTGCCCGAGGGCTTCGGCGGCTACCGCGACGTGGGCACGGCGCTCTTCACCCGCTACGTGCTGCCCTTCGAGTCGACCTCGCTGCTGCTGCTCTCGGCCCTGGTGGGCGCCGTGGTGCTGGCCAAGCGGAGGCTCGACTGATGGCGATCCCCTTGGACCTCGTGGTCGGGCTCTCCGCCATCCTCTTCGGCATCGGGGTGGTGGGCGCGCTCGTGCGCCGCAACATCGTCGTGATCATGATGTCGATCGAGCTGATGCTGAACGCGGTGAACCTGGCCTTCGTGGCCTTCTCCCGCATGCACGGCAGCAACGAAGGCCACGTCTTCGTGCTGATGGTGATCACCGTGGCCGCCGCCGAGGTGGCCGTCGGGCTCGGCATCGTGATCTCGCTGTTCCGAAACCGCGACACGGTCAACGTGGACGACGTGAGCCTGCTCAAATGGTAGGCGGCGGAGCGACCCGGTGACGAACGTCGAGGCGCAGACGAGCGACCTGCTGCGGCTGATCCCGCTCTTCCCGCTGGCGGGCGCGGTGGTCCACGGCGTGATGATCGGGCTCCTGCGCCGCTCGCTGCCGCGCTCGGGCGTCGTGGCGGTGAGCTGCGGCGCGGTGATCCTGTCCTTCCTGACCTCGGTGGCGGCGGTCTCCGAGCTGCTGTCGATCCCCGCGGGCAGCCGCGTGCTGGTGGACGAGCTCTTCACCTGGATCGGCGCCGGGCGCTTCGCCTCCGAGGCGGCGCTGCTGCTCGATCCGCTCTCCGCGGTGATGATCCTGGTGGTCACCGGCGTGGGCTCGCTGATCCACGTCTACTCCATCGGCTACATGGACGACGACCACCGCGACGACAAGGGGTTCCAACGCTTCTTCTGCTACCTGAACCTCTTCACCTTCTCGATGCTGATGCTCGTGCTCGGGGACAACCTGCTGGTGCTGTTCCTCGGCTGGGAGGGCGTCGGTCTCTGCTCCTACCTGTTGATCGGCTTCTGGTACGGCGACCGGTGGAACGCCTACTGCGGCAGCAAGGCCTTCATCGTCAACCGCATCGGCGACTTCGGCTTCCTGGTCGGCATCTTCCTCCTGTTCTCGGCGCTCGCCGACGCGGGCCACGCGACGGTCGCCTTCCGCGAGATCGAGGGTGCCATCGGCGCGATCGCCGACCGCACCGTCGCCATGCCCTTTGGCGGCGAGTGGAAGCTGCTCACGCTCGTCGGGCTCTGCTTCTTCGTGGGCGCCGCGGGCAAGTCGGCCCAGATCCCGCTCTACGTCTGGCTGCCCGACGCCATGGCCGGCCCGACCCCGGTCTCGGCCCTGATCCACGCCGCCACCATGGTCACCGCCGGCGTCTACATGGTGTGCCGGATGAACTTCCTCTACGCCGAGGCCCCGGGCGCCTCGGCCGTCATCGCCTGGACCGGCGCGATCACGGCGTTCGTGGCGGCGACCATCGCCATCGCCCAGACCGACATCAAGAAGGTGCTGGCCTACTCCACCGTCAGCCAGCTCGGGTACATGTTCCTGGCCGCCGGCTGCGGCGGCTACTCGGCCGCGATCTTCCATCTCGGCACCCACGCCTTCTTCAAGGCGCTGCTGTTCCTCGGCTCGGGCGCCGTGATCCTGGCCATGCACCACGAGCAGGACACGGACAAGATGGGTGGCCTGCGCCGCTACCTGCCCAGGACCCACGCCGTGTTCGGGATCGGCGTGCTGGCCATCGCCGGCTTCCCGCTGATGTCGGGCTTCTTCTCCAAGGACGAGGTGCTGCTCTCGGTCTTCACCGCCCACGAGATCCCGGGGCACCTCTTCCTCTACGGGATCGGGGTCGTGACGGCGGTGCTCACGGCCTTCTACATGTTCCGCGTGCACTTCCGTACGTTCTGGGGCGAGTGCCGCGTGCCGCTCGAGGCCCGCTCCCACATCCACGAGCCGGCGAGCACCGTGCTCGTGCCGCTCTACGTGCTGGCCTTCCTGTCGATCTTCGCCGGCATCCTGTCGCCGCCGCAGCTGTGGGGCGACCTGGCCGGGATCACGGAGTCGAACAGCCTGCACCACTTCCTCGCGCCGGTGCTCTCCCACGCCGCCGAGCACCACATCGAGCACTCCACCGAGTGGATCCTCGTGGCGCTCGCCGTGTCGGCCTTCCTGATGGGCGGCGGCCTCGCCTGGTGGATGTACGAGATCAACCCGGGCATCCCCGTGCGCATCCGCGAGAGCGTTGCCGGCCTGCACCGCGCCGTGGTGAACAAGTACTGGGTGGACGAGTTCTACGACGCCGTCATCGTGCGCCCGCTGGTGGTGGTCTCCGACCGGGTGCTGTTCCGCGGCGTGGACGCGGCCGGGATCGACGGCATCGCCAACGGCGCCGGCGCCATGGTGCGCGCCTTTGCGGGGCGCTTCCTCAAGTACGCCCAGACGGGCCTCGCCCAGAGCTACCTGTTCTTCATGATCGCCGGCACCCTCGCGATGCTCGGCTGGATGCTCCGGCCGTGAGCATCCTCGACACGCATCTCCTGTCGCTCATCACCTTCCTGCCGCTCGGCGCCGGCCTGCTGCTGCTGGCGATGAATGCCTTCGTGAACGTCCCGGCCGACCTCTGGCGCGGC
>Ga0102952_1000767_pt1 | contig 11275 bp, 9 predicted proteins | sample SalPon2A_C_D1_MG_FD_78506 | JGI IMG/M metagenome (GOLD analysis project Ga0102952, IMG submission 78506) | Soil microbial communities from South San Francisco under conditions of wetland restoration - Salt Pond MetaG R2A_C_D1_MG | ecosystem: Environmental > Terrestrial > Soil > Wetlands | place... | reverse complement strand
CTCAAGATCGAGGACGCCGAGGGCGGTGCCGAGATCGACATGGTCGCGCGCTTCGAAATCGAACGTTGGCGGTGTTCCCCACTGGCGCAGCGTCTGGTTGTCGTTCTCCGCCGCTCCCGGCGGCACCGCGTCGTGCAGCAGGTTCGGCAAACCCAGCTCGATGTCCCTGAGCCGGCCCCGCACGTCGTCCAGCCTGCCATCGAGCTGCTCGAGCCGCGTCCCAAGGTCCTTGACGGCTGCCAGCAGCGGCGCGGCGTCCTCGCCCTGCGACTTCGCCTGGCCGATCTTCTTCGCACTCGCGTTACGCTCGCTGCGCAGGTCCTCGACCTCCACCTGCAGACGCTTGCGCTGCTCCTCCAGTGCGAGGTAGGCATCGGCATCGAACGCAAAACCGCGGCGCGACAGGTTTGCCGCAACGTCCGGCGCTTTCTGGCGCAGCGTCTTCGGATCAATCATGAGGTCTGTGTTTCAATCGTGCGGATCCTGTCGTGCCTTTTTTCTGCGGGCGGCGAGTTCGGCGAGTTTTTCGCCCAGCTTCAGCTCGAGGCCGCGCGGCACGGGATGATAATACGTACGATCCGGCATGTCGTCCGGAAAGTAGCGTTCGCCGGCTGCATACGCGCCCTCTTCGTCGTGCGCGTAGCGGTACTTCTCACCGTAACCGAGTTCCTTCATCAACCGCGTCGGCGCATTGCGAAGCTGCAGCGGAACCTCTAGCGAACCGAATTCCTGCACGTCCGCGGCCGCCGCCTTCGCGGCCACGTATACCGCGTTGCTCTTCGCGGCGCAGGCAAGGAACACGACCGCCTGGGCGAGCGACAGCTCGCCTTCCGGGCTGCCGAGCCGCTCGAGGACGTCCCAGGCATCGAGGCACAGTCGCAGTGCACGCGGATCCGCGTTGCCGATGTCTTCCGAGGCGACACGCACCAGGCGGCGCGCCAGGTACAGCGGATCGCAGCCGCCATCCAGCATGCGCATGAGCCAGTACAGCGAGGCATCCGGGTCGGAACCGCGTATCGCCTTGTGCAGCGCGGAAATCTGGTCGTAGAAGTACTCACCCTGCTTGTCGAAACGGCGGCGCCCGCCGGACGCGATCTCCGTGGCCAGCGGCAGGCCGATACGGCGCTCCCCGGCATCGACCAGGTCCGCCGCCAGCTCCAGCAGATTCAGAACGCGGCGGGCGTCGCCGTCGGCGGCGGCGACCAGCAATTCCAGCGCCTCGTCGTCGATGGCGAGGTCCGCGAGGCCGAGTGTTGCGGCGAGCTCCGGCAACGCATGCCGCACGATGGCCCGCAATGCGTCCGCGTCCAGCGACTTCAACACGTAGACGCGCGCACGCGACAGCAGCGCGTTGTTCAGCTCGAACGAGGGATTTTCGGTTGTGGCGCCGATAAACGTCAGCGTGCCGTCCTCGACAAACGGCAGGAACGCGTCCTGCTGCGACTTGTTGAAGCGATGCACTTCGTCGAGAAACAGGACCGTCGATTGCCGGAAGCGCTCACGATGCTCGCGCGCCACCTCAACCGCCTTGCGGATGTCACGCACGCCCGCCATCACCGCCGACAGGCCGATGAAGTGCGAATCCGTCGATGCCGCCACGATGCGTGCCAGCGTCGTCTTGCCGGTACCGGGCGGGCCCCAGAAAATCATGGAATGCGCGCGGCCGCTGGCGATCGCCTGGCGCAATGGCTTGCCCTCGCCCAACAGCTGCGGCTGGCCGTAAAACGCGGCCAGCGCCGTGGGCCGCATGCGGTCCGCAAGCGGCCGCGATGCGGCGTGCGGCGCTGCCGCGGGTTCCTCGCCTGAAAACAGGTCAGCCACGCCGTGCTATCCGCGGCGCTTTTGCAGCCAGCGTTCGAAGCGCAAGCTCCAGCCGCCCGGGCCGAGCAGGGCAATCGCGAGGCCCGCGACGATGCCGCCCGCATCCGCGTACAGGTCGCGCCATTCCGCCGAACGGTAGTTCGTCATGTACTGGCATACCTCGATCATGGCGCCGAAGGCGAGCAGTCCGGCCGCCATCTTCCAGTAGGAAGCGCGCGAGTACTGGCCGGAAAACCACACCGTCAGCAGGGTGAATGCCGTACCGTGCAGCGCCTTGTCCAGGTCAAGAATATCGCGCACCCGGATTTGCGGCCACATCGCCGGCATCAGCGCGACCACGAAAGCGGCGGCAAGCAGGACGACACCGGCGATGCGCCAGCGTTTTACGTAGCGAAGTGGCAGCATTACATGTCGGCTTCGTTGCGGGTCCGCGGCGTGCCTACCACGTCGACATCGGGCGGCGGCGTGAACGCGAAGCGATCATCGGCAATGGGTTGATTGATCTCGACATCGAACAATGCGACCAGCGTACTTTGTTCCAGGGTGTCGAGGAATATCATGCGGCGCAGTATGCCGTCGTTGAATCCGAGCTCGACGCGGGTGAAACCGCTCTCGGTATCGCGCGGCCGGAGACGCACCCATTGCGTATCGCGATCGCTGTAACTGCCGGTAAATTCGAAATCGTCCAGCACCTTGCCCGTCCCGCCGAGCAGCAGCGCCGGTGTGTGTCCGAGCAGCTCCGCCTGCGGTTTGACCGTCACCTGCGCCAGGTCGACGTCGTAATTCCACACAGTGACGCCGTCAGCCACCAGGATCTGTGCATAGGGCTCGTCGTAAGTCCAGCGGAAACGGCCGGGGCGCCGGATCTGCATCGTGCCGCTCGAAGTCTCGATCACTTCGTCGTCGGCGTCGACCAGCGTTTGCTCGAAGCGGGCCGACATCGTGTGCACGTCATCCACAAAATGCCGGACGAGTGCGAGTCCGGCATCCGCTTGCTCGTCACCTGCCGACGGCAATGCCGGCAGCAGCAGCACCAGGGCCGCAATGCCCTGCGGTAAGGCGGTTTTCACCTGCATGTCGCGTCAGTCCCCGGCCGGCGGCGGTACCAGTATTTCGCGCGAGCCGTTTGGCTGCAGCGGCCCGACGAGCCCGGCGTTCTCCATCGTTTCCACCATGCGCGCGGCGCGGTTGTAGCCGATCTTCAGGCGGCGTTGCACGCCCGAGATCGAGGCCTTGCGCGTTTCCATGACGACCTGCACCGCCTGGTCGTAAAGCGGGTCCTGTTCGCCATCGGACTCGCCCGGCAGTACATCCATGCCGGGCAGTCCCGGTATTTGACTGCCCGGGCCTTCGGTAATTTCATCGATGTAGCGCGGTGCGCCGCTTTTTTTCAGGTTGCGCACGACGGCGTGCACCTCGTGGTCGGCGACGAATGCGCCGTGCACCCGTTCCGGCAGCGACGTCCCCGGCGGCAGGTACAGCATGTCGCCGTGCCCGAGCAGCGTCTCGGCTCCCATCTGGTCGAGGATGGTCCTGGAATCGACCTTGGCGGAGACCTGGAACGCAATTCGGCAGGGAATGTTGGCCTTGATGAGCCCGGTAATGACATCCACCGACGGACGCTGCGTCGCGAGCAGCATGTGGATGCCGGATGCCCGTGCCTTCTGTGCCAGCCGCGCGATCAGTTCTTCGACTTTCTTGCCGACGATCATCATCATGTCGGCCAGTTCGTCGATGATTACCACGATGTACGGCAGTTCATGCAGTGTCGGATGCTCGAGGGGCCGGTCCTCGTCCACCAGCGGCGGCGGTGTGAACGTCGGATCCCTGATCGGCTGTCCGGCGCTTTTGGCGTCTTTCACCTTGCGGTTGTAACCGCCGATATTGCGCACGCCCAGCGCCGCCATCAGGCGATAGCGCCGGTCCATCTCTGCAACGCACCAGCGCAGGGCGTTGGATGCTTCCTTCATGTCGGTTACGACCGGCGTGAGCAAATGCGGTATGCCCTCGTAGACCGACAATTCCAGCATCTTCGGGTCGACCATGATCAGCCGCACGTGCTCCGGTTTGGCCTTGTACAGCAGGCTCAGCACCATGGCATTGATCGCAACCGACTTGCCGGAACCCGTGGTGCCGGCGATCAGCAGGTGCGGCATGCGCGCGAGATCGGCGACGATCGAATTACCGCCGATGTCCTTGCCGAGCGCCAGCGTCAGCGGCGAGGCCATGTCATCGTAAGCCTTGGACTTGAGAATTTCGCCGAGCGTGACCAGTTCGCGGTGTTCGTTGGGAATCTCCAGGCCGACGTAGGACTTGCCGGGAATGACTTCCAGCACCCGTACGCTGACCACGGACAGGGCGCGTGCCAGGTCCTTGGCCAGGTTCGAGATCTGGCTCACCTTGACACCGGGAGCCGGGTCCAGTTCGAAACGCGTGATGATGGGTCCCGGCGATACCGTCACCACCGCTACCTCGATGCCGAAGTCCCGGAGCTTCAGCTCGACGAGGCGCGACATGGCTTCGAGCGACTCCGACGAGTAGCCCGCCTTGTGCTGCGGCGGATCGTCGAGCAACGACAACGGCGGCAGTTCGCCCGCGGACGGCGGGTCGAACAGCGGTACCTGTCGTTCCTTCTCGGCCCGTACGCTCTTCTCCAGCGTCGGCAGCACCGGCTCGATGCGCGGCGGCGTGCGCCCTGCGCTGCGCTGCTTCTCCGCCTTGGTGACATCCTGTCTCGCCGCGAGGCTGCGCCGGCCTTCCGCGCGATCGCGCAATTCGCCCGCCTTCACGCGTATGGCGTCGAGCGCGTTCAGGCACCAGCGGCCAACGCGGTCCATGACCGCGAGCCACGATATGCCGAGAAACAGCGACAGCGAGGCGAGCCAGAGAAAAAACAGCAATGTACTGGCGCCCAGCAGCTTCATCAGCGACTGCAAGCTGCCGCCGACCAGCTGGCCGACGATGCCGCCCGCGGTTTCGCGGAACCCGGCCGGCGAAAAATGCAGCGTCGACAGGGCGCAACTCGTGATGAGCGTCGCGACGAAGCCGCCGAAACGCAGCGCGAAATCTGCACGCGTCAACATCTGCTGCGTGCGCTGTTCGCGATAGATCATCCAGCCGAAATAGAACACCATGACGGTGAACAGGTAGGCGGGCCGGCCGAAAAGATTGAACAGCAGGTCCGCAACATGCGCGCCGACGCGGCCGACGCCGTTGCTGATCTCCGCGCTGCTGCTGGCCTGCGAGAATCCGGGATCCGCGGGATCGTAGGTAAACAACGCGAACCACAGGATCAGGGCGAACGCGCCGAACACGTACAGCGCGCCTTCACGCAGGGTGCGCACCACCTGGGCCGACAATGCCGAACCGTTGCGCGCTGCTTCGCTTGCTCTAGCCATAATTAAAGTAGATTGAAATATTCGGATTCTAAGGTACTGATTCTAATATACCTTAAAGCTCGGGTCGCCACCCGGTCCGGGCCGCGGCGACAGCCGCTCGCCACGGCGCGGCAGCCTTTTGCTCGCCGAAACGCTTTTCCCTACACTGGCCCTCGAGATCGTCACAGTGGCGGCAGCGCGCCCCATGGACTTGAATCCGTGCGGACGGGACGCACTTCCCCTGCCTCCGGGCGGCCTCGCAGTGCACCGTCCGGCACCACTCCACGAAGGCGAAGTATACATGAGCGAAACGAAACATTGCCGCGTCCTGATCCTGGGCTCCGGCCCGGCCGGTTATTCGGCCGCGGTCTACGCGGCGCGCGCCAACCTGGATCCGGTCATCGTCACCGGCGTCGAACAGGGCGGCCAGCTGATGACGACGACCGATGTCGACAACTGGCCGGGCGACGTGGAAGGTCTGCAAGGGCCGGACCTGATGCAGCGCATGCTTGCGCACGCGGAACGCTACGACACCGAAGTCATCAACGATCACATTCACACGGCCGACCTGTCGTCGCGGCCGTTCGTGCTGGAAGGCGACTATCGTACATACAGCTGCGACGCACTGATTATCGCAACCGGCGCTACCGCCCGCTACCTGGGCCTGCCGTCTGAGGAATCGTTCAAGGGCCGCGGCGTGTCGGCGTGTGCGACCTGCGACGGATTTTTCTACCGCGACCAGGACGTCGCCGTGGTCGGCGGCGGCAATACCGCGGTCGAGGAAGCCCTCTACCTCGCCAACATCGCCCGCAAGGTCACCCTCGTGCATCGCCGGGACGAACTCCGCGCCGAAAAGATCCTGCAGGACAAACTGTTCCAGCGCGCCCGCGACGGCAAGGTCGAGCTCGAGTGGAATCACGTCGTCGACGAAGTGCTTGGCGACGAGTCCGGCGTAACCGGCCTGCGCGTCAGGAGTACCGCGGATGCCGCCGTTACGCGGGACCTGCCGGTATCCGGTGTTTTCATCGCTATCGGCCACACCCCCAATACCGGCCTGTTTACAGGCCAGCTCGAGATGCAGAACGGCTACATAATCATTCGCAGCGGCCTGGCCGGCGATGCCACCGCGACCAGCGTGCCCGGCGTATTCGCCGCCGGGGACGTGGCTGACCAGGTCTACCGGCAGGCGATTACCTCCGCCGGCTTCGGCTGCATGGCGGCACTGGATGCGGAAAAATTCCTCGACGCACGCGCATCAGAAGAGCCGGCCAACGACGCTGCGGCGTGAGCGGCGGGACTCTGCTCCGATGCAGGTCGACATCCATCAGCGCATTGCCGAGGTGCCGCCCGACGAGTGGAACAGGCTGAATCGCGACGCAACGCCCTTTTTGACACACGAATTCCTGCATGCCGCCGAGACCAGCGGCAGCGTCTCCGCGGCGACCGGCTGGGCACCCCGCCACCTGGCGCTGCGCGACGGCAGCGGCCGCCTGGTCGCCGCGATGCCCCTTTATGAAAAGACACATTCGTGGGGCGAGTTCGTCTTCGACTGGGCCTGGGCACGCGCCTACGAGCAGGCCGGCCTCGATTACTATCCGAAGCTGGTATCCGCGGTACCGTTTACGCCGGCCACGAGCCGCCGCCTGTTGTGTGGCGACGGAGAAGACGAGCAGTCGCCGGCACTGCTGCTCGAGCATGCGCTGAGGCTGGCACGGGACTCGGCACAGTCGTCACTGCACGTGCAGTTTCCACATGAGGACGAACTCGACGTCCTGCGCACGGCCGGCCTCGAGCTGCGCAAGGATTGCCAGTTTCACTGGCACAATCGCGGTTACCGGACATTCGACGCATTCGTGAACGAGATGAGCGCCCGCAAGCGCAAAAAGGTGCGACGCGACCGCCGCCACGTCAGCGAACAGGGCATCCGCTTCCGCTGGCTGCATGGCGGTGACATGGACATGGCGATGTGGCGCGATGTCTATCAACTGATCAGCATTACGTTCCTGAGGCGCGGTGCCATGCCCTACTACAGCATGGAATTCTTTTGCGAGCTGGGCGCACGTCTGCCGCGGCAATTGCTCGTCGTCCTCGCCGAACGCGCGCGGCAACCGATTGCCGCCGCCGTTTTTTACGTCGGCCCGGAAACGCTGTACGGGCGCTACTGGGGTGCCGATGCGCAATACAATGCGCTGCATTTTGAAACCTGTTACTACCAGGGCCTCGACTACTGCATTGCCAACAACTTGCGGGTTTTCGAACCCGGGACGCAGGGCGAACACAAAGTGAGCCGCGGTTTTCTGCCGGTAACGACATGGTCGGCGCACTGGCTCGCGCACGACGAATTCTTCTCCGCAGTTGCGCGTTACCTGGACGAGGAACAGCAGCACATAGATCGCTACATCGAAGCCGTTGACCGGCACAGCCCGTATCGCAAGCTACCGCATCCGGCATCCGTGCAATCCAAATGAATGACCTGCCCGTGCGCTGGCTCACCGCCGACGATCCGCCGGATGCGTTTCCCGACATCGATCGCGCGCTGCCCGAACCCGAGGGCCTGCTGGCCGCCGGCGGCGACCTGTCCCGGGACAGGCTGCTGTTTGCCTACCGCCACGGCATATTTCCATGGTACGAGGATGGCCAGCCAATTTTGTGGTGGTCGCCGGACCCGCGTTGCGTGCTGTTCCCCGAAAAACTGCACATCGCACGGCGCCTGCGGCGCTGGCTGCGGCAGGCGCCGTACGAGGTGAGCTTCAACGAGGCCTTCGACCAGGTTGTAGAAGGCTGTGCCGGCAGTCGGCTCGGGCAACAGGGTACCTGGATCACGCGCGACATGAGCGCGGCCTACAGCGCTCTCAACCGCGATGGCTGGGCGCATTCCGTCGAGGTCTGGAACGGTACGGCGCTGGTGGGCGGACTTTACGGCCTGGCAATCGGCCGCGCGTTCTTCGGCGAGTCCATGTTCAGCCGCCAGGACAACGCATCCAAGACGGCGATGCTTGCCGTGTGCCGGCAACTGATCGACAACGATTTCCTGCTGTTCGACTGCCAGGTCGTCTCGCCGCACCTGCTGACACTCGGCGCAGAAAGCATGCCTCGCAGTCAGTTTCGCGAGCTCCTGCTGCGTGCCTGCCCGACGCTGCTGCCATTCACCGCCTGGCCAGCCCGGCGCATTCGCTCCGCCGAGCTCAGCGGTGACTCGCCCGGCGGCCCGGACCCGCCGTAGGCACGCGATGCAAGGGCGTTGCAACGCGCTTGCCGCGTTGCAATACCGGTTCCGTTTCTGCACAATGCGCCAGCCTGATTCCGGGAGTAAAGCCCAAGTTGGCCAAAGAAGAAGCATTGCAGATGGAAGGTGTCGTCACCGAAACGCTGCCCAACACGACATTCCGTGTTGAGCTCGAGAACGGTCACGTGGTCACCGCGCACATCTCGGGCAAGATGCGCAAGAATTACATCCGCATTCTGACCGGCGACAAGGTCACGGTCGAATTGACTCCCTACGATCTCAGCAAGGGCCGCATCGTCTATCGCGGCCGCTAGCCGCCGGTTCGACGGCACCTTACTCGGGCAGGTGCTGCAATTCCTTGCGAATCGGTTCGGCCTTCAATTCCAGCTCGCCGTCACTGCCGACACCGATGCGGACGTGACCGCCGTCGGTCAGTGAGCCGAACAGCAGCTCTTCCGCCAATGGCCGCTTGATATGCTTCTGTATCACCCGCGCCATCGGGCGCGCGCCCATTTCCGGGTTGTAACCCCGTTCTGCAATCCAGTTCCGCGCCGCATCGTCGAGTTCGAGCGTAACGTTGCTGGCGCCGAGCTTCGCCTCGAGTTCCACCACCAGCTTGTCGACGACACGGGTAACGGACCGCTCATCGAGTGACGCGAACTGGATGATCGAATCGAGTCGGTTGCGGAACTCCGGCGAGAATGACTTGCGAATGATCTCCAGCCCGTCGCTGCTGTGATCCTGCTGCGTGAAGCCGATCGACGGCCGCGTCATCTCCTGCGCGCCGGCGTTGGTCGTCATGACCAGGACCACGTTACGGAAGTCGGCCTTGCGGCCGTTGTTGTCCGTCAGCGTGCCGTGATCCATGACCTGCAGCAACAGGTTGAAGACCTCGGGGTGCGCCTTCTCGATCTCGTCGAGCAGCACCACGGCATGCGGATTCTTGGTGACTGCCTCCGTCAGCAGGCCGCCCTGATCGAAACCGACGTAACCCGGCGGCGCACCGATGAGCCGCGACACGGTGTGGCGTTCCATGTACTCCGACATGTCGAAGCGAATCAGTTCGACACCGAGTATCAGGGCCAACTGGCGCGTCACTTCCGTCTTGCCGACGCCCGTCGGGCCGGCAAACAGGAAGGAACCAATCGGTTTACCTTCCTCGGTGAGCCCCGAGCGGGCCATCTTGATAGCGGAACTCAAGGCGTGAATGGCCTTGTCCTGGCCGAAGATCGTCAGCTTGAGGTCACGCTCGAGCGTGCGCATGACGTCCTTGTCGGACGCCGACACGCTCTTCGGCGGAATGCGCGCCATTTTCGCGACGATATTCTCGATCATCGTGACATTGACCGTGGCGGCACGCTCCGTCTCCGGCTGCAGGCGCACGTTCGCCCCGGCTTCGTCGATGACGTCGATTGCCTTGTCCGGCAACTGGCGGTCGTTGATGTGTTTCGCCGCCAGCTCGGCCGCGCTGCGCAGCGCCTCGTCGTCGTACTTGACGCCGTGATGCTCCTCGAAACGCGACTTGAGACCGTGCAATATCGCGATGGTCTCGTCCACGCTCGGTTCCGGCACGTCGATCTTCTGAAATCGCCGCGCAAGAGCGTGGTCTTTCTCGAAGATACCGCGGTATTCCGCGTACGTGGTCGACCCGATGCAGCGCAACTGGCCGTTCGCCAGCACCGGCTTGATCAGGTTGGAGGCGTCCATGACTCCGCCGGATGCCGCGCCCGCACCAATCACGGTATGAATCTCGTCGATGAAAAGAATTGCGCCGGGGTCCTTGCGAATTTCCGCGATGACCGCCTTGAGGCGCTTTTCGAAATCGCCCCGATACTTGGTGCCCGCGATCAATGTGCCCATGTCGAGCGCATAAATTGTCGCGTCCTGCAGCACTTCCGGGACCCGCTCCTCGACGATCATGCGGGCGAGCCCTTCCGCCAGCGCAGTCTTGCCGACACCGGCGTCGCCGACGAACAGCGGGTTGTTCTTGCGGCGCCGACACAGTATCTGCACCGTGCGTTCGATTTCCAGGTCGCGTCCGATGAGCGGGTCGATGCGGCCTTCCACTGCCAGCTGGTTCAGGTTGCTCGCATACTTGTCGAGCGCGCTGGCCTCCGATTCGCCCTCGCTGTCCAGCGACGCTTCCTGCCGCTCCTCGCCGCCCTCGCCCGGCAATTGCGGCATGCCGTGCGAGATGAAATTCACGACGTCGAGTCGCGTAATGTCCTGCAGTCCGAGGAAATAAACCGCTTGCGACTGCTTTTCGCTGAATATGGCAACCAGCACGTTGGCTCCGGTTACCTCTTTCTTGCCGCTCGATTGCACATGGAAGACGGCGCGCTGCAATACCCGCTGAAAGCCGAGCGTCGGCTGCACGTCATTGTCATCGTCCGTCGCCATGCGCGGTGTTGCCTCGTCGATGAACTCCGTCAGCTGCTGGCGCAGTTCGCCGACATTCGACTCGCAGGCCTTCAGGATTTCGTGGACGCGCGGTATGTCCAGCAGCGCCAGCAACAGGTGTTCGACCGTCATGAATTCATGGCGGTTGTCGCGGGCATTTTGAAATGCTTCGTTCAGGCAGAATTCGAGTTCACTGCTCAACATGGCTTGTTTGCTTGGCACCTCTCCGTCGGGTTCACGTGTTTCAGGCCTGCTCCATCGTACACAACAATGGATGCTGTTGCTGCTGCGCAATACTGGTCACCTGGGCGACCTTGGTTTCCGCGATTTCGTAACTGTAAATACCGCATACGCCCTTGCCGCGGGTGTGCACTTCCAGCATCACGCGCGTCGCCGAGGTCCGCTCCATGCCGAACACGGATTCCAGCACGCCGACCACGAATTCCATCGG
>Ga0102952_1000766_pt1 | contig 11287 bp, 13 predicted proteins | sample SalPon2A_C_D1_MG_FD_78506 | JGI IMG/M metagenome (GOLD analysis project Ga0102952, IMG submission 78506) | Soil microbial communities from South San Francisco under conditions of wetland restoration - Salt Pond MetaG R2A_C_D1_MG | ecosystem: Environmental > Terrestrial > Soil > Wetlands | place... | reverse complement strand
GCTGAATCTTTTGAAGTTTCCCCTGAAGTTGGTAATTGGATTTTAACTGGAACTTTTGGTACATGCTTCCTTGTATGGTATATTATAATTCGAGGTCTTATTCTCAAAAAGAAAATTCTTAGAAACAAGTACTAGAATTATTTCAGATATTTAGTTTTATCCAAAATCTCAGACTTGTAAAAAGCAATTTTTCTATTATTGCAAGATTCACAAACACCACAATGAAATTTTCCACTTGAATAACAACTCCATGTTTTAAAAATTGTATCTCCCAAGGTTTTGTGGCCAAATTTAAGCAAATCACTTTTGGCAAGACCTTCTTTATACGGAGACCAAATTTCAATATTTTTACGTAGACCTGTTTTAATTCCATCAATTTCTCCTTGGTTAAAAGAAGCCTCCAATTTTTTTGCAAAATTTGGTCTACAATCAGGATAGTTCCTATCACCAATATGGGCACCATATGCCACCAAGGTTGCATTTAGGGTAAATGCCCACGCAGATGCAATTGAAAGAAAAACAGCATTTCTAATGGGAACAACAATAGAGTAATCAAATCTACTTGGAATCTTTCTTTTTGAGCTGGTTAATACATTTGAATCACCATACAATTCTTTCATAAAACCAATATCAACAATCTTGTGTTTTTTTAAACCTAATTTTTTTGCAAAGGATTTTGCGGCTATAATCTCTCTGTTGGCCTTTTGTCCATAGGAAAATGAAATTCCATAAAGGTTATACTTTGATTTTAAAAAAGCTGCAGTACAAACTGAATCTATTCCACCACTAAATACAACAATGGCTTTTTTCATAAATTTTTCTCCCCTTTATTTTTTAATTGCAGCACCAATACTTGGCTTACAAATTATAGTTTGGCATTCTACTTTAGCTGATTTAAATCCCCTACTCATAGCCAAACTAATTTTTTTGAGATTTCCAGAATTTTTCGAAAAGGCAATTACTGAGGGACCTGCACCACTAATTGTAACTCCTAATGCCCCCGCTTTTAGTGCATTTTCTTTAACCCTTGAAAATCCAGGTATTATATGTTTTCTGGCAGGCTCAACTATCACATCTTTTATTGATTTTCCAATCAATTCTGAATCTTTATTACAAAATCCGGCTACTATTGCTGTTGCATTAGATAGGTTCGTAATGCTATCTACTAAATCAATTTTTTTTGGAATTACACCTCTTGAAACCTTGGTCTTCTTTTTTGGAACAATTAGTTTTGGAACCGCAATACACATCCTAAGATTAGCTGGTGGATCAATTTTGATGATTTTTAACGGATTTGTTTTTACAATAACAAATCCTCCTAAAACTGAGGCTGCAACATTATCATAATGAATTGTACCCGCACTAGCCTTTTCTCCAAATCCTGCAAATTCAACAAGTGAACTTCCGTCTAATTTTAAACCGAATAATTTATCAAATGCCACAGCAGCAGCGGCTGCTGAAGCTGCGCTACTTCCCATCCCAAACCCTGCCGGAACATTCTTTTTAATTTTAATTTCAATACCGTTTTTGATCTTAAATTTTTTAATCATATTTTTTACAACCAGACCTGCAGTATTTTTATCCGGATTCTTAGGAATATTATCTTCAGTAATTATACTGATTTTGTTTGTCTTGTTTTTGGTTAAAGTAACTTCATCATAAAATGCATTAACTGCTAATCCAAAGACATCAAATCCCGGACCTAGATTTGCGGTAGATGAAGGGGCAACTACTGTAATTTTGGTAATCATTTAATCTTCTACCTCCTCTCCCAAATTAAGAATTCTGCTCAAAGCGCCTTCTAAATTTACCAATCCATCACCGGTTACATTAGAAACTGGGATTAAACCCTGAGCAAAACCACTGAGATTTAATCCCCGCAAAATATTGGAAGTTAAGGTGTAGGTTTCACCATCTGCTTCCTTTGCTATTGCATTTTCTAATGATCTAAGGTTACTAGACCATTGAATAATATCGTTAAGTTTTGTACCGATAACATCCGTTTTGGTGATTATATTTATTGTAGATAAGTTTAGACGCAACCGTATTGATGTTGCAAGAAGAGCTAAAGAAACAAAATTAATTGGTGTAGTAATCAGGGACCCATCAAATAAAAAAATTCCTGTTTTCTCCTCGGCTGTCAGATTTTCTACAATAAATTTACCACTATTCCTATATGCAAATAATTCAATTTGACCAGGTGTATCAACTAACAAATAATCTGGATTTACTCTTTCAACTTCATTTCTTATATCATCAATTTTTGATGCAATCAGATCGTTTGCCATTACTAATGCTCCATTTGGTCCTAAATCAAATTGTTTCATTACTGAAACAATATCGACGTAATCTCTTACATCAACATCACATGTGTAAGGAGTATTTTCAACACCAGGATCCAAATTCAAGACTGCCGCAAAAGAGCCATTTTGTGTATAATAATCGTATAATTTGGCAGAAAGTAGCGATTTACCGGCTCCAGCCGTTCCTGTAACAAAAATTGTTTTCAATGCTTTCTAAATCTCCTAGATTGGCTTATATTTCAAACTAGATATAGGCACAAAAAATTAAGTCCTAAAATTGGGTCAACTTTCATATTTGTATTGATAAAAAAATTCTCAAATGAATTGGAGAATTATTGTAATTCCCGTTACACTTATCCCAATTCTGTTTATTGCATTACAATTCGATGTTAAAATTGAAGATGTTCTAGCAATTGGCATTTTTCCATTTGTAATGGCAGTAATTTCCATGTTAGTAAAATTAGGAATTCAAGGAATAAAATTTGCATACATTGCACAAAAATATTTAGGAAAGTTTGATTCGTTTTGGAAATTATCTGGAGTAAGGATAGGAAGTGAATTTATTAAATTTACAACTCCAATGTTTGTAGGCGCAGAATTTATTGTAATTTATTATCTACATAAAAAAGGAGTACCTCCTTCCAAATCTACATGGATCGCTATTATGGATATTGTAACTGAAGTCTTGGCTGCTGGTTTATTGTCTATCATGGCAGGTATTATTGCGCTTATGAATGGGGCTTATGTTGTGGGTGTAATAATTTTAGGAACGAGTATCTTTGTAACTACATTATGGATGGTTTTGTTCTTTTTATCCTCAAAGAGAATATTTCAACTTCCAAATATTTTATCAGGATTAATTGAGAAATTGGGAAAAGAAAAAGGGAAAAACATTGTTTACAAAACAAATTCGTGGATGGAAGAAGTTTGTGTAATGAGCAAGCAAAACCTCAGAACCAGTGAATCAAAAAAAATATTCACAACAACATTTTTCATGTCTTTAATTTCTTGGTCTTTTTATGGGATTTCTTTTATGATCATTGCTTTCGGAACCGGTTATGTCATAGGAGCGTTTGAATCCATAATGGCAGTTATGGGTGCAAATGCAATTGGAAATTTACCTATTACTGTTGGGGGTTCTGGACTTGCTGAATTTGGAATCGTTGCCTTCCTAAATAATCAAAATCCGTTTAATCTAGAGATACTTGAAGGAAATACTATTTGGAATACTGTAATTGGCTGGAGAATTGCAACCTATTACGTACCGATAGCTATAACGTGGCTTTTACTTGTTAAATTAGCCCTAAGTAAATATAATAAAAGCGAATCTCCATAGAAACCACTTTATCTTTTAAGGAAAATTTTAAAATATGGAATTTAAAAACAAAACTGTACTAATTACAGGAGCATCATCAGGAATTGGACGAGCAACTGCTATTCTTTTTGCAAAGAAAGGTGCAAATATTATTTTAGTTGCAAGAAGAAAAGAAAAACTAGAACAAGTAGAAAATGATCTAAAAAAATTCAACGTATCAACCCTTGTATGCAAGTGTGACATTTCTGATAAATCTCAAGCACAAAAAATGTCAGAGAAAGTTTTCGAAAAATATGAATCTATTGATATTCTTGTTAACAATGCAGGATTTGCAATTTATGGCTCTTTTTCAAATTTGACAACAGAAAAAATTGAATCACAAATGAAAACCAATTACTTTGGTATGATTTATTGTATCAAAAATTTTCTTCCTTCTATGATCAAAAAAAAATCTGGTCATATTGTAAATGTTGCCTCTGTCGCTGGAAGTTTTGGACTACCTGGAATTGCCTCCTATTGTGCCACAAAATTTGCAATGCTGGGATTTTCTGAAGGACTCAAACATGAACTCAAGGGAACGGGAGTTGGCTTAACTGTTGTTAGCCCAATAAGGGTAAGAACAAATTTTTTTGATCATGAATCATTTGAAAAAATGCCCAAATATTCTCCAACTTCTCTAAGCCCAGAAACCGTAGCAAAGGCAATTTTAAGAGCATCAAATTCTCCTAGATTAGAAATTATTGTTCCTTCAGTTGTGAGAATTGCTGTATGGATCAAGAGTACTTTTCCATACTTGATAAATCCAATTTTAGGTTCAGCTTTTAAAAAACAATTATCCAATCAAGAAGAAAAATAAGCTATTCCTCATCGGTTTCTGCAGATTCACTTGATCCTACATCTAGCAGTTCTAATGATTTTAAATTAAACTGATAGATTGCTGCCATCTCTATTTCTTTTTCCTTTTGTAAAAATTCTGTAACTTTTTTGCTTAAGGGTGCTTTGTGTTGGTCAAAAATAAATTCATAGACTATTCCTTTCTCCAATTCTGAAATTTTAATTTTTTTTGGTAAATCCATGGTTACAATATGTCTTCCATCTTCGACTGGATCATACAACTGAGCATCTATTTTATTATCAGCGTCATAAATCTCTAAAATATATCCAGATCTCTTTAATTCTTCAGGTTTTTTAAATTTAGCATTTTGAATTTCATCAGTAACCCAATCAGGAATATCGTCTTTCTTTTTTACCATAAATATCAGTCCTAGTTTAGCTCTTTGTCTTTTTTACTTTTTTGCCACCACTCTAAGTAATCATCTTGTTTATCTTCTCGGGTTCTTTCTCTTTGGTTTAGTTTATACCGAATATCTGAAACTTGCTCTCTTGTGGCATATAGACCACATCTTTTGCAAATGAAATGTTTTGTTGCAGAATCCATTTTCATGGGGAAATCTATCTCATCAAATAACTTGAATAAATCATCTCTACCTCTATCTTCTTCTGGTGTGTCTTCTTCGTACTTAGCTTGAATTTTCTTTTTCTCTCTTGCAGTACATTCCGGACAGTTAGGCACTGCTGATATGCCTTAATTTTTTCCATAAAAGCGTTCCCACATATCTTTTGATCGATTTTCAAAAATCTGACACGCGGATATTATCGTCATCCCTTTCGGTCAGTTCGCCCATCGAACTCCCGCGTGCCAGATAATTAAAATCCAAAAAATAATCGTTTATCTCTTTTCTTCTAATGTCTCGATTGCAATTTTTGCTGTATTTTCTGCCCCATTTGAAACAAAATTCTTGGAAAAATCCGATAAATTCCCCTCAAATTCATCATAATTCCCTTTGATTGTTTTTATTCCAATTATCACATGTTGAGATTTCCTTGCCAAGACGCCCAGATTCTTCTTTTCTGCCCATTTGATATTATTTGTATGCTCATCATAAATTGGCATGCCGATTACTGGCTTTGATTTCCCTCCAAGAATTTCCCCCATAACAGTATGTGAACCATTTACAACGGCGTACTGGCTTAAATTCAATACCTCGTCTTTTTCTTGCTCAGAAAGAAAGCCTACATCTATTTGTAACCAATCTATCTTTTTTTCATAAGCTTCCAATATACTGTATTTTTTTCCATCCATTCCTAAAACAGAATCGATTGAGGAATCATTTTTTGCATGGGAAATTATTCGTTTTTCTTTTTTCATTTCATCCTGATGAAAAACCTCTTCATATCGTTCTCCAGTTCCATCATTTGTTGATTTATTTCCTGTTCTCATCCAATATCCAAAACTATTACCCTGAATTATTTTTTCAAGGTCAGAAGGAGGAGTTTTTTGAATAATTTTTTTACCCGTAAAATGACCTACATAAGAAACTTTTTTTTCTACTTCTTTTGTAAAATTTAGATTGAATTCGCACAGGGTATATGGTGGGGGAGAATCTGCGACAATAATTTTACTGGCTTTGGCGATTTGTTTGGCAATAAAATAGAGTGAAGGATAAAGGTATACTCTTGATTTATACAATTTTGGTTTAAATTGATTTGTAACAAAAAGACTTGGTATGTTTCGATTTCTTGCTAAAATGTTAGAACCCATATCTCCATCATTGATTACCAAATCAAATTTTTCTTTATTGTACAGCTTTCTTTCCTCTCTCAAATAATCAATAATCTGATTTACTAAAGGGCGATTTTGTGCAATGGGTAATAAAAAATTCAATAATGATAAAGAGACACTAGGACCAAATTTTCCATCAATGGGTGTAGGCATTAAGATATTATGAATTTTCCCTTTCTGATTAGAAAATTTGAGTAATAATTTTTGATAAACATGATCTTTGCTTGAAAAATGAGCTTCAAAATCTTCCTTCATATTATCAGAAAATGCGTCGTGAAATCTTATCATGCGCGAAAAATGTCCACTTCCCCATGGATAGATAAATTCCCCTATTTTGTACATGTACAGAAATCTAATTATGTTGTTTAAATTCTCAGTGATTTTCTTCCAAAGAATCTAAAATATCATGCACATTATTTGGTCCAATTACAACAGTTACCGCCTTTTTTGAATCTAGGGCAAATTTTACATCCTTTGCTGATATGTTTGGTATTTCATTGGATTTCATTCGGACTATTTTTTTCATTTTTGGAATATTTTTCTCTAATCCAATTTCTTTTGCTTCTTCAAATAATTGAAGGTCAATTCCACTTAGTGGCAGTATTGGAACTTTGTTATTTTGAAATATCTTTTTTATTGAATACTCAATAAAATTCTGAGAAAAAATAAGAGGAGATAAGGCTAAGGAAACAAAGCTTATTTTTTTTGATTTTGCCTCACGAAGCAAAATTTCATTTACTGAATCTATGAAAGATAAATAATTTTTTGCGCCTGTAGGGTTTATCTTAATTTGAAAAAAATCAATAGTAACTTTTTCTTTTACTAGTCTAGGAATTATTTGATTAAAAATTTTTACTAGATTCATTAATTCTGATTTTTTTCTATAACAAATTATTATTTTTGAATCAAATCCCTGTTTTATCGTCTCAAAACATGAAACGGCTGAAATTTCATCATAAATACTACAAATTGTATTTTCCTTTGGTGAATTAAATGATATTCCACCTTGACCTTTATCTATAAAAATGCAAATGTAAGCATTATTTTTTGTCAAGTAAGTATAAAGTAGCTTGTCATAATTTTCTTCTGTTCCAGGTTTTGCTCCCAAGGAAGATTTTTTTTCAATTATTGATGATGTTGCAGATATCTCAATATCTTTTGGGAAAAAACCTTTTGAGGTACCTTCAACTTTAACTAAAAATTTTTCTCCTTTTAGGAGTAAATTTCCACCTATAGAAGTAATTTCTGATACAATGGTTTTAAAATCATTTTTTACTTTTTTTGCGATTACTATCTTTTCAATTCCAAAAAGTAAATTGATAGCAGATGAAGAAAAGACAGGGTCTGTTGAATCAACTAAAATAATATCCCCATCTCGTTTTATTGATTGGTATTCTTGATTTCTAATTTTTAGAATTTTTTTAATATTTGAAATCAATTGAGGGATTTTATTTTTGGAAAATGTTGTAGGAAAAACCACTACATAAGAAACTTCTTCCATCTTTTTTATTTTAAAATTTACCTGTTTATAATTTAGGATTAAAACTTCGGGTAATCAATATAAAACAATTAACAGTTGTTTTAACTGTGGTAAAATTCACTCAAAGGGAACTAGATGAGATTAATCCTAGGCTAAAAACTGCAGAAGATGCTTTAAGATGGGCATCAGAAAATTTGCACCCCAAAGTAGCTAAAGCATCAAGCTTTGGAGCAGAAGATTCTCTTCTGATTGACATGATGACAAAAATTAATCCTAACTTCCGATTTTTCACCTTAGATACTGGAAGATTACCTCAAGAAACTTATGATATCATGGATAAACTTTCAAAAAAATATAATGTTATTTACGAAGTAATGTTTCCAGATTCCAAAGAAATTCAAGAGATGGTCCAAACCAAAGGTATCAACCTCTTTTATGATAGCATTGAAAATAGACGTCTTTGTTGTGGAATTAGAAAAGTAAAACCTTTACGAAAAATGCTTGCAACTTTGGATGGATGGATAACTGGAATAAGAAGAGATCAGACTTCTACAAGAGAGAATGCCAAAATTCTTGAAATTGATGAAAAATACGATGGAATAGTCAAAGTAAATCCCTTACTTGATTGGGGTTGGGACCAAGTTTGGAACTACATTAAAGCGAATAATGTCCCTTATAATTCACTAATTGACAGGGGCTATTCCAGTATAGGATGTGATCCATGTACCAGAGCCATAAATGATGGTGAAGATTTAAGAGCTGGTCGTTGGTGGTGGGAAAATGATGACACAAAAGAATGTGGCTTACATTCGCCTGATGGAGTATAATTATGAGTGATGAAGCAATCAAACCACACGGCGGAATTCTAGTAAACAGAATAAATAAAATTGATTCCTCTGGAACGTTTTCAATTTCGATTTCGGAAGATCTAGCCAACGATGTTGAAAATATAGCCGATGGAATTTTTAGTCCTTTAGAGGGATTTTTGGGACAACAAGATTTTGAGAATGTTGTTTCTAATGGTAGATTATCAAATGGCTTAGCTTGGACAATTCCCATTGTTTTGGATGTAGATGAATCAACAGCTTCAAAAATGAAAGAAGCAGGGGATGTTCTATTACAAAACCATCAGGGATTAGGTGTAGCAGTGCTCCATGTTGGTGAAACTTTTTCCTTTGATAAAGAAAAAACAGCATTAGGAGTATATGGAACAAATGATTCTTCCCATCCGGGTGTGGCAAAAACTATGGCCATGCAAGATTTTCTGGTAGGTGGTAAAATTGATTACATTCAAAGACCAGAAGAAAGCGATATTAGAAAAAATAGATTAACTCCTAAGCAAACTCGGGAAGCATTTTCAAAAGCTGGATGGAAGACTATCTGTGCTTTTCAAACGCGAAATCCTCCACATGTTGCTCATGAAATGCTTCAAAAAACTTCTATTACCACTAGAGATGGCGTTTTTGTCAACCCAATCATTGGAAAGAAAAAATCAGGAGACTTTGTAGATGAGGTAATCATAAAATGCTATGAAACTATGATTCAAAACTATTATCCCAAAAATAGATGTAAACTCGGAACTTTACACACTGAAATGAAATATGCTGGTCCAAAGGAGGCAATTCACCATGCAATAATGAGACAAAACTATGGATGCACACATATCATTATAGGACGAGATCATGCTGGGGTTGGAAAATTTTATGATCCCTTTGCTGCTCAAAAAATATTTGATGGTTATCCAGAATTAGAAATTACTCCGGTATTTTTCCCTGCCTTTTTCTATTGCAAGAAATGTTTAACCTATACAAATCCAAAAGCATGTCCACATGATGACGATTCCAAAGAACAAATTAGTGGAACAAAACTTAGAGAAATGATTCAAAACGGGCAAGCTCCATCTGAATTTATTTTAAGACCCGAGGTGGCAAAAGTAATCTTGGATCATCCACACCCATTTGTTGACTAGATATTTATTCGCTCAAAATTGGTTTTATTTATGAGAAATTTAATAACTTTAATTCTCCTTTCTGGATTTCTCATTACACCTGCCTTTGCTCAGGATGTCAAAAATCCTTCAGTAATAATAGACACAATAGAAATTCCCTTTGATGATTTTAACAAAATTTCAAGAGATGCAGTAATTGTTAATTTAGAAAACAACCATTCCATAAGTTGGCAATTAACGATTGATAACAATCTTGTATATGAAAATCCAAATGGAAATGGTGTTTTCAAATTTTATGATAAAAACTCTGATAAATTTGTAGAAATTGGGATGGGTGCACCACCTAACGATAAATTTTGGGTAGCAGTAAATACTGAAAAAGAAGGATATGTGGTTGTACAAAGAGACCTTGAAAGAGGTTGGTATCCTTCAACTAAATTAATAGTATCTTATACTGAAAGAGGAGGATTAACTGTTAACAATGGAGCCAGAATTACGGTTTCAAATCTAAATATTGGTTCATTTGTAATTGATTCATATTCTGTTTATGGGATGGAGGGTTCAACTGATCCACCTGCTGTAAATTCTGGAAGGATGACCATTGAAATTATTTCAGGAGATCCTGCAGAAAATGTAATTGCATTATTCCCATTTTATCTTGCTGTAGCACTTGGAGTTATTGTTGGGATTCTATATCTAACTAAGAAAAGGTCTTAGATTTGTAATATTTACATTTTTTTTTAATTTCACAAACATCACACATTGGAGATATTGGCTTGCAAATATTTTGGCCATACATAACAAAGGTATCGTTAATTTCCAGCCAAAATTTTTTAGGAATTTTTTTCATCAATTCTAATTCAGTTTCTTCTGGAGTTTTTGTTTCAACTAATCCCAATCTATTTGAGATTCTATGAACATGGATATCCACTGGTATTGCTGGTTTATCATAGGCATAAACCAAAACACAATTTGCTGTTTTTCTGCCAACACCAGGAAGTTCTACTAATTTTTCTAGTTCGTCTGGTACTTTTCCTTTATATTTTGAATCAATGATTTTTGAAACTTCAATAATTCTTTTAGCTTTTACATGATAAAATCCAATTGGCCTGATAATTTTTTCAACATGTTTTAATTTTGCATTGGCTAATTCTTTTGCATTTTTGTATTCAGAAAATAAGATTTTTACAACCTTGGCTGTGCTCTCATCTTTTGTACGTGCAGACAAAATTGTTCCGATGAGAATACTAAAGGGTCCTCCAATTTCTGCCTCATGAAGTTCTCGTAGAGCAGTCATTCGGGGTGGTTTTTCAGAATGCATTGTCTTCATCATTCCTTGTAGAATTCTTTTCATTTCCAACATATTTTTTACGTACAAGTATTATATCTGTAATAATCAACCAATCATATTGGAACTAACTAGAGAAGAAGAATCTGCATTAAAAGGCGAACATGGTGAAACCATGCAGACAGCATATAGAATCTTAGTAGCTACAGGTGAAGCGACAGATGCTGAAAAACTTGTACCTATTAAATGGGCTCATCTTTCTGGAGTAAATTATAATACAATAGGAGATGCCGGTGAAGAATTTCTATCAAGTATTAGTAAAGATGCCAG
>Ga0102952_1000765_pt1 | contig 11300 bp, 15 predicted proteins | sample SalPon2A_C_D1_MG_FD_78506 | JGI IMG/M metagenome (GOLD analysis project Ga0102952, IMG submission 78506) | Soil microbial communities from South San Francisco under conditions of wetland restoration - Salt Pond MetaG R2A_C_D1_MG | ecosystem: Environmental > Terrestrial > Soil > Wetlands | place... | reverse complement strand
TTCTCGGTTAGTGGCGTGGTAAAGTCTGCGTCTGATCTGAACCAGATGTTTCCTCTAGCTGTTGCCATTGGAGCGTTTACTTGGGTTATTATATCTTCAAAGACCGGCATGCCCGTATCGACTACACATGCAATAACAGGAGCACTAGTTGGTGCAGCGATATTAGGTGTGGGTTTTAATGGGATAAAATGGATGAGTTTAGGTGAAAATATTATAATTCCACTTCTGTTTAGCCCTTTTATAGCATTGGTGGCTACCTGGCTATTTTCTCCGATAATACGAATGCTGTCTTTACGGGTGGAACGCTACTGTGTATGCCTTGAAACAAAAAGTGAAATATCATAAGCCCCTGCTTTTTCTAATTCGGGTATCATAGCATTAAATAAGGTAAACTCGGTTCAAAAAACTGCTGTTATGGCATCAGACAAAAAAAGTTGCTCTGATGCTCTGAACTCTACTACAAGGCTTGAAGTACTGGATATATTCCATTGGGTTTCCTCTGGTATGACAAGCTTTGCCAGGGGATTGAACGATGCACCAAAGATCGCTGCTCTGGCGTTTGGTATAAGTATAGGTAGTTTTGAAACGCAATTAAACACTGTATTTTATTTTGTTTTAATTGCTCTTGCGATGGGAGTAGGCAGTATAATATCAGGTTTACGGGTTACGGAAACACTAGCCGAGAAGGTTACAACTATGAATCATGAAGAAGGGTTCATAGCAAATCTTACCACTTCATTATTAGTTACAGTTGCCGCAAGATTTGGCTTCCCTGTTTCTACTACACATGTTTCCAGTAGTGCCATAATCGGAGTCGGACTCAATCGCAGTAAAAAAATAAACTGGAAAGTAGTTTCTGAAATGATTCTTGCATGGATAGTTACGCTCCCAGTCGCTGCTTTGATCTCCTTTGTTGCTTATTGGGTTTTAATAAAGATTTATTAGTTCCGGAAATAAATTCAGTAATTAGAACCGAAAAATTCGGAGTTTCATCTTAAACCATGATACACGAAATTTTTGAAATTTTAATCCATTCAAAACTATAAAGGGTGAAATTATGTTTACAAAATTTATGAATATTGTGATCATACTAATGGCTTTTCTTATTAATTTTGCATTTATCCTGCAGTATCATTCTACTTTCGCACAAGAGCAACATCTCTTATCAGAAGTTTCTGGAAAATTTGATCAGTCTCATTCTAATTATAATTCGTTACTTAAGAAGTATGTACACAATGGAAGGGTTAATTATAAAGGGTTTTTATCTTCTGAAGATAGGTTTAATTCGTACCTTGATCAGATCGGTTCAGTCAGTGCTGATGATTTTAAAACCTGGTCCCGGGATCAAAAACTGGCTTTCTGGATCAATGCATATAACGCATTTACCATCAAGGCTGTAATCGACAATTATCCGATCGAAAGGAATTTCGGTATTTCAGCTCTTATCTATCCGGAAAACAGCATACGACAGATTAATGGTGTATGGGACAAACTTAAATTTAAAGCAGCGGGTAAAAAAGTAACATTAAATGAAATAGAGCATCAGATATTGAGAAAGAAGTTTAATGAACCCAGAATTCATTTCACAATTGTCTGTGCATCTATAGGGTGTCCGGATTTAAATAATGAAGCTTACAAAGCGAATATAATAAATACTCAACTTGATACAGCCGCAGTAAATTTTGTTAATAATCCGCAAAAAGGTGTAAAGATAGATCGGGATAACAAAACCATAATGCTTTCAGCGATTTTCAACTGGTTTGGTAAGGATTTTATTCCCAAATATGGTGATACAGATCTTTTCAGGGGCAGGAGTGAGCAGGAGAGAGCGGTTCTGAACTTTATCAGCATCTATCTTGAATCACCGAATGATAAAAAATTTGTTGAGCAAAATGATTTCAGGATTAAGTACATGGATTATGACTGGAGTCTGAACGAAATGAATAGTAAGTAGAAGGTAATGTATTAACGGTTACGAGTATTTCCCATGAATTTGAAACCAAAACATATTGCATGCATCTACAATAATACAGGGGAGGGAGAATTCCCCAATTATCATGCCCAAAACGAAGGATATAAGATTATGCAACCATTACGCATAAAATTCTCTCTCCCTTTGTTATTTTAAATCGATTTTAATATTGGATTATTCACAATGAGGATATTTAATATAGATAAATCTTTAAGTTTCCATACCCTCCAAAAAAATTACCATGTTTATTACATTACCACTAATATATATTTTCAGGAGGTATTAAAAAAAATGAAAAGTATGTTTTTTGTTGTAGTTATAATTTTTATTTCGATGCTTTCTTTTAACAATACAACAACGGCTGTTTCAATCAGTCCTGTATGTAGAGAGAACCCTAATGGGATAGTAAAGCAATATTACAGCAACGGCAATATTGAAACTGAATGGAATTGTAAAAACGGAGCATTGGACGGAGTATCCAGGCTATATTATAAAGATGGAAAGATAGAAAAAAAATCAGAATATAAAGACAATGAACGTGAAGGAGTCACACTAAGTTATTATAAATCTGGGGAATTGTTGAGTGTATGTAATTACAAAAACGGAAAGCTTGAAGGGGTTCACAAGATATTAAAAAAGGATGGAACGATCAAGGAATTGAAATATTATCATAAAGGAGTAGTTGTTGGACATAAGTAAGATCTTTATAATTTGCCGTATAATAAAACAATTTAGTTATTTGATACCCCTATTGTAATTGAAAAAAACTTGAAACGTATTCATGGATATAAAACTGGCATTTGATATATACGGAACCCTTATAGATCCGAGTGGAGTGAACGAAATTCTTGAAAACTTCGTTGGAAGCAAGGCAATACAATTCTCTACTCTATGGCGTAGGAAACAAATAGAATACTCGTTCAGAAGGGGATTAATGCGAAATTATAGGAATTTCTCAGTATGTACAAAACAGGCTCTCGAATATACATGTGATTATTTTTATTTGGAAATTTCTGAAGAAGAAAAACAAGGAATACTCGACCAGTACTTGTTTTTGCCAGCTTTTCCCGGTGTTGAGGAATGTCTTGATTATCTCAAAGCGTCAGAAATAAAGTTGTACGCATTCTCAAATGGTACCAGGGAAATGGTTGATAGAGTATTAGGAAATGCAGGTATCCATAGCTTTTTTACTGATATTATAAGTACTGACGAAATTCACAGTTTTAAACCTGACCCGGATGTTTATAATCACTTCTTAAGCAGAACAAATTCAACTGGTGGTGAAGCATGGCTCGTTTCTTCTAACCCGTTTGATGTTGTGGGGGCAATATCAGCAGGAATTAAATCTGTATGGATTAAAAGGAAACCGGATTATGTATTCGACCCCTGGGAAATCAAACCTACAATAACATTAAATAATATATCTGAATTATCACCGATAATATTAAAAAGTGTGATTTCATAAAACAGTTTGGATTTGCTGTAAAAATGATAAAAGCATTTTTACTTTTTATAAGTAATAAAATCTTATTTTATGCGTTTGTATTCACAGGGGATTGAGAGTCTCCTGGGATTTTACTGATTTCAAAAAATTATAAATGCTTTTCACAGATAAAGTATTAATTTGATAAGTACTATATAGGTCGGAATTAATAGTGATTCAATCACTAGGAGTATAGCAGATATGTCCCTGAACAATAAACAGAGAAAATTATGCGAAGAACACAATTTTGATTTTTCAGGTTTATCGGCTGTATTTTTAAACTGTACGCTTAAACCCAGTGGTGAACTTTCTCACACAGAAGAACTGATGAATGTTTCAAAGGCTATTATGGATTACAACGGTGTACGAACAGAAATACTACGCCCGGTGGATTTCAATATACCACCCGGTGTTTATCCCGACATGACTGAGCACGGTTACGACCGTGACGAGTGGCCTGAAATAGTTCAGAAGGTAGTGAATGCCAATATCCTGGTAGTTGGCACACCTATCTGGCTGGGTGAAGAAAGCTCTGTTTGTCGTAGAGTTATTGAACGGCTTTATGGTGAATCAGGGAAGCTAAACCAAAGTGGTCAATATATTTATTACGGGCGTACAGGTGGTTGTATTATTACGGGGAATGAAGACGGGATTAAACACTGTGCAATGTCTATACTCTATGCACTCCAGCACCTCGGCTATACGATTCCACCCCAAGCTGATGCCGGATGGATCGGTGAAGCAGGTCCGGGTCCGTCTTATGCTGATGAAGGATCGGGTGGTCCGGAAAATGATTTTACCCAGCGAAACGTAACATTTATGACATGGAACCTGATGCATATGGCTAGACTGTTAAAAGATGCCAACGGTATTCCTGCACATGGAAATCAACGCGGCGAATGGGATGCGGGTTGCCGTTTTGATCATCCCAACCCTGACTATAGATAAAATTAGACAACAGGGCAATTAATAAAGTGAGATATGTATCTTAAGTTCCTTTAAGACAATACTTTTCTGATGTTCGTATCGTATCCTCGTGTATTTAATTAAGTTAAAGATTTAATCCAAATATTTTTCATATATATCCTTCGCCCAGAACAGATCTGTTCCGGAGGAAAGGAGACCTGTAAAAACAATTGTCTCAGCAATTTCCTCTTTACTTATACCTAATGAGATTGCCTTTTTTATTCTTGACTCAGTACAGTGTTTACATCTACCGTGTAAGGCAACTGCTACTGCAACTAGTGCTTTTGTTTTTTTGTCAAGAGCTCCTTCTTCATCCGTAGCGTTATAAAAATTCCACCATCCCTCTGCCATTTTGGGTGCTCGTTTTTCAAACCATCTTTTATCAGCCATTAGTGAACCTCCTTATCTGTTTTGTATTAAAATTATCTTTTACTGTATTTATAACCATAATGTTTACAAATATTATGATGTGTAAAAATTATTTGGGTTTCAGTTTTTATATTTTTGAGCATTTGTATAAAACATGTAATACGAACGAAACATTTTCAATACATATACATCTCAATCTATAATGGATGCAAAATATAGCTGACATTCATTAAATCAATATATTTAGAGGGGGCAGTAAAGATGAGAAAAGTTAAAATTTCTTACATAGCAATGTTTTTTGTATTTACATTGCTTATTTCATGTCAATCAAATTCTTTTGCAGGGAAGATGGATAAGAGTGAGATGCAAAAGATGGTGATGATGTTTCAGGGTATGGCACCTTATCGCGGATACCTGGAAGCTCATAAAAACGAAAATAAACCATTCGAACTACTCGGAGGTCCGATAAAGGTTAATATCGAGCAAAAAAGTGGTGGTGTATTCATAGCATTACCTGACAACAGAAAACTAGATCCGGATGTGTTCGGTACACCTAAGTTCCCGCGTGCTTTTGGCGGTACTCCCGGGATAAACGGAGTACCACCCATGTTACGTGGTGTGGAAAACGGTAAATATACGGCTATGAAGAAACCATCTCCATTTGGTGATAAGTATATGGTTGCCGGTGATGGGGAGTTAAAGATAAAGGCTGAAGATGTCACTGCTACTGATGCCGCCAGTACCAGGGATTCTGTGCAGATGGAAGCGAGCTGGAAGGATAAGCAAGGAAACACATATACGGTTAAGTGCTGCAAGATGCTGGCAGCTCATGGTCTTGAATATCCGACTTTTGGTGGAGTCGTTACAAATCACATATTGCATGGCTCAAGTCGTATAGGAACTGCTCTGATGCCTACTGAGTACACGTATTTTGCTTTTTGGGGTATGGGGCAGGTTGAAAAGAACGGGAAAGTTCTGGATAAACCACGACTCGTTCACGGTATGCTGACTGAATATGTTAGGAAGAAAGGATACGAGCTTGCATTTGATAAGGAGGTTACCCCCGGAAGAAGGCACTTCCACCTTATGGTACCTCCGATGATGCCTGATATGAAGAGCGGTACATTCGAACACGACGCTGTGAAAACAGGTTTTAAACTGCCAAATGGGATGGAGCTTCCGTTCTGGCACGTAATGTTTGAGAACCTTGATATAAGTTCAAAGCGCGGCAGTTGAATTTGAAGATCAATATGGATACCGGTTAATAAGCCGGTATCCATGTTATGAAAAATTAGTTTATTAATCACTTAAGGAAGGTATTTATATGCCTAATAAATGTTTAACCTGCAGGAGCAGAATGAATTTTAAAATAATATTTATTATTATTAGTCTTGGTGTAATTATGGCTGCACTGTTTTATATTGCCTCTGGAATGGCACATGAGAGAAAGGATGTAGTTATTGAAATGACTAATGATCTTAGATTCCAGCCATCCAGCATTACTATTAGCGTTAGTGATACTGTTAGATGGAAAAACAGTTCGCTCCTTGTACATACTGTCACTGCGGACCCTGGTCTGGCAGCCAATAAGGAAGATGTTAACCTTCCCGATGGTGCAAAGGCATTTAATTCAGGAAATCTTGATCCTGAAAAAGAATTCGAACACAAGTTTAAAGTTCCTGGTCAATACAAGTACTTTTGTATTCCACATGAAGGTGCAGGAATGACAGGGGAGGTGGTAGTTAAATAAGATGTTCAGATTTGATAAGCTATTAATTCTTTATCATATCAAATATCTTTGAAAAATTGATGATGTATAATTCCTTCCTATGGATTCCGGTATTAGTGAAGACAGGTTAATAGAGCTACTCGAAGAAAAAGACAAATATGCACAGGAATTATTTGTAATCAGGTACTACTCTAACATGTTTTCAATTGCGTTAAGATATCTTCGTAACAGGGAAGATGTTGAAGATGTACTTCAGGACTCATTTATATCGGCTATTAAAAAATTCGATCAGTTTAAAGGTGATTCAGCATTAAAGACATGGCTTACAAGCATCGTGATAAACAACTGTCTTATGTTGTTGAGAAGTGAAAAGAAAAATCCGGAAGTACAGGTTGAAGAGTATCTGCCAAAGTTTGATAGCGACGGTTTCAGGGTTGAAGATAAGACAAATATCGAAAAAAGTCCTGAAGAACTAATGAATGATAAACAAAAAAAAGAATTTATAAAAAGTGCAGTAGATAAATTGCCCGGGCATTACAGGACTATAATAATGTTAAGAGATATTGAAGGTTACTCTGTTAAAGAAACTTCTGAACTTCTGGAACTTACTGAGGCAAATGTTAAAAGCAGGTTACACAGAGCCAGGCTTGCTCTGAAGAAACTACTTGAGGACTACTTTGGATAATAAGCGTATGAGTTTTTCCCGAAAAATGAAAATGAAATTAAAAGACAAACCACTTATGATTAGTTGCGAGGAATTTGAAAACTTTGTGATTGATTATTTTGAAGGGAAACTTCCGTTTATTACCAGGCTTAAGTTCACAATGCATCTTTGGCTATGCAGTGCTTGCAGAAAGTATATAAGAGAATATAAAAAGATAATTGAAATAGAAAAAAAATATTTTAGTGATTCAGATAAGAATATTTCTATCGAACCACCTGATGAGCTTCTGGATATTGTGAAAAAGCTAAAGGACTGAAACCGAATAATATATCTTTTAATTGATAAGTGATTTCTCTGTATTCTTTTTTTTCTGAATAATGGGATCCGTTTTTTCACCACTACAATTTCTTATAGATTCATCTATGATTTCTTTCGTGCTTTCCGGTGTTTTTAATGAGCATACGTAATCATTCTGATCAGTATTTTGCTCTTCATGGGATTTTTCAGCGTTAGAGAATGATGCCGTAATAAGTAACAAAAATATAAATATGAAAGATGTGATAATAATGTACTTCGATTTTAACTTACTCATTAAGTACTCCGTTGTAAAATAATTTGAATTTAGCTTCTAAAATTAGATGACTTTAATGCGAAATGGTTTCATCCAACGGTATTAGTTGAAAGGTTTTAATTCACCGAGAACAGTTGGTATTAATTCTGATACAGTTGGATGAATATGGACTGCGTTTTTTATTACTGTATATGGTTGTTTGGAGTACATGATATCAAGTATGCAATGAATTGCTTCATCTCCCTCTATCCCAATAATTGCACTTCCAAGAATTTGCTTTGTTTCAGCATCAACAAGTATTTTAATAAATCCCTCTGTTTCTCCTCTTTCCCTTGCCCTTCCAACTCTGGTCATGAGTCTTTTGCCGATCAATGCTTTCCTGCCAGATTTGCGTACAGCATCTTCAGTCATACCAGCTCGTCCTAAAGGAGGATCGATAAAAAGACCATAACATTCTATTCTGTCATCTAAGGTTCTTTCACCCCTTTCGATAAAGTTTGAAATAACAATTTCGTAGTCGTTATAAGATGTATGAGTAAATGCTCCTCTGCCGTTACAATCACCAAGTGCATAAATATTATTAATATTTGTCCGGAGTTTATTATCTACGATTACAAATCCTCTGCTATCGGTTTCAATACCTGCTTTTTCAAGTCCAAGATCATCTGTATTTGGAATTCTGCCAACTGCCGTTAGTATATGAGTACCCCTTACTTTATTATTATCTCCAGTTGAACAGTTCAAGCCTACTTCAATAATGCCACCGTCTTTACAGAAACTTATACATTCTGCATTAAGTCGTATATTAATACCATCCTTTTCAAATATATTTTTAATTGACTCGGATACATCTCTGTCTTCACGTTTTAGAAGTCTGTCCCCTTTCTCTATAATGGTTACTTCACTTCCGTATCTCTTAAACATCTGGGCGAATTCAAGTCCGATATAACCTCCTCCCACAACCACCAGGTGTTCAGGAACAAGATCAATTTCCATAATCGATGAATTATCCAAATAATCGATCTGGCCCAGTCCTGGAAACTCGGGGATATTTGCTCTGCCACCAACATTAATAAAAATATTATCTGCCTGAAGTATGTTTTTACCAACACTTACCGATTTCTCACTTTCAAATCTGGCATGACCATGGTAAACAGTAACGTTATCTGTACTCTTTAGCCATTTTTCTATATTTTTGTTAGATTCTCCAGAGATTTTATCTTTTATTGTTTTTATTTTTTTCATATCGACCGATATTCGTCCTCCAGTTATTACACCATAGTTTTCAGCATGTCTTACCACATGAGCTGCTCTAGCGCATGCGACCATGGTTTTAGTCGGTATGCAACCTGTATTCACGCACGTACCTCCGAACCGTCCCCTTTCTATAATTGCTACTTTATATCCTTCAGAAGCTAAATGTGTTGCCAGAGATGGACCTGCCTGTCCAGTACCAATAACTATTGCATCATAATTTTGATTCATTTTTTATCTCCATGTTCATCAGTACGATAATCACATTTCTTTTTTTTAATATCGTAAAATTTATTAATTAAATTCCCCATTTGCTTAAAAAGATACAAGAAAAGCCCGTTAAAACGAGCCCTTCTTGTTTTGAGAGGAAAGAGGTCAGTGTTATTAAGTTGTGTAAATAGAACTTATTCGTTTACATGGCATCTATATGCATTCTGAAATACCCTGTTTGGCGTATGCATTTGAATAATCTGATGCAACAGTTGTATTATTAATAAACGAACACTGTGTTGTCTCTTTACAGCCTGATAGTCCCTGAGGTATATATGCTAAGGAATAATCAGAAGCCACTGTTGTGTGTGAGTCACAGCTTTTTTGAGAATTTATGTTATTCCCCAGTTCCGCTGGAACATACGCATTAGAATAATTAGTTGCAGTATGTCCACCGTTAACCTTCACCTGGGCATAATTAATTACAGGCATTGTAAATATCAATAAAAGTATAATACTTGTAAATAAGATTTTCATATCGGTTACCTCCCGCTAGGTTTTTGTAATCTACTAATTATGATTCGAGAGATTTAATTTCGTTACACAAAAAAAAGAATCAAAAAAAAGTGGAACAGTCAGCGCCATGAGCTAAGATATGCTTTTTATCGATCAATATAATGAAATTTCTGTTACAAGTGTTTAAAGTGATGGATCTAAAGGTCTTAAAAAATCGAATAAATTAACGGAAATTGTTATCTAGGTAGTTTTAATAAATATAAGTCCTATAAAAATGCTTCAATATGATCCGAATTATGAAGATGTTAAAATGGGAAAAGTGAAAATGATCACAAATTTAAGTAACAACCATAGAATTGCCATAATTAATGATTTAATCTTGTAATATTAATTACCGGGGAGTTCAATATGAGCATTAATGGCATATTTAACTGTATAGCAGTAACTTGTCTTATAGTCCTTTGTGCTGCACAGTCAGCTTATTGTAAATCAGATGATAAAGCGTTGGATTTAATCCGCGAAGTTGTTGAAAGTGTAGGAGGTGTGGATAATCTGCGGGCTAAAAAGGATGTTGAATATGTATATGTTGTCAAAGGCAAATCTGGGAAAATGGACATATCGGTAGAGAAGTATATCTTCGATGGAGAACTGTCAAGAGGTGAATATTATGTCCATGAAAACAATGTGTTGCCAGATAAAAAAGGTGAAGTAGTAGAAGGTTATGACGGTAAAAGCAGCTGGACTACCCTGAATGGAAAAGAATTATTTGACGCTGATGCAAAAAAAAGAGCAGATTTTATCAGAAAGACAAATTATTACTGGTTTACAATGATGTTTAAACTGCTTGATCCCGGTACCAATCATCAATACATTGGAATACGTAATGTAGACGGGATTAATTATCAGATTGTAAAAATGACTTTTGATCAAGGAACGGGAGATGCATCAGACACATATTTGTTGTACATCAACCCTGATACTCATTTGATTGACAGGTTTCTCTTTACTGTAATGGATTTCAATGTCACACAACCTAATTTGATGATAGTAAACTACAGGAAATATGGAAACATCCTGTTACCTGTTTACAGGAAATATACAAAAGCCGACTGGGAAGGTAATATTAAATCTACTAGATGGACTCAAGAGATTTGTGTAAATCCGGAATTTAATAATGGCTTTAAGACCGAAGTATTCGAAAAACCTGAATAGATTTTATCTTTAAAAATTGATTTATTAAATTTTGAATTAAATAAGATAAGTTAATTCTTGGTTCACTAAGAGTGTTAATGTTAAATAATACTTGAACATGTATTCAAATATAGTAATAATATATTAATCATGGGTAGGAACTTAGAATTTGACAGGGAAGAGACCCTAAGCAAAGCAATGAAATTGTTCTGGGAAAAAGGTTACAGGGCAACCAGTATGAAGGACATCGTTAAGACCACCGGCTTACAACCGGGAAGTATATATTACAGTTTTGGAGATAAACACAGTTTGTTCATTGAAGCACTGGAACATTATGGAGAAGTAATAACTACTAGAATGATAAAAGTTCTAAAT
>Ga0102952_1000762_pt1 | contig 11322 bp, 9 predicted proteins | sample SalPon2A_C_D1_MG_FD_78506 | JGI IMG/M metagenome (GOLD analysis project Ga0102952, IMG submission 78506) | Soil microbial communities from South San Francisco under conditions of wetland restoration - Salt Pond MetaG R2A_C_D1_MG | ecosystem: Environmental > Terrestrial > Soil > Wetlands | place... | reverse complement strand
GTGGAGGACGCCGGCCAGGTGCGCGCGCTGCGCCGCGCGGGTTGCGAGAAGGCGCAGGGCTTTCTCTACGGCCAGCCGGTCGCGGCGGAGGAGGCGCTGGCGGCGACGGCGCACAGGCGCCTCGCGGTCTGAGCCGCGGAGTGTTTCCAAAGCCCCCGCTGATGGCTTATGCAGTCGCCCGAAAGGGAGGCGAGCGATGGACTTCGGAGACATTACCGCGCGGGGTCTTGTGCTGCTGGGTTGCGGCAAGATGGGCGGCGCGCTGCTGGCGGGCTGGCTGCGAGGCGGGCTCGACCCGGGCGCGGTCTGGGTGCTGGACCCCTATCCCTCGGACTGGCTGATGGCGCAGGGGGTACATGTCAATGCAGGGTTACCGCCCAGCCCCGCGATGGCGGTGATCGCGGTCAAGCCGCAGATGATGGGCGAGGCGCTGCCGGCGATGCAGGCGCTGGGCAACGGCGCGACGGTGGTCTTGTCGATCGCCGCGGGCACCACCATCGCGCGCTTCGAGGCGGTCATCGGCGCGAAGACGCCTGTGATCCGGGCGATGCCCAACACCCCCGCCGCGATCGGCCGCGGGATCACCGCGCTTATCGGCAATGCCCACGTGGCGGAGGACCGGATGGCGCTGGCGGAGGTGTTGCTCTCCGCCGTCGGCAAAACCGTGCGGCTGACCGGCGAGGCACAGATGGACGCGGTGACGGCAGTCTCGGGCTCGGGGCCGGCCTACGTCTTCCACCTGATCGAGACGCTTGCAGCCGCGGGCGAGGCCGAGGGGCTGGCGCCGGCGCTGGCGCTGGAGTTGGCGCGGGCAACGGTCGCAGGGGCGGGGGCGCTGGCCGAGGCTTCGGAGGAAAGCCCTGCCCAGCTCCGGATCAACGTCACCAGTCCGAACGGCACGACCCAGGCGGCGCTGGAAGTGCTGATGGATGAAGAAAGCGGCCTACCCGCGCTGATGGCGCGCGCGGTCCGTGCTGCGGCGGACCGAAGCCGGGAATTGGGGCAATGACGCTGGCCTTCGACGACTTTCTCAAGGTGGACATCCGGGTCGGCGTGATCACCCGCGCCGAACCCTTCCCTGAGGCGCGCAAGCCCGCGATCAAGCTCTGGGTCGATTTTGGGCCGGATATCGGCGAAAAGAAGAGTTCCGCCCAGATTACCCGACACTATGCGCCGGAAGACCTGCCGGGAAAGAAGGTGTTGGCTGTGGTCAACTTCCCGCCGCGCCAGATCGGAAGGTTCATGTCCGAGGTGCTGGTCCTCGGCCTGCCCGACGCGGACGGCGAGGTTGTGCTGCTGGCCCCGGACAAGGACGTGCCGCTGGGCGGGCGGATGTTCTGAACTTCTTCCTGGGCAAAATTCTCCAGGGGGCTCGCGGCACGCGAGCAGGGGCGGCGCCCCGTCAGTCGCCGCCGCCGGGCGAATCGCCGACCGCCTCGCGCCAGTGTTTGCGGCAGAGCGAGACATAGGTCTCGTTGCCGCCGACCTGCACCTGCTCGCCTGCGGTCAGCGCGCGACCCTCGGCGTCCTGGCGCACCACCATCGTCGCCTTCTTGCCGCAGAAGCAGATCGTCCGCGCCTCGCGCATCTCGTCGGCCAGCGCCAGAAGCGCCGCCGACCCGGGGAACAATTCGCCCCGGAAATCGACGCGAAGCCCGTAGCACATTACCGGCAGGCCCAGGTCGTCGACCGCGCGGGCCAGCTGCCAGACCTGGTCCCTGGTCAGGAACTGCGCCTCGTCGATGAAGACGCAGGCCAGCGGACCCTGCTTCTTCTGCCGCGCGAGGACGGCGTAGAGGTCGGTGCCGGGATCATAGGTGTCGGCGCTGGCAGAAATGCCGATCCGGCTGCCGATCTGCCCCTTTCCGGCGCGCCCGTCTGCGGCAGCGGTCATCAGGCAGGTCCGCATCCCCCGTTCGCGGTAGTTGTAGGAGGCCTGCAGGAGCAGGGTCGATTTTCCCGCATTCATCGTCGAGTAGTGGAAATAGAGCTTGGCCATTCCCGGCCCTTAGCGCAGCCCGCCGCGCGAGGGAACCGGCTTCCGCCCGCCGAAGCGGTCGCGGAGCGCCCGGAGGTCTCTGTCAAATCCATCGACAATTCTAAAAAAGCCACGGGATTGGATACCTAAAGGCCCAGTCACGCCACAATATCGGCCAATTCTGCCGATAGACCTCATCTGGTCGCGGCGAGGCAGGTGGCGGCGGATCGGCTTTCGGGACCTTTGCAAATAAGGTTCAGCCCCCCAATTCCCTGCTGGAACGCGGCGCCGAAGCGGGTGAGACATGGACGCAGGGCAGCAAAACGTGGACCAGGGGCATTCGGAGTCCTTCGCCGACGCGCTGAAGCCCGGCACTGAGCTCCTGCATGGCCAGTTCAGGATCGAGAAGTTCCTGAACGCCGGCGGTTTCGGCATGACCTATCTGGCGCGCGACAGCCTGGACCGGATCGTGGTCATCAAGGAATGCTTTCCGTCCTCGATGTGCTGCCGCAACGACGGCAACGTGATGGCGCGGTCGCGCCAGCATCAGGCTGAATTCGACGCGGTGGTTAAACACTTCGGCGCCGAGGCGCGGCGGCTCTCCAAGCTGCAGCACCCCAATATCGTCGGCATCCACCAGGTCTTCGAAGACAACATGACCGCCTATATGGCGCTCGATTTCGTCCGCGGCCGCGATCTCCTCGACACCATCGAGGATCCGCGGATGAAGCTGCATCCGCGCGACGTCAAGGACATTCTGCTGAAATGCCTGGAGGCGGTTCACTACATCCACACTAACGATGTGCTGCACCGCGACATCAGCCCCGACAACATCCTGATCGACGGCAAGGGCAACCCGGTCCTGATCGACTTCGGTGCGGCGAAGGAGGAGGCGACGCGCGCCTCCCGCGCACTCAGCGCGCTGCACGTGGTAAAGGACGGTTATTCCCCGCACGAATTCTATATCGCCGGGTCCACCCAGGACGCCTCGTCGGACCTCTATTCGCTGGGCGCCACCTTCTATCACGTGCTGACCGGCTTCGCGCCGCCGGACAGCCAGGCGCGGGTCTCGGCGATCGCCGGCGACCGGCCCGATCCGTACAAGCCGGTCTCCGGCAAATTTCCGCAGTTCGAGGACGCGTTCCTGCACGCCGTCGACAAGGCGCTCTCCGTCTTCCCGCCAGACCGAATCCAGTCCGCGCGTGAGTGGATCGAACTCGTCGATACCGAACGCCGCCGCTCCGCTGCGATGGCGCAGGCCGAGTTGGACCGGCAGATCGAACTGTCGATCTCGCGGCTGGTGCAGGAGACCAACAAGCAGGTCGCCGCCGACATCAAGGCGCAGGAAGTCAAGCAGTCCTTCGAACGCAAGGAAGCCCAGCGGCTGCAGAAGCTGGCCGAGGAACAGGCGCGCAAGCGCAAGAAGACGCTCGATGAACTGGCGATGCTGGACGATATGGTGTTCCAGGAAGAGCAGTCGCGGGCCGCCGAGGCGTCGGCGCGCCGTTCTGCGGCGAACGCAGGCTATGATGCCATCAACGGGCGGCGGAGGCGCAAGACGCTCCTCAGCCGTCTTCTGCCGTTCGGTCTGTTGCGCGGAACCTTCCGCAACAACGGCCGGTCGGATTATCTGTGAGAGGCGCAGCGATGAAGATCTTCTCGAAAATGTTGTCCAAGAAGACCGAGCCCGAAGCGCCGGTGGACAAGATCGATTTCGACATGGACGCAGCGCCTCTGCGCCGCCGGACCGAAGCCGTCGCCGACGACAGCGGCGAAATCAACGCGACCCGGCGCGGCGGGACCGACAGGCTGACCGAAGCGCCCGATCCCGCGCCCGACCCAGCGCCGCTGTCTGCGGCGGACGACTGGGACGACGACGATTGGGACGATGACGAAGACTGGGGCGACGAGGAAGCCGACGATCTTTCGGAGGCCGCCGAGGCACGCCGCGAGAGCCGCCAACGCTCGGATCTGGTGAGCGAGATCCGCGATGCGGTTGTCTCGGTCAGCCACGTCCAGCCCGAAGAGCGGGCCGCCGGCGGTCGTGCGGTTTCCGAGGACCGGCCGTTCCGCGACTGGTCCGAGGACGAGGATTTCGGCCGCAAGGCGAAGGCCCGGAGCCAGCTGACCGGCGTTGCCGACGCCGCCGAGGACCGGATTCTGGAAAAGACCAATACCCAGATGACCGACCGCGAGACCAGCCGCCGCCGCTCGGCGATGGCGCATCTCAAGGCCGCAGCTGCGGCGACGAAGGCCGACCGTGTGCTTAAGCACGCAGCCAGCAACGACGCGGCGGCGGATCTGGAGGAGCAGAGTCCCTACCGCGACGACCTCGCCAAGGTGGTGCGCCCGCATAACCCGAGCCGGCCGATCAGCCGCCCGGTCTCGCGGCGCCCCTCGCGCGCTCCCGACTGGGACAGCGGCACCGGCGACGACGATGCGGCGCTCTTTGCGGCGGCCAGCGAGGACAGCCCGTCGGGACGCCCGGTGGAAGACGACCTGGCGGCGGCCGAGGCCGAGCGCCTGGCCCGCGCGCCCGCCGATTTGAGCGAGGACGAATTCGCCGCCGAGGACGACATTCCGTTCCGCCGCGGTTTCGGCTCGGAAGCCCCCGCCGGGTCGGCGCCCGGCGACGAGGACAGGATCGCCAGCCGGACCGAGAACGCCTTCAGCGACGCCTTCGATCCCGACGGCAAGGAGGAAGACGACGACGACGACGGCCCGACGCCCTCCAGCGCGGTTGCCGAGGCGGTGGCGATGGCCAACGCGCCCGACGAGCCGGAAGAGGTCGAGACCGAGTCCGACGTGCGCCGGAAGATCTGGGAAGTGGCCGACGAGGTCGCCTCGGAGATCGAGGAAGTCAGGAAGATGGGCCCCGAGAACGTCGTGGACGTGGCGGGCGCCGTCGCCGGCCGGTCCTCAGGGCGCGGCGCCGGGCGGGTCAAGACGCGGCTTCTGGGCTTCCAGGCCGGCGATTTGGGTCAAAAGGACGTCTTCGCCGCCGAGAAGGCGCCGAAACCGGCGACGGAAGGCAACCACACCATGTATCCGGTCGGCTGGATCATCGTCATCGACGGCCCCGGACTGGGCGCCTGCTTCACGCTATACAGCGGTGCCAGCCAGATTGGCCGTGGCGAGGATCAGGGGGTGCGGCTCGACTTCGGCGACACCTCGATCTCGCGCAACAACCACGCCGCCGTCGCCTTCGACGACGAGCAGAGCGCGTTCTATCTGGGTCACGGCGGCAAGTCGAACCTGGTGCGCCTGAACGGCAAGCCGGTGCTCTCGACCGAGGAGCTCGCCAGCGGCGATGAAATCAGAATCGGCGAAACCACCCTGAAATTCCTGGCGCTCTGCGGCAGTGACTTCACCTGGGACAAAGCGGACGGTCAGAAGTAACGAATGCGCACAGAGCCTGACATAAGGTTCGACGTAGCCTCCGTCCTGAATCGCGGCTGCCGCGATTACCAGGAGGATGCGATCGCGACGGATTTCCCGCTCGGGGCCGGGTTCGGCTACGCCGTTCTGTCAGACGGCATGGGCGGGCACGCCGCGGGCGACGTCGCCTCGAAGATCGTCGTCACCGAGGTGTTCAGCGAGCTCAAGTTCCAGTCCTCGGATCTGACCGGGCTGGAGGAGCGGGTCTGCGACGTGCTTCGCACCGCCGCGGTTTCGGCCAACCAGTGCATGTCGGCGCATACGTCGTCGAACCCCGACACCGCCGGAATGGGCGCCACGCTGGTCGCGCCGGTCTTCATCCGTGACGACCTGTACTGGATTTCGATCGGCGACTCGCCGCTGTACCTCCTGCGGAACGGTGAATTGCGGCAACTCAACGAGGACCACTCGCTGGGTCCCCATATCGACTACATGGTCCGCTCGGGCATGATGTCCGAAGACGTGGGCCGCAACCATCCCGACCGCAACGCGCTGACCTCGGTGCTGATCGGCGAAACGATCGAGCGGATCGACTGCCCCGACGTGCCCTACAAGCTGAAGGACGGCGATATCCTGATCGTCGCCAGCGACGGGCTGCAGTTCCTCTCCAACCGCCGGATTACCGAGATCGTCAGCGAGAATTTCCGGGCCGGCAGCGCACAGATTGCCGAGCGTCTGCTGGACGAATTGAGCGATCTCGACGATCCCGAGCAGGACAACGTCTGCTTCTCGGTGATCAAGGTCCGGTTCGAGGGCCAGGGTGCGGAGGCCTCCAACATCTTCACGCCCGAGTTCGACGGGCGCGGCGGCAAGCCGCGGCAGGTCACCACCCGGCCGATCAAGCCGGCGGTGAACGAACCAGAAGAGATCCCCGCCGCGCGGGTTACCAGCCAACCGCCGCAGGCTTCGGCAAAGCAGGCGGAAGGCACACCGATCTTCCTGCGGCGCCGATGGCTTGCGACGGATGGCGGCGCATGAGCGGCCAGGCGCAGGGCGACCTTGTCATCGACCAGCTGGAAGTGGCGCTCGCCGAAGGGGCGTTGCCCGCCGCCGCGCAGGACCACGCCCGCCAGATCCTGAAACGATTGACCCAGCCGGTCCGGGTCACCCTGATGGGCTTGCCGGGATCGGGCAAGAGCATGCTTCTGAACATGCTGCTGGGCCGCGAGCTTCTGACCGGAGCGCTGCCGACGGTCGAGGTGACCTGGGGGCTGACCGAAAAGACCGTGCTGACCACCCAGGGCGGGAAGACCATGACCCGGCGCGGGCTCGATTTCGAACTGGTCGCGGAACAGCAGCCCGCCTTCGTGCGAATCGAGCTGCCGTTGCCGATCCTGCAGCGCATTCATCTGCTGGAAGTGGTGACCGACGGCGACGCCACCGAATTGCAATCGGCGATCGACTGGTCGGTGCGGCGCACCGATATCGCGATCTGGTGCAGCCAGGCTTTCGACACTGAGGAGCGGCGGCTCTGGGCGCGGGTCCCTGACGGAGTCAAGGATCACGCCTTCCTGGCGCTGACCAAGGCCGATGTCCTGACTTCGAAGAAGCTGCTCTCGGCGCGGATCGCGGAACTGGAGGCCGTGGTCGCCGAGGAATTCCATTCGCTCTTTCCGGTTGCGACCAGGCAGGCGCTCAAAGCGCAGACTTCCGGCAAGTTAGACGAGACGGTCTACAAGGCCTCCGGCGGCGCGGCACTGGCCGACGAAGTGCTGCGCCATGCCGAGCGCGGGCGGCGGGCGGATTTCGACAGCGCGCACCTGTTCCTGGCGCGCTATCAGATCAAACCAGACAGTGCGCGGATGGCCGAATACCGGCGCCGCAAGGTCTCGGCCCTGCGCAGGGAGGTCGAGGCCGCGGCCGCGCCCGCGGACGCCGCCGCTTCGGTTCCGGCCTCCGAACCCGCCGCCGCCGCAAAGCCGAAAACAGCCGCCCCCCGCCCCGCGGCGACGCCCGCTCCGGTCGCCAATCCAGACCTCATGGCCGAGGCCAGCCGGTTCCTCCGCCGCCGGGGCGAGGGGCTGGCCGAGGCGGCCGGTGACGACGCCAGGAACGCGGGCGCCGGCGTGGTCGGGCAGTGCGCCAGCGCCGTCGAACACCTGATCGGCCTCTTCAGCCAGGACGATAGCGGCTGCGCCGCCGCCGACGCGATGCTGGATGAGCTGACCGAGGCCGAAGAGATGCTGGTCCTGATGCAGAGCGAGAGCGGACAGGCACCGGCCGCCGACGCGGTGACGCTGCTGCTGCAACTGAAGCGTGAAATGGACATGACCCTCGCGGCCTAGGACAGAGAGGTGGTCAGGATTAACCGGATATACGCCACAAAATGGCCATTTTGGCCGGTGATTGTATCCCGGTGCGGGACGGCGCCCGCGGTAGCGGGTGAACGGCTCGGGATGGCTTCGGCCGTGAGTGGCAAGTTCGCTTTGGTAGGTACAGGATGAAGGTCGATACGAACATTTCGGATGACGGGTCCGTCCCGGCCTCCGGCACCGCCAAGCTCCTCGGCCGCGGATTCGAGGGGCTGGAACCGTATCTGCAGAAATCGCGCGATCTGCGGCAGGCGCTCGTCCGTCTCGGCAAGATCGGCGACAAGGCCACCAACCGTGCCGCACGCAAACTGCACCACCAGTTGAAACACGCCGAGCCGTCGATCACCATGATCGGGCAAGTCAAGGCGGGCAAGACCTCGCTGGTGAACGCGATGGTGGGCTGGCCTGACCTGCTGCCCGCCGACGTGAACCCCTGGACCTCGGTGGTCACCTCACTGCACCTCAATCCCCACACCGCGCCCGAGGACGACCGGGCGAGCTTCCGGTTCTTCGATCTGGAGGAGTGGGGACGGCTCTTGGACCGCGGCGGACGGATCGGCGAACTGGCCAGCCGTGCGGGCGCCGAGGAAGAGCTGGAGAAGGTGCGCGCCCAGGTCGTCGAGATGCGCGAGAAATCCCGCAAGCGGCTGGGCGACAAGTTCGAACTGCTTCTGGGCCAGCAACACGACTACACCTATTTCGACAGCGATCTGATCGAGCGTTACGTCTGCCTCGGCGACGATTTCGAGGACGACTACGAGACCTCTCAGGCGCAGGGCCGGTTCGCCGACATCACCAAGGCGGCGGAGGTTTTCATGCACCGCCCTGAACTGCCGATGCCGCTCTGCATCCGCGACACGCCGGGGGTGAACGACACCTTCATGATCCGCGAGCAGATCACCATCCGCGCGATCCGTGAAAGCCGGATCTGCGTCGTCGTGTTGGCCGCGCACCAGGCGCTCAGTTCGGTCGATCTGGCGTTGATCCGGATGATCGCCAACGTCAAGTCGCGGGAGGTGATCATCGCGGTGAACCGGGTCGACGAATTGGCGGACCCGGAGAGCCAGATCCCGGAAATCCGCAACTCGATCGTCAAGACGCTGGAAACCCACGACGGTCCGAAGGACGCGCAGATCCTGTTCACCTCGGCCTTCGTCGCCAATGCCGTACTTGCGGGTCGGCTGGACGCCGTGCCGCCGAAGACGGTCGAGGCGCTGGCCGCCTGGGCCGATGCCGAAGACATGGTGGCCGACCCCGAAGGCCTGAGCCGCGAAGAGATCCTGTGGGATCTCTCCGGCGTGCCCCGGCTCTTCGCCGCGCTGAGCGAGCGGATCGCCGAAGGCAACGGGCGTGAGATGATCGACCGGGTTGCCAAGGCGGCGATGAACCTGGCCAACGGGCTGAACGCGGCGCACCAGGTGATCTCGCGCCGCGAGGCGGACAAGGATCTGCCGCCCCTGGAACTCGGCCAGCTCAATGCCGAGCTCGACCGGGTGGAAAGCACGGCCCGCGCGGCGATGGATGCCGCCTTCGCCGATGCGATCGCCGATTTCCACAAGCGGCTGGAACGCTCGCATCGCAGTTTCCTGGAACGCGCCACCGGCTCGCTCCTGCAGCATCTCGACAGCCAGGGCGAGGCCGAGGTCTGGGAATACGACCCGACCGGCCTGCGCATTCTGATGCGGACCGCCTATCAGGTCTTCGGCCGCAACGCCCAGACCACGACCAAAAAGGTGCTGATCGCGACCGCCGAGGATTACGCGGCGCTCTATCACCGGCTGTTCGAGGTTTCGGACGAGGAATTCGGGATCGAGGCGCCCTCGGCACCCGCTATCCCTTCGCCGGTGCTTCTGGGCCAGACCATCGCGCTCGACCTCAAGGGGACATTGTGGTCGCGCTGGTGGCACAAGCGGCGCGGCTTCCGCGCCTTTGCCACGGAATTCGCCGAGATGATCAAGGCCGAGACCGATCCGATCGTGGACGCGCTGCGCGGCCCGCACGCGGAGTCGATCCGCGACGCGTCGGCGCAGGTGCTGCGCGAATTCCTGGCCGAACAGCGGGCGATCCTGACCCGCATCGCTGAGGAAGCGCACGCGGCCCCGGACGGGGTCGGCGAGATTCTCGACAGCAGCGGTGCCGCAAGCCGGCACGCGCAACTGAAACAGACCATGGCCACGCTGGTCGAATTGGCCGCGTGACAAGCCGAGGACGAATAGGATGACGACGACCGACCGCGACGACGAGACCCGCGACGAGGCGACCCCACCCGTCAGCCTGCGGCTGGAGCATCCGGTCTCGCAGCCCGCGCTGACGGGACTGCAGGGGGAGCATCCTGTTGCCGAAACCCGACCCACGGACTTGCGGGTCGAGCGTCCGGCCTCCGAACTCCGGCCCACGGGCCTGCGGGTCGAGCGCCCGGCCTCCGAACCCCGCCCGACGAGCCTGCGGGTCGAGCGCCCGGCGTCTGAACCCCGCCCGACGCCTCTGCGGCTCGACCGCCCGGCATCCCAACCGGCGCCGGAGGCCAAGGCCGCGCCGAAGCCGGCGGCCGGTCCGCGGCTGCCCAGGCTCTGCCTGATGGGCGAGTTCAGCGCCGGGAAGAGCACCCTGACCAACCTGCTGATCGGCGCCCCGGCTCTGCCGGTCAACGTCACCGCCACCCAGCTCCCGCCGGTTTGGATCCGCTACGGCACCGACGCCCCTTACCGCGTCGATCTGGACGGCAACGAATACGACATCGACCTGAACCGGCTGGCCGAGATCTCGGTCGACGACACCAGCCACATCTGCATCTTCCGTGAAGCGGAACTGCTGCAGCGCTGCGAGTTGATCGACATGCCGGGGATTTCGGACCCGAACATGGCGCCGGTGGTCTGGCAGCGGGTGATCAGCAAGGCCAACATGGTGATCTGGTGCACCCACGCCACCCAGGCCTGGCGGCAGAGCGAGGCCGCGGTTTGGGCAATGCTGCCCAGCGAGCTGCGGTCGAAAAGCTTCCTGCTGCTCACCCGGATCGACAAGATCCTTTCCGATCGCGACCGGCTGCGCGTGCTGAAACGCGTTGGACGCGAAACTCACGGGTTGTTCCGCGACATCTTCCCGATCTCGCTTGTCGATGCAATGGAGGCGGGCGACGATGAGGAGGCCTGGCGCAATTCCGGCGCAGCCTCGTTCTGGGCCGCGCTCGGCGAGGCGATCGGCGAATTTGGCGGCGAACGGCCGAAGACCCGGATGCTGTCGCCCAGTCGCCCGGTCTCGCAGGCTGCTCCGATTGATGAACCGGAACCGGTGGCGCCGAAAGTAGTGATGCCCACCCGGGTCCAGCCGCGGCCCCTGACCTCGCGCCCGATGCCCAGCCGCGCCTCGCGGCTTATGAACGGCGACGCCCACCTCGGCTGACCTCCGCGCAACCTCCGCCATTCGGCCGTCAGCACGGGGCTTGCGCCCGTGACGCCGCCCGCCCATTAAAGGAGGCGACCCGGCGCGGGCCGGAGCGACCGAAGGCGGAACGATGGACGTAACCAAGGCCCTTGACACGCTGCGGGCGGAAGCGCCTGGATGCGCGCTTGTCGCCTTCACCGACCTGTCCACCGG